>Ga0208297_1000047_pt1 | contig 340608 bp, 296 predicted proteins | sample LMS_cellobiose_e_FD_187367 | JGI IMG/M metagenome (GOLD analysis project Ga0208297, IMG submission 187367) | Rumen-fistulated moose microbial communities from Alaska, USA - LMS_cellobiose_enrichment (SPAdes) (version 2) | ecosystem: Host-associated > Mammals > Digestive system > Stomach >...
TCCGCAACATCGTGGATACCCAGAAGGTGACCATCAACGGCAAGGAGAAGGTGTTGCAGACCTTGGTGCCTATCGCTACGGCTGTGGCGCAGACGCGCGCGGGTGGCAGCAGCAACAGCGGCTCTGGTTCTGGCACCAACACTGGCACCAACACTGGTGGTAACACTGGTGGCAATACCGGAGGCAACAACGGTGGTGACAACGGTGGCGGTGGCGGCGACGACGGCATGCAGATCTAAGCAATGCATAATGGATAATGCATAATGGATAATGAACCCCTCAGTCAGCAAGCTGACAGCTCCCCTAATAAATCAGGGGAGCAGCCAAGGGGACAATTCTCAAAGCTCCTCCCCCTGCAAAGAGAGCAGCCAAGGGGACAATTCTCAAAGCTCCTCCCCCTGCAAAGAGAGCAGCCAAGGGGACAATTCTCAAAGCTCCTCCCCCTGCAAAGGGGAGGTGGCTCGGAGAGCCAGAGGGGTAAAAGTAAAGTATTAACCTAGACCTAAACTAAAGTATTATGAAGAACAAGGACCTTTGGAAGACGGTGATTCAGTTCGCCATCTCGATACTGACAGCAGCCCTGACTGCCATGAGCACAACAAGCTGTATGGGGTATGGACCCCTGGGCATCTAAAACAACAAATCCTCCACAAGCGTGGAGGATTTATGTTTCATATTTCCATCATTTTACTACAAACACTATTCATGTGATCAAGTCCGTAAAGCATCTTGGGTGCGTCAATATCCATCACTATTAATTATTATAGTGGTATACTTTTCATTTATTATTTACAGCATGGCCGAGATGGTAGCAAAAAGGGAACAGAATTGGTAGTTTTTTTTATATATCTGCTTGCAAATGTAAGCAGTCTTCTATATTTTTGTGGGATATAATATAAATTATCACTTATGAGAAAGGTTTTAATCATTTCGGCAGTATTGCTTCTCTGTGCTTGTTCTGGCAGGGAAATCGACCGCAGTAAGGTTGTGACTAACCCCATTGACTTGGATTATGAGTTTACTAAAGGGGATGGACAAGGATCTTCAACATCAACTGATGTGGACTTTAACGACCCTGACCTAATAAACATGGTGCCTGAAGAATATAAATCTGTGGTGACACAACTGCTGAAAGTTCCAGGTGCCCTGCAATCGCTGATTGAGAGTCTGGCATCCCCCAACAACTATCGCGAGGCGGCGGATCCTGTGGCTACGATCTATAATGACAGGTATTACTTGTTTGTGTCGAAGTCGGATGGTTATTGGAGCTCTGACGATATGCAGCATTGGAAGCATATACGAACCAACGTGTTGCCGATGGATCTTTATGCGCCCACCTGCATGGTGTATAACGGCGAGCTTTATTGGATGACTTCTGACCTCAACTCGTTATGGAAGACCACGAACCCTGAAGATGGCAACGCTTGGCAACTGGTGACTGACAAGCTGACGCCCTACCCTGATGACCCAGGCAGGACGGGACATGACCCCGACCTGCTGCTGGATGATGATGGAAGGGTGTATCTCTATTGGGGATGCAGCAATGTAGATGACATCATGGGTATAGAGCTCGATCCTAACGACAACTTCAAGGCCATTGGGCAACCTGTTACCTTGATCACCCATCAGCAGAACGTGATTGGCTGGGAGCGCCCCAGCGACAAGAACGATGTGGAACAACCGGGCTACAACGAGGGTGCCAGCATGTTGAAATACAAAGGCAAATACTATTTGCAGTATGCCGCTCCGGGTACTGAGTTTGACTCCTACGGTGATGGTCTTTACATCGGTGACTCTCCATTAGGTCCGTTCAAAAAGGCCGACTACCTGCCTATCTCCGTGAAGCCTGGTGGCTGGATGACGGGTGCAGGACATGGTGATACCTTCCAAGACAAATACGGCAATTATTGGCATGTGGCGAGCACGGTCATCGCTCAGCGTCACATGTTCGAGCGACGCATAGGCTTCTTCCCTGTCATCTTCACACAAAAGGACCACATGTATGCATTGACAGACTTCTCCGACCGTCCGTACGAACTGCCTAAGGGCAAGACTGATTTCCTAAAGAATCCTATATGGACCAACTGGATGGACCTGACCATCGGCAAAACGGCTACTGCTTCTTCTGAAATCCAAGGCAAGGAAGCCGACAAAGCTGCCGACCGAACCATCAAGACATGGTGGAGTGCCAAGACTGGCAATGTGGGTGAATGGTTGCAGATGGACTTGGGCAAAGTTTATCCAATAGAGGCGGTGCAAACCAACTTTGCCGACGAGGCATTTCCGTTGCGCACATCGGGCAATCCTTTCGTCCCATATAGATATAAGATAGAAGCATCTGAGAACGGCATAACATGGACACCCATAGCCGACAAGTCGGTCAGCGACGTGACCAATCCTCATAGTCTCATCGTGCTGGACAAAGCTGTTGATGCGCGTTATGTAAAGATTACCAACATGAGCGAGTTGCCCGGCAAGTTCTCCATCTTCGACTTGCGTGTATTTGGCGTAGATGATGGTGACAGGCCAACAGCCATAAAGGAATTCCAAGTAGAGCGTACGGCCGACCGTCGTACTGCCACTATATCTTGGGAACCCGTGCCAGGCGCTCAAGGCTATTTCGTACATTGGGGTACTGATCCTGACGAGCTTTATGCTGCCTGCGAAGTTTTGGAGCCATCTGTCACCTTAGGTCTCTTCTCTGCTGATGAAGATTACTATTTCAGAGTGGATAGCTTCAACGAAAGCGGCGTTACCAAAGGGAAATAACATTAGTAAAACAAATTACAAGTACTATGAAGAAGAAAGAAGAAGTAAAGAAAAGTTCTGTCTCAAACAAGAATTGTGATGAAAAGGTAGTTATCAAACACATAGTCGAAGAAAAGGACCTTGAGCAAATATCTGGTGGAGATTTAGTATTTTGCATAACGAAGTATCAAACGAAATGCGAAAATAAAGTCAAGGTTGACGAGCCCTGAATGATGTGACTTGACGACATGGAGGAACGAGGCTAACCGTGTGTTTACTGCAGCACTCTTGGCCTCATTCGTCAGCAGTATCCTGCTGACCGTCATCCTGTTTCTGCTGACACCACAGATTGTATCCCTTGTCTGTCCGAGAGACAGTCGCCTGTTCGATATGGCCGTCAGTTCCCAGATTAAATACAATTACATGTACGATCAGAATATGGTCTATATAACTGTCTATAAAAACAAATAATTAGCTATCAATATGGAAAAGTCTTTTTCATCGAAAATTGGTGTCTTATTGGCTGCTGCAGGCAGTGCCGTAGGATTGGGTAGTATCTGGAAATTCCCGTATGTCGTAGGAGAAAACGGCGGTGGTGCATTCATCATCTTATATATCGCCTGTTCGCTCATCTTCGGGCTGCCTTTAGTTATGAATGAGTTCCTAATTGGCAAACATTCAGGCAGGAGTGCCTATGGCGCTTATCGTGCGGTAAGCGGAACAAAGCGGTGGCAGTGGTTGGCATGGACCAACTTGCTGTGTGTAATGACTATCACGTGCTTCTATTTTGTGGTCACGGGATGGTGTTTGTACTACATGGTTGAGGCAATGTCAAACACATTCGCAGGTATGGATGCCCAAGCACTGACAGCACACTTTAAGACATTTGAGGGACATGCCCCTGTTATGATTATCTATGCCATCATAGCCATTGTGTTAACGGCATCGGTGTTGTGGTTCGATGTCAACAAAGGTATTGAACGACTGAGCAAGATCCTCATGCCGTTGCTGTTCCTGTTCTTGATATTCATGGCTGTTCACATGGTTTTCCTCGATGGTGGCAGTACCGGCTTGCGCTATCTGTTTGAGGCAGACTTCTCGAAAATCACTTCGGATGTGGTTTTACAGGCCATGGGACTCAGCTTTTTCACCTTGTCAGTAGGTGTGGGCGCACTCGTCACGTATGGAGCTTATATGCCCAAGGATCAGAATGTAACATCCACATCAGTACAAATGATAGTGCTTGTCCTGATTGTGTCGTTACTGGCGGGTATGATTGTCTTTCCTGCAGTATTTGCTTATGGGTTCAGTCCTTCAGAAGGACCTGAACTCACCTTTGTCACACTGCCAGCCGTATTCCAGCAAATGTTCAGTCCTGCAGCCACCTGCACCACTTTCTTTGCACTGATGTGTGTCGCAGCCCTCACATCCACCATCTCTTTGATGGAGGTGATGATTGCCTTTATCTGTGACGCCTCAGCAGACACCAAACGACCGCTTAACAGGCATCAGAGCGTGATTGTGGTGGCCGTGATACAGGTCATTACCAATACGCTGTGTATTCTGTCAATGACGGGCCATGCCGACTGGCTCACTGTGATGGGCCTTAACCTGTTCGACTCCGCCAATGCTTTCAGTACCAACATCCTGATACCTCTTGGCGCACTGGGAGCATCGTTGTTCACAGGATGGTTCGTCCCCAAGGCGAGGTATCAAGGTTCACGTGTAGGCTCCTTCCTCTACTTGGTGTTGCTACGCTGGATCGTGCCCATAGCCATTGTCATCATTTTCCTCGACTCTATCCATATCTTATAACCCACTAACGCAGGATCCATCGAAGTTTTCTTGGTAATAGTCATGAAGATAGTAGTAGCCATAGATTCTTTCAAGGGTTGTCTGACCTCCAATGAGGCAAATCAGGCAGCTGCGGAAGGCCTGAAGAGCGTCCACCCTGAAGCAGAGATAGTGCAAGTGCCTGTCAGCGATGGCGGTGAGGGATTCATGGAAGCTTTTCATGAGGCTATAGGTGGTAAGATCATCGAGCTTACCGTAAGTGATCCGTTGATGCGACCTATCTTAGCTAAATATCTACTACAAAATGAATTGGCCGTGATAGAAATCGCACAGGCCAGCGGACTGACATTGCTCACGAATGAAGAGCGTAATCCAATGGAGGCAACCAGTTACGGTACGGGGCAGTTGGTGGCTGATGCTGTCAGAAGGGGTGCCAAGCATGTTATCGTTGGACTTGGCGGTAGTGCCACGAGTGACGCTGGTATGGGAATGCTTCAAGCGCTCATCGATGCCTTTTCAAAACACGGCACATGGGATGACATCGAGGAATTGAAGCCTATTCGCTTCACCATAGCCTCTGATGTTAAAAATCCGCTGTGTGGTGAAAATGGTGCTGCACACGTGTTTGCACCTCAAAAGGGAGCGACACCAGATATGGTACTTCAACTCGACGAACGGGCAAGAAAATTCGCAGAAAGCGCTGCCAAACATTTTGGCTATGATTGCTCTGGTCACGAGGGAGCCGGAGCTGCAGGCGGCTTGGGCTATGCTTTTCTGCAATATCTGCATGCTGACTGCAAGCCAGGCATTCAGCTACTGCTTGACACCATCAAGTTCCGTGATATAGTCAGGGATGCCGACCTTGTTATCACAGGCGAAGGCGCTGCAGATCGACAGACCTTGATGGGCAAGCTGCCAATGGGAATTCTTCAACAGGCAGGCAATGTTCCTGTCTTTCTGATTGCAGGACAAATCAACGATAGAGACGAATTGCTACGTGCAGGTTTTGCTCATGTAGAGTGCATCAATCCAACAGGTATCTCTCTCGAAGAAGCTATGCGCAAGGAAGTTGCCACACAAAATATCAGCAAATTATTTACAGCAAAGATAATCAAATTAGGAAGAATAATAGTATCTTTACCCAGTAATTAAAAAAAGACAGTATATTGTTATGAAAAAATTGATGATGTTGTTAGGATTAGGCATGTTGATGACAGCATGCGTTGAGAATCATGAAACCATCAACCCTGTGTTGACTGTAGAGGGCGGACAGATTCAAGGTGTAAAGCTGGATTCTTCTGAGGTAATTGTTTATCGTGGAGTGCCATACGCTGCTCCGCCAGTAGGTGATTTGCGTTGGAAACGTCCTCAGCCAGTAGTGGCTTGGGAGGGTGTGAAAGTGGCTGACACATTTAGCGATGGAGCTATGCAACGCATCCGTAATCCTAAGGACGGACAGTACGGTACGGAGTTCCATTTCCGTTCTGACGATCCTAATTATTCAGAAGACTGTCTGTATCTGAACGTGTGGGCACCAGCCTATGCACCAGGACATGCTGACAAGAAACTGCCTGTGGCCATGTGGGTACATGGTGGAGCATATGTTGGCGGTTGGGGCTTCGAGATGCAGATGGACGGTGAGGCTTGGGCTAAGCGTGATGTGATTTTAGTCACCATCAACTATCGCCTCGGCGCTTTTGGCTTCATGAGTCTGCCTGAGCTGTCGGCAGAGGATCCTGACGGTGTTTCAGGCAATTATGGCTTGCTCGACCAGATAGCTGCCCTGCAATGGGTGAAGAACAACATCGCTCAGTTTGGTGGCGACCCCGACAATATCATGATCTTCGGACAGAGTGCAGGTGGTGCCAGCATCCGTAACCTGTGTGTATCACCTATGAGTCGTGATCTGATTGCCAAAGCATGTGTGCAGAGCGGTGGTGGATTGGGTGACTTCATCCCAGTGGAAGCCAAGCCACAATCTGACTACGACAAAGCTGGCAAGACTGCTTTGGAGAAGGTAGGATTTCACTCATTGGCAGAGCTGCGTGCCTTACCGGCTGATAGTCTGTATAAGGCAACTGCTTTCTTAGGATTTGGAGGTGGCATCTCATACGCTCCTCATATCGACGGTGTGATTCTGCCAGAGAGTTTCGAACAGGCTACCTATAACAAGACATTAGCTGACGTGCCTTATCTGTTGGGCTATACAGGCGATGATATGGGGGATCTGAGTGTGCCTATCCTGAACTTTGCCAAGGTGCGTGAAGATTTGTCCGACCAGCCCACCTACTGTTATCTGTTCGACAGGAAGTTGCCTGACGATGGTCGTGAGTGCTTGAAAGGTTCTTTCCACAGTAGTGAGCTCTGGTATGTATTCCACACCCTGAGCCGCAGCTGGCGACCATTTACCGAGGGCGACTACGACCTGTCAAACCGCATGGTGGATGCCTGGACCAACTTCGCCAAGTACAGCAATCCTAATGGCAAGACGGGTGACAGCTGGCCTTCTGCTACCAAGGCCAACCCATTCATCCACAAGTTTGTAGTGGAAGAATAAAATGTAATTGCTAAGCTTCGCTATACCAAAACAAGTTGTTTTGCTTCGTTTAAGTACTACTTAACGCCCCAAAGGAGGCATCTTAACGAAACCAAAACAACTTGTTTTGCATGAATAATTGACTATCAATATTGAGAAAGTAAGAGCGTTTTACACTAATGTCGCTTTTTCGCCCACAGTTCCAACTTAGCCTCCATATCGGCAAACATCAGGCGGGTGTCAATCCTATCATAGACACGGATAGGACGGCCGTTGTGATTGTAGCGATAGCTGCCATCCTCGGCAATCGTTGGAGCAGCCACATATTGATAGTGAGATGAAGCAGGATCGGTCTGCTGGGCCTTCAGCTGATTACTCCACAGCAAACAAGTCAGTACCAATAAACCTACCAAATGCCTCATCTTATTTCAATCTATTATTTCTGCAAATATAGCAACTGTTTGCAAATTAAAGCAGATTTGCACCAAATTGCAAAAGATTTGTAGTACCTTTGCAAATAAATACGCGAGAGTTATGGAACAACAGAGTTTTTTCACATCGCTTTTGAACGTGGTTTGCGAGATGGCTCCCTATCTACTTCTGGGATTCCTGATTGCAGGAGTGCTACATGTATTTGTGCCGCAGAAGTTCTATGCCAATTATCTTTCACGAAATAACAAGCTGTCCGTGGTTTGGGCAGCACTGCTCGGCGTACCTCTGCCGCTGTGTTCGTGCGGTGTAATTCCTACGGCTATCGGTCTGAAGAACGAGAAGGCATCGAAGGGAGCTATTGCTTCGTTTCTCATTGCCACTCCGCAGACGGGCATCGACTCCATCCTGGCCACTTTCTCGCTGATGGGACTGGGTTTCGCCATTATTCGCCCCGTAGCGGCACTCGTTACAGGTATCTGCGGCGGACTACTAGTCAACCGGCTAGTAAACGAGGATGGATACTGTTCCTTGGAGGATAACTCTCACGCCCCAATTCTCAATTCTCAATTCTCAATTTTCAATTCGAAAATCTGGCAAGTGTTGAAGTATGGCTACTATGATATGATTCGCGACATCGGTCTGCGGTTGCTTATCGGACTTGTCATAGCAGCATTGATTCAGGTGGCGATGCCAGACGAGTTCTTCCTCTCCTTCGGCAGTCAGCCGCTCGTGCAGATGCTGGTCATACTAGCTATTGCCGTGCCGATGTACATCTGTTCTACGGGAAGCATCCCTGTGGCAGCGGCACTGATAATGAAGGGACTCTCGCCGGGAGCGGCATTGGTGATGCTGATGGCGGGACCTGCAGTCAACCTGGCCTCCATCCTCGTGATTCACAAGGCGATGGGACGGCGTTTCACCGTTATTTATCTGATGACCATCGTGGGCTTTGCCGTCCTCTTCGGTCTGCTGCTCAATGCCACTGGTTTGGATTTCTCTGCCGCTATTCAGGATGCCTGCTGCATGACATCCGCTCTGCCCAGCACCTTCAAACTGATATGCGCCACAGTATTAACACTACTCATAATATTTGCTCTTATGATGAAACTATTCAGCAATTTTACTGACAAAAGAACATTAGATCCCGATGTGGTGGTGTATAGAGTTGAGGATATGCATTGCAGCCATTGCGAAGCTGCCGTAGTTCGTGCCGTCGAGAAGGTGCCTGGCGTAGAGATAGCCGAGGCCAGTGCCGCTGCCAACACCCTCACCATCAAAGGTTCCGCCCCAGAAGAAGCCATCCGCTCGGCAGTAGAAGGGATTGGCTATACGTTTAAGGGGAAGGCTTGATGGCGAACTGCTTTCTTGCTTAGAACCCCTTCCGATAATCTTTCGGACTCATGCCGCTCAGGCGTGAGAAGAACTTGCTGAAGGACGGGGTGTCGGCAAAGTGAAGGTAATGGTAACGGGGAGGCAAATCGTCGCCTACAAATATGGGCAAATATTCATTCAATGTATACATACAGGAACAAAAGTACGAATTATATTTCATTGTTGTATCGTTTCAGACAATTTTTGTATTGTTCCAGATTTGGATTGATTGGAATATTATTATAATTTTGCAAAAATATAAATAACTAAATCGTTTAACTTAAAACTGAAACATTATAAAGGATGACCCCATCACCTACGACCTGCTGAAGGACTACTTGAAGGACGAGGAGGAAGATCTGTTCTGGAGTCAGGGCGCAGTGGAGCTTATCGAGAAGATTGGCACACAGAACTGGCTGCTGTTGCAGTTGTAAAATACTAACTAAAGGTAATGATAATGAAAGAACAAGTATTACAAGCCATGCGTGAGTTCGGTGCACCCGTCAACGCTGGCAAGATTGCGGAGATCACTGGTATTGACCGTAAGGAAGTGGACAAGGCTTTTGCCGAACTAAAGAAAGAGGGTGCCATCGTGTCGCCCGTACGCTGCAAATGGGAACCCGTAAAATGAATAATATGGAAATAAAAGCAGTAAAATTCAGACGTGACGGGTTCTATACCCAACCCTTCGTCTTCGGTGGTGAGGAGGGAATTGACAAGTTTGACATTAACATCCGCTATCGTGGCAGTCTGCAGAACTACCTCATCGACACCGGTTCTGAGGTGATATTAGTAGATACCGGCCTACCTGCTGGTTTCCCGGAAGAAGTACCCGACGAGAAATCAATGATCTTCACAGGAAAGGACATCTGCACCTACATGGAGGCATTCGCTGCCCTTGGCTACAAGCCAGAGCAGGTGACCAAGATTCTGGTTACCCACAGGCATGCCGACCATACCGGTGAACTGCGCAGTTTCCCCAATGCGAAGGTGTATGTGAACAAGGACGAGATAGATGCTGCCGAGTTGCAGGGGCTCACGAACCTTGTGCCGGTGAGCTATACTGACGGACCGTACTACAATTTCCCCGAGTGTCAGAAAATAGCCGACGGCATTTATCTGATCAAAGCAAAGGGTCACACTAAGGGCAACAGCATCATCGTGGTGGAGAACGACGGGCTGTTCTATATGCTACACGGTGATATCACCTACTGTGACGAGGCATTATATGAGGACAAACTCTCCGTGGTTTTCGACGATCTGTCTGCAGCCCGCGAGACACAGGACCGCATCCGCGAGTTCGTACGTAAACATCCCACGGTGTATTGCGGCACTCACACTCCGCAGGGCTACGAGAATCTAGAAGCTAAGCGAGTGATAGACCTCGACAATCCCGTTCCGACGATTCTTGCTGAAGTGGATTTCTCCAAGCAGGAAGCCAGCGGCAAGTATGTCTGCTCTGTCTGTGGCTATGTTTATGACCCAGCTGAGCACGACGGTGTGGCCTTCGAAGACCTGCCAGACGACTGGCGCTGTCCACGTTGCAAACAGCCCAAGGAGAAATTCAACAAGGCATAATGACACTCGTTATCGGCTTACTCATTCCCCTTCTGGGGACAATGCTCGGAGCGGCATTCGTCTTTCTGATGAAGGACGAAATGTCGCTTCGTCTGCAAAAAACATTGCTCGGTTTTGCATCGGGCGTGATGGTGGCAGCATCGGTATGGTCGCTGTTGATCCCTTCTATGGAGATGGTTGCTGACGATGGACGATGGTCTGTCGTTCCAGCTGCCGTAGGATTCTTGTTGGGTATGGGATTCCTTCTGATGATTGATGAGGTGACACCTCACCTGCATATCGGAACCGACAAGCCAGAGGGTATAAAGGCTCATCTTTCCAAAACGATGATGCTTGTCCTCGCCGTCACCATCCACAACCTACCAGAAGGTATGGCTGTGGGAGTGGTCTTTGCAGGAGCCGCGAACGGTGCAGCAGGACTGTCGCTAGCTAGCGCCCTGGCTGTCAGCATTGGTATCGCCATCCAGAATGTGCCAGAAGGAGCCATTATCTCCATGCCAATGCGTGCGGCAGGAAATTCCAAGTGGAAGTCATTCTTCATCGGCTCATTGAGCGGTGCCGTCGAACCAGTAGGCTCTTTGGCCGTTTTGTTATTAGCTTCGTTTCTGATGCCTATCCTACCCTACATGCTGGCTTTTGCTGCAGGAGCTATGTTCTACGTCGTCATCGAAGAACTGATTCCGGAAGCCAGCGAAGGTGAACATTCTAATCTCAGTACCATCGGCTTTGCCATAGGCTTCGTCCTCATGATGGTGCTCGATGTGGTGATGGGATAATCGATGATAGCTAGTCTTCAACTTCGCATTTTAGGAATCCCATCTCTTTAGCCATCTCCTGATTCATCAGGAAATAGATGGCTTCGCCTTCATTGCAGAGCTCGCCCTTCGAGTTGGTGATCTCTGCATTGATATACGCAAGATTTCGAACCTGTTTCGTGACCTTTGCCCGTATGGTCAGTTCTGGCTCTGTCGTTGGAATGGCTTTCTTGAACTTTACATTCAGCTGAACGGTATAGCCACTGGTTTCCAGCTTGCGGGTGACCACCCATCCACACACTTCATCAATAAGCGTACTCAGGATGCCGCCGTGCATGGTGTTTACCCATCCCTGATAATTATGCTGAGGATTCCATTTGCTTACGATATAGTCACCATCCTCATAGAACTCCAAGTGAAGTCCGATAGGATTATCAGGACAACAGCCAAAGCAGTTGTACTCAGGATGGTTGCGCCAAGGGTTTATAATCTTCTTCATAATTCCGTTCTTTTTCATAAAGAAGTCCACTTCATTTGCCTAATGACATAATTTTTGTTGGACAAGCCAAGGTGCATTTGCCACATTTCAGACAGTCGGGATGCAGATAGCCTATCTCCTGCCCTCGGCTGTCGTAAGGCGTGAGCTGCATGGGACAAACGCGGGCACATTGTTTGCACTTCATCTGGCAGGTAGCAGCTACTTGCACAGCGGTATAGGGCTTAGGAAGTGGCTGGTGCTTTGGAGCAACCCACGACGAGATTGTTCCCATCGGGCAGAAACTACACCATGTGCGAGGCGCATAGATGAATGATAAAGTAACGCCGACGATGGTAGTCACCATGATAATCGTCCAGAATACGCGACCAATGCCACTCCACATAGCTAATCCGCCCTCGCTCCAGGGAACGGTGAATGTGAGCTGGATGCCGAACATGCTGAAGATGAAGAATACCATGAACAGGCGGAAACCGAAGGTACGCACAAACGCAGGAATCGGCTTGTGGGGTGAGTACTTCGACAACAGACGGTCGTACATGTTGCCGCGAGGACACACATGTCCGCACCACCAGCGTCCCTTCCAGATGCTGGTCATCACGGGACCTATCATGCAAATGAGTGCGATAAGTCCTATGACGGGATAGAACCACCCGACGATGATATACGCGATGATAATCCAATAGAGGTTTAATCCTGGTGTTGCAAAGTGGCGATGGAAATTCTTCTTTTTCTTTTGGTTCTGATCCATAATTAAATTTGTTTTTTAAAATTTGGTGCAAAAATCATGCCACAGCTAAAAGCATGAAGTTGGCTACCCATCACAGCCTTCAGAATAGCATAGACTTTATCTCCCGTACAATGGCTGGTGTAGAACTCAGTTTCGGGGTATTTGGCTTTCAGCCTTTGAGCCAAAGCTGCCATCTCTTCTTCCGTCTCCAGACCGTCGAGAAGATGAAAGCCTCCGACAACGGTATGAATCGGCCAAGGACAAGCTGAGAGGATGTTTTCCAGACCGCTATGGGCACAGCCTGTAAACAGCAAGCCATCGACATATAGAGCAAGTTCATGACGGAAATCGTCGTGGATAAAATCACCATTATTATTCTGCACATAGAGATTCACATTTCCTTTGGGCATCGGATGGTTCTGAGGAATATGGGCTATTACATGGATGTTCTCTGCTATTGTGCAGGTCTGATTGATCAAAACGAGTCTGCTGTCGCCAATTATCGGCCACTCCGCAGTAATACTATGGAGATTTCCTCGCTTAGAAAAGAACTTACCACTCATTGCAACGGGCGAAAAAATAACTCTTGCTTTATCATTGATGCTCACAAAGTGCCTAAGTCCTCCTGCATGGTCGCTGTGGCCATGCGAGATAAATACATAGTCCACTTCATTTGCCTCATTATTCGTTCTTATGTCCTTATATACCATTTCCATGCTTACTGATTCGCTTTGCTTAAGGACATGATCTTTGTTGGTCAGGATGGTTGCGCCAAGGGTTTATTATCTTCTTCATATTGTTATTTCAATTTCATTTCAATTGTTTCCCGTCTGAGAAAGCATTCCCAACGGTCTTACCAAGCTGGATGTAGGTGTGGTGAACAGGATCAAAAGTGATGAGTTCCATTTTCTCGACATCTGGTTTCCCGTCTTCTGCCAAATATTTCTCGTCACAGAGGATGTTGACGATTTCTGCAACTAAGTAGTAGCCTGTCTCACTCTCGTCAATTTTCTGCTTCACCCGGCATTCAAGTGTCATCGGGAACTCCTTGAACACAGGAGCGTTTACGTTGGGAGCCTTTTCTATTTTCCAGCACGTATGCTGCATCTTGTCGGGAGTGTTCCTGCCACTCGTAATGCCTACATAGTCAGCAGCTACCATCGTTTCTTTAGTCGCAAAAGCAACGGTGAACTCTGGATTCTCAGCAAGGTTGTCAGTTGTCTGGTGTGAACCGAGCGAAATGATAATCTCATGCATATCCCACTGGCCGCCCCAAGCGGCGTTCATTGCATTGGGCTTGCCCTCTTTATCATAAGTACCGATAATCAGTACGGGTTGTGGCAACAGCCACGCTGTTGATTTAAAACTCTTCATAACTCTGTTATTCTTTTAAACTAACTATGCAAATATACAGTTTTTGCTGTAATTGTTGTATATTTGCAAAAAAATAATAAAACAACGAGAAGATGAAATTATTCTCGACAGTGACATTGATGATTGCCATGAGTTTGTGTGCTGCTTGCTCTGCAGGGCAGGAAGATGATTTGACAGCACAGGCTATCACAACCTTGCTGACGAAGTATCCCAAAGCCGACTTGCAAGATGTCTATAAAAGCTTCTACCAAGAGCGTTTTGGGCCTGGTCACATGATACCCAATATACAAAATGCACGCGATTACCTGATGAGTGAGCTGGAGGAGGCCCACGAATGCGAGGGGGACTATTATGAGCCGACAGGCAATCATGGCAACTACATCCGCATCTACCTGCATGCTGTTTCCGACGACAAAATATCTGCTGAGGACTTGCTGGATGCTTTCGTCAGTAGTGCCAACAATGTGAAACCAGCCAGTGGAACCTGGGCTGAGCAGTGGCGTGAGATAGTGGAAACAATTGATAGAAGGCAACTGCCTGTTCCCTCTACCGACACCTTAAGGCAGCAGCTGAAAGACTGCAGCGAGAAGGACGAGGCGGTTCATCACAGTGTGGAGTATGAAACAAACTATCATCCTCACTATCGTATAGTTGAACGCAGTATCTTTGAAAATAAGTTCAAGGAGACATTTATTCCCAAATGACGAAAACAAGTTTAACTATTATTGTAAATAGTAATCCAAAAGTATACCAGGATAAAACAATTATAGTATCTTTGAAACTCTTAAACGATGTGTTATTTTATTATACTTTTGCATTATTATTTACAAAAAGTATTATCTTTGCACCCTAAAAATAAGATAAGAGTTTAACCAATTTATATGAAACAAAACCGAATTTTTAGTACTGCAACAACGGTTGCTGTTCTTTTTATTATGCTTGCCTGCCAAAGCAACAGTCAGCAATCTGCAGACGGACAGGAGGTCAAGCAACTCGGCAACGACACCATAGAAATAGCAAAAGGTTCTAGCCTTATCAGCAAGCTCAAGCACGAGCAGGTTTCAACATCACCCTATAGTGAAACAATTCAAACCACCGGTGTCATTACCCCCATTCCTACTCAGTATGCTGAGATTGCAGTGCCTTTGGCTGGAAGGGTTGTCAAGGATTATATCCACCTGGGACAAACCGTGAATGTGGGTACCCCACTTTTTGACATTGCTTCATCAGACTATTCTGAAATTGCCAAGGATTACAGCAATTCACTCAGCGAGATGAAACAGGCAGAGCGTGCGTTCAACCGTGCGAAAGACCTCTACTACAATCGCGTGGCCTCGAGCAAGGAAATGGAAGAAGCCCAGACTGCCTACAACATCGCCCGCGAGGAATACAACCATTCGCTGGCTGTGGCAAAAGAGTATCAGCTCAATGTTAACAACCTAATTGTTGGCCAGCCCATGACGGTACATTCACCCGTTCGCGGTAAAGTGCTGAAGGACGATCTGGTGATTGGCGAATACCTTCATGAGGATGCTGATGCCAAGGTGATAGTTGCCGATTTAGACAAGGTATGGCTTAAGGCAAATATCAGCGAAAAAGATGTTCCGATGGTAAGCAATATCCAGCAAGTGGACATACGTACAGTGGCCAACAATGACAGCGTGATACACGGCAAGATTATTTATCTGGGAGGTATGCTGGATCCTGAGACCCGCACGCTCCAGACCGTCATTGAATGTGATAACCGAAATGGGATACTTATCCCCAATATGTATGCCGACCTCATACTCTACCAATCTGTACGTGACTACATCATCATTCCCAAAGAAGCCGTTTTACAACGTGAAAACGGACGATATGTATTGCGCAAAGTGGGTGAAAGGCTTTACTACCGCACCCTAGTAAATGTACATTCCACTGCTGACGGGCGCCTAATTGTAACTGACGGACTGCATGTCGGTGACGAAATCATTACTCAAGGCGCATTTTATCTCACCAAGTAAAACAACAGTAGAAGACTTATGATAAACAAGATTGTCAATTGGGCACTTGATCATGGCATACTGATGTCGGTGATATTTGGTGCTTTTTGCGGCATCGGAATCATAGCCTGGAGAGGACTCTCCATCGACGCCTATCCAGATATTTCAGACACTACGGTACAAATTGTGACACAAGTACCTGGACTTGCTACTGAGGAAATAGAGCAACAGATATCCATACCCGTTGAACGAGCAGTGGCCGGCATACCCGATGTCAACATCATGCGCAGCAAAAACTCATTCGGCATCTCAACGGTGATTCTTGTGTTTGATGACCGGGTGGATGACTATTGGGCGCGACAACGAGTGACAGAGCGATTGAGCGGAATAGAACTCCCATACGATGCCGTGCCGGAACTCAACCCGCTGACCGCCCCCACAGGAGAGATTTATCGCTATGTACTCAAAAGTATCGATGGGTCGCACGACCTGCGTAGCTTGACAGACATCCACAAATGGACCGTCATTCCTTACCTGCGACAGATTCAGGGCATTGCCGATGTGAGCAATTTCGGCGGTATAACTACCCAATATCAGGTAGAACTTTCGCCAGACAAACTGACAGAATACGGCGTTTCGCTTTCGGATATAGTTGAGAAGATAGAGCAGAACAACATCAATGCCGGTGGAAGCATGTTGTCAGAAGGAAGCCTAAGCTATGTGGTGAGAGGTATCGGATTGGTGAGCGACTTGGAGGCTCTGGGAGACATTGTCGTGAAAAGCGTGAACGGCATTCCCGTCTATCTGAAATACCTTGGCGAACTGAAATACGGGAACCTGGAGCGAAAAGGTGTACTGGGCTATGCGGACGACCAGTGCGCCTATGACGATGCGGTAGAAGGTATTGTGCAGATGCTGCGTGGTGATAATCCTTCCGATGTATTGGAGAAAGTGCATGAAGCGGTTGATGAGCTGAACAACGGATTATTACCCGATGGAGTCGAGATACACCCCTTCCTCGACCGCACCCACCTGGTGAACCAAACGCTCAACACCGTGAGTCACACCCTGCTGGTTGGTATGTTGTTGGTCATTGCAATTCTCTTTGTCTTCCTCGGAAACCTGCGAGGAGCTGTTATCGTAGCCATCACCATTCCCGTTTCGCTGCTGATAGCTTTCATCCTGATGAAAATCACAGGCATGCCTGCCAACCTGCTCTCGTTGGGTGCCATAGACTTTGGTATCTTGGTTGACGGTTCTATCGTGATGATGGAAACCATCCTGAAGAAACGCGAGCGATATCCTGAAGAGGAACTGACGCTTGACCAGGTGAAGAAACGCGCCAAAGATGTGGCTCGTTCCATTTTCTTCTCTACCATCATCATCATTACAGCCTATATGCCGTTGTTTGCCTTTGAACACATCGAGAGGCGTCTGTTCACCCCAATGGCCTATACCGTGGGTTATGCCCTGTTAGGCGCGTTGCTGACAGCCCTGCTGCTAACGCCTACGCTCTCTTATGTAGCTTATCACATGCCAACCAAGATGCGTCGCAATAAGTGGTTGGAGCAGCTTACAGTTTGGTATAACGACATAACGGAAAAATTGCTTGACGAGACACGCCCCGTAATCTATGTTTTGGCGATTACCTTGATTGGTGCTATTGCGTTGTCGATTACCGTTGGTAAAGATTTCCTGCCCACACTTGACGAGGGAGCCATCTGGGTACAGGTGCAGTTGCCTTCAGGGCTTTCCATTGAACAGTCGAAGCAAATGGCCGATGAGATGAGAAAGCGGATGAAAGAATTTGACGAAACCTCGTATGTAATGACACAATTGGGTCGCGATGACGAGGGAGCCGAAAGTTTCTCTCTCTCACACATCGAGGTGGGCATCGGCCTCAAGCCTTATGGCAGTTGGAAGTCTAATCGCACCAAAGCCGAACTGGTGCAAGCTATGTCGGACACCATCAACAACATGCCGGGTTATACAGCAGGTTTCTCACAGCCTATCATCGACATGGTGATGGATCAGATAGCGGGAACACATAGCGACCTCGCACTCAAGATTTATTCTGATGATTTGAATGGCACACGCTCCATAGCCGAGCAGATAGTGAATCTTCTCTCTTCAATTCCCGGAGCCAGTGACGTAGCCATCGACCAGGAACCACCTTCCCCTCAGCTGCAAATCTCAATCGATCGTCACCGTATTGCGGAATACGGACTCAACGCTTCTGATGTGGCCGATCTCATCGAGATTGCCATTGGAGGAAAAGCCGTTTCGCAGATATATTCAGGCAGTAAGGTTTATGACATCACCTGCCGCTATGCAGAAAAATATCGCGATACACCAGAGAAAATCGCAGCTCTTACGCTTACCACACAGGATGCCGTAAAAATACCCCTCTCGGCAGTTGCTACGATTAAGACTTCATTGGGAGCAAGCACCATCATGCGTGAGATGAGCCGCCGATACACACTCGTGCGCCTTAACTTGCGTGGATCCGACTTGACTACCTTTGTAAATGAAGCCAACAGTTTGATTGAAAAGAACATAGAATACAACCACGAAAATGTACATTTGCAATGGGCAGGACAGTTCGACAACCGCAATCGTGCTTTCAGTCGTTTGACACTGGTCATTCCGCTTACGCTGATCGTGATGTTCATCCTGCTGATTCTGGCCTTTGGAAAAGTAAGACAAGCAGCTCTATTGATGTCAGTAGTGCCGCTCGCTCTCTTTGGCGGTATGCTGGCGCTTAACCTACGCGATATGACCCTCAATGTATCGTCGGCCGTAGGCTTCATAGCGCTCATTGGTGTCGCTATCCAGAACGGTGTCATCATGATTACCCACATCAATAACCTTCGCAATGAGGGAAGGCCTTTGCGCAAGGCTGTTGTGTCGGGGGCTTCCCACCGCATGAGACCTGTGTTGCTGACAGCTGCAGTGGCCATTCTCGGACTCTTCCCTGCTTCCATATCAACCGGCATCGGTAGTGATATCCAACGTCCATTGGCCACTGTGATAGTCTATGGATTGCTGTTCGCCACGGTGATCACGCTCTTTATCCTCCCCACCATTTATTACCTGATTGAGAAAAGGAAAGAAACATTATGAAAAAGGCAATTATCATATTCTTATTGATGCTCAATGCACTGGGAGTTTTCTCGCAGGTGCTCACCTATAAGCCGTTCATCGACTCGGTGATGGTTAACAACCAAGCGTATTTAGCTGAAAAGCTCAACGTACCTATCAGCGAAGCCCTGTATAAAGCCTCGAAGGTGATACAAAACCCATCAATCTCGGCAACCTACGGAAATAACAGCGACTGGCGAAAACAGATGGGACAGTCAGTTGAGGTGGAGTTATCACAACCCATCACTTTCGGGGTAGTTTCTGCTCGTAAGAAAGTGGCAAAAAACGAGATGGAGATTGCCTCTACAAACTTGGACGACTACCTACTCAACCTCAAGGCCGAAGCCACCGTTAGCTTTATTGATGCCTTGTTGGCAAGAGATCTTTCTCTCATCGCCCAACGTACATACGAGAACATGCAGAGTCTTGCCAATAGCGACAGCTTGCGCTTTGCCACAGGCGACATTTCGGAGCTGGATATGCTGCAGACACGCATCGAGGCACGGGTAGCCCATCAGGATTACCTGGCCGCCGTTGCTGAATACAATAATGCCCTGATTACATTGGATCTCTACACAGGCAATCCCAACCGAGGGACCAGCTCAGTTGAAGGACAACTTGCCAATCCTGACAAAGACTACACTTTGGCAGAACTGACTGATATGGCACTGCTGCATCGTCCCGATCTCAAGAGTGCCCAGCAAGGTATCTCATTGGCACAAAGTCAGGCGCGTCTAACCAAACGCGAACGTTTGCCAGAAGTGGAAGTATCGCTTGGCGTTAATTATAATACCATCGTACGCAACGAAATAGCACCGGCTCCGGAATTTGTGGGATACACCGCCGGACTATCGATACCCCTGCCTTTCTCTAACATCAACAAGGGTTCGGTCAAGGCTGCAAAGCTGTCTGTACAACAGTCCCAGTTGCAAGCAGATGCCAAACAGAGCCAGGTGATATCTGAAATCATGCAGGCCCTCAACAGCTATCATAGTGCACAACTCAATGCAAAAACCTACACAGATGAACTGATTCAGGACGCAGAAATGATTCTGAAAGGACGGCTCTACGCCTACCAGCGAGGTGAGACTTCTCTGATTGAAGTCTTGGCAGCGCAGGAGACCTATAATGAGGTGCAGAAGAACTACGCCGAGGCCCTAAGCGAATGTATGAAAGCGTGGGTGGAGTTGCATGCAGTCTCTGGACTCTTAGAAGTAGAGATTTTTGACTGAAATACATTATCATAAATTTAACCATTTTTAATATAGAAAAGATTTCTGATTTTCAGCATTTTGCTTGCTTTTGCAGCATCGGCTTTTCCACAAGTAGGTAGTGAGTGGAAAGAGTTAAACCAATTAATTTTTGACTTATGATAACCAGATTGTTATATGGTGTCCACAGAGTGTTGGGCATGCTGTTGAGTTTGTTCTTCCTGATGTGGTTCCTCACTGGAATAGTGATGATCTATCACGGCTTTCCTTCTGCCTCGAATGCTGAGAAGATGCAGACGATGGATGTGCTGCAAGCTGATTTACAATCATTAGATTCTATACAAAAAATGGTGACAGAGCCAGACAGCATCAGTTCGATGACTGTGTATAGCTATTTGGGCAGAACCTACTATGAGGTGGGACAAAATGGCGGGGTTGAAAAATTGGCTGCCGATGGTCTGCCCCTGCCCGAAATTGACGGTGATTATATAAGAAGTGCGGCAGCAAAATGGTGTGATGCCCCAGTTAACCGTATAGACACCTTGCACCAACTGGAGCAGTGGATTCCCTTCGGCAGTCGCAAGAACGATCTTCCTATCTACACTCAGAAAGAGCCGAAGAGCTTGATTTGACCAAGCAACAGGTGGAGAAGGCTGTGAAGGCTGTTCATGACAATGAGCCTTTGCAAGTGGAGCTGATGACGGAATATGACAACTATTATGTAGATACGGAGGGAAAGATGGTTTTGCCCGTATGGAAGGTAAAGGTAGAGAATGCCGACCATACGGTTTATTATGTCAATCCCAAGACGGCAGGATATCGTAGTTATAACACCCACGGACGTTGGCAGTTCCAACTCTATCAAGGTTTTCATTGCCTCAAATATAAGGTGTTTGTGGGACATCCCGTTATTTGGACAATCGTGATGTGGCTGCTGTTGCTTGGCGGTGCTGGCGTCTCACTGACAGGTGTCGTGATGGGAGTCAACTACCTAAGGCGAACATTCAGAAGAATTAGTAAATAAAAATAATAAAAATTTTCTTACGAATTACGAAAATTTCGAGATAGTATAATTTAGTCATATAGTATCTCGTTCGTAATTTGTTCGTATGTTCGTAAGAAAAATTACGAAAAAGGCGAAAAAAGTTGGCAAAATACTTGACTTTTGGCATAAAATTTTGTATATTTGTGAGCCTTTCACGAGAGGGCATATTATTAACTAAACTAACAAACTTTTATGTCTGAAATCAACCATTCCGGCAGACCCAAAGACTATGCGGTCTGCTTCCGAAAGGACTGTCCGTTGGCACAAAGCTGTCTCCGTCAGTTGACCGCCAACGAGCCCTGTCAAGATGAGCGTTTCATACGCCTTGTCAATCCCTACTTAGTGAAAGATGATACTGGCAACTGTCCCTTTTACCGCTCCAACAAGATGGTAAGGGTGGCCTACGGTATTGCCAACATCTTCGACAACCTGCCCTACTCCAAGCACGACTACATCTTCCACTGTGTACAAGGCTGTTTCGGCAAGAGTACCTACTATCGTGTTTATCACAAACAGCGTCCCATCTGGCCCAACGAACAGGAGTATATCCAGCAGGTATTTGCCAGAAACGGCATCACGGAGCCTGTGCAGTTCGAGGAATATCGTGACATCTATAACTGGTAAATGGTATTGTTCTGATGGTTCCCCTATCTCCTACCAACGGTTGGAACAGCATGCACGGATGGTTCGTGTATCTGGCAATAATGGTTCGGGTCAGTGGCACCATAGGAGCCTGCCTTTGGAACCGGCAGTTCCAGCGTTTGGGACTGTCAGTGCCAACGGTGCGGACTATGAGTTCCAACGGTGCAAACTACCAGTTCCACGCCTTGAAACCAGGTGGAACTAAACCTATATTGATAATCAAACAATTAACAAACTAATGAAGAATACTGTAAAGTTCACCATGATACGTGCCAACAGTGAGGCACGTACCCTGTCGCTGCAAGGCATGACGCCCGAAGCGATGATAGAGTCTGTCAACACAGAGATGAAGAGCAAGCCTGTGAGCAAGTTCCGCAACGAGCTGCCCATCATGGAGTCGCTCGGTGCTGGTTTTGTACGGCAAGCCCTCCAGAAGCTGCCCCGCATCTCCATCACCGGTGCATGGAGGAAAAGAAACACCTCGGAGATGGTGCTATCCCGTTACAACGGACTGGTACTGCTGAATGTAAGCAAGCTGGCCAACACGCAGGAGGTGGAGACAGTGAAACGGTTGGCCGAGTCGCTCCCATCTACCTATGCCGCCTTTGCGGGAAGTACGGGAAGGAGTGCCAAGATACTGGTAGCGGTATCTTTGCCCGATGGCACTTTGCCAACGGATATCGGGGACATTGTCCGTTTTCATGAGCAGGCCTATTATCTGGCCTATACTACTTACAGCGGTGTGGTATCCTATCACATCACCCGTGAGGACCCTACCCTGCAACAGAGTTTCCGCATGACCTACGATCCTGCTCCGTTCTTCAACCCAGAGGCACATCCGCTGAAAGTCAACCTGGATTACAGCATCACCCTATCCGACACTGAGGAGAATGCGGTGAGTAATCCTTTGGAGCGTTATGAGCCGGGACCCGACAGTTACGAGGAGTTCGAAAAGCGTTTCCGTATCATGGTGAACATCGCTTTACAAAAGGCGGGCAAGCTCAATATCAATATGGAGAGAGAGGTGTTTATAGAGGCAGTGGCCAGGGAATGCTGCTTGGCCGGGTTCCCCAAGGAGGAAGCCATCAGGCATGCTTTCGGGTTGGTGGTCGGAGGGTTGGAAAGAGAGACTGTCCGTTCCATCTTCGAAACCGTCTATGATGTCTATAGCGACAAGTATGGCAGTCAGCCGGCATACAACAAGACCCAGCAGACGGAGCTGTTGTTCCATCATTACATGAGCGACCGCTATGTGTTGAGGTACAATGTATTGAAAGAAGTACCTGAATATCGTGACAACAACTCGTGGAGCCCTATGTTCCAGGCCATTGACGAGCGTCGTCTGAGTAACATGATACTGGAGGCAAGACGAAGGGGCATCAGCGTAACGGAGCGTGACCTGCTTCGATATGTGAAATCTACCGATGTGGAGGACTACAACCCTGTTGACGAGTATCTGTCGAACTTGCAGGGCTTGTGGGACGGCAAGGACCATATCGGGAAGATGGCGGCCCGCGTCAAGACAGACAACCCCAACTGGGACAAGTGGTTCCGCATCTGGTTCCGTGGTTTGGTGGCGCAGTGGAGAGGATGGAACCGACAATATGGCAACAGTGTGGCTCCCGTTATCATCGGTCGCCAAGGCTGGCGCAAGTCAACCTTCTGCCGATTGTTACTTCCACCGGAACTGTCGTTTGGCTTTACCGACCAGCTGGACTTCGGCAACCGCAGGGACATCGACCTGACCATCAGTCATTACCTGCTGGTGAACATCGACGAGTTTGATCAGCTGACGAAGCATGCCCAAAACGGTTACCTGAAGAACCTCTTGCAGCGAACGGACAGCAAGCAACGCAAGCTGTTCACAGATTCCGTGAATGAAAAGCGTCGTTATGCATCGTTCATCGGTACCAGTAATGTCAGTGACTTGCTGACAGACCCGACGGGTAGCCGTCGATTCCTCTGCGTCGAGCTATCGGCACCAATAGATACCGTTACACCCATCGACTATGTCCAGCTCTATGCTCAGGCGGTAGCGGAGCTTGACAAGAAGCTGCCCTACTGGTTTACCGATGAGGAGGTGAAGGAGATCATGGTTTCGAACCGCAAGTTCCTGCATACTGACGAACAGGAGGATGTGCTTAGTGTGTATTTCAGGACACCGGCACATAGCAAAGAAGGGAAATGGATGTCGCCTACTGATATCTTGAATCATATCCGTGAGGTGCATGACAAAAACTTCAGCATGACGACCAATGCCCTTGGCCGATACCTGAAGAACATGCCCGATTTGCCCTTCCGCAGAGGCAAAAATACCAGCGAATATCGTGTTGTTTTGCGCTGACCGTAGATTTTTCTTACGAACTTACGAATTTCTTACAAACGTTATTCATTATGATAAATATGGATTATCTAAGATTTTTCGTAATTCGTAAGAAAAACACTGTAAATAATAATTGAAATTTATACCACTACAATAATTGTGTACACTTGCTGCATCTATTGAATTATAGAATCTTCTGGAATCGGAACATGCCATCATGGTCAACTTCCTCCGCTCCCGCCTCAGGGTCGTTGGGATCTGGATGATGGCTATTGAAGAACTCCACGATGTGAAAGCCACAACGGTTGACATAGAAATGAATGTTTCTTTTCTCGAAATAAGGCGTCACCGTTTCCCAAATCTTCACTTCCGGATGTAACTGTTCAACAGCCATCCATGTTGCGTAACCAATGCCCTTGCTGTGAACATGAGGTGATACAAATAGTAATTCCAGTTCACCCTTGCAATCCTCTGGATCAACACTAATCACCACGCCACCAACCTTTTCCCCATCACACACAATGCGATAAGCCTCAGCACGCTCTCCATCGATAGCGTGGATAATGGTCTGACGGGAGATAATCTCACCCTCCTCCTCAGAATGGTTATCACGCATTCCAAACTCTTGGGTTGCCCCATACTTGAACGCTTCTTGGTTGTCACGAACAAACTGTTCACGATCCTCTTCCTGCAACACCACCAGCGTCACTTCCCTATTGTCCTTTGTTTTCATACCATTGTTATAATAACGGCACATTATCTTTTCTTTGCTACAAAAATAGGTAAAAAAGCTGGCTTTCCAAGCATATTTTACACCAACAGCCCAAATCTGGGGACGAACGACGAAAAAGGCAGCAAGAAACTATTCGTCCCAATAAACGGGGCATTGGTGTAAAAATCACTTGCCAATCGCTCTCATGAATATACTTTTGCACAAAAATAAAAAAAACACAGGTATGAAAAAGATTGGATTTACACTCATCATGCTATTAGCAGGATTACTAAACACGTTCGCACAGCAAACTTCAGTAACGGGCTTGTTGCTTGATTCCATTTCCCAACAACCGGAGATGTATGCCACCATTCGCATTTACAAAATTGACAAGCCAGACCAACCTGTCTCTATGGGCATAACAGATATGGAGGGGCGTATCACCCAGGAAGTGACAGGAAAAGGAGAATTCAATATGCTTATCAGTTCAGTAGGCAGGACAGACATCAACAAACATTTTATATTGAATGATGAAAAGAAACTCGACTTAGGCACTATTTATATTACGGATGATGTACAAATGCTGGGGACTGTTGAGGTAGTTGCTCACAAACCCTTGGTGAAGATGGAAGCAGATAAGATGAGCTATGATGTGCAGGAAGACGTTGACTCAAAATCGAACACAGTGTTGGAATTGTTACGCAAAGTGCCAATGGTGACGGTTGATGGCCAAAACAACATTACCGTAAACGGAAGTAGTAGCTTCAAGGTATATGTAAATGGGAAGCCTAATACGATGATGAGCAGCAACCCCAAGCAAGTATTTCGCAGTATGCCTGCAAGCAATATCAAAAGTATTGAGGTCGTTACCAACCCTGGAGCAAGATATGATGCAGAAGGTGTGGGCGGTGTCCTAAACATCATCATGAAACAAACGAATTTTAATGAAGACGAAGGACACCAGTACACCGGAAATCTACGCGCATCCTATGGTTCCACAGAGAAAGGGGTAAGTGCGTTCGTCAGTGGGCAGAAAGGCAGGTTCAACTATAGCCTGAACTTGATGAGCGAGCAGATGGATTCCAAGAATACCGAAACAGAGACAACACAAGAGCAATTGGATAAAGCAGGGAAAACAATCATTTACAGCTATGACAAAAGCGACATGAAATTTCCTTTCAAAATGGGCGAACTCAGTCTTGGTTACGAACTTGACTCAATGAGTTCCATCAATGCATCGCTATCCTATACTGCATTTAAGATGAAACAAAACAGCAATCCGCTGACTCGCATCACGGGCGGATATGCAGGTAGTGGGTTTGAATATTTGAATCATTCATTCCTACAAGAACGCGAATCTTCTTTGGACATCAATCTCAATTATCAACGATTCCTCAATTCAAGTCGCACCAGCAACATATTGCTCACCTATATGCTGGCAACAGCCCCAACCAATACCAAGCAACAAAGTCTTTTTGAGAAAAGCGGCTCTTCAATGATTGATCTGACAGACCGATATTCCAATGCAAAGGAGAACAATACGGAACATACGTTGCAAGTCGACTATACTACTCCGCTTGGCAAACAGCAGATTTTGACTACAGGGGTAAAATATGTCAATAGCAAAAACACTTCTGATGCAGCCTATTTCACCAAGCAAGGCGAGACCTTCATAAAAGACGATCAAAACAGTTTGAACTATCACTATTTAAATAACATACTGGCAGGCTATGCAGAATATGACGGTACTTTTGGAAAAGTCAACATCAAAGGGGGCCTCAGGTATGAACAAACCTGGCAGAATGTAAAATATCTCGCCGGAATGGGACAGAATTTCACAAAGAACTACGGGCATTTGGTTCCTACTGCTAGTGCTGTTTTAAACATCAGTGAAGGGCAGAACATTGGATTAAATTACAACATGCGCATCAACCGACCAGTCATCAGTCAACTTGACCCGTATGTTAACCGTACAGATCCGACATCCATCTCATACGGAAATACGAACTTAGATGTGGAGAAAACCCATAACATGAACATGGTTTATAACCTGTTCAACACAAAGTTCTCACTAAACATTACCTTGCGACATTCAATATGCAATAATGCAATAGAGCAACATAGTTTCTATAAGGACAACCTGCTGAACACTACATTTGGTAATATTGTGCAACGACGACAGACAGGTCTAAATCTCTATCTCAATTGGAGTATGACCAAAAGCACTCGTGTGATAGTAAATGGAGAAGCTACCTATACTGATTTGCGTAGCAAGGCTCTTGATACCAAGAACTATGGCTGGTCGGGCAGTTTGATGCTTGGTGTTCAGCAAAACTTGCCTTGGAATATGAAGCTTAGCGCCAATTTAATTACTTCCACCAAAGAATACAATCTGCAAGGATGGGAATCTGGCTTCAACATGCTGGATGCAAGCTTGAACAAAGCATTCTTCAAAGACAGACTTCATGTAACCCTATCTGCCGAAACAGGTATTGGACACGGAGGAGCTATGAATATGACGTTGTATAGCAAAGGAAAAGATTTCGAAACGATACAAAGGATGAGGATACCTTTACAGCAAATCAGCGTAGCCGTCTCTTTCAACTTCGGAAGCAAGGCAAAGCCCAAAAACATGGCAAGGGAAACAAGTTCACAGCCTGGGACTACCAACATTTTGCAAAAAGTGAGCAGACGTTGAGGCAATAATTAACAATAATGACTATATTTGTGCACGATGACAATAAAAAAGAGAAACTTTATAGTGTTATGCATTCAGGCAGCAGTGATGGTTATACTAATCATCCTGCCTGCATTGGGTACTTATTTCACTACCCACAACCGTCAGGAGGCAATCATTGCCTTGCAAGAATCCTTGCCTTGGTTTCTGCCTATCATTTTGGTTTATCTGGTCAATTATTATTTGCTGGTACCCTATTTATACCAACGCAACAAGTGGCTTTTCATTTTAGCCAATGCCCTGTTGATATTTTTGATGAATTTGGGATGGTATGAGGATGATTTCTATGAAGAGCCCTACTATTCCGATTATTATATATTCATCATCTTGGATTTGTTAATGAACGCCCTTTCGGCAGCATGTGCCTTGGGTGTACGCCATATCCTACGACTGCATGAAGTAGAGATACAACTGGAAGAAATGAAGCATAAGAGCATGGAAGCCGAATTGGTATGGTTGAAAAACCAGCTCAACCCCCATTTCCTCTTTAATACGTTGAATAATATTTCGAGCTTGGTATATATTGATGCCGACCATGCACAGGATAGCATCACAAAACTCAGCGACCTGCTGCGATATGCCTTGTATGAGTCAAGCAAGGCAGAGGTTTCGCTATCCGACGAGGTGGAGTTTATGCAAAACTACATCAGCTTGATGAAGCTACGATGCAGCGACAAAGTGAAAGTGGAAACTTATTTCGACCTTTCACAGCCAGGTGTGAAGATAGCCCCCATGCTTTTCATCTCTGTCTTGGAGAATGCGTTCAAACATGGGGTAAGCACACACCAGCCTTCGTTCATCCATGCATCGCTATGCGTAAAGGACGACAATATTGTCTTTACCTGCGACAACAGCAACTTCCCCAAGAAAGATAAGAACCTGACAGCTGGTGGCGTAGGCATTGAAAATACCCAGCGTCGTTTGGAGTTACTTTATCCGCAACGCAGTAAGTATGTGCATACATTGCAGGATGACATTTATCATGTAGAAATCAAAATCAAACTCTAATATCGCACTATGGAATCAATCAGATGTATGGTTATTGACGATGAACCGCTGGCGGTAGAGATGGTGAAGAACTTCATCCTTCGCACTCCTTTCCTGCAATTCACTGCATCCTATACCGATGCCGTAGATGCCCTGAATGCGCTTAAAGAAAGCCCTGTTGATTTATTGTTTCTTGATATCAACATGCCTGATTTGGATGGCATGAGTCTTGCTGCGATGGTACCTCCTGAAACACGCATCATATTCACCACAGCCTTTAAGGAATACGCTTTCGAGAGCTACAATGTGAATGCTCTCGATTTCTTGCTCAAACCCATCAACTATGCCCGTTTCCTGGCTGCTGCTGAGAAGGCTCGTCAATGGTTTGGATTGAATACCGCTACTCATCAGGTTTCGGAGAATAACGCAGAAATGAAGCGAAACACCTTGTTTATCCGTATCGATGGTGAGTTGAAACAGATCGACATCAACCAAATACTCTATGTCTCAGGACTCAAGAACTATGTGATGTTCTATATGGAGAATGAGCAACGTCCGCTTGTCACCCACCTTACCATGAAAGCTGTTGAGGACATCTTACCTGTCAATGATTTCATGCGTGTACACCGTTCCTACATCGTAGCCCTCCACAAGATCAGCTCTGTTGACCGTAACAACACCATCCACATCGGCAAAGAGTATATCCATGTTTCCGATAGCTACTTAGACAGCTTCAACAAATATATTCAAGCCAACCAAATTGGCTTATAGAATATAAAATAAGGCACAAGAGAATACCTTACTTTTTAAAGATGTACGGCATCGCTGCCGGATCGAGTGGATCCATATCTATCAGTTCCAGGTTCTTCACCATGTGGAGGGTACCTTGCTTATAGGTTTGGAAATGCTCGCTGGCAATGTGGCTCTGGTAAGCCTCCTGGTCGCGATAGATCTCCAGAATGCGAATCTGGCAGGCATCGTTCTTCAGTTTGGAAGGATAAATACAGATGACACCCGGCTCCTTCTTTACTGATTCGCCACCAACAGTAGCTGCAGCTGCCAGATACTCATCCAAGTACTCAGGATAAACTTCGATTACAGAAAGGCGTACCAACATTTTAGCTGGGTCATATACCTTACTTTCGTTACAACTTGTCATCAATCCCATCATCATGATGCCCGTCAGGGCGATTAATAGTTTCTTCATTTCTCAAATAGTTTGATAGCATTTCTTTCAATGACATCAGTTCTTCACAGCCTCTGGCGTCCAGCTCTTGAAGAAACGAAGCACCTTCTCTTGGTTGTAGCTCTGTCCCTCCTCCAAGAAGCTTGAATCTTGCAGATGGATTACCTTGCCTTCTTCATTCAGGACAACGAACACAGGGTAGCCAAAACGACCGCAGTTGTCAAGGCGCTGCATCAAAGCCTTTGCCTGCTGCTGTTTCTCCTCACCACCCGACTTGCGGGGATTATAGTTCACGTGGATGTAATTGAAATTGTCTTCAATGACCTTGCTGATTTCGCTGTCTTTGGAGATGAAATCGGCAAAGCGCAGGCACCACGGACACCAGTTGCCTCCTACCTGACAAATGACAAACTTGCCCTCAGCTTTTGCCTTGACAACTGCTTGGTCAATCTGCTCCAGCGGGTTGATGTCCTCATCATACAGCTTTTTCGACTCTGTCTGGGCTTGTGCGGTCATCACAAAGAATACGGCCAGCAACGATAGGATGATTCTCTTTTTCATATTATTGGATTATTTCTTTATGGGGCAAAGATAATCACTTTTAGCGAAGGAAAGAGAAACAAAGCAAAAAAATTATTTTTGGTCGTCAAATCTTTACCGCAGAGATATCTACCAGTCCGTTGACGATGGCATAGATGGTGAGACCTGCTATACTAATTTTTGATGATGCATGGGCAATCAAATAACAGCTTATACCCATAAATAATGATTGCAACCAATATAAAAAAAGTGTAACTTTGCAGCGAAAAATACCTATAGCGATGAGAAGGATGAAACTTTATGAGGCTGATGACAAGATGATTGACTTGATCAGCGATAACTACACTATGTTGCAGGGGTTGAGCGCTTTTGGCATTAAGCTGGGATTTGGTGACAAAACGGTCAGCGAGGTTTGCCAAGAACAGGGGGTTGACTGCTACACCTTTCTTACAGTAGTGAACTTCCTAATCAATGGGTATGCTCCCAAAGAAACGGATGACAAGATTTCTGTTGATACTCTTCTCGCCTATCTGCGGGCTTCACATTGCTATTTCCTCGACTATCAGTTGCCTTCTATCCGCAAGAAACTGGAGGACTCGCTGGTGCATGGCGACAATCTTGACACGTTGATCTTACGGCTCTACGACGAATATGCCCATGATATCCGTCAGCACATGAAATACGAGGAGAAAACGCTCTTCCCTTATGTGGAGGCTTTGCTATCTGGCGAACAGAAGTCAAACTACAACGTGGATATTTTCTCCAAGCATCATAGCGATACTACTGGCAAGTTTCAAGAACTGAAGAACATCATTATCAAGTATTTGCCTAACGACGGACTGGTGAACAACCAACTGACGGCGACGCTCTACGACATCTACAACAACGAGGAATGGTTGTTGAACCACAGCAATGTGGAAGAGGTGTTGTTTGTGCCTGCCATTCGCCTGCTGGAACAGCGATTGAAGAACGAAGATGTAACGGCACGCATCTCGAATATGATTAAGAATGTAGATGCTACTGAATCTATTTCCGACCGTGAGAAGGAAATCATCGTGTGCCTAGTGCAAGGGATGTCGAACAAAGAGATCGCTGACCAGCTTTATATATCAGTCAATACCGTCATTACCCATCGTCGCAACATTGTGCGCAAGTTGCAGATACATTCTCTGGCCGGCCTCACCATTTATGCTATTGTCAACAAGCTGGTTGAACTGAAAGACATTGAACGATAAGCTACGCACCCTACAAAAGGAAAATCCTTGTAAACCGATTCACATCGGGATACAAGGACCTTTCTTTCAAAAAAGTGGTTACGTAATTATGACTAACTAATTCATTAAATCTGACAATGCAAAGTTACTGCCTTTCGTCCTCCCTTGCAATAACTAGAATTAGGTATATTTATCACAACTTGTTCATTATTCGTAGGTAATCAATAGGATGAAAAGGCAGCATTGGTTTGGGTTTTTACCGCCATGCACTCCATCTCTATCAACCAACCTAGGCGACACACTGGGGCATTGACAAACACCTTAGGCTTATCTGGAAAGCGTTCGTCATGCAGGGATTTCACTACAGCATAGTCGGCCATATCGCGCAAATAGACTATCATCTGCCCTACCTCATTGAAGGTACAATCGGCCTCATTGAGCAAGGCTTCTACATTCTCCCACATGCGATATGTCTGCTTACGTATGTCACGATGATACATGATTTCTCCTTTATTATTGATGCTGGCGGTACCAGAAATGAATACCTGTCGGCGGTCGCCATAATCCACCATCGTGCCTCGCTCGAAACTCACTCCATATTCCGACGTACGGTTCAGATGGGTGGGTGCATAGAGATGATGTACTTGAGCTGGTTGAAGTCCACTGACTGCATAGGCATCCAGCTGCACGAATGATGCTGGGTTGGCCATTCTGCCACCAATGCCCGTAGAGGCAATGAAGTGTGTTTTGTCTGTGAGGCCTTGTGTAACGAACACATCGTTGCGTGCCTTGACCATGCCCGCATATTTATTGTCAATATCCTGTACGAAGAACCAGGTGCGCAAACAATTATCTGACAAGGTGCAACCTTCTTGCATGAGACTCATCACATAGTCGTTGAGCAACAGGCGCGTCTGGTATTCCGAGTTAGCCGCTTGGTTGGTGTTACTGCCTGTCCATAGATGGCGATAAGCACCATGCTTTGCCTCAAACAAGCCATCAGACAATGCCTTCATCTGCACATCTCCCTGCAAAAGATAAGCCCAAAGCGCTATCTTCGTGCCGTCTAATGGTGGTTGTTGCACTAAGGAGAGGGCACTACTGGTGCCTTCGGTGGTCATGGCCAACAGCAAATCGGCCTGATTAGCGGCGTCGCTCAGGAAATAGCGTTTGAACACGGCCTCTGCACCAGGTAAATTAGCCAACACCTCATCATAAGCTGTCAGCAAGGCATCTACCTGTTGTTGATAAGAGAGCGTGGGGTCAGTAACATGCACCATGAGGTGATATTCGTTTACCTCTCCTGCTACGAATTTATATATTTCAACTTTTGCTTTATTCATTTTCAATCTTCTTTTGCTCCATGTGTTATCCACTGACGTATCAGTGCCAAAAGACCATCGTCCACCACCTCTGCCGTATGGTTGTAATGCCACTCATCTGTAATGGTTACATCGGTTGAAATGGCTTGATATAATGCACTCTTGGCAGCATCACCTGGCTCTACGATGTTCATATCGGGCAACTTCTTGGAGGGTACATTCACTATGGCAGCATGACTCTTCTCCGCCGTGAGGTAAAGGCCTGCAGCTGCTGAGGTGGCTGCTCCGTGGCAATTGGCACAAGTGGCATTGAATACTCGCTCCTGGATGGTATTATACATGCCTACATTCAGGGTACCTGCATCTACCTCAATCTCATTGGCGGAAGTCAGCTTATTCTCATCAATGGTATAGAACGACACGATGTGCTTCCTCAGTCGGTTGATGACGCACAACTCTACACGGGTGACATTCTCCTTGATGCCGGAGAGGACCACCGACACCTCTTCTCCTTCTGTCGTAGGAACTGGCACTGATTTATTGATGAGCGCATAGTCGCTATCGTCATTAAAGCCTGCCACCACCACATACATAGAGGGGTCTGGCCAAGAACTAAGTCCTGTCAGCTTGGCTGTCAATGTTACCATACGTCCTTCTGGTGAGATGGGCACTTCATCTTCATAGAGTCTGCCTTCATCGCACGACTGCAAGCTTACGAGCAGCAAAGAGCTTGTTAATAAACAACTTAGTATTCTTCTAAACGTAATCATATTAGAAAGAGTATTGTAGCATAATGGTAGCCGAATGGGTAGCCAATCCTAAATCATCGATGTCACGATCCAACTGGGTGGCATGTCCTGTACGGCCAATAAACTGATACATGGCTTGCAGCTTTACGTTGCTGTTGGGGAAGAAATAGTTCACTCCCACAGCTGGCATATTCAGCAAACCTTTTGCATCGGTACCATTGCGATCCATCAAGTCATAACGCAAAGCTGCCTGCAAACGAGGAGCCACGAAGTAGCCTGCCTGGATATAGCCACCCCAATAGTTGAAACCTTCATCAATTTTCATGCGTTTGGTAAAGCCCACATGCATGTAATATGCCTCAGCTGCCAAATAGAGTCGGCCTTTCAGCATAGCAAACTCCAATCCGGCACGAAAGTCGTTGGTACTCTCACTCTCGCTTTCTACATTCAGCGATGCCGATGCACCAAACAAAATCTTGTCTTCGTTCAGGCGTTTGGGATTGCCTTGTGTTGCTGGCATCACACCCTTAGGCATATAGGTCAATCTTCCTGAGTATAGCATGGAAGGTATGTGCCAATCGTCGCTGAAGGTTTTGCCTGCGATATTAACAGATGCTCCTGTGCCATTGAAGATGCCCACTTCGTAACCCACCTTGTTCAGCAATCCGTGTATCTCTATACCTAAATCGAAACCCGTACCAAAATTGGGATTCACTGCATTGAGGGCATGTGGGAGGATGACAGGTGCCGTAAGTGATGTGGGCAACACAGGCAGCAGGGTTTCGCCCAAGGTAGTAAGGTAAGCATGGGTGAAAGGTGTCTTGAACTTACCTGCACGGATGGCAAATTTCTGACTGAAAGTATAGTCGAACCACACTTGTTGCAACAATGCACCACCACTGGCAGCAGCGTTGATGCTTAGATTGAACGACAACTTATTGAAAGCTTTGCCCGTAAAACCAAGTACGGCATAAGGGATGGAGAAACCTGAATTGGCTACATTATCTTGATTATATGCCTTATCCAGTCCCTCGTCATCGTAATAGTTGAACTTGCCTGCAGCCTGCATCAGCAGGTAGGGCTTGAACACAAAGTCGCCTTTCTTGGTAGCGATAGAGAAGCCTTCCCTACCCGCCAATGATACCACACCATTGTCGGTATCTTCTTCGTATTGCGCCATAGCGGTAAGTGGCAAGAATACTGCCAATATCATTAATACAATCTGTTTTCTCATAGTTTATAGTGATTTTAAGAATTCCACCAAATCGTCTCGTTCTTCCTTCGTCATGTTCTTGAAGATATTCTTAGATGCCTCTCCCTCGCCTCCATGCCACATAATGGCCTCAACAAAGTTACGGGCACGTCCATCATGCAGGAAATAGGTATGTCCATTTACTTTCTGTTGCAGACCGATGCCCCACAAAGGTGTGGTACGCCACTCGTTGCCACGAGCCAATCCACTGACATAGTTGTCGTTCAGACCTACGCCCATAATCTCCGAACCCATATCGTGCAAGAGGAAATCGGAATAAGGATGAATGACCTGACTACCCAACCAAGGCAACTCAGTGCCATTGAGCAACGTAGAGCCACGAGGCTGTGTGTGCAGAGTCGTGGTGTGGCACAACTGGCACGATGCCTTATAGAACATCTGTTCGCCATGAATCACACGAGGGTCATTCACATTTCGCCTTGCTGGAACACCCAAGCTCTGCATATAGAGGTCCACATCTTCCATATCTTCAGTAGAAACATCTAGTTGGTCGTAGAGCAAACCCATCATACTTCCCTGGTTGATTTGCAGTTGTCCCTCGCTAATTTCCTCAGGGTAGCGACTATTGGTCATTCCCATATCACTGCTGAAGCCCAACTCCACTGTCAGGTCAGCATGTTGTGCCTTGTTGCCCGAAAGACCCAATTGCAGGCGACCTCGCTCGTTGATGTAGTTGGCCTTGCCACTGATGCCAAACTCGGGATAGTTGCTCTGACGGGCCAGTGCCTCAATCTCATTGCGGTCGATGGCCATCATCTGTCCCATACCCACATGTCGCAAAGGAATACGAACCGTACAGAACAAGTCTTCTGGAGCGATGCTATCGGCATACCACTCATATATCTCATAGTTTGGTTTTGCTAACTCGTATTTTTCACCATCAGGAAACTCAAACGTCTCGAAATCATAAGTTACCCTCAGTTTTCCTTCTGGCTGTACACCGTAGATAGCGTTGTCGTGAATCACACGTCCATAGTCTTGGAAGAAAGCGCCGTTCTTGCGGGTGATATAAATCAGGGCTGAGGTAAAGCCATAGGTACCAGATCCTCCTTGTGTCCACAAGGTGGGTTCTGTGCGTCCTGCATTGCGGTGACAGCTGCCACATGAATAACCAGCATAGACAGGTCCTAAGCCACCGTTATGTCCATTGTTGTTCGTGCTTTTCACATTGTCATACAGTCGGTCACCACGATTGAAGCGGGTGTCATATACCCCACTCACCCAGTTGGCTGGCTGATCGTAGGCTACGGCTGAGTTGAAGAACACAGTTGATGTACCAGCCGATAGGGCATAGCCATCGATGACTTCTATGTCTTCAGCCGTGAAATGGTCTCCTGTTTCATCACACGAGACCATTATCAATGCGGCAATAACAACTAATAAACAACGAAAACAGTTAATATTCATTTATTCAATATTTTTTGCATGAAGGGCTTCAACTCACCGGTCAGCACCGACTCCAGGTTTCCACAGGCATCCATAGCATTCTTGGCCTCAACACTGTTGATGTTGTTTCTGAATGGCTGCGGGATAGCCTGAATGGCATCGGCAGCTGCCTGAATGGCATTCTTTACCTTAGTATCAAATGCTTCATCTACTTTCTTGACTAAAGCCGATAAAGACTTTTCGTTAATGCTTCCATCCAAGGAACCATAATAGGCATTGCGAATGGAATAGATATTATTGGTATAGTCGTCACGTGAGTGCCAGCTGTACCAAGACTCAACCGCATAGAGGGCCTCTTCGGTCTTGCCGTCTTCATATAAGCTCACAGGATCGCCAATCTTGGAGGCGCCTACCTCACTGGCAATGTCGGCACAACCATCGATAATCTGCTCAATGCAGTTGATGGCACTGTTATAGCCCTCGGTTCCATCGTGTGCCTTGAATATCTCAGCATAGCTCTTGCCACCGTTATAGCTTTCTTTCCAGTCGGCATACAACGTATTGGCATCGGCACGCAACAAAGCAGCTACTGCCTGCATGTAGTTCGCCCATGCATCTTTGTTGGCATCAGCATACTCCATTGTATTAGGATCGGTAGAACCTGTAGTAGCAGAAACGGTACGAGGCTCACCATCCTTAAAGGTCAGGTACTCCAGTGTATGGAAACCACGTACACTTTGCACTGCTTCAATGTCTTCGTCATCTTCGTCATAGTCACCACTCCACTCCAGTGCTGCCCAGTCGGCTGAATTCAGGATAGCAGCAATAGATACCTGATCAAGTGGCCAGCTGTCCATGTTAGGATCCAAGCCCTTGTCGGCTACTGGACCAAACAGGAATGCTTCGCTCGACTCCCAAGGCTCGCGTGCATCCAACCAAGCGTTCGCCACTTCCTCGAAGTTGGCATCTGAAGGTGATTGACGGAACTTCTCAACGGCTTTGTTCAGCGCTTCGTTCTTCTCTGCTAAAGCCTTATAGGTGGGTAGTACTACACCATCAACATACTGTGTTACAGCTGCGCTCAAATCGGCCTCACTAACAGTAACTGTAGGTGAAGGTGAAGGTGTAGGTGTTGGGGAAGGGCTTGGTGTTGGTGCAGGAGTAGGTTCGTTCTTATCACTGCCACAAGCCATAAAGGCAAACGCCATAGCAATTGCCATCATTCCTTTCAAAAAGTCTTTTCTTTTCATAATTATTTGAATTTAATTTTTCAATTATCAATTCTTAAAGAACCAGCCGGCATAGGCTATGCCGATATTAAACTCATTCTCACTATTGAAGCCAGTGGTGCCGAACACCTTCTGGGTACCTATCTGACGAGTGGTAAAGTCTGCCTTTACCACCAGGTTGGAAAGCGGTTTCCAGTTCAGACCCATGCGCCACATGCTGACTTGGCAACGAACATCAGCCGTCTGACCCTCGTCCATCACTTGCTGAGGGTTGTAATACTCATAATGGGCAAAAGGTATCAACTCGGGGAATTTCTCGATCTTGACAAGCGACTTAACCCTCACCCCCAAGTCAACACTGTAGGTCAGTGCCCCTGAAGCGAAGGGTGCCTTACGGCCATAGGGGGAAAGCTTGGAATAGCTGTTATTAATACGGGTGATACCAGCTGCTTTGCTCACATGACCACTGATAATATTACCTCTTATAATAATATATTTATTGATATATTCACCATCAACATTCCAGATGGTAACAGGTATCTTGCCTAATGAAGTATAGGTGTTCAGTTTGTCGGCATTTGCACCAGCATCGTTGATGTAGTAGAATGAGCCGCCTATCCTCAAGCCTGGCACACCCACATAGTCAAGACGTGCTATCCAAGCTGGCGAGGTGAAGTTATCAAATTCAAAGAGATTCTGACGTCCTCCTTTCACCCAATCGTACTTGCTGAATCCATTGGGATTCAGGCCTGCCACCACCATCGCTTGATAATTAAAAGTAGTATACCTTTTACCAAACGTTCCGAAGAAGGAGATACCTGTTTCGTGCCAAGTAGAGGGGAAGATGGTGGTTTCGCCCTCTGGGCGTGTTGTGCCAAAGAAATTTGTTGGTTCATGATGAGCATTGGTTAATCCTACAGGAAGTACCAAGTGTCCTGCGCGAATGTTAAATTCGCGTGTAATCAATCGAGTGATATGAAATTGCTCCAATGCCACTTCACCACCTTTCTCAAACTCCTGCTCATATTCACCATTTTCACTTCCAGTACCCGTTTCCAGTTCGTAGGCCGTGCCTACACCACCCGACTCAAACTCTATCTCAGCACCCAATATCCACTTGGAAGATAACTTGTAGTCAAGTGCCAATACAAAACGGGGAATAACAACCTTAGCATGGTTCTTCTTGCTATTGCCTACAGTAGAGCCGTTCCAGCGATTCAGACCATAATCCTGCCATGAGGCATACATCTCACCATAGCCTCCAAAACGAAAGCGCCAATTACCACTGTACTCAGAAGTAACCGACTGATATTCATCACTCTCTTTATTCTGAGCAAAGACTGTTGTCAACGGCATAAGAGCCAATATGCAAAGGGTAATAATTCTATACATAATTCTGCTTGATTAATTCGCTGCAAAATTAGACAGAACCCAGATAGGAAGAAATACCTATTATTATGTAAAATACACTAACAACACTATCACTATTTCTAGGTATTGGCAGTAATATACTTCAATTCTGGTTTGTATCTCCAATGTGATATGACTTACTCCAGTAAATAAAAATGAACAAGTTTATTTTGTTCTGCTCTCGACTTTTCATAACTTTGCGCACAGAATTGGTTCCGTAGTGGTTTTCGTTGCTTCGGATTAAAACATGCTATCTGCCACTGACCTATCAGTGATGAGGCGTTGGGTACTTCCGACAGTCTGCCATCCATCGAGGCCTTGCAGACAATGGCCGATGGCAAGTCAGCCAGTTCTCTGCGCATGGAACGCTACTTAGGCCAAACATACTTCAAGTGGCAAGCAAAAGACTCTCTCTATACTATATTAGCCAATAGTAGTCAATCTTTGCATAGCATTGTTGAACCCAACTATTTAGCCAATGTGGTGGCAAGTTGGAACAAGGCTACTGTGCTGCACATCGACACGCTGTACAAGTTGGACCAGTGGACGCCTTTCGGTTCCATGAAGGCTGAATTGCCCTTCTATCGCTATCACTTCGACGATGCTGAGCATCATCAACTGTATCAAGGCTCTGTTACAGGGCGAGTACTGCAATATACCACTCGCTCTGAGCGTTTCTGGGCTTGGCTAAGTGCCATCCCTCACTGGATCTATTTCTATCAGCTGCGACAGAATGTGGAGCTGTGGAGTGATGTGGTGATTTACCTCTCTGGAGCGGGTTGCATCATGGTCATCCTGGGCTTGTGGTTAGGCATAGTACGTTGGAGACAGCACCGCAAGAATCATAACAGTGGGGTGACACCTTATAAGAAAAAGTGGCACCGCTGGCACCATATTGCTGGTTTGGTATTTGGTATCTTCGCTCTTACCTTCGTCTTCAGTGGCATGATGTCGATGATGCCTCTCCCCTCTTGGATTACTCATTCTCATTTGCAGGGAAATCCATCACGCTATATGCAGGATGCGGCTCCGCAACCCACAACTTACACTTTAGACTACCGTAAAGTGGTTGCAGCCTATCCTGATGCACAACTGCTTCAGTGGAGCCACCTGCGTGAACATCCTTATTATACGGTCACCACGCCCGATGATGTGTTTTATGTTGATGCACAAGGCACTGAGGTAGCGCCACTGAATATCAGCAGTGATGAGTTCCTGGGTTATGTGGATAACTTCTTCAAAACAGACAGTACCACGATGAACAAACATATCGACCTGCAAGTGGAAGAGCTGAATCATTTTGAAACTTACTATCGTGCCCGCAGTGTCATTGACACCGACAAACTGCTGCCTGTGTGGAAGATTACTGCGAACAACAGAGACAACAGTGTGTTTTACATGAATCCACGAGATGCTTCTGTGCGGCATGTAGACCGTTCGTCACGTCTCAACTACTGGGCTTATACTGCCCTCCATCGTTTGCGTATAGGCTTCCTCAATAGTAATCCTGTTCTGCGTAAGACTCTTATCTGGATACTCATGTTAGGTGGTGCCACCGTTTCAGGCACGGCTATCGTATTGGGCATCAACAGGTGTAGAAGAGCGTTGAGAAGAAAGAATTAAAAAACGAACTTTGTAGTGAGTTCCAATGTGAAGGGGCGGATAAACGTACCTGCCATTACATAATTCTTATAAGGCGTTGGATCTGTTATCAGATCGGCTGCGGGAATAGAACCGCTGGCACCTTTCTGGTTTAAGATATTCACCACACTGGCAGCAAAACTCACATGGTTGTTGAGCGTATAATCCACACCTCCGAAGGTTTCCCAACGACCGTTGAAATAAAGTGAGTTGGTCTTGTTGATATACTGCCTGCTGAAATAGCGTGCACTGGCCCAAACGCGCCACTTGCCAAAACGATAGGACGGTTCGATTTCCAGCTCCATCTTTGAGAGGGCCGTGATAGTGTTGCCACTGAAATCATGCTCCTCAGTCACGCCGTCACTGAAAGTTGGCTTCAGTATGAAGTTCTTGTATTGAGGGTCGCGGATAGTAAACATTACATGGATATTGAGCCCATCAGCAGGTGTAATTACTGCATCGGTTACCCATCCCAACGTAGCCATATCGTAGTAGATAGGCATCGTTTTTGATTCCGTCATTCCTGCCTTCAACTCTCCGGCATCACGCACCAATACATGATTGAAACTGGGTCGCTCCTGGTTGTTCTTCATGGTGATATAGGTAAGCTGTGAGGTCAGGTCAATCCATTTGTTCTTCCAATATATACCACCACGGAAATACCTGGAGGTAATGCCATTCTGTGTAGGATAATTATAGGTACCATAGTGGAAAAGCTGAGAATGTATGGTGGCTGACGAATACTCGGCCTGCAAACCGAAACCAGGCAGCAAGGCCAAACGACCGCTGGCAATATAGGAATGGTTAAAATGGTTGTCGTTAAAATGATTTCTAACCACTCCCTCTTCTTTCAAGTAGAAACCTGGATGGCGGGCATTGCCTGGGTTTACATCGTTGGCGGCCAACCCGTTTACATTCAGGTATTCCAATCGCAAACCAGCATAGAGCCATAAGCGGTTGGTAACATTCCATTCATCTGATACCCATCCGAAAAGCTTGTGCTCATGGCCATCATAATACTCGCAATACGAGTTGTATGAAAAGCCTTCATTGCCGTTTAACAACAGCAGCTTGGGACTTTTCTTCACCTCGTGTGCAAACATATTGACCGATGTTTCCGTACCTGCCTGATTATACCAATAATCGACCTCGGCCGTCCAACTATGACGGCGATTCTTAGTCTTGCCCGTTAGTACTGCATTGGTCATCCATGAATGCTCAAAAGCATCGAAATGCATCCTACGGCGTGTCTGCACCTTACCTGTGTATATATTACCATTCTCATAAGTATAGCCACTTGTCGCCTCTGCATCGCTTACACTCATCAAGGAGGTGCTTGCCCTATATGAGTGTCCATGCTTGAACTTACTGTGAATGGCCAGCTTCATGCCATTATCGAAGATATAGTCAAGGACAAAGTTGACGTTATGAATCTTATCGGTATTGGCCTTGTCAACGTGCTGCTCCTTCATCTGGCCATCGGCTATATCGAGGAATCTGATTATATTGTTAGCGGGCAGATATTGGTCGATGCCCAACTTAAAACCGTTATATTCCTCCACGCTGCCATCGCCCACGAAGATAAAGGGACCAAAGTTCTCGATGATATTCTTGAACTGGGAATACTGATAGATAAGTCCTACCTTTCCACGGCCTTCAGCAAACGACTTGGAGATGCTGCCCTTATAGAAATGGATACTCTCCATCAGGTCGGTCATATCGAGGTGGTTGCTACCCGGGTCGAAGTTCTGATAGGTGCCTACGCTAACGCCCCATCCTTTTCCTATAGGTGTAGAGATGTTGGCGTCCACCGCCTGACGGCCAAAATGATTGACCGTGTAGTTCATTATACCCTCAAACCTATTGCCAGCCAATTTCGTCTTGCTATCTACGCTATAGGCAATGACTCCATATTTCAGCACCATATCTTGCGGACTCATGGTCTGCACTGACTCATGGCTCACACCATTGTGCCAACTCTTATAGGGATAAACCTGATAGTTGTAATAGGATACAGGCAAGCCGTCCTCATAGATATAAGCATTGCCGGAAATGGGAAGACCCAAGGAAATCTGACGCGGCTGAGAAGCCGAAGAAGCATTCATCAGCATATTGCGGTTGCTGCCTTCGCCCGAAGAAGTTTTAGTACTATCTGCCACAACCGTTTGGGCAGAGGTTTCCGCAGTCATCAGCAGACTCAGGATAGTAATCGTAATTGCTTTATAGTTCATTTATTCTAATAATAAGACTATCTTATTCTTATCTAATATTTAAGGTTGACAGCGACTGTGCCGCCAAATGTATCTCATATGTATGTTCACCAAACTGCAAGTTCAGTGTATAAGGATGATCTGTCTGATTTCCAAGTACCACTACTAAGCTACCGTTTGTATTTAAAAAAGCAAGGGCATTCTTGCAATCACCACCCAGCTTCAGCACTTTGGCACCCGGCAATACGTAATGACTCACATGCTTCATGACATAGTATTCTGGCGTAAATGAAAATGTTTTCTCAGCTTCATTGACAGTCACCAAAGAGTTTTGGCGCCAACCCCAATGGCTAACTCCACCTTCCAGCAAAGAAATGTTCCAATAGAAATATGCATTGGTTCCATTGTTCAGATAGTACTTCATCAAATCCCAGGAGTGGAAAGCTCCAGCAAGGTCATTACGTCCATTACCACATTCCTGTTCACTCTGATATACAGGCAAGTCAGAATATTTCTGATGTAAGGATGGAATAGCATCTTTACCTGCCCATTGGAAGCCCATTCCTTTGATGTATGGCGCCGTTTCTGCATCTGAAAGAATAACATCCCACATCGATGCATCAGCACGCTCCATCGTGCCTAAGAACATCTTCACGCCTCGTTTCTCCATTTCTGGCCCCAAGTACTTCATAAACGCATTCAATCCTTGTGGGGTCCACGTACAGGCAGGATACCACTGCGCAGAATTTGGCTCATTTTGTGGCATGACCATATAGACATCCACCCCTTTCTCCTTATACGCATCGATGAACTTTCCAAAATAGCGAGCGTAGGTTTCCAAATACTTAGGGTCTTGTGTGAAACCATCCTCCCCTTCGTGGATTTGCTTGTCAATGGAAAGTCCGTTTTCTGCATCGAACCTACCACGCAGCATTTCTGTCGAAACGCAGGCATAGTGCTTATTGGTCTTCATCCAAGCTGGAGGGCACCAAGGAGAGGCCCAGATGCGCAAATCTGGATTTTGCGCCTTGGCTGCGCGGATAAATGGCAACAGCGTAGCCTCATCATGCTCTATGGAGAAATGTGCTAAATCGAAGTCGCCATCCATATCGTCATAGGAATAATAATCCAAACTAAAATCGTTGCTTCCAAGGGGCATACGGTTCATTGTAAAATTGGCTCCTACACCTGGTGCATAGAGTTCGCGGAAGATACTGTCTCTGTCCGACTGGCTAAGTACACTGAGGGAAGTCCATCCCAATTCGTTGAAGCAGGCGCCAAAGCCTTCAATGGTTTGCTGGAAAGCCAATGGATCTATCACCAAAGTAGAATCCCCCACTCCCATTGTCAGTTCTAAGTCGAACTTCGGCACTTCCATATCCAGCACCCTCTGCCATGGATGCTCCATCGTGGAGGAGATAATTTCCACATAACGGGTTTCTTTATGACAAGAAACAAGCATGGTGGCCATTCCAAAAGCCCAAAGAATACACTTTCTCATTTTAATATTTAGTATGGTTTTATATACAGTCACTTTGCAAATATACAAAAAAACCATACTATTTCGCGAACAGAATTTGAATAGATAGCAAATATTAGTATTTTTGCCTCGTAAAATACGATTATGCGAATAAACATATTCATAGGAATTCTGGCAGTTGTCTTGTTGTTAGTCGGATATGTCAGTTGGCACCTTTGGCGTATTGCTCCAGGTGGTTATAAATGGGGAGCCTTAGGCTTTTTTGTGTTATGGATGATAACCTTTTTTGTAGGTTTCGCCATCACGGAGCGTATAACCATCGGAGCTGCGACTGTGGTATATGAGGTGGGGAATACCTGGCTGATAGCGTTTCTCTATCTGCTGCTGATTTTCATCGTAGCTGACATTGTTTCCCTATGTCATCTATTGCCGAAAGAGTATCTTAAAAACAGCATGGTGGGTCTGCTTGCTGTAGTCGGTATCGTGACAGTCATCATGGCAATTGGCGGGTTTCACTACCACCACAAATACCGAGAGGAGATAACCGTTTTTACCAACAAGCCATTAGAGAAAGAGCTGACCATCGTAATGGCGAGTGACTTGCACCTTGGTTATCACAATCGTAAGGCGGAGTTAGCTCGGTGGATTGATCTATTTAACGATGAGAAACCCGATTTGGCGCTCATTGGTGGAGATATCATAGATTTAAGCATTCGTCCTGTGCTGGAGGGCAATTATGCAGAGGAGTTCCGACGCTTGAAGGCGCCTGTATATGCCGTACTTGGCAACCATGAGTATTTTAGTAATGTTGAGAAGGCAGAGTCCTTCTTCATGGAAGCGGGCATCATACTGCTAAAAGACTCTGTGGCCCACTTCAAAGGATTGGACATCATTGGACGTAACGACCGAACAAATACCAAGCGGAAGGATCTTTCTGAAATGACTACAGGCCTTGACGGCTTTACCATCTTGCTCGACCACCAGCCCTATCTTCTTGAGGAGGCAGAGAAGGCTGGCATCGACTTTCAGTTCAGTGGACACACCCACCGCGGACAGGTTTGGCCAATATCATGGATAACGGATATGGTGTACGAAAAATCATGGGGGCATCATCACCGTGGTAATACGCAATACTATATCAGTTCAGGACTTGGCATTTGGGGACCAAAAATCCGTATCGGCACACGTTCTGAATACTTGGTAGTGCACATTGTGACAGATAGAAACAAAATAAAATGAATAGTATGATGGACCCAATGGGAAGAGCCATTGCCGAGTACCATAAGACTGGAACGGCAGACAGGCTTAGGGTGTTCTCCCCTATGTTTGAGGAGGATGAGCTACCCTTACCGACCCTATTCCGTAGCTATATAGAGATGCCGGAGATAGAACGAAAGGCGCTTGACTTGGCAAAGGGAAAGACGCTTGATGTGGGCGCCGGCGCGGGTTGTCATTCTCTTGTCCTTCAACAGCGAGGCATAGATATAACCGCTATCGACATCTCTCCTCTTTCCGTTAAAACCATGAAAGAGCGTGGAGTGAGGAAAGTGCTTGAGCAGGATTTCTTCACCCTTAATGAACAATATGATACCATCCTGATGCTTATGAACGGTATAGGTATCATGGGAACTTTGGAGCGTATGCCTGTGTTTTTCAAGCTGCTCGACAGGATTCTGGCTCCTGGGGGGCAGGTGTTGTGCGACTCATCGGACATCTGCTACGTATTTGAGACAGATGACGGTATCATAGAGCTGCCTGATGACACGGACTATTATGGTGAGCTTACCTTCCAAATACAATACAAGGACACCATAGGAGTACCCTTCGACTGGCTCTATATCGATGCTGATACGCTAACTCAAAAAGCTGAGGAAAACGGGTATAATGTAGAGGTGTTGGCGGAAGGTAAGCATTACGATTACCTAGCAAGGATAACTAGGAATTTGCATGTTTAGTCTTATACTTGTCATAAAAGATAAACCTTGCTTATAAAGTAGTTTGAAGAGTATGAACATTGAAGACTTTCGAGAATACTGCCTTTCGTTGGGCAAGGTCGAGGAAAAATTGCCCTTCGCCAAGATGCCAGGAGGCGACACGGTGCTGGCCTTTTACGTCAACGGTCACACGTTTTGCTATTGCGACATTGATGACTTCAGGACTGTTATTGTTAAATGCCAACCCGAACGCATCCCTGAGTTAAAGGAATCCACCAAAGGGATATGTCAACCCGATAATCATTTCAATCCCAAATATTGGATAGGGCTGGAAGTACAGGTCATTGAAACTGAACTGTTGAAAGATTTGGTGGCCAATTCATACGAGATTGTAAAAAAGAAATACAGAAAGCTAAGATAAAGTGCTTAAAATCAATGTTACTATGAAGCATCGATATCTACTAACTATTCTATGTATTTGCAGAAGAATTGCCAAACTTCTTCACCAGTATCGAGGTCGTCAATATGCCAACTATGACCGGCTCCAACTACTTCGTAGAGCCAAACGTCGCAACCCGAAGGACTGCCTGTGAAGCGATGCTTGATAACGTCGTGACCATCCTTTCCCTTTAGGCTTTCCACACGCTCTGTTATCTCATGAGTGCAACGATTCTTGGCTACCCAATAACCAATGGCCACAGGCACAGGCATGTAGGCACCCCACCCTCCCTTGTTTTCGAGGTCTCCAGTCCACTCTGATGTACGATCCTCTGTACCGTGAATCTCAAATAACGGGATAGGCTTCTTTGCTTCCAGGTCACGATAGAACCATTCCATGGTCAGTCCTGCGATGGGTGCCACCGCCTTGAAAGTATTTTGCTTGGAGTATGCCATCAGATAACACATCTCTCCACCGTTGGACATACCTGTCAGAAATGTATTCACCCGACTCAACGCAAAGCGTTTCTGTACATAACGTGCTAAGCGGCAAAGGGCCTTCACATCGTTTTGTTTCCATCCTTCCTGAAACGGATAGCCTACATTCCAACTGTTCTTGTTTTGGGGATCTTTCAGTCCCTGAGGGATGCAGAGGGCGAAACCGTGTCTTCTGGCAGCATTGGTTATGGGATTCTCTCTCACAATGCCTCCTCCGTAACCATGCAGGACGAAGACAAGCGGTGCATCATTCTGCAAACCGTCGGGCAAAAACACCGTAAAATGACGCCATGCTCCGTCAACTTTCAACGAGTCGTTGACGAAACTCTCGCCTCTAACAGGGATAGCACAGAGAGGTAATAGACATAAAACTGTACCCAACACTCTGTGGACGCCATAAATCAATCTATTGATCATAGTTATAGTTTTTAGTTTTTTTGTCGCACTAAGTTACGATGCACAAAGATAGCAATAATCCAGATTTTTTGTATCTTTGCAATTGAAAACTTAGATAATTATGAGACGCAGAGATTTTATTACCAATATGATGTTAGCAGGCAGCTCGCTTGCATTAGGAGGTTGCTCCTCAGAGAAGAAAGAGTTTGAAATCGAACAGGCTGAAGACGGTTCTATCTATATCACAGAGCCAGCCAAACATATATCTGTGTTGGCACAAACTGATGTATTGGTTGTGGGTGGCGGACCTGCTGGAGTAGCCGCAGCGGTAGCGGCAAGCAGAGCTGGAGCAAAAACCTATCTATTGGAAAGGTATAACCACTTAGGAGGTCTGTGGACAGGCGGATTGGTGTTGCCTTTGCTTTCTACCCATGGACTGTCAAAAAGTGGTGAGCGCATCCAAGTGATTCATGGCTTGAGTGCGGAAATGGTTGATCGCTTACGTGACATGAATATGGTCGTTGATGAGATTAATCCTACCATTGACCCAGAAGCTGGTAAGTATATATTAGATGAAATGATTGCAGATGCTGGCGTTCATATGCTTTATCACACTTGGGCCGTGGGAGCTATCATGGATAAGAATACCATCAAGGGTGTATATGTAGAAAGTAAATCGGGCAGACAGGCGATATTGGCCAAGGTAGTCATCGACTGTTCGGGAGATGGTGATGTCATTAAATGGGCAGGTGAGCAGTATGATGTCATGCGTTATGCCATCGGCATGAACTATCGCATAGGCAACACCGACAGAATCAATACTCGTGCGCTTGGCTATGAGCGTCATTATGTGGGAGAACACACCCCTGTTCCTAATGTAAGTTGGTATAATGTTTGGGGGAAAGAAGAGCAGGATGCCTTGGATGTGGAGAACCTTTCACGCTTGCAGCATCAGTTACGTAAAGAGGCATGGGAGCATGTGCAAGAACTCAAGCAAAAAACTGGCTATAAAGATATTTATCTGTTGGATACGGCCTCGCAGCTTGGTGTCCGTCTTTCACGAATCTTGCATGGCGAATATATGTTGACATTAGAAGATAGCATGACCTATAAGACCTTCGACGATGCCATTGGTGTAAGTGGCGCATGGACCACCTTCAATTATCGCGATCAAAAGATTACCTCCGACAAGCGACCATATTGGCAAATTCCATATCGCTCACTAGTGCCAAAGACTATTGACAACCTACTTGTGGCAGGACGTTGTTTCTGCTATGAAAAAGCATTGGTAGAAGATGCCAGAATCATTGGTACCTGTTTGGTGACTGGTCAGGGGGCTGGCGCCGCAGCTGCATTGGCTGTTCAATCAGGGGAACTTCCACGACATATTGATATTGCCCGTCTTCACCAGCTTCTTGTCAGTCAAAAGGTCTGGTTTGGGGCATAATCTTGTTTAAGTAGTTTTTCGACAAAGGTAGTTCCAAACCATTGCTTTCTAACAAGTCTTGGTCATTAAGGATATCTTGCGCAGTACCTGCAATGACCGTTCCTTCATAAGTCAGCAAGACAACCCGTTGGCAAGTATCTAAGATAAAGTCGAGGTCATGCGAGGCAACCAGCTTGGCACAATTCAAGCTATTTACCACACGGATCAAGTTTCGGCGGTTCTTGGGGTCTAGGCCCACTGTTGGTTCATCCATCAGCATCAGACTGACTGGCATAGCCAATACGGTTGCAATGCTAGCCAGTTTCTTCTCACCACCAGAAAGACGATAGACCTGGCGATCTTTGCGTTCGGTCATACCCACTTGACTTAAAGCTCGCATCACAGCTTCATCTACTTCCTCGGGCTTCAGTCCATAATTGCGAGGAGCGAATGCCACATCTTCATATACTGTTGACATAAACAGCTGACTATCGGAATCCTGAAACACATAGCCTACCTTACTACGTATCGTCTTCAAGTTTCTTCTGCACACTTCCAAACCAGCCACCACCATCTTACCTTGTTGGATATCCAATAAACCACAGATCAGTTTCAACAATGTAGATTTCCCCACTCCGTTGGCACCTATCAGTCCGACACTTTCGCCTTCTTCTACGCGAAAACTCAGGCTACGCAACACCTCTTTACGTTGTCCACCAGGCAAGTCCTCATAGGCAAAACTCAAATTATCTATATCTAACACATTCATAATAGTCTCAAAATTAAAAAAAATGCTATCCACCCATAGGTGTAGAGCCAATCTATATGTGAAATCCGCTGGGGTCGTTCGGTAAAGAACTCGCCTTGGAACCCCCTAAGCGTCATACTGCCATAGACCGTTTCTGCCCTATCGATACTACGAAGCAACAACTGTCCTATCATACTGCCCCAGACCTTGATATTCAATCCTCGCTGTCCAGGCGCACGCAAGGCATAGGCCTGAGTCATGTGCTCCACCTCGTGAAGAAAGACTATCAAGTAACGGTATATCAACATCAGCACTGTCACCAATACAGCAGGTACATAAATCTTCCTTAAAGCATGGCACAAGGTTTCCATCGTGGCAGTGAGCATCAACAGATATGCAGCCATCACTGCCAAACAGCCCTTTATCATCAGTGTAAAGAATGACACCATACCACCCGTTAGCGTAAAACTACCAATACGTATAAGTGGTGTATGGTCGATGAATGGGTTAAACAAACCTACGAAGCACACCAACAATAACACTATCCATATACGCCTCCACATCAGACTTACAGAAACATCACCCAAGATACATAAAGTGATGGGATAGACCGCCATCAGCAACACGCCTGCCACCTGGTATTTGGGAAAAGAGACCAATACCACCAGATAGACTATTGTGACCACCAGTTTCGCCAACGGATGCAAGCACTGTAACCATCCGTCGCTGCGAGCTTCGTTGTCAACAGCATGTAACTGGTCTATGGCTTTACTGATGTGATTCATGTTTAACCCTATTAATAATCAGACTGATAACCACACAAAGCACCAACACCAACAAAGCTCCTATGATACCTGCCAATGAGGTACCCATCAGGCTCTCAGCTTCTGCAAAACCATAGTCAGGCATCATAGCTACCTGTTCCTGTGCTTCTCCAGCCCACTGATACAAACCACCCTCAGCATCCAACTCGGTTGAGCCTGTTACTTTTAACAACGACCATTCCAAGCCATCGGGAAGAGAGGAAGCAAACCAAGAGAGTAAGCCTCCAATCACCAAAGCACAAGCGCCAATAACTCCCGCTACCGTACTCACCTTCATCGATTTATCCTGCTTGTCCTCACCAAATCCACAAAGCAAGGTAGGTCTTGCCTGATAGACAAACAGCAAGACAGCAGCAGTAATTAAACCCTCCACCAAACCTATGGCTAGGTGGATGGGTTGCATAAACGACAGGAAAGCAGCAAAAGGCAGTTCGGTAATGCCAGAAGCCAAGGTCTCCAACGTAACAGAGAATGCTCCCAACTGTAGGCTCAGCACACATCCTATGATAGATGCCCACATGATTTTGGCCTTCGAGAAGCCATTTCGCATGAACAGATTCCAAACCAGATAGCCTCCGACGAAGCAACCATAAAATCCCATGTTCCAAATATTACAGCCCAAGGCCAAGATACCGCCATCTGCAAACATCAGACATTGTATCAGTAAGATGGCTATCATGGTAAGGAAACCTGCCTCGGGACCTAAAATGGCACTCAGCATCATCCCCCCCGTGAGATGACCGGATGAACCTGTGCCTGGGATGGTGAAGTTGATCATTTGGGTAGCAAAAACGAATGCACCCAAAACTCCCATGACGGGTATCTTGTGGTTGATATCCTCTGATTTAATCCTTTTCAATGCATAGCCTGCCGCTATTCCCGAACAGGCATATAAGGTTCCGGCCACTACAGGCGAAACCAAAGCATCAGCCATGTGCATAACTAACTCTATTTTATGTTTATATCCATACTACCCGACCTAAACCCCTCCATATCAAGGGTAATGTAGTCATAGCCCAATTGCTTTAAATGGCTGGTTACCTCTTTACTCATAGTCAACAACCGTTCCATATCCAACTGATCCACCTCTATCCTCGCCACATCGCCATGAACACGCACCCTGACGTTGTAGAATCCTTTCTCTCGTAGCCACTGCTCAGCTTCATCTGCCTTGTGCATCGCTTCATACGACAGTTTGGTTCCATAGGGAAAGCGAGTCGCCATACATGGCGTTGATGGTCTTTGAGCGACCGATAATCCATACTCTTCAGCCAATTGGCGTACCTCTTGTTTAGTGAATCCAAACTTGGCCAAAGGACTAATCACGTCTAACTCAGCAAGAGCCTTGACACCAGGACGATACACATGCAAATCATCCTCATTGGTACCGTCCATCACGCAACCTGCTCCCATTAACTTCGCCTTATTGATGATTCTCTGAAACAGCATCCGCTTACAACGATAGCAACGATCTGTAGGATTCATCACGATGCCAGCCTCATCCAATTCATCCACCATCATCACAACATGTTCTGCCCCAGCCTCCATCGCTACTCGTTTGGAAATCTCTATGTCATTCATGGGATGAAGTTTGGTAAGGATGGTCACAGCTACTACCTTCGTGCCTTGTTGAGCAGTCGCCTCACTGCACATCTTCAATAATAAGCTGCTATCCACGCCACCCGAGAAGGCCAATACAATATCTTTTGGGGCAAGCTGAGCAATAAACGTTTTCAAAGATTCCTTTTTCTCTTCGTAGTTCATACCTCACTCACAATCAAACGATAGACATCTTGATAACTTTTGCCTGTTGCTTGGCAAACAGCCACCACATCCTCATACTCAGGATAAGCACGTTGTGTGCCATCAGGCATCGTACATACCTTAATCCTCACCTCACCTACGCTGGTCTTCACTTTCTTTATCTCGCGTGCCAATACGATACGCTCCATTCGGATGATACGTATGCCAATGGTAGTGGTTTCCTCGAAGATGATGCGTTGCAGAGTGTCAATCTGCTCTTCTTTGCAGATAACGTTTAACTGATAAGCCGGACGGTTCTTTTTCATAAATACAGGAAAATAATGCACATCCCTCGCGCCAGCCTGTAGAAGTCTGTCCATAGTGTAGCCCAACGCCTCGCCAGTAGCATCGTCAATATTGCTTTCCAGCTTCACAATCTCGTCTTTATCTAAAGATTTGGTGGGCGTTATCTCTTCTATCAGCATCGCCCGTAACAAACTGGGGCGTTCATAGTTGCGCTTACCTGCGCCAATGCCCGTCTTGACGATTTTGAAATGTTCAGGCAAAGCATCACTTGTGCGAATGGCTGCCACGATAGCGGCTCCCGTAGGCGTAACAAACTCACCTTTTGTGTTGGTCACATGCAGGTTCAAATGGTGTGCATTCACAATATTGGTTACAGCTGGCACTGGGATAGGCAGAACACCATGCTGACATCGCACCGTTCCCGTACCCTCATACAAGACTGGAACAATTACCTCGTCGATGCCCAGACTGTCCAAACACACTGCTACCGCAGCTATATCGACAATGGAATCAATGGCACCAACCTCGTGGAAATGCACCTCCTCCTTTGGCAACCCATGCGCTTTAGCCTCAGCGTCAGCAATGATATCAAACATCTTGATAGCCATTATCTTTGCCTTATCTGTTAATCCACTATTGTTAAGTATCTCAGTGATATCTTTTAGTCCCCTATGCACGTGGTCATGATGATGGTGGTGGAATAAACCAAAGAAATGAGAATGTCCATGCTCGTGAGAGTGCTCATGACCCTTTCCGTCACCATGAAGGTATTCCATATCGTGGTCGTGGTTGTCGTTATCCAACACCACATTGAAGTCGCAAGCATCAATGCCAGCCTTCTTCACCCGACTTACCTTAGTTTCAAACCCACTCAACGGCAAGCTCTTCAGTGCAACATCGAGCACCATTGGGTCGGCACCCAAGTCCAGCAAAGCAGCTACTGTCATATCACCACTAATACCCGAATAACATTCCAAATACAGCTTCTGTTTCATATATTTCTAAATCTCAATTATCAACATTCACTCTTACAAATCGCACGGTTGATTTGCGACGCCATATACCCAGCCCCATAGCCATTGTCGATATTCAGCGTAGCCACACCATTGGCACAAGTATTAATCATCGTCAGCAAAGCCGAGATGCCATGCATACTGGCCCCATAACCCACTGACGTAGGAACTGCCAATACAGGCTTGCTCACCAACCCACCAATCACACTGGCCAAGGCACCTTCCATACCAGCTACCGCTACCACACAATTGGCTTGTTGAATCACATCGAGCTTTGCCAAGAGACGGTGCAAGCCACTCACCCCCACATCGTAGATACGTTCCACCTGATTGCCAAAGAATTCTGCCGTCTGAGCAGCCTCCTCAGCCACAGGAATATCTGCCGTACCTGCCGTACAAACAGCTATCATCCCCACTCGATGCTTGTTGGGTTTCTCTATCTTCAAGATCTTGGATATTGGATCATATTCAGCCTCAGGGAAGCGAGTTTTTATCATATCAGCTTGTTCCTGCGATGCTCGTGTGCCTAAAACTTCGCCTTCTGCCTCCAACAGTCGTTCGAAAATGGTTAACAGATGTTTGTCGGCTTTGCCACTACAGAACACTACCTCAGGAAAACCTGAGCGTAATTTCCTATGACTATCCAATTTGGCATACCCCAAATCCTCAAATGGCTGTCGACGGAAGAAATCCTCCGCCTCAGTGACCGACATCTCTCCATTTTTTACTTTATTTAGAATCTCTATGGTTTCCATAATTAATCAAAAAAAAATTAATACAATTCCTCATGGTCGTATCGCGGTATATAGCGAATTAGTTTGTGAACAGCGGCCTGCGCCATTGCTTCGTAGGCTCGTTCACTTGGGTGCAAGTGATCGCCACTATCGAAACCATCAGCAAAGGCTTTGGGGTTGGTGATACTTCGCACCGCCGCATCAAAGTCTATACACCCGTCAAATATGGGCGATGTGCGCAGCCACTCATTGAACGTCTGTCGCATAGTCTCACGCATTTCGTTGTAGGTGCGCCAACCATAAATGGGTAATAAGGTGCCACTCCACACTTTCAATCCCATCGCCTTTGCAGGCTTCACATAGATATCCTCTACCCCCTGCTCCATCTCCTCTACCGTTGGTAAGTCGCTCCATGGACGGAAGGGGTTGACATCTGTGCCTACAGGATGAATAATGTCATTGATGCCGTGTTGGATAATGACATCAGATGCACCAGCCACATTCATCTCGATGGGGAAGCGGGTAACTCCCTTCAATCCGTATGCTTGATAAGTGATGCAATCGTACTGGCGCAAGATGCGCGTACCGCTAACAGCACGACGTATAATGGAAGCATTAGTACCGAAAGCCTGTTGTGCCATATAGTCGGGCCACGACTGTGCCGTTATAGAGTCGCCGTAACACACGATAGCATGATTCTCTGACGATGTCAGCACGTCAACGGTGTTGAGAAAGAAGAACCAGTTAGTGTGACGTGTTAGGTCAAGAGGCAACTCGTCAGCATCGGCAAAGTCACCATAGGCATAATACCCCTTCGAAAGCGGACCTGTGATAAGTGTACCACTGTTCATCTGGGTATATCCAGCCATATACATACTTACCTCGATGGTGTCACCACGATGCACCACAAAGCTGACAGCATCACTTTCCGTCTCCTTTCCTGGCATTAGACTCACACTTGTCTTTCCTTCAAAAGTAATGGGGATATGATTGACAAACACCTTGTCGAGTGTAACGGGCTCTGTTCCCGTTAGGTTGGAAAAACGGAAACGCAGCATCGTGCCGCTGAAGCATATCCTGATGGGATAACGGAGCGTGAGGTTCTTGGCATAGATTGCCTCACCACGGTTACTGATGGAAGTGGCATTGCCCCAACACGCCACCCAATTATTGTTGTCCGGCATCTTCATATTCAAAAATAAAGATTATGCTGCAAATATAGCATTTTCTTGGAATAATTCGTAACTTCGCCAACAGAATTAGACTAAAAAGGATAATATGATAATTAGAGAAATACAACGAAATGAGATAAATGCTGTCGTTGAACTTGAAACACAAGCTTTCAGCGATTATGATTATTTTACATACTTCTTTCCAGATGCAAAGGAACGGCAACGTGTGCAGAAAGCTTTGATACGCTGTGAGTACCGTACAAACCTTCACCACTCATGCTGTCTTGCTGCAGAGGAGGACGGGAAGATAGTGGCTACCGTTCAATTGAATCCGCCCACCTATCGCCGACCATCCGACTTGAGTTACATCCTGCACGGATGGTATAGTGTTTACCTTGCCGGCCAACGCAAGAACATTGATGCATGGCTTGCCATGAACAAAGAGGCAGGTGAGCCGTGCCATGCTTTTGGTACACAAGAAGAAGGTGTATGGTATCTTGGTGCGCTGACAGTATCACCTAAGGTACAAGGTACAGGTATCGGTACACGTTTCTTGGATGGCATAGAAGACTATGTCAGAAAAGCTGGTGGCAAATGGCTAACGCTCTACACCAATTCAGAAAAGAACATAGCTTTCTATCGCCATCGTGGCTTTGAGGTGTTCGATGAACGCACACTTGATACACCTAACGGTCCAATGAAAAACTGGAGCGTCAAGAAAGCACTATAGAGTACGATACTAAAACGATTTTCTTATGTGCTCCAGAGCATCTTGGAGGATGCTACGCGGACAACCGATATTGAGCCTTACAAAGCCTTCGCCACCTTGTCCGTAACTAGTGCCATTGCTCAGATAAACGCCTGCCTGATCACGGAAACGAGCCAACAATTCATCCTGTGGCAGTCCCAAAGAACGGCAATCCAACCAAACAAGGAAGGAGGCTTCAGGACGGATAGGCATGATACCCAGTTTATGCATGTCAAAGAAATTCATCACGCATTCGATATTGCCTTGAATGTATTCTTTCAGTGCTGGCAACCAACCACTATCAGAGTTGTAGGCTGCGATAGTGGCAACGATGGTAGGAATGGCTGGCTCATCTAATTTGGCTGCTTTTAAGGTACCCAAATACTTCTCACGCTTGTCCTTGTCTGGAATGATACAGTAAGCTGTTCCACTCAGTCCTGCCAAATTGAATGCCTTTGTAGGTCCAGCAATGATGATGCCCACCTTAGCAGCAGTTTCACTCACACTACAAAAAGGTGTATGAGTTTGGCCGTATAACGTCAGGTCGGAGTGAATTTCATCAGAGATAACCATTACACCATGCTTTTCGCAGATATCCGCCAAGCGCACCAGTGTCTCCTTCTCCCATTTGATGCCACAAGGATTGTGAGGATTGCACAGCACCAAGGCCTTTGTACGATCATCAAACAGACATTCCAATCCCTCGAAATCCATACGATAATGACCGTTTTCGTAAATCATAGGGTTATCCACCACCACACGACCCAATCGCTCGGCATACAACTTAAAGTGGTCATATACTGGCGGCTGGACAATAATCTTATCGCCTGGGTTGGTAAAGGTAAGGTAAGCTTGATTGATGCCGGTAATTACACCCGGAGCATATCCTATCCACTCACGAGGAATGTCCCAATTATTTTTTTTACCTTCCCATACACGAATAGACTCATAAAACGCCTCTGGAGTGGAGGTATAGCCCAACACTTCTTGATCCATGCGTTTTTGCAAGGCGCTATGCACATAAGGATCTGTGCGAAAATCCATATCGGCAATCCACATCGCAAATTGCCCTTCTTTCACACGACCATATTTGATGCTCCATGTGCCTGAGCGGTCAATCACTTTGTCAAAGTTCCAACCCTTTGTTGCTGGCTGCTCCTCGCATCCCTGCATAAGTACCCCAACTGAGGTGGCTGGCAAAATGCTTCCTGCCCCCGTCCACGCTATTTTGCTAATGAATGATCTTCTTTTCATAGCTATATTGTAAAAAAATCTTATCAAACAATTGTTTTGCAAACATACAAAATTGGTTAGAAAGATACAAATAATTGGCATTTTTGGTGGGCATTGCTTTCGTATTTAAAGAATAATGCGTACATTTACACCCAAATAAATATAACAAGTAATAAAAACGAATATGGTACGTAAAATTAGACTAACACTAGCCACCATTTTCTTCGTATGTATCACGCTGATGTTTTTGGATTTCACGGGTGTAACACATGCATGGTTCTCATGGATGGCAAAATTACAATTCCTGCCAGCAGTTTTGGCAATTAATGTAGGAGTTATTGTTTTGCTGATCGTCCTGACGCTTTTGTTCGGGCGCATCTATTGCTCAGTCATCTGCCCGATGGGTGTGTTCCAAGACATCATCGCCTGGTTTGGCAAGAAGACCCGTACTAAGAAGGAACGCAAGATTCCTTACACATACTCTAAGGCGAAGAGTGTTCTCCGCTATTCTGTTTTGGGCGTATTCGTATTAGCTCTTATTGCAGGCGTAGGTTCATTCGTTGCTTTGTTGGCTCCGTATAGTTCCTATGGCCGTATTGCCAGCAATTTCTTCCAGCCCGTTTATCGTTGGGGCAACAACATTCTGGCTTCATTTGCAGAGAAATATGACAGTTATGCTATTTACGATGTGGATGTGTGGATAAAGAGTCTGCCAACTTTTATTATTGCTTTGGTGACACTGGTAATTATCTTCATCCTGGCATGGAGAAACGGACGCACCTATTGCAACACCATCTGTCCGGTGGGAACAGTGTTGGGGTTCTTTGCTAAGTTCTCATTCTTCCATGTTACCTTTGATGCAGAGAAGTGCAAGAACTGCAGTATGTGTTCTCGCAACTGCAAGGCTTCTTGTATCGACTATAAGACGCATACCGTTGACTACAGCCGCTGTGTGACTTGCGGCAATTGCTTGGAGCAGTGTAAGTTTGGCGCTTTGAGCTATAAATTTGGCACACCATCTTTGGCTACTGCATTCCCTAAGCCTGTAGTGATAGAGAAACCTGCTCCAAAGGCAACTGCAAAAGCAGAAGCTCCTAAAGCAGAGGAAAAGGCTGAGGTGAAAGACCCTGGTTTGCGTACCTTCCTGACCACTATCGCAGTGGGTGCAGCAGCGGCTGCTAAGGCACAGGTCATTCCAGAGGCTACCGACAAGAAAGTGGATGGTGGTTTGGCTGAGATAGAGGACAAGGTGGCTCCACAGCGCGCTACCAAGATTGTACCTCCTGGAGCTATCAGTTTGAGGAACATGAAAAACCACTGCACGGCTTGTCAGCTTTGCGTATCTGCTTGTCCGAATGGTGTATTGCGTCCAAGTACCGACCTGCTGACATTCATGCAGCCAGAGGCCAGCTACGAGGTGGGCTATTGCCGTCCTGAGTGCGTGCGTTGCTCTGAGGTTTGTCCTGCTGGTGCCATCAAGCTGATTGATGTGGCAGAAAAGTCATCTATCCAGATAGGTCATGCCGTATGGACTGCCGAGCTTTGTGTCCCATTGAAAGACGGTCAGGAGTGCGGCAACTGCGCCCGTCACTGTCCTACTGGTGCCATCACGATGGTGGCTCACGACCCAAGCGATCCTAAGTCTCTGAAGATTCCTGTGGTGAACGAGGAATTGTGCATTGGTTGCGGTGCCTGTGAGAACTTGTGTCCAAGCCGTCCTATCAGTGCTATCCACGTGGAAGGCCACGAAGTACACAGAACCATCTAATAACTGACAATTATGGAAGACAAGAAAAACAATATAAGTCGTCGTGGATTCCTGAAGGTCATGGGAGCAGGAGCAACAGTTGCTGCAGGTGCTGCAGTGGCAAGTTGTGCCCCCAAGAAGAATGCTGAGTACGACCCAGCCGGACATCATACGACAGAAGTTCCCAAGGGAACAATGACCTACCGCACCAACCCGACTACAGGCGATAAGGTTTCGCTCTTGGGTTACGGCTGTATGCGTTGGCCTACCCTTCCAAAGCCAGATGAGAATGGCAATATCATCGACCAGGAACGTGTGAACGAGCTGATTGACTATGCAATGGAGCATGGTGTAAACTACTACGATACGGCTCCCGTATATGTGCAGGGCCAGTCAGAGCGTGCCACCGGTATTGCCCTGAAACGCCATCCACGCGAGAGTTTCTACGTGGCCACCAAGATGTCCAACCAACGCTTTGCAGGTCAAGGGCTATCGCCACAGGAACTGCTAAAGCGCTCACAGGAGATGTATTACAACTCATTCAAGGAGTTGCAGATTGACTATATCGACTACTATCTGCTGCACTCTATCGGAGGCGGTAGCGGTATTCCTTTGCTGATGGAACGATTCTTCGACAACGGTATGCTCGACTTCCTCGTAAAGGAGAAAGAAGCAGGCAGGATTCGCAACCTGGGCTGGTCTTTCCACGGCGATGTGGCAGTGTTCGACTACATGCTGCAGTTGCATGACGAAGGCAAATATAAGTGGGATTTTGTGCAGATTCAGATGAACTACCTCGACTGGACCCATGCCAAGGAGACCAATCCGCGCAATGTCAATGCCGAGTATCTGTATGGCGAGCTGGCAAAGCGCAACATACCTTGCACCATCATGGAGCCTTTGTTGGGAGGCCGATTGTCAAATGTACCCAACCATATCGTGGCACGCCTCAAGCAGCAAGAGCCTGAGAACAGCGTGGCATCCTGGGCCTTCCGTTTCTGTGGCACCTATCCTATGGTGCTGAGTGTGCTGAGCGGTATGACCTATATGGAGCACCTGCAGGACAACATCCGCAGTTTGGCACCAGTAGTACCATTATCAGAAGCCGACCTGGCTTATCTGGAAGACACCGCCAGCCTGATGGTCACCTACCCCACCATCCCGTGCAACAGTTGTCAGTACTGCATGCCTTGTCCTTACGGATTGGATATTCCAGGCATTCTCGTTCATTACAACAAGTGCGTGAACGAGGGCAACATTCCTGAGAGCATGCAAGACCCCAACTACAAGAAAGCCCGTCAGGCATTCTTGGTGGGATATGACCGTGCAGTGCCCAAGCTCCGTCAGGCCAGTCATTGCACCAGTTGCAACCAGTGTTCACCCGAGTGTCCGCAACGCATCAACATCCCTGAGCAGATGCAAAAAATTGATGCTTATGTAGAGAAGCTAAAGCAAGGTACTTTATAAGTTTACCATTGAGCAATTAAACTTTAAAAGAATGGGGCGTGTTTACTGACACGCCCCATTCTTTTAATATAGCACTAATTAGTCTATTAGCACACTTAATGCCTGTGAATGAATTACAGTTTGTTGTATTCCTCATCTGCTACAGGCTCCAGCCATTCGTTGCTGGCACCAGGCTGCACATCCTTCTCATAGCCTATGTGCTGGAACCAAGAATCCTTTGCAGCTCCATGCCAGTGTTTCACACCCTCAGGGATGGCGATGATGGTGCCTGGAGTCATAGATACAGCTTCCTTGCCCCACTCTTGATACCAACCACGACCTGACACACAAATCAGCACCTGTACAGCACCATGATGTATATGCCAATTGTTTCTACATCCCGGCTCAAAAGTTACGTTATAAGCTCCACTATCTCCCAACATGGTAAGGTAACTCTGACCCTTGAAATACTGCCCGTATGGATTGGGTTCCCCTTTAGGCCATACGGAGAAATCAACCGTCTGAACGGTCTGTGCGGTCTCGCCATATAATTGTGCCACAGCCTTCAAAGCTCTGTTGGCAGTAGCTTCATCACCTAGGTCACTTAGTGTCATCACATATCCCTGCATCTCGTCTTTACTCATACCCTTCTTCTGAGCGCCTGCCAAGTGCGCATTCAGTTGGGCTTCCAGTCCTTCGATGCTGGCAAGGGCACTGATAGTTACCAACTCTCGTTCCTTGTGGGTCAACAAGTCATTGGCAAAGATATCGCCAAAGAGGTGAGCCTTCAGGTAATAGTCGATGGTAGGAGAGAATGTGTTGGTATAAGGTCCGAACAACGAACTCTGCACCTCTGTACCCTCACGCAGGGCATCATATCCCTCAGGCAAAGCAGAAGGCAAACGACCTTCCTCGCAAGTCAGACCTTTGGCTTGACGATCAGCAATCACCCTTTGCAAGGCACTCAGTCCGTTCAGTGCTTTGGGAAATCCCATGTAGGCATACAAATGGCAACTGATTTCCTTCAACTCATTCTGGGTAAACCCAACCTCAAAGGCTTTATTGTAACTCGTTTCCAAGTTCTTGATGTCGCCCCTTGCCACTTGCGATGATATGGCCGTGAGACATTGCTGACGGGGTGTCAGCACATTCTGTGCGCCTGCGCCCATACTCAAGGCGATGGCGGCTGAGATTGCTGTTGCTTTCATTTTATTTATTATTTTCATATCTGATTGTTATATATAAATGCAGTGATTATTAGTGGAAAAAGGCAAATAAATCAATGCATTGATGCTTCCGTGAGAAATTGAATCAATAAACGCAATAAATTATTCAACCAGCCATCGTTCCAGTTCTGCTTTCCATTCTCGGGCGTAATGAAACCAAGGACCTTCGCACCATCCGTGACCACCAGTAGGATAAATATGCAACACTGATGGAATGCGGTTCTGTTGTAACACGCGAAAATATTGAATACTTTCTTCAAACGACACGATAGGGTCGTCGGCACTGCAAGCTATAAAAGCGCGAGGAGTGTTGGGCTTGACATTTTTAAGTATGGTGTATTTGTCTATCATTTCCTGCGTGGCATTAGCTCCATGCATCTCATTGTTCATATAGCTATTTGGAATGGTGGAGGGATAGAGCAGTATCTGGAAATCAGGTCTATTTTCTGGGCCCGTAAACTGTACAGCAGCTTCACAAGCCAGGTTACCACCAGCAGAACACCCCATGACACCCACCTTGTTTGGATTCACCTTCCAGTCTTCGGTATGCTGACGCATAATCTTGATTGCCTCTTGCACATCGCTCAAAGAAGTCTCAAAATGTCCGTTGGGCATACGATATTTCAGCACAGCCAGTGTTACGCCTATGTAGTTGAACCATGGTGCCAACGCAGTGCCTTCTTTTTCTATCTCCAAATAGACATATCCGCCACCAGGACAAGCGATGATGACAGTACCATTAGGTCTGAATGCTGGGTAAACCCACAACTCAGGCTTAGAAACATTGTTGACACTTCTAGGGTCTGGATGGCCTTCATCACCAGTAAGATGGTTGTCGTTGGGCGCTCCATTAGGCCACAAAGGAATGATGACTGGTGTACCCATCTGTGCACAGACTGTAATCCATGAAACCAGGAAACAGCAAAGCAAAGTAAATAGCCTCTTCATTGTTTTGTATTTAAGAACAAGAATGATAGAAAAAAAAGAAGAGGACAATTCAACATAAACGTCCTCTTCCAAAATGTATTATTCATTATAATTCAGCTTCTTGGTCTGAGTGTCACGTGAAAAGTGGCGGAAGAAATCCCACATAAGACGAGCTGCTGGCTTGAAGTTCCAGTGGCCATAGTTATTAATGACAATGAGACGAATCATCGGCTTGCCATTCTTGTACAACTGACCGAACTCCATAGTGATGTCCTCGCTCTTACCCGTATGTATCTGCTGGCGATCTTGCAATTGAAGACCGAAAGTTTTATCAATCCTAAAATCCAAGTCTTTCGTTACCTCCATACCATTGATCGTCTGGTAAATCTGCCAAACATTCAGATAAGGATTGCCACGCCAGTTGTCGGGTGTGAAGAAACGAATTACATCATCATGTGTGCCAACTACATTGCAGAAGCCCACCTCCACATAGCCTCGCTTCTGAATGGCCTCGTTCATCAAAGGTTCGCTACCATAACCATAATAGCCTAAACCGTTTCCAGAGAAAATACCACCTGAGTGACCTGCCACAGCTGCAAACAAGTGCGACTTACGTACGCCCAACATATTGCTGGTCATAGCGCCAGCCGATAATCCTTCACAATAAATGCGAGAGCCATCAATCTGCGGATATTTCTCACGCAATACGCTAATTACAGCCTCTATGCCATCCAAGCCCATAGCAATATAGCCATTGCTACCCTGCCATTCCATCTCTACCACCATGAATCCCTCTTCAGCAGCCAGTTCTACAAAACCAGAAGTCTCACTTTGAGTACGAGGATCATTGCCGTGACCATGCAGAATCACTACCAGTGGCACCGTCCCAGGAGCTGCCTCACGAGCTTGCTTAGGCAGATATTCATACCAAAGGTATTTATTAGGGTTCTCAACATTACCAGCAGCATTTGTATCCACCACAGGATGCTCTACTACATTACGCTGGATGCCTAACTTGTCGAACATTGGCATAGACACCAATTCGAAAGTCTTAACGCCCTCTGGATTATCAATGCCACGACTCATATAGAAGGTACGATATAAGTTGTTATAGCGATAGTTAGCACTCAACACCTTGTCCCAAGCATCAGCAAACAAAGCTGCTAGAGAAGCTTTAGCATCTGGATTTACTACAACTTGCTGCAATGGATCGGCAGGAGCTGCATCACTGGCAGTTTGGTAAGGCTTAGCCACTTTAACTGCATTCTTGCCGCCAATGTAGGTGGGAACAGGAAGTTTGCATATCTTACCAGGAGCACCATTGATTGAAACTATGCCAGCAATAGCACCAGTCAAGTCTGTTGCTGCCAAGTATTGGTTTACGAATGTAGCACCATTGCCTATGCCTATTACCTTAATATTGGTAGCAGGACCACCTCTTCCTATCAAGTCATGGAAAGCTTGCACATCAGAAGCCTGCCACTTGTCACCAACAGGATTAACCACATTGATGCGTCCTCCGTAAGTTTTAGCAATCTCAATTATGTTCAGTTCATTAGCTAATGATAAAGCGGTCTGCTCATTGAGCTTCTGATCAGCGAAAATATAGAAAGCAGGACCATAGCCCGCACGACTATGTATATCTCGCTCCATAGGAAGGTTGTATGTAAGGACAGAAGTACCTTCCATCGGAGAAAATTCATTCAGCGGTCCTTGTGGACGCATCCAAGGTTGAGCGAAGAGACTCAAGCTGGCAGAGGCCAACAATAATGCTAATACATGTTTTATCTGCATAATTATCAATCATTAAATATAAATTATCACTTTTAAACCTGATGATTAGCCCTGATGATTTCTACCAGAGTAACATTCGGATTGCGATAGCGGGCATTACGATTTGGTTCATCTGGTTCTGGATCTACACGGATAATCGAGATAGCTTTAGATGGACAGTTTTGAACGCAAGACAAGCAGTTTTCGCATTCGCCTTCAGCTACACTCTTTCCATTCACCACTTTCCATGAGCCGTGAGGGCATACATTGGTACAGATACCACAACCTATGCAATCCTCAGTTGAATAGACAACTTTTTCGGAACGAGTAAACGTTGGGTTCACACGGTCACGACCTGAGTGACGGTAATAACCTTCATAGAAGAAACGATCACGTTCTGTGATGGGCAGACGATAGTTCTCATGACGGTTGATTTCTGCAACAACAGTAGCCAGGTTCTCCTCCGTATTTTTGTCAGTAGCCTTCTCTACTTCCATATTATAATAAGGCAGATAAGTATCCACCATCTTAACAGCAGATATATAGTTTACAGAGAAACCACACTCCTCAGCCAGTTTGTCGAAATACTCGGGGAACAACGTATAGTTAGCTCCATAAGTACCTACTGCAAAGATATAGTCTGCTTTGAAGGTTGACTTGCGAATGAAGTTTTGTACAATAGTAGGAGGAATAAAGCAATAGAGTGGGAATACAAAACCAATCTCCTCTGCTTCATAAACAGGATGCTCCTTGTGGATTTCCTGTGGGATGCTCAGCATCTGCCCTTCCTCGCCAGCAATAGTCTTACCTACATAGAGGCTGTTGCCTGTAGCTGAGAAGAAAAAGATGAGTCGCTTGCCTGTAACAGTAGTAGTTTCTGTCTCAGTGGATGACTTGCATGAAGTGGCAGCAAGGCCAGTGTATGATGCCATAGCTGTCAGCGCAAAGAAGCCACCCATTCTCTTAAGGGCTTCTCTTCTTGAAATTTGTTTTTTTTTCATAATAATGCAACTATATTTAATTATTTATAGCGCAAAGATATCCCAAAATTATAAAAAAAACATTACCTTTGCAACGGATAAAGATACCTAAATTACCTATTTACCTATTTTATATTGTTGTATTTGTATTCTTTAACCAAAACAGGTACTATAAGTTTAGTTTTTTATACAATATGAGCACGTCTTATTTGAGCACCATAGCTGAGTATAACGAGAAGTTCGGTTTCGAGGGGGTAAATCCCCTAATCAATGTGGTGGACTTCAATGAAACTGTTCAATTAAAAAACGAAACTCTTAGTTTTGGCTTCTATATCATCAAACTGAAGAACAAGTATTGTGGTGACATCGCCTATGGGCACACCCACTACGACTACACAGACGGTTCTATCTTCTGCATAGCACCCGGACAAGAGATTACCATCGACTTGAAGGAATACGAAAAGCCATCATCAGTTTGTTTGCTATTTCATCCCAACCTGATACACGGCACAGAACTGGGTATGCACATACTCGACAGATTTCCATTCTTTTCATATAACAGTAACGAGGCACTTTATATTTCTGAAGAAGAGAAGCAATTCTTTATGGAATCGATGAATCGAATAAGACAGGAAATCAAACAAGAAGCTACCACACACAACAAAAACCTTCTACGACTTAACATCGAATTATTATTGGAATATCTCTTGCGACTTTACGATCGCCAGTTTGAGTCACGCAGTCCGCTGAATAAAGAAGCAACTAACAAGTTCCAGCAACAGTTGCACGAATACTATATCCATCAAGAGGATAAGGAGATTGTGTTGCCTACCGTAGAACACTTTGCCAACCTTTCTGGCTATTCAGCCAAGTATTTCAGCGAACTCGTCAAAAAAGACACCGGAAAGAGTGCACAAGATCTCATCACCTCATACGTACTGGATGTAGCTGTGAAGAAGCTGCAGCAACAGAACTCAAGCATTAAAGAAGTAGCATATGAACTGGGATTTCAATATCCCCAGCACTTTACCCGTTTCTTCAGCAAGCAGATGGGGTGTTCGCCAAAAGAATACAAGAATAAGTTTTGACCCGATTTTTTCATGTCAAAAGCTTTCCCTTTTCTTTTATTTTTTATAAAAAAGCCTTATCTTCGCAAGGTAATAATAAATCAAACCATCAAAAATAATGTACAGTTTTACATGCGACTATTCAGAGGGGGCACACCCTAATATCCTGAAGAAACTACAGGAAAGAAACCTGATGCAGCATCCTGGCTACGGCGAGGATGAAGTAACTAACGAAGCAATAGAATTAATACGCCAACGCATTGGCAACCCCAAAGCAAGCATATTTTTCGTGATAGGTGGTACACAAGCTAATATGGCTGTGATATCAGCATTGTTACGCACACCGGAAGCAGTGATTTGTGTAGATGGCGGACATATCTGGGCACACGAGACGGGTGCCATCGAGGCAACGGGTCATCGTGTTATTACGGTTTCTGGAGTACAAGGCAAACTTACCCCTGCAGGAATTCAAAAAGCCCTCGACGACTATTTCATGCGTCCGCACATGGTGAAGCCTGCTATGGTATATGTATCAAACGCTACTGAAGTAGGAACTATTTACAAGAAAGCCGAGTTACAAGCCATCAGCGAGTTCTGCCGTGCACACAAGTTGTTGCTCTATCTGGATGGCGCACGCTTAGGCAGTGCCCTCACCTCTGACGAGAACGACCTTACTCTAAAAGACCTGACGGAACTGACAGATGTCTTCTACATTGGCGGTACCAAGAACGGCGCCTTGTTTGGCGAGGCCATTGTGTTCAATGATCCCAACCTCTATCCCGACTTCGATTATGTTCGGAAGGAGCGTGGTGCCTTGTTGGCTAAGGGCTGGTTGTTGGGCGTTCAGTTTGGGGAGTTATTCAAAGATGACCTTTATTTCAAGATTGCCCGTCAAGCAAACATACTAGCTAAGAAGTTATCAGCAGCCTTGAAGGAAGCAGGCTTTGAGTTCTTGGCAGACTCACCTACCAATCAGGTGTTCCCTATCGTCAGCAAAGAAGAGATGGCTGCCTTAGCCAAGAAGTATGTCTTTGAGGAGTGGCAACCGATAGACGAGCATCACTCTGCCATTCGCTTTGTCACCTCTTGGGCGACAGACGAAGCACACGTTGATGAACTTATAAAGGATTGTATAAAATTGAAAAATAATAATTGACATACCCCCTCCCCGCTTTGCGGTACTCCCCCTTATTAAGGAGGAGAGCTAATAAAACTGCTCCCATAAGATAGGGGAGCTGTCACGAAGTGACTGAGGGGTACGAAATAAACAAATAAAACCTTTATCATGGAAAAATACATATTAGCAGTGGACCAAGGCACCAGCAGTTCGCGCGCCATCATCTTCAACAAGAAAGGTGAAAGCTGTGCTGTGGCTCAAAAGGAGTTTACGCAATACTTCCCCACCTCTGGTTGGGTAGAGCACAATCCACATGAGATTTGGTCATCGGAAGCTTCTGTCATCAGTGAGGCGATGGCAAAAATGGGCATAGACGGTAGCAAAATTGCCGCTATAGGTATCACCAATCAGCGTGAAACCACCATTGTGTGGGATGTAGAAACCGAAGAACCCATCTACAATGCCATCGTATGGCAGGATAGACGCACCGCTTCTTATTGCGACGAACTGAAGGCACAGGGTGTGACAGAGATGATTCATGAAAAAACTGGTCTGATTATCGATGCCTATTTCAGTGCTACCAAGATAAAATGGATACTCGACCATGTGGAAGGTGCCAGAGAACGTGCCCAGCAAGGCAAACTGCGTTTTGGTACCGTTGATTCCTGGTTGGTGTGGCGTCTGACGAAGGGTATGCTGCACATCACCGACGTAACCAATGCTTCTCGTACCATGCTATTCAATATCCACTCGCTGCAGTGGGATGAAGAGTTGTTGAAGCTATTTGATATTCCTCTGTCAATGATGCCAGAGGTGAAGTCGTGCAGCGAGGTATATGGCTATACCCAATCTGCTATCTTCAACCACCAGGTACCTATCGGTGGTATCGCTGGCGACCAACAAGCTGCCCTTTTCGGACAACTCTGCACAGAGCCCGGCAGCGTAAAGAACACTTATGGAACTGGCTGCTTTCTGTTGATGAATAGTGGCGAGAAACCTATCATGTCAAAGAACAACCTGCTGACTACCATAGCACTGAAAATCAACAACAAGGTTACCTATGCATTAGAGGGCAGTATCTTTGTGGGTGGTTCAGTGGTTCAGTGGCTACGCGACGGACTGGGCATTATCAAGTCATCGGGCGAGATTGAGGCTTTGGCAGCAACAGTTACTGATACAGGCGGCGTTTATTTTGTACCAGCGCTGACAGGCATGGGAGCCCCCTATTGGGATCAGTATGCTCGAGGCAGCATTACAGGTATCAGTCGTGGTACTACAGCTGCACACATCGCCCGAGCAGCTTTAGAGGGTATTGCATTCCAGACGCTTGACATCGTGCAGGCTATGCAACGTGACGCCGACTTACCTCTCAAGGAATTGAAGGTAGATGGTGGCGCATCACGCAACAACCTGATGATGCAGTTCCAAGCTGACATACTGAACACCAAGGTGATTCGTCCGCGTAATCCAGAAACCACCGCTTTGGGCGCCACCTATCTGGCTGGCTTGGCCGTTGGTTACTGGAAGAGCGTAGAGGAGATACGCGACCAATGGCAGATCGACTCGATGTTTATGCCTACCGACGACCGTCAGCAAGTGGAACAAGCTGTCAAAGGATGGCGAGAAGCGATACAAAGAACATTAACCTTAAACAAATAAATACTATGATAGAGAAAATGATATTTGAGTTCTTAGGAACCATGATACTGATTCTGATGGGTGATGGCGTGTGTGCCAACGTAAGTTTGGAAAAGTCAAAGGCAAAGGGTGCCGGCTGGGTAGTCGTTACCTTCGCATGGGGTCTTGCCGTGATGTGCGGTGTGTTCGTAGCGGGTCCTTATACGGGTGCACATCTTAATCCCGCTGTATCTATCGGTTTGGCATTGGCGGGGTCGTTCGATTGGAATTTGGTAGTGCCTTATATCATTGCCCAGATGCTGGGAGGCTTTGTAGGAGCTGTATTGGTATATATCTATTTTAAGGACCACTACGATGCTACGCCTGATGCAGATGCAAAGTTAGGCTCTTTCTGCACCATACCAGCCATCAGAAACAAATGGCGCAACCTGTTGAGTGAGGTGATTGGTACTTTTGTACTGGTATATGTCATCCTTGCGATTGGCAATGCGGGTAATACCCCTGAGCTGGGCATGGGTAGTTTGGGTGCTTTCCCTGTTACTTTCCTGATTGTGGCCATAGGTATGTCGTTGGGTGGAACCACTGGCTATGCCATCAATCCTGCTCGAGATCTGGCTCCTCGTTTTGCTCATTTCATCCTGCCTATCAAGGGTAAGCGAAACAGCGACTGGAGTTATGCTTGGGTTCCAGGTGTTGGTCCTGTCATTGGTGGCGCTATTGCTGCAGGTTTGTATTTATGTGTGTAATTAAAATAGAATATGAATAAGAATTTTGTCTTTGGCAGCCTGCTCCTCTTATTGGCGGCTTGCAACTCGCAGCCTGCAGTTGACGAGCTGACCATGATAGTAGGTACTTACACATTCGCTGATAGCGAGGGCATCTATACCTATAAGTTTGACCAAGAGAACGGTACGATCAGACCTTTGGAGGTAATCAAGATGGATAACCCCTCCTACCTCACCCTCTCTGCCAACCAGCAAGTGATGTATGTGGTGAGTGAGAAACACGACGAAACAGCTGCTGTAGCTGCATTCAAGTTTGATAAGGAGGAAGGCAAGGCCGAGCTGATGAACCAGCAACCCACCTATGGAGAAGACCCCTGCTATGTGGCTACAAATGGCAAGATTGTGACTACTGCCAATTATTCGGGTGGCAGTATGTCGGTATTTCCTTTGCGTTATGACGGTTCACTGGAACCTGTAGATACTATCTTTTGTGGCAACATAGGCGGTCCTGATATGAGTCGTCAGGAAACTCCACACGTGCATTGCACAGCATTCACTCCTGATGGCAAGCAACTGCTGGCCACTGACTTCAGTGCCGACCGTATTCTGCAATTTGATGTTGCGACAGACCCTGCCAAACCTCGTTTGTTATTGGAGAATACTCCCATCAACAACGACTCTGGTCCTCGTCACATCATCTTCAGCAAGGATGGAAGGTTTGTATATATTATAGGTGAGTTAAGTGAAGCTGTAACGGTTTGCAGCTATAATGATGGCAAAATTCAGGTGATACAGACCATCGAAACACACCCTCAGGGCGACCGTCATGCTGCAGATATCCACCTTTCACCCGATGGTAAGTTCCTGTATGCCAGTGTGCGCAATTCAGATGATGGACTGGCTATCTTTGAGGTGAACCAAGAGACGGGGTTGCTGAAGAAGGTGGGATATCAGCCTACGGGCAAGCATCCACGCAACTTCAACATCACCCCTAACGGCAAGTATGTGCTGGTGGCTGATATGAATGATAATAAGATTGAAATATTCGAACGCGATTTACAGACGGGCTTGTTGACGAACACCCAGCGTGACATCCAACTTAGTATGCCTGTATGCATCATGTTTGCAAATTGACCAATATAATAATGTAAAACTATCTGTAGAAATTATGAAAAGAACTATTTATAAGGTTTTGGTTGCCTTAATAATTTTCAATTTTCAGTTTTCAGTTTTCAATTTGGCCTATGGCCAAACCGAAGTAACTCCAGGTGTGACATTCGGTAAGAAGTTTGGCGTGACCTACATACTGCCTCAAACAGAAATTGTCATTGAGGCAAAAGCTATACAACAACATTACGAACCAGGACAGTTCAGTCTGTATGCAGAACGCTACCTGCGCCTGAGTGGTGTGAAGCAGGAAGCAGAAACTACCTGGACCTTGGATGAGTTGAAGCTGACGACAGTGGGTGTACCTGATAAGGACAACATCTATTTCGTAGAGATGAAAGACCGCACCACTGCTCCACTGATGGAGTTGACAACAGACGGCATTGTACGCTCAATCAACATGCCATACGTGGGAGAACAAAAGACCACACAACCCAAGGTTGAACAACAAGAGGAAGAAGTATTGCCCGATCCTCGTACATTCTTAACGGAAGAAATATTGGTGGCCAACTCAACCGCCAAAATGGCTGAATTAGTCGCTCGCGAGATCTATAGCATTCGTGAGAGTAAGAACGCCTTGCTGAGGGGTGAGGCCGAAAACCTGCCAAAAGACGGTGCTCAGTTGCAAATCATGCTGGACAATCTCAACAAGCAGGAAAAGGCAATGGTGCAGATGTTTGAGGGTAAAATTAAGACCGAAACAAAGTATTTCTCGATTAAGGTTACACCTGAGAATATGAATAATAAAGTGGTGTTCCGCTTCTCAAAGAAACTGGGGTTTGTGGATGCTGACGACCTGTCTGGCGAACCTGTTGAGTTGAGCATCGTGAACAAAAACCTGATTCCTGAGCCACCTGTTGAGGCTGATGGGAAAACGAGCAAATCGATTGTCAGCATACTGAATAACGGTAGCAAGACAGCCATTGAGGGTGTGGCCTACAATGTACCAGGAAAGGCTGATGTAAAGCTTACCTTCAACCATAAGGACATTATTAATTCAGAGATGTCTTTTACACAGTTTGGCTCACGTGAATACCTATCGGCACAGCTATTCAACAGAAATACTGTGACTAAAGTACAGTTTGACACTGTGACAGGAGCATTGCTCAAAATTGAGCGTCAATAGAAGGACATGAGTCAGACTCGTCATCAAAATAGTGGAAGTTGGTGGCTCCGGTTCCGTATTTGGCAACGTGCCGTACACCTCAAGCAGATACGTGGAAGAGAGAGACCGCATGACACCATGCAGTCTCATCACTGCATGAGCTGCGGAGAAAACTATAAAGGTAACTACTGTCCACGATGCGGGCAAAGCCAGGACTCTCATCGTTTTACAATGAGTAATTTGCTGCACAATGTGGTGAGCGATTTCACCGACATCGAAAGCGGATTCCTGCACACCATCATTGAGCTTTTTTGGCGACCAGGTTATATGATTCGCGACTATATTAGTGGCAAGCGTGCCCATTATTTCCGTCCGTTCAAACTATTCTTCATCATCTGTGCCATCAGTGCCATTTTGGTAAGACTAGTATTCCCTTCAATGTTCCTAAGAGAAGAGGTTGTGAACTATAACACTATCAACTCACAGATAACTCGTCTGAAAGAGATAGCATTAGTACCAGAATCAAAAGAATTATTTGATCAAATAAAAACACTGCAAGACAGCATACTAACGATAGAGATGCGAGCCATTCAGGACAGCATTCGTTTAGGGGGAGATATCAGTGCATTAGGCATTGGCAATGAAGCCACCGATGAGATGATGCAACGATTCAACCATTGGAGTGAAATGCATCCTGAAGACAGGGAGCAAATTGAGAAAGCCAGAGAGGACTATATGAGAGCTCAGGGGGAAATGATGCGTGATGTGAACTCGTTAAGAGAAGAGTATCTGGGCGATGGAACTGTGTTAGGTTCTATATATGGGATAATTTCAAGCTATATTTCCAATAATGCTCCTATGGGCATGCTAATAATGCTGCCAATCTTCTTGTTCTGTACTTGGCGTAGTTTCCGCAAAACACCCATCGGGAAAACTCAAAATGCAGCAGAGCGCATCATCATGTTCGTGTATTTAGCCTCACAGCTTATCATAGCCCAGTTGATATTGATGCTTGTAACAGGCACTTACAATACAACTGCCTTGTTCGGCATACCAATGGGTATACTGCTGATATGGGATTTCAAGCAACTTTACGACCTTACTTGGAAAAACAGCATCTTCCGCTTCGTAGTGTATATGTGCGGTTATACTTTTGTAATTACCATTGCATTAAGTTTCCTATACAGAATGATATATTATTACATTTTTAGAACATACCTTTAAACAACCATTACGATATGAAAAAACTCCTATCATTATTATCTGTGCTTTGCCTGATGGCTTGTCAGCAAACACAGGAAACGACTTTTGAGTCACAGACACCTGTTGATTATGTGAGTACCCTTGTGGGTACCCACTCCAAATATACCCTCTCAACAGGCAACACCTACCCCGCTATAGCTCTGCCCTGGGGCATGAACTTTTGGACGCCACAGACAGGCAAGATGGGTGACGGATGGGCGTATGTCTATGATGCCGACAAGATTCGTGGTTTCAAGCAAACCCACCAACCCAGTCCGTGGATCAACGACTACGGACAGTTCAGTCTGATGCCTGTTACAGGAAAAACCGTCTTCGACGAAGAAGAACGTGCCAGCTGGTTCTCCCACAAGGCTGAAACGGCTACCCCTTATTACTATAAGGTCTATCTGGCCGACTATGACATTACCACTGAGATTACACCTACCGAGCGTGCCGCTGTGTTCCGCTTTACCTTCCCAGAAGACGAGTCCTCTTCAGTGGTGGTGGATGCATTCGACAGAGGTTCTTCTATCCAGATTTTACCTGATGAGAGAAAAATAATAGGCTATACTAGCCGCAATAGCGGAGGCGTTCCCGATAACTTCAAGAACTATTTCGTGATTGAGTTCAGCAAGGCTTTCTCACAAGTATCGGTAGTGGCCGACCAGATGATTAAAGCTGGTGCCACAGAGACAACAGCCAACCATACTGGAGCCATCGTAGGCTTCACCACCCATCGTGGCGAAGTAGTGGAAGCGCGTGTGGCCTCCTCTTTTATCAGTTACGAGCAGGCGGAACGCAATCTGCAAGAGATAAATGGACGCAGTTTCGATGCGGTATGTGATGCTGCCAGAGCCACTTGGAACGAGACATTGGGCAGAATAGAGGTGAATGATGACAACATTGACCACCTGCGCACCTTCTACTCTTGCCTCTACCGCTCCGTCTTATTCCCACGCAGTCTGTATGAAATAGACGCTGAAGGCCAACCCATTCATTATAGTCCGTATAATGGCGAGGTATTACCAGGCTATATGTTTACCGACACAGGTTTCTGGGATACCTTCCGTTGTCTGTTCCCCTTCCTCAACCTGATGTACCCCAGCATGAATGTCAAGATGCAAGAGGGATTGGTGAATGCTTATAAGGAAAGTGGTTTTCTCCCAGAATGGGCCAGTCCTGGACATCGTAACTGCATGGTGGGCAACAACTCGGCTTCTATTGTTGCCGATGCCTATCTGAAAGGGTTGCGTGGCTACGACATCGAGACTCTTTGGGAAGCTGTGACACATGGTGCCAACAATGCCCACCCTACCATCGGTTCAACAGGTCGTAAGGGTGTAGAGTATTACAACCGCTTGGGGTATGTACCCTATAATGTGGGCATCAACGAGAGTGCTGCCCGCACTTTGGAATATGCCTACGACGACTGGTGTATCTATCAGTTAGGCAAAGCATTGGGCAAGCCAGAGAGCGAGATTGCCATCTATGCAGAAAGGGCGAAGAACTACAAAAACCTGTTTGATGCCGAAAGCAAGCTGATGCGAGGTAAGAACGAAGACGGTACGTTCCAGAGCCCATTCAACCCATTGAAATGGGGTGATGCTTTTACTGAAGGCAATAGCTGGCACTACACTTGGTCGGTATTCCACGACCCTCAGGGACTCATCAACCTCATGGGCGGCAAGGAAACATTTACCCAGATGATGGATTCCGTCTTCTCTGTGCCTCCTGTTTTCGATGACAGCTACTATGGTTTCCCCATCCACGAGATTCGAGAAATGCAGATCATGAACATGGGCAACTACGCCCACGGCAACCAGCCCGTTCAACACATGATCTACCTCTATGGCTACGCTGGTGAGCCTTGGAAGGCACAATACTGGATTCGTGAGGTGATGGACAGACTGTATTCAGCGGCGCCTGATGGCTATTGTGGCGACGAGGACAACGGACAGACCTCAGCTTGGTATGTATTCTCTGCCTTGGGATTCTATCCCGTTTGTCCAGGTAGCGGACAATATGTCTTAGGTACCCCCTATTTCAAGCAAGTAAAGTTACACTTGGAAAATGGCAAGACGGTAGAGATATCGGCTCCTGCCTGCTCTCCTGACAACAAATATATCAAGGCGATGAAGTTGAACGGTCAAGACTGGCAACACAATTTCCTCACCCACGACGACCTGATGCAGGGAACAAAAATAGAATTACAGATGAGTGCAAAGGCCAACCGACAGCGAGGTATTGCTGCCGATGATGCCCCCTACTCTTTTACTAATATATCCAACTGAAAGTTATGATGATTAAAGATTCTAACAAAATTGCCATTATCATTGGCGAGCGCAAAATCTATTATTCCGAGATGCTTCAACGCATCACGCTATATAGCCATTTCACCCCCAAACAGCCAAAGGAAAGAACACTTATCTTTGCTGAAAACCGCGAGGGCTGGATTTATGCCTTCTATTCCATTTGGGCCAACAAGGGCATCGCTGTGCCCGTTGATGCCTCCTCAACTGTCAGCGATGTGGCTTATATCATCAACGATTGTCATCCTGCTTGCATCTGGACAACAGCCCAGAAATTAGACGTAGTGAAGGCTGCTCTGCAAGAAGCAGGACAAACCGTTGACACCCACCTCATTGAAGACTACGAACGGGTGGAGGTAAACGAGGAGAAGGCACAGGTGAACTATGATGACGAGAACGACACAGCCCTCATCATCTATACATCTGGCACTACAGGTTCTCCCAAGGGCGTGATGCTTTCATTCTTGAACATACTGACCAATAAACGCGCTGTATATGATGAGGTACCTATCTTTAGCGATGAGCGCAGAACGCTAATTCTGTTGCCGTTGCATCATGTATTACCTTTGGTAGGAACGGTCGTCATCCCCTTCTATATTGGTGGTGGTGTAGCCATCTGTCCTACGATGTCAGGACCAGATATCATCGACACCTTGGAGCGTGGTAAGATTTCTATCATGGTGGGTGTGCCTCGATTGTGGCAAACGCTCTATGGCGGCATCAAAAAGAAGATTGATGCCAATGCCCTCACCCGTGGACTCTTCAATCTCTGTGCCACACTGAAGAGCAAATCGTTCTCACGCTTCATCTTCAAGGCTGTACATCAGAAACTGGGTGGACACATCGAATTCATGGTAAGTGGCGGTGCTGCTTTGGATAAGGAGATACTGTTTGGTTTACAGACATTGGGCTTCGAGATGCTCGAAGGCTATGGCATGACCGAAGCCGCTCCGATGATTGCCTTTACCCGTCCTGGCGACCAGGTGCCGAATTGTGTGGGCATCCCTTCTAAAGAGATGCAATGCAAGATTGAGAATGGTGAGGTATGCGCCAAAGGTCCGAACATCATGCAGGGCTACTACAATCGTCCGGAAGAAACGGCAGCTGTCATCGACAAGGACGGTTGGTTGCATACGGGCGACTTAGGATATATTGACGAGAAAGGACGTGTGTATATCACGGGACGCAGCAAGGAGATCATCGTGCTGTCTAACGGTAAGAATGTACAACCCAACGAGATAGAGTATAAGTTGGAGAAATATACCGACCGTGTGAAGGAGGCTGCTGTGATTCAGGATGGCGACATGCTGCGTGCCATTATTGTTCCCCAGACAGAGTGGGCAAAAGACCTCTCTGACGAACAGGTGGAAGAAGCACTGAAGCGCGAGGTACTGGAGCCCTACAACCTGACCGTCACCAACTACAAGAAACTGATGAGCCTCTATGTCTATCGTGGTGAACTGCCTCGCACCCGACTGGAGAAGCTGAAGCGCTACATGCTAAAAGACATTATCAAAGGCGAAGCGGCAATCAGCAAGAAAGAAGAAAAGATAGTTGAGCCTACATTCGAGGAATATCAGATACTGAAGAAATACATCGAGGAGGAGAAGAAGATACACTTGCGTCCTACCGACCATATCGAGACCGACTTGGCATTCGACTCACTGGATATGGTGTCGTTAGAAGGTTTCATCCAACAAACCTTTGGCACGCACATCAACACAGCGGATATGCCGGGCTACAGGAACATTCAGGCTATGGCCGAGTTCATTGCCAACAGCAAGACACGCATGGAGGTGCAGGAAGAAGACTGGCACCAGTTCCTGCATGCCGACTCTTCTCAGTTAGAATTGCCTCATGGCAACCGATTCATGACCTTGGGCAACACCATTATACGAGGGTTCTATAAAGCATATAATACACTCACAATCAAAGGTGTAGAAAATATTCCCACCAATGGCCCAATGATTATTGCGCCCAATCACCAAAGCTTCTTAGACGGTCCGTTGGTATCGTGTACCTTGCCCACGGAGGTGATGAAAAACTGCTACTACTATGCTACCGAGGAGCACATGCAAGGTGCTTTACGTAAGGCTTACGCTCGCAACAACAACATCATCCTGATGGAGCGCAACAACCTGCGCGGTTCCATCCAGAAGTTGGGTGAAGTACTCAAGCAAGGCAAGAACGTAGTGATTTTCCCTGAAGGCCGTCGAACATTTTCTGGCGAACTGAGTGAGTTTAAGAAAACCTTTGCTATCCTGAGCAGAGAGTTGCAAGTACCAGTGGTTCCCGTATGCATCAAGGGCGCCTTTGAGGCGTTGCCACGATCCAAGCGCTTCCCTAAGCCCCACATGATAGAGATAGAGTACCTGTCGCCTATCCTACCTGACAGCACCCAGACATACGAGGAACTGACCAATCAGGTGAAACAGGCTATTAATGAAAGGTTATTCTCATGACACATTTTTTACCGTCTAAAGAAGAGCAAGGCAACACCTGGACTCATTTAGTAGGTGTTGTCTTTGCCCTCTCATCCATTTGGATGGTGTGGCCAGCCATCAAGACGGGTTGGCAGATGGCCTTTGGTGTCTTCTTCTTCATTGTGGGCATGTTTTTGATGTTCCTGTCCAGCACCATCTACCATTGGCTGCGTCCTGGCATGGCAAAGGATATCCTCCGCAAGTGCGACCACATCAGCATCTACGTCATGATAGCCTGCTCCTACACCCCCATCTGTGTTGGTGTCATTGGAGGTTGGCTGGGTTGGTTGGTCTTTGGCTTTTTGTGGTTCGTGGCACTGGTGGGTTCCATCGTCAAGATTGTAGCAATAGGCAAGCATCCGAAGCTCTCGCTGGCGATGTATCTCATCATGGGATGGAGCGTGCTGTTCATCTTCCCCACTGTCTGGGCAAAGCTCTCCACCCTCTCGTTGGTCTTCCTCTTCTGTGAGGGCATACTCTATACTGTTGGCACCTATTTCTTTGCCAACGACAAACGCCCACACTACCACGCCATCTGGCACATCTTTGTCCTCTTGGGTGCCATTGCCCACTGGAGTGTTATCCTTACGCTGATGTTATAAGACAAACTAAACGTCTATATCATCTGTGGGAGTTGGTTCTGTATCAAAGAAGGATGCATTCTCCTGCGCCGACTCTTTGATGACTTCATCATAGCCAGTCAATGCAGCGAAGGGCGCAAACTGAGCCGCACGGTTACTCATGGTCATCCTAGGATGATGCTTAGGCTCATAATGTGGCAAGTTGATAATATCGTCATAATCATTGTTCATGCCTTGTGTCCTCCTATTTGTTTGTTACGTTCCATAGCCGTTGCCCCCTCATCGAAATTCAAGCCTCGCAAGATAGCATTCTTACCGAAACGCTTTTTGATATTCAGCTGAGCTTCTTGCATCCTTCGCTCCCTATCAAGACTTTTCTGCTCCTGCATACGCTGCTTCTCCAGCGTTGCATAGTCGGTAAAGAGATCAAGTTGTTCTGGCTTTTTATTATCTTCCAAGGATGCTTCGCTCACCACATGGTTTGTTGTCAGACTCATCCTACGGATTAGCATATCGGGATGCACACAACGATCAAAAATATCTGCTGCTCCACTCATGATGAGCCGGGAAGACGATGTGGGTTTCTCAAAGTTAAAAGTACCGTGGGCATGTTTAGGCACGGGCTTACCATAATAATTGGTAATTATCTCGCCGTGATACTTCTCTCGGATCTCCTGACGTGTCAGACATTCCGCATCATAGCCAACAGTCAACACCAGCTGGTCGGTCACCAAGCGCCTCGACACCAAATCGAGCGCCATTCCCTCAGCCATCTCCTGTATCACCACACGAGCCTTCTTAAACGTGTATGGCTCTTGCAATACCTGTCCATGACTAAAGGAGTTCGTTTCAGGTCGATATGCCTTAACAGCCTCCATCGTGCAAGGCTCCCAGCCCCAGGCATGATCTATCAACAACTCAGCATTTACACCAAATAACTTATAGAGCAGTCCTTCGCTACGTACTGATAGACGGGCCAGTTTTCCCATCGTGTCAATACCATAATAAGCCAACCTCTCAGCAATCCCATGCCCTACACGCCAGAACTTTGTAATAGGCTTAAAATCCCATAATTCACGACGATATGACATCTCGTCAAGTTCGGCTATACGTACACCATCCTTATCAGCAGGCATCTTCTTGGCCATAATATCCATCGCCACCTTGCAGAGATACATGTTTGTACCGATACCCGCGGTAGCTGTGATGCCTGTCTGTGATAGCACGTCGCGAATCATCTTCATGGTCAGCTCATGCGCAGTCATCTTGTAGGTATTCAGATAGGCAGTCACATCCATAAACACCTCATCGATGCTATAGACATGAATATCTTCCGGTGCAATGTATTTCAAGTAGATGCTGTAAATCTTTGAGCTGACCTCCATATAGTGAGCCATACGAGGCTTAGCAATAATGAAATCAACGCCTCGTGCTTTCTGCTTCACCTCGAACAATCGCGCCCTTCCGCCAATGCCATAGGTCTTGAGCGACGGCGACACCGCCAAACAGATGGTTTTGTCAGTCCTCGACTCGTCAGCCACCACAAGGTGTGTGGTCAGCGGGTCAAGTCCCCTGTCCACGCACTCCACTGAAGCATAGAACGACTTCAGGTCAATGGCAATATAGGTTCGCTGTTGTTCTGGCATATTTCATGCTTTCTTTTCAGTTACAAATATACTCAATAATCCTTAGAATTTGACGAAAATTTCAACATTTGAATGACGACAATGATGCTATTATTTAAAAGAAAAAAAGGTGTGACCCATTGCTGAGCCACACCCTTTCATTGTTTATTTACTCGTAGATTTTACTTAACCTCCTCGAAGTCGGCATCCTGAACATTGTCGCCGCCCTTGTTGTTGTCCTGAGGACCAGCCTGTGCGCCGCCGTTGAAGCCAGCACCGCCGTTGAAACCTGCACCATCCTGAGGACCAGCCTGTGCACCACCCTGCTGAGCGTACATCTGAGCGCTGGCAGCCTGCCAAGCGGTATTGATCTCTGCCATAGCAGCATCGATAGCAGCCAAATCCTGAGCCTTGTGAGCATCCTTCAGCTTCTGCAAAGCTGCCTCGATAGCAGGCTTCTTGTCAGCTGGCAGCTTGTCGCCCAACTCGTTCAACTGATTCTCGGTAGTGAAGATCATAGAGTCAGCCTGGTTCAGCTTATCCACCTTCTCACGCTCCTTCTTATCAGCTGCCTCGTTAGCCTGAGCCTCAGCCTTCATACGATTGATCTCATCCTCGCTCAAACCACTGGAAGCCTCGATGCGAATAGCCTGTTCCTTGCCAGTTGCCTTATCCTTGGCCGTTACCTTCAAGATACCATTAGCATCAATATCAAATGTCACCTCAATCTGAGGAACACCACGACGTGCAGGAGCAATGCCAGTCAGGTTGAACTGACCGATACTCTTGTTCTGAGCTGCCATAGGACGCTCGCCCTGCAGCACATGGATAGTCACTTCTGTCTGATTATCAGCAGCAGTAGAGAAAGTCTCACTCTTCTTCACAGGAATGGTAGTGTTGGCGTCAATCAGCTTGGTCATCACACCACCCAAGGTCTCGATACCCAATGTCAACGGAGTAACATCCAGCAATACCACATCGCCTACGCCCTTCTCGTTGTTCAGAATAGCACCCTGGATAGCAGCACCTACAGCCACCACCTCATCAGGGTTCACACCCTTAGAAGGCACCTTGCCGAAGAAGTTCTGTACCAGTGTCTGCACGGCTGGGATACGGCTTGAACCACCCACCAGGATTACCTCGTCGATGTCGGCTGGCTGCAGGTTAGCATCGCTCAATGCCTTCTGGCAAGGAGCCAAACAAGCCTGAATCAGACCATGAGCCAACTGCTCGAACTTAGCACGTGTCAGTGTCTTTACCAAGTGCTTTGGCACACCACCTACCGGCATGATGTAAGGCAGGTTGATCTCTGTAGAAGTAGAAGATGACAACTCAATCTTTGCCTTCTCAGCTGCTTCCTTCAGACGCTGCATAGCCATTGGGTCAGCCATCAGGTCGGCACCCTCGTCGTTCTTGAACTCCTGTACGAGCCAGTTGATAATTACCTGGTCAAAGTCATCACCACCCAGGTGAGTATCACCGTTGGTTGACAATACCTCGAACACGCCGCCACCAAACTCCAGGATAGAGATATCAAATGTACCACCACCAAGGTCGAACACAGCAATCTTCATGTCCTTGTTAGCCTTGTCGATACCGTATGCCAAAGCAGCGGCAGTAGGCTCGTTCACGATACGCTTAACGTTCAGACCGGCAATCTGACCAGCCTCCTTGGTAGCCTGACGCTGAGAGTCAGAGAAGTAAGCAGGCACGGTAATCACAGCATCTGTCACTTCCTGTCCCAGATAGTCCTCTGCAGTCTTCTTCATCTTCTGCAGCACCATAGCTGAGATTTCCTGAGCGGTGTACAGACGACCATCGATGTCAACACGTGGCATATTGTTGTCGCTACGCACCACCTTATAAGGCATGCGAGGAATTTCCTTCTGCACCTGATCCCAGTTCTCACCCATGAAACGCTTGATGGAGAACACAGTCTTTGTAGGATTGGTGATGGCCTGACGCTTTGCAGGATCACCCACCTTGCGCTCGCCACCCTCTACGAATGCTACGATAGAAGGAGTGGTGCGCTTACCTTCGCTATTAGCGATTACTACAGGTTCGTTGCCCTCGAATACAGCAACGCACGAATTAGTAGTACCTAAGTCAATACCAATAATCTTTCCCATAATTCTTATTTTTTTATTTGTTATTATTCAAGTTTACTTTTGTCTCATGCCTTTGAATAGGCATTCAGACACTTATTTCGTGCAAAGCCTGTGCCAATGCCCACACACCATATCTTTATGTCAGTTTGGCAGATTTTACGACATCCAAAAATAGTTGGTTTTTTCAGTTGATTATTGAGAATAAAATCTTATCTTTGCGAGGAAATGAATAAAACCAACCTTTTATTGATACATTAACATGGGAAAAGTGCTTATTATCGGCGCAGGCGGCGTGGCTACCGTAGCTGCATTCAAGGTGGCTCAGAATCCTGACGTGTTTACTGACATCACCATAGCCAGCAGGACAAAGGCTAAGTGTGACAAACTGGCTAAGGCCATTGGCAACCCCAATATCAAGACCGCACAGGTGGATGCCGACAATGTAGAAGACCTGGTGAAGCTGTTCAACGAGGTGAAGCCAGATATCGTGATGAACCTGGCATTGCCTTACCAAGACCTCACCATCATGGAGGCATGCCTGAAGACGGGCGTCAACTATCTCGACACCGCCAACTACGAGCCACGCGACGAGGCTCATTTCGAGTATAGCTGGCAGTGGGCTTACAAGCAGCGTTTCGAAGATGCTGGTCTGACAGCCATCTTGGGTTGCGGTTTCGACCCAGGTGTGAGTGGCGTTTATACTGCATACGCCGCCAAGCATCATTTCGATGAAATTCACGTATTGGACATCGTGGATTGCAACGCTGGTAATCACCACAAGGCCTTTGCCACCAACTTCAACCCAGAGATCAACATTCGTGAGATTACCCAGAAGGGCCTATATTATAAAGATGGTAAATGGATAGAGACGGAACCGTTGGAGATCCACCAGCCCATCACCTATCCTAATATCGGTCCGCGCGAGTCATACCTCATGCACCACGAAGAGCTGGAGTCGCTCGTAAAGAACTACCCCACCATCAAACTGGCTCGTTTCTGGATGACCTTTGGCGAGCAATACCTCAAGTACCTCGATGTCATTCAGGGCATCGGCATGAGTCGCATCGACGAGATTGAATACGAGGCACCGCTGGCTGACGGCACAGGCAATGCGAAGGTCAAGATAGTACCGTTGCAGTTCCTGAAGGCCGTACTGCCCAACCCACAAGATCTGGGTGAGAACTACGAAGGAGAGACCTCCATCGGTTGTCGCATCCGTGGTATCAAGGACGGTAAGGAACACACTTATTATGTATATAACAACTGCAGTCACCAGGAAGCCTACAAGGAAACCGGCATGCAGGGCGTGAGCTACACCACAGGTGTGCCCGCCATGATTGGTGCCATGATGTTCCTCAAAGGCTTGTGGAAGCGTCCAGGCGTATGGAATGTCGAGGATTTCGACCCCGATCCATTCATGGAGCAGCTCAACAAGCAAGGACTGCCTTGGCACGAGGTATTTGACGGCGATTTAGAACTTTGAAAACAACGATGTAATTTTTATATCATTCATTAACAAATTAAATTATTTTTATGGCAAAAGAAGAAATGAATTTCGACAAGCCTGCACCATCAGCCGAGAAGCTGAAAGCCTTGCAGGCAGCGATGTCTAAGATTGAGAAAGATTTTGGAAAAGGCTCTATTATGAAATTGGGCGATGACCATGTGGAACAAGTAGAAGTCATTCCCACCGGCTCTATCGGCTTGAACGCCGCTTTGGGTGTGGGAGGTTATCCCCGTGGCAGAATCATCGAGATCTACGGTCCCGAGTCATCAGGTAAGACCACCCTGGCCATTCATGCCATTGCCGAGGCACAGAAACAAGGCGGCATAGCTGCATTCATCGATGCAGAGCATGCCTTCGACCGTTTCTATGCCGCCAAGCTGGGCGTAGATGTAGATAACCTGCTGATTTCCCAGCCTGATAACGGCGAACAGGCACTCGATATTGCCGAGCAGCTGATTCGTTCGTCAGCCATCGATATCATCATCATCGACTCAGTAGCAGCACTGACCCCCAAGAAAGAGATTGAGGGCGAGATGGGCGACTCAGTAGTAGGCTTGCAAGCACGACTGATGAGTCAGGCCCTGCGTAAGCTCACCGCAACCGTCAGCAAGACACGCACCACCTGCATCTTCATCAACCAGTTGCGTGAGAAGATAGGTGTGATGTTTGGCAACCCAGAGACCACCACCGGTGGTAATGCCCTGAAGTTCTACGCCAGCATCCGCATCGACATCCGCAGTGCATCACCCATCAAGAACGGTGAAGAAGTGATTGGCCGCTCTACCCGCATCAAGATTGTAAAGAACAAGGTGGCCCCACCATTCCGCAAGTGCGAAGTGGACATCATGTTTGGCGAAGGCATCAGCAAGGTAGGCGAGATCATCGATCTGGGTGTAGAATATGGCATCATCAAGAAGAGTGGCAGCTGGTTCAGCTATAACGACACCAAGCTCGGCCAAGGCCGCGATGCCACCAAGCAGGTGATAGCTGATAACCCCGAATTGGCAGAAGAACTGGAAGCTAAAATCGCTGAAGCGATGCAGGGTGCACCTATGGCAGAATAAAGTGCTTTTCGATTCGCTTACATATAAAATATCCCCGCCGATTGGCGGGGATATTTAGTTGTTATTTCTTGTCACCGAAGTGGTTATAATCAACCGCTTTACGACCAGCACGCTTACTCATGCTTGGGAACCAGATGTCATCGGCTGTGATGCCACACTCCTTGACAGCCTGGATGGCATACTCACACTTGCCAAAGTCAGCATCCACGTTGTTGGTACCAAAGGTGAACTTCAAACCACGGGCCTTGGCCTTCTTGATAATGTCCATGCTTGGAATCTTGTAACGAGGACTGATCTCCAGGGCAATGTCATACTGCTGCAGTACGTCGAGCACCTTATCTACACGCTCGTCTGTCCAGTACTGGGCATAGTCAGGATTCATATCGTCTGGGATATAAGTGGCGTTAGCAAAGATATCGGCTGGCTCGTTGGTCAGGATCTTCACGGTCTGGTCAACAATCATATCCATATACTGCTGCTTGGTGCGGCCATCGAGCAGTACTTCCTCTGGACGATAGATGCGGCAGATACGACCCTTATCAACCACCGTCATAGCATCGGTAAACAGGTAATCGAACTTATTGATAGCCTCCTCAGAGAACTGCACAATCCAACGGCGTCCCTCGCCCTGGGCACCCATCAGGAAGGCCATAGGCTTCACCTCATTGTAGTAAGCAAAGGCTTCCTCGTCGTTCGACAGCATGCGGCCTACACCACCTTCACCCAGGTTAGGTGCCACACCGTAGTTGATGCCATAGTTCATCTCCATAGCGTGTGCCATCTCCTTGGTCAAGCCACCCTTCAGGTGTACGTGATAGTCGATGACGGGGAAATTCTCCTGCTGCAAGCGGATGATATCGTCGGTAGTCTCATCTACCACAGGCATGGTATCGTTAGGATTGGTCACGCCGTCGTGCAGACGGGTAACGGTAAGGTTCTGCAACTTGACGTTGCCCTGCTTACCTACCAGCACGAAACCACCTTTGCCTAACACCTTGCCTTTGTTGGCCTCAGTACGATAAGGCTGATCGGGTTCGGTATAGCAAACCACGTCGGTGCCATTGATCTTGATAGAGATATTCTTCTCGCGTACGGCGATATCGAAGTCGAACCACTCACCATCTTCGCCCAAAGAACGATAGAGGTTTCTTACGGTAGCCAAGCTACCTGTCTTGCGTGAGCCATCGATGGCACCATTGTGCAACAGTACCTCATAACCTGTCTTACCATCAGAGTGGAAAAATAGCGAAGCCTCAGCGCCAGTCTCTAATAAAGCCTGTCCCTTCAACTCGAAATTACGGTAATCACCCTTGGCAGTAAGTGTCTCACCAGCTGCCACATTCAGTTCTTCTGCAGCTACCTTGCCATTGACATCTGATGTCCAGTTGTCCAAAGGCTGCGCTACATCATAGGTAGGTCCACAAGCTGAGAATGCCACAGCTGCAAGACCTGCCATTGCATAGAAAAGTTTCTTCATTGCTATAGAAATATTTTTAATTAAACATTATTGGGGGCAAAGATAGTGCAAACCGAAGACAGAACAAAATATGCTTGCATATTTTTTATGTTGAGGTGCAGCCTATCTTATCAAAAGTTACGAAATTATCCTTTAACTTACACTTATTTAAAGAATAATTTGTAGCTTTGTAGATGGAACTAAAAACACCAACCATGAAAATAAGTCACCTTCTATTAGCCACCCTCCTGCTGACCTCTGCTCCCACACTGGTCACGGCGCAGGATGAGGTGCAAAAAGACTCCATACCTTCCACACGTGAGGAAAAGAACCGTAATGTGATGCTCAACGCCAAGAACGACCGTGAGCCTCGTCAGATTTCCATTGGTCTGCCAGCACAGTTTGCGGCTGATATCTTTGAAGACGGCTTGCCTGTGGCTGAGCTCTACTGGCCTATCATGCCTTCTACAACGTGGCGTAACACCTTGAGCCTGAGTAGCAACAAACTGATGTCGCTAAGCGAGAGCGCCCTGATGTTTGGCAAGATGGAGAACATCGTATCGAGCGAGAACCGTCATGCGGGCGACAAATTTATGGGGTTGGGCAAGTATGCGGTGAACCAGTTTGGCAAGCAGATGGTGGATTTCAATGTTTCTGGGCCTATCGTCAAAGGATGGGGATTTACCTTGGGGTCTTACCAAAGTTTTGACCCTGGTAGCAACAAACTGGATGTGATGAGTCTGCAAGACCGCATGGAGATGTATAAGGCGAGCATCAACAAACGCTGGAACGACAACAGGGGCGAGGTAAGTCTGCTTTACCAATATTCCGCCAACACCACTTTCGGCGATGCAAACGGTCCGTTCTACTTCAACGGCGAGGACGGTAGCGTGGAGCCTTTCGAAGACTTCAACCTGGGGCGCGACCAGTATCTGCCTAACTACCCTGCTTTCCACTATCTGTCGCTGGAGGACAACCAGGAATATGATGTGAATATCGAAAAGGCCAACAGGGATCATGCACACCAGCTGACCTTCAACTTCAAATATACGTGGAACAATGGTACGACGCTGACGGTGGGCAGTAAGCTGAAGGATGCCCAGCAGCGCACGGCTACCTACAACCTGGCGGGTATCTTTGCTGTGACTGAAAACGATGGCTATACCTACGAAGACGGGACGCCTTATGTGGGCTATGTGCAGAACCGTCATGCTCGCAGGCCGTATGGCAGGGAGCGTAGCTGGATGACGAGCGCCCAGCTGACGGGTAAGGCGGGCAAGCGGGATGAGCATAGCTGGCGTATGGGACTGAACGAGTGGTTCTCGTATCAGAGCATGTCGTATCCCACAGGGTTGCTGCCGCACGAGGTAAAGGAGAACCCACGCATCTTGCTGGTGCATGGGCAACGGATGACGAACTACAACTCGGGGGCCGATTTCTATTTTGGTCACGAAAACCGCTTGGCGGCTTATATATCCGACGACTGGACCGTGAACGACCGCCTCTGGCTCTCGGCTGGCGTGCGTATCGATTGGCAGAAGTTGCACGGCAAGGGGGCCTTCTCGACCGATGTGGATGGCAATGTGTTTGACCCCAGCAATGTGCGTCGCCCAGGATTTACGGTGGCTACGGGCAAGCTGTATCCGTTTAAGGGCAACTGGCTCAACCCAACGTTTACCTTCAATGGCAGGTATCGCATTGTGGGGGGCTTGGGGGTGCAAGGCGAAGCGATATTTGTGCAGCAACGCCCTAATATGCAGGATTATGCGGGTTGCGACCTGCCGAACGAATCGCCCGTCATCAGCAACATCTTTAAAGGGGGTATCTACTATAGCAACAACTGGCTGGAGCTGACCTCACAGGTGTTTCACATCAAACAGACGAACTACAAGAGCCGCACGCAGTTTACCAACCCCAACGACCAGAGCGAGACGGTGACCATAGCGGTGTTGTATGATGTGGCTACCGTGGGATGGACCACCGATGCAGTGATAACGCCTTTCAAGGGGTTCTCGTTTCACGGACTGATGACCTTACAGAATCCGCTTTACAAGAATTTCCACTTCCAACCGGTATTCAAAGACGGTCCGGGACAGCAATACGACTTTACCAACAAGAACGTGACGGCCATATCGAAGTTTATTCTTGAACTGGATCCTTCTTATCAGATTGACAAATGGCGCTTCTGGCTGAGTTTCAGGTACCAGAGCAAACAGTATATCAACAAGACCAACACCTTGTACTTCAAGGGGCGTTGGGAGACTTTCGGAGGCATTGACTATACGCTGAACAACCACCTGTCGTTCTCGCTGAACCTGGTGAATATCCTGAACCAGAAGGGGGCCAGCGGTAATATCGGTGCGGCCGACTTGGCTACTGACGTGAGCAAGTATCAGCATCACCACCTGATGTCGGGAGGATATATCCGTCCGTTTACCATGGAATTGGGGGCATCGATAAAGTTTTAAAAAATATGCAAGCATATTTTGTTCTGCTCTCGACTTTTCGTAACTTTTGATAAGATAGGCTGCACCTCAACATAAAAAATATGCAAGCATATTTTGTTCTGTCTTCGGTTTGCACAATCTTTGGCTTCGCCGAAGGTACTCTCGCTCGGAAAAGAACAAATAAATTTGTCTTTTCACTCGCTTATTCGTACCTTTGTCACCATGATTGAGATAGAGACTATAGTCAGCATTGTTTTCAAGGGCATGATGATAGGTATAATCGCCTCTGCTCCCATGGGGCCTGTGGGGGTGTTATGCTTGCAACGTACACTTAACAAAGGACGCTGGTATGGTTTCGTAACGGGTTGTGGCGCAGCATTGAGCGATTTGTTCTATGCCTTGATTACGGGTTATGGCATGAGCTTTGTGTTCGACTATGTGAGCAATAACATCTTCTATCTGCAATTGTTTGGCAGCATCCTCCTGCTTTTCTTTGGATTCTACACCTTCAGAAGCAATCCTGTAAAAGCATTGCGTGCACCCAGTGGAAAGAAGGGAAGCTATATGCATAATTTCCTGACTGCTTTTCTGGTAACATTGAGTAATCCCCTCATCATTTTGTTGTTCATAGGTTTGTTTGCCCGCTTCTCGTTTGTGAGCGAAGGCGAACTGGTGAGTGAGACGGTCACTGGCTATGTGTCTATTGTGGGGGGTGCCCTATTATGGTGGTTCTTGCTGACCACAGGTGTAAGCAAGGTACGTTCGCAATTCAATCTGCGTGGCATCTGGATATTGAACCGTATTATTGGCGTGATTGTGATGATTGTGGCAATCGTGGGCTTGGTGATTACTTGCCTGGGAGAGTCACTATACTAAAATCCATGAGGCGAAAGCATAACGCTGAAAATTAAATAGCCGAAATGGATGTGTGTAGGCAGCATATCTGCTCGCAGTCAGCTGCCGGCACATCCATGAGGGCGAAAATGTAACGTTGACCATAAAAAATAATTATGAAAACAGCACAGCAGTTGAGGAAGGAGAATATAGCGGAATATCTGCTTTATATGTGGCAGATGGAGGACTTGCTGCGTGCATGCCGTTGCGACATGGAGGTAGTGAAGAGTCAGTTGCTACCGAACTTCCCTGAAGCCGACCGCAAGCAGGAGGAGCAATGGATGCAAGAGCTGTGCGATATGATGCATCGGGAGGCAGTGACCGAACATGGACACTTGCAAATAAACAAGAATGTGTTGCAGGAACTGACTGAGTTGCACAATGTGCTGCTGGCTTCGCCCAAGTTCCCTTACTATAGTGCCGCTTACTACAACGCTCTGCCCTTTATCGTGGAGCTACGCGCCAAGGCTGGTGCAGATGCGGCTCCAGAGATTGATACTTGCTTTCAGGCACTCTACGGTGAACTGATGCTGAAGCTGAAAAAGCAACCCGTGAGCGAGGGTACGCAGGAGGCTATGCAGACCATCAAGCGCTTTATCGCCATGTTGGCAGCATATTACGCTGAAGAGAAAGAAGGCAAGCTCAAAATCGACGAATGAAAAACAGCCGAAATGGATGTGTGTAGCCGACTTTCTGGAGCAGTGAGGGCCATTATGCTTGCATATTTGGCCGAGTCGTGACAGAATAGGGCGAAACCAATGTTTAGGCTTGCCGAGAGGAGCGGCACATCCATGAGGCGAAGCATAAAAATGAGTAGAAGAACGATTGACATATTACTATCGTTGACGCCAGTGGTAATACTGATTATCATGCTGGCGATGGTGATCAGGGTATTTGGTGCCGACTCGCTGAACGGAGGCAGTCAGGTATCATTGCTCATTTCTGCCGGAATATGCTGTGCCATCGCCATGCTGTATTTCCATATTCCGTGGAGAGACTTGGAAGAAGGCATCAAGCGCAATGTAGGCAGTGTCACTACCGCCATCATCATTCTGCTGATGATTGGCGCCATCTCTGGTGTATGGATTCTCAGTGGTGTGGTACCTACACTCATCCATTATGGCCTGATGTTGATACATCCCAAGTTCTTCCTGGTGACCACCTGCCTTATCTGCGCCATCGTGAGTGTGCTGACAGGTAGTTCGTGGAGCACCATTGCCACGATAGGCATTGCGTTGCTGGGCATCGGACAAGCACAGGGATTCAATAGCGGACTGATTGTGGGTGCCATTATCTCTGGTGCCTATTTCGGCGATAAGATGTCGCCCCTGAGCGATACCACCGTGCTGGCTTCGACCATGAGTGATGTGCCCCTTTTTAGCCACATCCGCTATATGATGTACACAGTGGTGCCCACAATGGTCATCACGCTTACCATCTTTACCATCATAGGACTCAGCTATAGCGTGTCGGATGCTACATTAATCAACCTCTACCAGCAATTGCTACAGGAACATTTCAACCTGTCACCTTGGTTGATGTTGGTTCCCATCCTCACCATCCTGATGATTGTCAAGAAATGGCCTGCCGTGATTGTGTTGTTCCTCAGCTCTTTGTTAGGAGCCATCTTTGCCCTGATATTCCAACCTCACATACTGGCAGAGGTGGCAGGGACGACAGAAATCAATGCTTATAGTCAGTTTGTGGGCGTGATGCGTGGCATGTATGACATTACTGCCATTGACATGGGACATCCGCAGGTGAGCGATTTGGTATCTACTCGAGGCATGACGGGTATGCTCAATACCATCTACCTGATTCTTTGTGCCATGTGTTTCGGTGGTGTGATGACCAGCAGTGGTATGTTGCAGCGTATCACCCAACTGATACTGCCTTTCACCCGTACATGTACCTCGTTGGTGGCAAGTACCGTCAGCACGGGTTTCTTCATGGACTGCATGGTGGCCGACCAATACCTGAGCATCATCCTAACCGCCAATATGTTCAAAGATGTTTATCATGGTCGTGGATATGAAGAGCGACTGATGAGTCGTAGCATAGAAGACAGTGCCACCGTAACTTCTCCCCTTATCCCGTGGAGCAGTTGCGGTATGACACAAGCCACCATTTTGGGAGTGCCTACGCTTACCTACCTGCCCTATTGCTTCTTCAACATCATCAGTCCGCTGATGAGCATCATGGTGGCTGCTATCGGCTATAAGATATTCAAAAAGAAAGAGGTAGCCACCAACTAACGGAGCTACCTCTTTAATCTTGTATTTAGAAAAAGCTTAGAAACGACGACCTTGTTCCTGTTGCTTCAATTCCTGAGCACGCTTGTCAGCATCAGTCAGTTTTTGCTGACCTTTTATATAATCTTTTACGGTATATTTCTTGTAACCGCCAGCTACAGCATCAAGAGCCTCATCCTTAAGCTCTTCTCTTAAAACATTCTTTTCCATATCACTCATTTTAATTAATTTATACTATTTCTGCGGTAAAGTTAGAATAATATGTTCAATTAAACAAATAAAAGTCCATAAAATTATCTCACGCCGCTACCGCCACCGCCTGAGTGTCCGCCGCCACCATGATGTGATGAGTGTCCGCCACCGCCACTGTATCTACGTTCACGGGCAAGTCTTGCAGCTGCTTCCGCAGCAGCCACTTTGGCAGCTCTTATCTCCTCGGCCGTCTGGAAGTTCCTCACATAGCGGTAACTATTATTCATCGTGTCAATCAGCGAACCGACAAACACGCCTGAAGCTCCTGTGGCGAGCAACATACTGGTAATCTTGTCCAACTTCATCACATCGGGAGCTACTTTCTGCATACCCTTACGCACTTCCTTGGCCAAACCATACAAGGAAGCAAACACCAGGTATTCCTTCCAAAGTGACACTTCCGACAACTCTCGTTCGTTTACCAGCGTAAAGTCGTTCAAGAACTTAAAGAAGCCATACACCTCCTTGGCTCCTTCCTTGGGCAGGTTATCCAAAGGCACGGTGGCATTCACCATATAATCTACCAAGCGGGCATAAGGACGGATGGAGAGCGCATGGTCCTCGATAAATTTCTTCAACTCGTCTGGTTGCAACAAGTGGTCCTTGCCTGCCGCCAGATAAAGCAGTCGGTTAAGCTGATACTCAAGGTGAACATCGTCAATGGGCGTCTGCAGTTTCGACTCTCTTTCCTGGATATACTGTTGCATGTAGGGATTATACAAGTGTATGATATCCTTATGGTCATCCGACTCGTTGGTGTCTCTTGGCTTTTCGGGGGCCGAGATGAGAAATACCTCACGCACTTTCCCCTTGGCATCTTTCTCTGTGCTCAGCTGGATAGTGCCTTTATAGAGCATGCGTAACATAAAAGCTTCTATCAGCTGACTGATTCCCAGCGGGTTCTTGGGCCTCATAGAGGACAAAATGCGTTGTGAGCAGGTGAGTCTGCCATTCATCGGAGGGTCACGGTGGTAAGGCAATGTATCCACCTTCTCGCCTATCAGCTTCGACAATTTCTTGTTCCACTTACGCTGGTCAATCTTCTTGCCCCAGATAAGACGGACGATGCCGTAACAAATGCCCCATATCGGCAAGAAAACCAAAAATGCCAACAACAAAACTACTAATATCATGGCTAAGTAATTCACCCAAAGGGGCGTATCAGAATCGCCACCATAGAACGAAGAGCGTTGCCAAGTGCCGTCACCCTCATCATCTAAAGAATAATCGCTATTAAAGAAAGCACGTTCCTTGACGGTTTCAAACTTATCCACATCCCCCTCCATTGCCGGTTTGAACATGCCTTTCTCAAACTCAGCCATCACGATGATACTTTCACCCTGACTCATACGCGTAGAGTCGTTCTCAGCCCTGATGGCACCATCGGGAGAGAAGAGCAGGTAGCCGTCATATCCAAATGCCCAAGCCTTGGCTGCTGGATAATACAAGCTATCCATCTGTAGCTTACCAGTGTTCTTTGCTAACAATTTGGGGGCCTCGTCCACCAAGGTACTGTCAACATTCAGCTCCGACAGGTTCAGTTCTGTCCACTCTAGCGGTGTTGTAGCCTGGAAACAAGGCAGGTCCCAAATATCGGCAGAAGTATAGGATAATGCATCATCGCGATGCAAAGCACGTATGTTCACATAGGCCGTTCTAGCAGCTGGGTAACTGGCTTCATAGAACGAATGGTTGAAACCGTCTGACTCTTCGTACGAGCGCACCAGGTTACTGATGACATAGCGCACAATGTAGTTATGACGACCCACATCGCCTAAGCCCCAGCACACCTCTATCCCCTCATCGGTCTTGTGGAAGCCACAACGGTTTGCCTTCTGACTACGTGTACGCTCTGTGTTCCAATACTGCTCGAACGCATAGACCGTAGCGCCATCCTTGACGCTCAAGTCCCTCAGCTCCATCCCGTCAGGCAGGTTATTAAAAGTGATGTAGCACTCGGTGCCAGAGCCGCCGACGTCCATAGAGCGCATCTCCTGCACATAGGCATCGCCGTTGGTATCGAGCACCACATCCATGAACAGATAGTCAAGGGTGTGTTGCGCAAACGTGGTGGTGGTCATCAAGCAGACAACCACCCATGTCAGCCATCGTTTCATTTTGGAGCCCCTACATTCGGCATGTTGCTGATGTCGCGCTTGTCCTCGTTGTCCATCTTCAGATAGTTACGAGTATCAAAGTGCAGCATATTGGCAATGAAGCTTGATGGCCACTGGCGCACGTAACGGTTCATCTTGGTGGCCGTGTCATTATATATCATACGACTGTTACGTACATTGTTCTCGAAGTTGTTTACCGCCTGCATCACCTCGGCATACAAGTTGGATGCCTTCAGTTCAGGATACTGCTCGGCAACCACCATCAAGCGTCCGAGTACCGATCCAAACACAGTGTTCTGGTCGTTCACATCGTCAGCTGTCTTTATTTCAGAGCCACGACGGGCACGTATGGTCTCTATCAATGTCTGACTCTCGTGCTGAGCATAATTTGCAGCCTGCTGAGCCAACTGCATGATAGCGTCCCAACGGCTGTTGAGTTGCACCTCTATCTGGCTCAATGCATTGTTACACAACTCGTCCAGATTTACCAGCTGGCGCTGGGTAGTAACGAACCAATTCAACAGTCCGATAACTAACAGGACAATAACGCCTAAAAAAATCCATCCAATCATAGTTATATACTTTAATAATTATTTGCCGTAAAGGTAAACAATCTACAAGAAAAACCCATACAAAATAAGCAGAAAAAATAAGAAAGTACTCCGAACTCACTCCGAAGGCACTCCGAACCCACTCCGAAGGCAGACGCTCAATAAGTCCCTATTGTGCCTTGCACTTAATACACCGCCAGTCCTATTACCCCACAGAATAACGTCATTCCCCGCCAGCGGCGGGGATATGGCTCAAATTGGGAATAGTGCTTAATACACGGCTAAGCCTATTACCCCGCAAATAATTATCATGAGGATGGGATTGGCCTTGAAGCGACTGGTGGCAACAAAGGCCACGAGAAAGAGCAGACAACTGGTAATGAACTGGTATTTGTCAGTGACGGGGTTGCCAAAGTTCTCTTCGTTCATCAACAGCAGGGCAGCAGCAGCCAAGAGACCTATGACTGCTGGGCGCAGACCTTTGAAAACGCTCTCGACCAATGGGTGGTGCTGGTATTTGAGAAAGAACTTGCTGATGGTAAGCATCAGGATGAACGATGGCAAGCATACGGCAAAGGTGGCCACTACACTACCCCACACGCTGCCTGTGGCGGTAAAGCCTACATAGGTGGCACTGTTGATGCCAATGGGACCTGGTGTCATCTGGCTGACTGCCACTATGTCGGTAAACTGCTGCGAAGTGAGCCATCCGTGGGCAGTGACGACCTCTCCCTGTATCAGTGACAGCATGGCATAGCCGCCTCCGAAACCAAAGAGGCCGATCTTGAAGAATGTCCAGAATAAACTTAAATACAGCATACCTTCATTAATTATTGAACATCATCGGACTTCCTCGGGGCTTTGCTCCTCTACCCCATTTCCGAGAATAGGTTTCTGCCCATTATTATTCCATCGCCCATAGAGATAGCCTCCAACACCAGCCATGATGATAATCCATATCGGTGAAACACCCATGAGCCAGATGAGCAAGGCAGCAACCACAGGAATCCAGATGGTGGTCCAGGTGAGTTTGGCTTTCTTGCCCATGCGGAACACTGGGGCAGCAATGAGGGCTACCACAGCAGGACGGATGCCCTTGAAGACTTTCTCAACATAGGGATTGTCTTTGTAAGCGGAAAAGAACAGGGCAATGGCGAGAATCATCAGGAACGAAGGCAGGATGCTGCCTAAGCTGGTGACCAGGCTGCCCTTGACTCCACGAAGCCTATAGCCTACGAAGATAGCGATGTTGACTGCCAGGATGCCTGGTGCCGACTGAGCAATGGCGAGCAGGTCGAGAAAATCGTCCTGCTCAATCCATTTCTTCTTATTCACTATCTCGTCTTCAATCAGTGGCACCATTGCGTAACCTCCGCCAATGGTGAATGCTCCTATCTTGAAGAAGATCTTAAAGGCTTCGAAGTAAAAATTCATTTCTTATGCTTTTCAACCCACTTGCGGGCATTGACAAATGCCTCCATCCAAGGGGTAACTTCATCGTTCTTGCGATTAGCAGGATAGTCGCCACACTGCCAAGGGAAGAAAGCACGCTCCAAGTGAGGCATGATAGCTACATGACGGCCATCGGCACTTGCCAAACCTGCCACATCGAAGTCGCTGCCGTTAGGATTGCCTGGGTACTGGCTATAGTTGTACTTGGCAATGATATTGTAATCTTCTTCCTTGCCCTTCAGACTGAACTTGCCCTCTGCATGAGCCACCCAGATGCCAATCTTGTTGCCACTGAGGCTGCCAAACATCACACTGTTATTCTTAGGGATGTTCAGGCTCACATAGCATGACTCGAACTTATGGCTGTTGTTGTGGACCATCTTACCGATATCCTGACGATTGGGTGAAAGGAGGTTGAGCTCCATCATGAGCTGACAACCGTTGCAAACACCCAGTGACAGGGTATCAGGACGGGCATAGAAGCGATTCAGTGTCTCTTTGGCTTTCTCACTGTAGCGGAAGGCACCTGCCCAACCTTTGGCTGAGCCGAGTACATCGCTGTTAGAGAAACCTCCGCAGAAGACAATCATATTGATGTCGTCTAATGTCTCACGGCCACTCTCGAGGTCGGTCATCGTAACATCCTTCACATCGAAACCAGCGAGATAGAGGGCATAAGCCATTTCGCGCTCGCTGTTGGTACCTTTCTCACGGATAACGGCAGCATGCAATCCTGAAGGCTTGCGACGGTCGGGGCTGATGCCATATTGCTTGAAGGTGCCTGTGAAATTCTTATTGAACTTATATTCCAACGGCTGCTGCTTGTAGTTGTTGAAGCGTTCCTTTGCCAAGCCATTGGCCACCTGCTTACGATCCAGCAGATAAGAAGATGAGTACCATACGTCACGCAAATAGTCGATACCGAACTGATAAGTAGCACCGTCCTTATTGACGAGGATGTGACGTTCATCGCATGGGTGACCCAATTTAACGTAACCCACACCAGCATCTTCCATCATGTCCTTGAAGCGTTGGGTATCTTTGTTAGCTACCTGAATCACCACACCTGGGTTCTCGGCAAAGAGAATCTTCACCAAGTCAGTTTCAGCAATCTTGTCGAGGTTGAGTTCCATACCTCCCTCTACATTGGCGAAGCACATCTCCAGCAGTGTAGTTATCAAACCACCAGCAGAGATATCGTGACCAGCCATGATGACACCCTTTCGAATGAGTTGCTGGATGGCGTTGAAAGCATCACGGAAATAGTCGGGATCAGTAACGGTAGGTACATCATCACCCACCTTATTGAGCGTCTGTGCAAAGGCAGAGCCACCTAAACGCAGCTGGTCGAAGCTGAAGTCAACATGATAGATGCTGGTGCTCTTGTTGTTCACCATCACTGGTGACACCACCTGACGCACATCGTCCACCTCAGCACCCGCACTGACAATCACGGTTCCAGGGGCGATGACCTTGGTGCCATCAGGATACTGCTGTGTCATACTCAAGGAATCTTTGCCAGTAGGTACGTTGATGCCCAACTGCTGGCAATAATCGCTCAACGCCTTTACTGCCGTATAAAGACGGGCATCTTCACCCTTCTGCGAACGGCAAGGCCACATCCAGTTGGCACTGAGGCTCACACCGTCGATACCACTGTTCAGCGGTGCCCATACCACATTGGTCAGGGCTTCGCTTACTGCCATGATAGAACCCTTAGCTGGGTCGGCCAATGCTACCTGTGGTGCATGACCAATGGCGGTGGCAATACCTTTCTTGCCACGGTAGTCAAGTGCCACCACACCACAGTCGCTGAGCGGCAACTGCAACTCTCCCTGGCACTGCTGACGGGCAATGCGACCTGTCACAGAACGGTCTACCTTGTTGGTGAGCCAGTCTTTGCAAGCTACAGCTTCGAGCTGCAGCACGTTGTTGATATATTCATCGAGCTTAGTAATGTCATACTCAGGATTCTGGTAATGACGCTCAACAGTCTCATCAATCATATAGGTCTTTGGCGAAGAACCGAACATCTGGCTTACGGCCAAATCGAACGGACGGACACCATCAGCCTGCTGGAAGGCAAAGCGATGGTCGCCAGTGGTCTCACCCACCACATACATTGGAGCGCGTTCACGCTCGGCAATCTTGCGCACATGCTCCAATGCCTCTTCCTGAATCAAGAGTCCCATACGCTCCTGACTCTCGTTGGCGATAATTTCCTTAGAAGAAAGGGTTTTATCACCAATAGGCAACTGACTCATATCTATCAAACCACCACAATCTTCCACCAATTCGCTGAGGCAATTGACATGACCTGCTGCTCCGTGATCGTGGATAGATACAACAGGATTGTTGTCTTCCTCACAGAGGGCACGAACCACATTGTAGGTTCGTTTCTGCATCTCGGCATTGGCGCGCTGAACAGCATTCAGCTCTACACCATTGCTATAACGGCCTGTATCTACTGAAGATACTGAGCCACCACCCAAGCCAATGCGGTAGTTATCACCACCCAGCAATACAATCTTGTTGCCTGGCTGTGGCTGACCCTTGAGGCAATCGCGCTCTGTGCCGTAACCCACACCACCAGCGAGCATGATAACCTTATCGTAGCCATATACCTCGTCGCCTTCCTTGTGTTCGAAGGTCAACAGAGAACCGCAAATCAGAGGCTGACCAAACTTATTGCCGAAGTCGCTGGCACCGTTGGAAGCTTTAATCAAGATTTGTTCTGGTGTCTGGTACAACCACTTGCGTACGGGCAGCACATTCTCCCAAGCACGGTCTTCGTCGGTGCGAGGATAAGAAGTGATATAAACTGCCGTACCGGCAATAGGCCACGAGCCTTTACCGCCACCCATACGGTCGCGTATCTCACCACCTGTACCTGTAGAAGCACCATTAAATGGTTCTACAGTGGTGGGGAAGTTGTGTGTCTCAGCTTTGAGCGAAATCACACTCTTGATATCTTTTATCTGGAAATAATCAGGTTTGGAATGGTCGGCAGGAGCGAATTGCTCAATCACAGGACCCTCGGCGAATGCTACATTGTCCTTATAAGCAGAAATAATCTTACCACGATGTGCCTTCGTAGTGTCCTTGATCAACTGGAAGAGACTTGACTCCATCTCCTTACCGTCGATGACAAAGGTACCCCCGAAAATCTTATGGCGGCAATGCTCGGAGTTGATCTGTGCGAAGCCAAACACCTCAGAGTCGGTCAATGGGCGTCCACAGTCTTTCTCAACTTGCTTGAGGTAGTCCATCTCTTCTTTCGAGAGGGCCAGACCTTCACGCTCGTTGTAGGCTTCCAGGTCGTCGATATGCACAATAGGCTCGGGCTTACGGTTGGTGGTGAACACCTGCTGGTCCAAACCTTTATACATGCGCTGCAGCATAGGGTCATGGTCAGCATTCTCATCAGCCACAGGGAAATACTCCTCTATGCGGGCAATACCTTTCAAACCCATATTTTGGGTAATTTCAACGGCATTGGTACTCCAGGGAGTAATCATCTCACGGCGAGGACCAACGAAGTAGCCCTTAAGGTTTTCTTCACTTTCAGGTTTTGCTTCGCCAAACAGCCAAGACAGCTCTTCAGCTTCTCTCTGATCAGGTGTGTGGTCGCTCTCAACGGCAATCACACTTTGTTGTGGGGTTCTGAAAAATAGAATCATATTTATAACTTTAATTTCTTTTTAGCGAGTTTGGATTCATTATGCAACCGGTCTAAGGCAGTAACCACATAGGTATATTGGCCTGGCTCCACCGAGAAATGCAAATTGTAATAGGTGTCGCGAGTAATAGCAACTATATGAGAGGGGTCAGACAAATCTACCCTCTCACCCTTGGCAAAACGATAGATTACATACTGCACAGCCTTATCCATTTCTGTCTTCGCCTTAGGGGCGAGCCACATCAATACCAGACCGTCATCGGTAACAATAAATGACAACTTCTTCACTTTTCCTGGAGCTTTGTTGTCAATAAACGGTGATGTTGGCGGAAGGGCCGGATATTTGTGATAAACCTGCTTCAGCAGCTCTGTATAATTGCCTACATTATCCACAATATTCTGGGTGTACCACTGGCAGCTGCCCTCGATGGTCTGGTACTGTCGCTGCAGCCTCATCTTCAGCGGCAACTGGTGCTGGTTGGGATGCTGTGGGTCGGCATTCTGTACGGTATTGAGGATGCTCTGACCAATGTATAGCGGACGATTGCCGGCATGCTTTGCCCACCAATCGACCAACTTGCCGTAATCTGCGGCAGGATGACCTACATGCCAGTATATCTGTGGGATATTATAGTCAATCCAACCGTTGTTTATCCACAGGAGGATGTCGGCATAGAGTTCGTCATAGTTCTGCAAACCGTTGGTATCACTGCCCAACGGGTCACTCTTCTGGTTGCGATAGATGCCGAAAGGCGACACACCGAACTTCACCCAAGGTTTCAGTTGTCTCACCAAGTTGTGTATCTCTTCTATCAGGAGGTTGACATTGTGCCTGCGCCAATCGCCTTTGCTATTGAAGCCTGCTCCTAAGCGCTGGAAATCAGCCTCATCAGGAAAATCCTGACCATTGGCTGGATAGGGGTAGAAATAGTCGTCCATGTGCAGGGCATCCACATCGTAACGGGTGATAATGTCGGTTATCACACGGCGGATATATTCACGGCTCTCGGACAATGCAGGATTGAAGAACAACTGGTTGTTATAGGGTATGAACCATTCGGGATGCTGGTTGGTGATGTGCTTGGGGTCTGTCTGTGCCGAAGCCTGTGTCTTGGCGCGATAGGGATTGATCCAAGCATGAAACTCCATATTGCGTTTATGGCATTCCTCAATCATCCAAGCCATTGGATCCCAATAAGGATTGGGGGCTTGTCCCTGCACACCAGAAAGGTATCGACTCCAAGGTTCTAACGACGAAGCATACAGGGCATCGGCCTCAGGTCTTACCTGAAAAATGATGGCATTGATGCCTGCTGCCTGCAAAGCGTCCAACTGTTGGGTAAGCATCAGCTGCATCTCAGCGGCCGACTTGCCCTTGAACTGCCCATTGATAGCTTGTATCCAAGCGCCTCTAAATTCTCGTTTGGGTGAAGTATTCTGTGCCATTGCACTCACATTCAAGAACATGAGTGCCATGAGAAATATCATGAGATGTTTTATTTTCATCTGGGTACTGAATCAGTTAGAGATTTTGAGTGCAAAGATATAATTTTTTCTGTATCTTTGCAAAGCAAAGCGACATTAAGATGATGGAAGAAGACAAATATATCAGCATAAAAGGAGCCAGGGTGAACAATCTGAAAAATGTGAACGTAGATATACCCCGCAACAAACTGGTGGTTATCACAGGTCTCTCTGGTTCTGGCAAGTCGTCATTGGCATTCGACACTCTCTATGCCGAGGGCCAGCGCCGCTATGTGGAGAGCCTCAGCAGCTATGCCCGCCAGTTCCTGGGCAGGCTGAACAAGCCTGAGTGCGACTTCATCAAGGGTATCCCCCCTGCCATTGCCATAGAACAGAAGGTGACCAGTCGCAACCCTCGCTCAACAGTGGGTACTTCCACTGAGATATACGACTACTTGCGTATGCTGTATGCCCGCATTGGCAAGACCTATAGTCCCATCAGCGGACAGGAGGTGCGCAAGCATTCTGTGGATGACATCAGCCATTGCATGCAGCAGTTCCCTGACGGCACTCGTATGTTGCTGATGGCTCCTGTAATTGTGCCTGAAGGGCGTAGCATTACCCGTCAGTTGGACATCTTGCACAAGGAGGGTTTCAACCGCTTGGAGGTAAACGGTAAGGTGGTGAAGCTCGAAGACTATATCCCTAAGAAAGAAGATGTGGTGTTCTTGTTGGTGGACCGCTTCGTGGTGTCACACGAGCCAGATGCCATCAGTCGCCTGAACGACTCTGCCGAAACGGCTATGTATGAAGGTGATGGTGCTTGCCTATTGCGTTTCTTCAGCTCTGATGGCAGTACACAGCTCTACCGTTTCAGTACCAAGTTCGAGGCGGATGGAATGACGTTCGAGGAACCCAACGACCAACTGTTCTCGTTCAATTCTCCCTTGGGAGCCTGTCCTGAATGTGAGGGCTTTGGCAGTGTGATAGGCATTGACGAACATTTGGTGGTGCCCAACCGTTCCTTGTCTGTGTATGATGGCGCAGTAGTGTGCTGGCGAGGCGACAAGATGGGAGAATGGAAAGACTGGGTGATTCGTGGTGCCGAGAAGGCTGGATTCCCTATTTTCACCCCCTATTATCAGCTTACTGACGAGCAGAAACGGATGCTGTGGGAAGGAACGCCTTATTTCAAGGGCATCAACGACTTCTTCGACATGGTGAAGGAGAATCAATACAAGATTCAGTACCGTGTGATGTTGGCTCGTTATCGTGGCAAGACTGTGTGTCCCAAATGCCATGGTTCCCGTTTGAAGCCCGAAGCCAATTATGTGAAAGTGGGCGGCAAGAACATCAGCGAACTGGTGAACATTCCTTTAGAAGACTTGAAGCTGTTTTTCGGGCAACTCAAGTTAAGCGACCATGAGCAACAGATAGCCAAACGCATACTGACCGAGATTAACAGTCGCCTGACCTTTATGGTAGAGGTGGGCTTGGGCTACCTCACACTGAACCGACAGAGCAATACCCTTTCTGGTGGTGAGAGTCAGCGCATCAATCTAGCTACTTCTTTAGGTAGCAGTTTGGTGGGCAGTCTATATATCCTCGACGAGCCCAGCATCGGTCTGCACAGTTGTGATACCGATCGTTTGATTCGTGTACTGAAACAGTTGCGTGACTTAGGTAATACGGTGATTGTGGTGGAGCACGATGAAGAAATCATACGTGCGGCTGACTACATCATTGATATTGGTCCGAATGCTGGCCGACTGGGTGGTGAGATTGTCTATCAAGGCAATATGAGTGATTTGCACAAGGGAACCAACAGCTATACGGTCAACTATCTTTTGGGAGAAGAGAAAATACCAGTACCACAATCACGTCGCCCCTGGAACCAGTTTATCAAGATTACAGGAGCCAGGGAAAACAATCTTAAAGGCATCGACGTTACCTTCCCCTTGAATGTGATGTCGGTAGTGACAGGTGTAAGTGGTTCAGGCAAGAGTACTTTGGTGCGCGATGTGTTCTATCGTGCCTTGAAGCGTGAACTCGACGAATGTGCCGACCGTCCAGGTGAATATGCTACCATAGAAGGTGATTTGAGAGACATTCGCAATATCGAGTTTGTGGACCAGAACCCTATTGGCAAGAGTACGCGAAGCAATCCTGTGACCTACCTCAAGGCATACGATGAGATTCGCAAACTGTGGGCCGACCAGCCGCTCAGCAAGCAGATGGGGTATTCGCCAGGCTATTTCAGTTTCAACAGCGAGGGTGGCCGTTGCGAGGAGTGCAAGGGCGAAGGTACCGTAACGGTTGAGATGCAGTTTATGGCCGACCTCACCTTCGAGTGCGAGTCATGTCACGGCAAGCGTTTCAAGGCTGATACCTTAGCGGTGCAATACCACGGAGTGAACATCTATGACGTATTACAGATGACCGTCAACCAGGCGGTTGAGTTCTTTACCCAGCATAAGCAGAGCAAGATAGTGAAACGTCTCAAACCGCTGCAGGATGTGGGGTTGGGTTATATCAAACTGGGACAGTCGAGTAGTACGCTCTCTGGCGGCGAGAACCAGCGTGTGAAGTTAGCTTACTACTTGAGCCAGGAAAGTGCCGACCCTACCCTGTTCATCTTCGACGAACCCACTACCGGTCTTCATTTCCACGATATCAAGAAGTTGCTGGAATCATTCGATGCCCTGATTCGTCGTGGACATACCATCGTGATTATCGAGCATAACCTGGAGGTGATTAAATGTGCCGACTATATCATCGACCTCGGACCTGAGAGCGGTGACAAGGGTGGCTATCTGGTAGCGACGGGTACACCAGAGGAGATAGCGAAACATCCAGAAAGCTATACAGGACAGTTCTTAAAAGAAAAACTAAACGCGTAGTTTAAGAAGGGAAGATATTGTAGAGGTCTTCCAATATCCAACGGTAACAGAACAGATCTGTGTAATTCTTGTTCTTACGTAGCACCACCTCCACAGGTAAGGCGCTGCGTTCATAGTTGGTCAGTTCGTTGTCGAATTGTTTTTCATGCACAGCCTTACGGCGTATCATATTTTCTTGTTCTCTGCGCAGCTGAGTGCAAACGGGAATAAGCAATTTCATCACCAAATTATCAAGGATATGGTGACCCTGCATATACAAATAGGTAGTGTCGGGAGTAAGTCCCAACTCCTGCACCTTTGCTTTCTCTTTCTCCACTTCATCCACCAACTCAGGGAAGCGTGTCGTCCAATACTCCATTTCCCTATCTACCTTGTGTTGCAAGGCATCCAATGACTGTTGTGGGTTCTTGATGTTCACAGGAGAAAGAACCGTATTCTCATGCAATCGCTTCATAGGGAAGGTACTCCAGTCGCAACGACGATAGAAATACACATTCCACATAAACAGCGGATAAACAATCTTGGAATAGTCAGTAATAAACTGCTTAAAATCAAATATCTGATGATCGTTCAAGGTTGCCTGCACACATACCTCATGCAACGAATCGGCATAGCACCAATAGTTCTCGATGGCATAGCAATAGGTTTGCAACACATAAGGACTGCTATTCACCTGACGGGAAGAGTCTGACGCCCCTTGCAACAGGAAATCATAGTCACTATCCACACAGGCAATGAGGTTCTCACCCAACTGCTCACTCTCCAACGACTGCATCAGTACGCTCTTCTTGCCATGCACAAGATTACGCGAATTGGAGGGCAGCATTACCTCAAAGTAGCGCTTTTCATTCTCAAAGGTATTTAGGATATCACGCCAGAAAGCTATGTCGTCGTAGCTCTCTACATACGCCACCACACGCTTGCGTTTCTTCTTGGGCGAAAGCAGGCGTGCAGCTTCCAAATAATCGGAACTCAGACTATGTTTCAGTGACTTTGGCATTTATTTAATTGAGAATTGAAGCCATGCAGGTTTAATGCTTACTGTTGTTCAATCTCCTTGGCAATATCGCTGACTTCCGTCACAGCATCCATCCAACCGTGCATGATGACGGCTGGAGAATGGGTGGTAAGTATCAGCTGGATATTAGGGTTCAACTCACGAATCATGCTGATAAGCTGTTCCTGCCACTCAATATGCAGAGAGGCCTCTGGCTCATCCATGAACAGCACACTGTGTTCGCCACAACGTAGCAAGGCAGTAAGCAGAATCACCAGCATGTGCTTTTCGCCTGCCGATAGCTGATAGGCAGTGATGGATTCTCCATACTGATTGAATGACAACTCATTGTTTTGTCGGTCAATTTTCTTGCCCGTATAACTGAACAGCTGGTCAATCATTTCTTGGAAGCGGGCCTTGGGCTTCGCCAGCTCGCCAGCTTTAGCACGCTGCTCGTCACTACCACTGAGCATGGCAATCATCTTGTTGCCAATATTTACCTGATAGTCCAGGTAGCGACGCTGTAGCAAGTAAATCTGCCAGTCTATCTCAGTACGCACAGAAGGGTCAGCCATACGAGCCGTAAAGTCGCCTTGTACCAACGGACGGTCGTAACTGCGAATTACATCAAAGGGGATATAAGTAGCCTCTTCATTGTCGAACCACACTTGCACGCCCTGCAGGAATCCGTCTTTCACACGTCCTGACGTCTGCTCCAGATAAGTCACCGAGCGGTTCAGGATAGTGGTCTTGCCCACACCGTTGATACCACTCAGTATGTTCACATCGGGACGCAAGTCCCACACAATGTCATAGCGGTTCCACAGTCCGTGAATCTCTATGCGTTTGATGTAGTTCGCTTGTATTTCCATCAGTCTTTGAGTAAATTAAAATAAGTATCGAGCAGATGCTTCGCTGCCACAAACGAAGTCTTCTGTCCTTGCAGTACCTTCGCTTCCTCACTCGCTATCATGCTATCGATGGTAGGATTGTTATAGAAACTATTGCGCAACTGGTCGTTAATGCTCTCATACATCCAGTATTTGCTCTGCTCACTACGACGGTATTCAAAGTAACCGTTGGCCTTCACAAAGTCGATATACTTATACACCATATCCCAAATCTCCTTGATACCCAAACCAAAGAAGCCCGAATAGGTAAGTACCTGTGGTGTCCAATGACTTTCAGGCTCCGGGAACATGTGGAGAGCAGTACGGAAGTGACTGGCTGCCAGTTTGGCGCGTTCTATATTGTCGCCATCAGCTTTGTTGATGACAATACCGTCGGCCATCTCCATAATGCCTCGCTTGATGCCCTGCAACTCATCGCCGGTGCCAGCCAACTGAATCAACAGGAAGAAATCCACCATCGAGTGACAAGCTGTCTCGCTCTGCCCCACTCCCACCGTCTCGACAAATATCTTGTCGAAGCCAGCCGCCTCACACAGTATGATGGTCTCACGTGTCTTGCGAGCCACACCACCCAACGAACCAGCCGAAGGACTAGGACGGATAAATGCCTTGGGATGGAGCGACAACTTCTCCATACGGGTCTTGTCGCCCAAGATACTACCCTTAGTACGCTCGCTACTGGGGTCGATCGCCAGCACTGCCAACTTACCTCCATATTTCTCCAATACGTGGATGCCAAACACATCGATACTCGTACTTTTACCCGCACCTGGTACGCCACTGATACCGACACGCACCGAGTTTCCAGCATGAGGCAGACACTTTTCTATCACCTCTTGTGCTATCACCTGATGGTCGGGCAACACGCTCTCTACCAGTGTCACCGCACGACTCAATATGGTTACATCGCCTTTCAGGATACCCTCTACATAGTCGTTTACCGAAAGTTCACGCCTACGGGCATTCTTCTTGCGATAGGGATTCACTATAGAAACCGGTTCTACGCCTGCGTTCACTTGCAAGCCTTTATATTCTTCACTGTTTTCAGGATGATCCATCATGATAATTGAAAATTATTTCGCTTTGATGTTTATTTCCACTTTGGGGTGCTGAACGTCGTTGGTAATGAGCAACACACGCAGGTGGCGGTGATCACGCTCCATAGCACGCTTATTCACACTCACACGCAGTCGGGTAGTCTCACCTGGCTCCAGCACATTCTTCTTCAAATCCACGCCCACGGCTGTATTGAATACCTGTACCTTAAGGATTGTCAGCGACGACTGTCCTCTGTTAGTCACCATAATGTCTTGCTTGGCAGAGGTTTTCTTCGCCAACTGTGCACTGAGATCCACCTCTTGGGTGGTCAGCTCTATCACAGGCATACGGCTCTTAACCTCAGGCGACAGCGAACTGAAATCGGGCAACAGCACTACCGACAGAGGTATCTCGTTATCCTGCCCTACCACGTCACCCTGGAAGCGGCTCAGATATACAGAGCCCTGCGTCAGACCATAGTCATCCAACAGGTCACTCTCCAAGGTTAGCACCAACTCGCCATGCTCGTAAGGCTGCAACACCGAGGGTTCCGCCTTCTGGGTCACATACGACGGAAGGTGCATCAGCACAGGCTCGTAAGGTCTGTCGCCCTCGTTGGCCACACCCATACGTATAGTAGGATAAGTGCCACGTTGCACGTCAGGGAACGATACTTCGGTGGTGTCTATCCTCACATCACCAAACTTATAAGGATGTGTGCGGGTATAGTCCTTCACCTCCGTCATCACCTGACCTGTTAAATGCAGGTAGGCTACATGAGGCTCAGCATTGGTATATACTGCCACACTTTTGTCGAAGGTGCCTAAGATGGAAGCATCGAAGGTAACATTCACCTCACCTTTCTCGTTGGGAGCAATGGGCGTTTCCGTCCAACGAGCCACCGTACAGTCACAGTCGGGTTGCACATCAGTCATTACCAACGGTTGGTTGCCCTCGTTGGTAATGCTGAACTTAACACTCACAGGATGTTTCCATTCCACCTGTCCTACTTTCTGAATCTCAGTATTGGGAGTGAAGCGTGGCTGGGCTATGGCAACCACCTGCCACAGTACCAGCACACTCAATATGAAGAAGCTTTTATTCATGCAAATTAAATTATAATTTGCAAATATAATGATTAATTCTCAATTCTCATCTCAATTCTCAATTTTTATGGTGATGCCATTCGAATGTGAAGCAAATTCAGGAGCGTAGGCCGATTGTACCGTCGATGCCCCTACCTGGTAAGTGCCTGTACGTTGCACACGATAGCGTACCTCCAGCACATGCATGCCCTTGCCCAACCTATCAAAGAAATAGTTGGTGACAGCATCTTCCACTTCCATATAGTAACCCACACCGTTCCAACGATAGCCAGACAGCTGTGCCACTGGCTCGAAGCAAGCAGCGGGACGATCCTTCAGCTGTACGAAATCCATCGCACGATCCAGGGTGATGGTCATACGCGATACCACCACATCGCCCACCTTCAGTTGGGCCTTGTCGCCTATCTGCTCAAGCGTCTTCTTGCCCTGTGCATCGATGCGTTCCACATAGAAGCGACGCTCCAGGTTCAGCTCCTTGCCTTGTTGCTGGATATCTGTCATCGGGGTGAAATACTGTGCATAAGCAGCTCCCCAGGCAATACCTTCGTCGCGCTTCTCCACCTTAATCACTGGAGCCTCAACGGTCTGCTTGTCGTCAAACACTTCCTTGATATAGCCCAAATCAGGGGTATCGCTCTTGGTAGGTGAGATGGTCTCCATTACTCTATCAGCAAAGGTGATGCGTACATCTCCCTTGTTTGCCAACAGGTTGGCACCTCGGCACAACAGGGCATAGATAGCGTCAACGGTGCATACCGATGAGTTCCAACCTCGTGTCTGTTTCTGCTTCAGCAGCCACATCTTCATCTCTTCTATCAGTTCATCGTTGCCGCCCACATATTGCAAAGCCTCCATAGTGGCTACGTGTTGTGGTACCGGTATCATGGCCCAGGTGTAAGGCTTGTCGAGGAAAGCAAAGTGGGCACCCATCTCATCCTCATCCACCATGTGTTCCTTCAGCGAGTTGATAAAGTCGGTGGCACTCTTCAGCTTACCGGCCTTGTGTTGAACGATAGCACTCTGTGCCTTAGTAATCACATCACCATCTTTGAGGTTATTATCCACTAACGACAGGAAATGGTTATATGCTTCCTTGTTCGCCTGTGGCACATCCATATTGCCCACGGCAATCAGGTAGAGGTATTGCATTTCCATATATGACAGGTACTTCGGCAACTTGTTCTTGCCATAGTCCTTTACCATCTGGCGGTAATGCTTCAGCATCTCTTGGTGGATGAAGTGGAAGCCCTTTGCCTTCATCTGATTAGCTAATGAAGTCGGCTCATAAATGCCCTCATTGTATTTTGGGTCCACTGTCTTTTTCCCTTCTTTCATCAACATCTCAAGGCGGATAAGCAGACCAGTAATATAGGTAGTGGTATAGAAGCTGCTCTGCATGCCACTGAACCAGCTCCAACCACCATCCTCATTCTGCAAACCTTGCAACTTGATGAGGTCGGTATTGATGCGGTTGTTCATCTGGTTGAGGTCGAAGAGCAAGCCCAATCGCTGCTTGCGCTCTGTCTCGCTCTGGGCATCCATTATCCAAGGTGTTTCGTTCAGGATAATCTCTTTCAGCTCCTGGTTCTTCTCCAACTGACTCAGCAGCGTTTGCTTGTCGCCTCTTTCCAGCTTCCAACGGTTGAATACTTGCTGGATGCGTGGCTGACTGTTGGCAATGTATAATGCCAACGAATTGCCATAGAAAGCTGACGCCCAGGCAATGGCATTGTCGGAAGTAGGTTCGCTGATTTCCGGCAAAGCCTGTACGGCATACCAAGCCGGATTGCCTGTAAACTCCACCGTCAGTTTCTTCTGCGTAGCGGATGGATGCTGATGATTGAACAGTTCGACCGTAGAGAACTCACGTGTCTGGTTGCCACGTATCGGCATCGCCAAGGTCTCGGTGATATATTGCTTATTGCTCAACACAGGCAAAACATGTTGTTCACCATCGCTGAACTTGCCACCATCAGCCACCATACGAACACCCAACAAAGTATATTCCTCCGTCACATCGAATCCAAATGACACAGTAGTATTGTCCTGTCCCTCAGCACGGAATGCCTGACGCTGGGTAGCTATTGTCTTATCAGTGATAGGGTCGAACAAGGTGAAGGTAGCTGTGCCCTTCACAGGGTCATCGGTCAGGTTTGTAATCACAGCTGCTATGTTCACCTTATCACCCATACGTACGAAGCGTGGCATATTGGGCCTCAGCATAAAGTCTTTCTGCGTGACGGTCTGTCCACTCAGATTACCCACCATCATATCCTTGGTATGCGAGATGCCTCGGAAGTTCCAGCGTGTCAGACTCTCAGGCATGGTGAATGTCAGCACCACCTCGCCCTTATCGTTGGTACGCAACTCAGGATAGAAGAAAGCTGTTTCGGCAAAGTTGCTCCTTACCGACTGACCCTCATTACCCGTTTCCGTCTCGTTAGGCTCTGGCTGCTCAGATATCTGGCCACTCTCATCTGCTGTAACTTGGGCATTGGCCAACTGAGGTGCTGCATCGGCTTCCTCCATCTCAGCATCATCTGCAACCACACCAGCAGCATTCAAGTTCTTCATCATCCGTGTAGCCCCCATAGGAGCAGCAACTGCCATCGACTCATACACCACTTGCCCTCGTAATTGATAGAAGCTCATACGAGGAATGTCCAAGTAGTCCCACGCCCAAACAGGCACCTCAAAGTTCTTGTCCTTCCAGTAGAACGACCAGTACGAACGACTATTAGTACTCTGCTGGCGATTGGCGGATGCGAGATAGCGGTTATAATACACATACAAGCCCTGATACTGACGGTAAATCTTGTCGAGCGAAGCATCATACATATAAGCCAGCATCTCAGCAACGGCAGGAGCGCCTTCTGGTGTCTTGATTACCAGCTTCCATTCTTCTTGTTGTCCAGGCAATAGCTTGTCGCGGAACACCTCCCACTTCATGGTCAACTGCTTCTCAGGTTTCTTGAGTTCAATCATCACGTTGCGCGAATACACCTTATCATCTTTCACGAAGGTGAAAAGTATGGTCACGCCATCACCGTATCTCTCTTGATAATCAAACTCATATTCTTTTATCTCATTATCCAGTTGTAGGGTACGGGTCTCTATGCGTTTATCGTTCGAGAACACATCCATCAACACGTATGCATTCTTGTGGGAAGTACCAAATAGGAATGTTGCCGGCTCCTGGTCGTTGAAGGTCAGTCGGCCATTTACATTTAGGAAGGTATCCACAAACGAACCAAACGACTTGTCGGTAGTTTGGTACAAGCTGAACGTCCTCACAAATTTGGTTTGCTGATCTTCCGGCAGGTTCTCCTCACCCACCACCGTCATCTCCATCAGATAGAGAGCGGATGGCAGGTTTGCCCACGAAGCAAACGAGTGATCCTCATTGCCTTTCAGTACACCTTCTTCCACAGGCGTTTGCTCCTTCACTTCTTCGGAAGCCAAGCCCTCTTTCTCCATCTTGAACAACCTATAGTGCAAGTCGCGCTCCTGCGCCTCACCCGCATCGTTCGTTACCGTTGGCTTAAACGTCAACTTCGTTGGTTGTTTCTCAATATAATTAGAGAGGTTGATGCCCAAGGAATAGGCCGTCTTATGTGCCCAGATGCTCTTGCTGGCAGTCTGCGTCTCACCAGCTTCGTTAGTTACCGTTACCTCCACATTGAAGCTCAGCGACGAACTCTGGTCGTTGGTCTTCAACTCGATAGGAATGCTGAAGTTGCCCTTGTTGTCAATCATCACACTATCAGCCGCCTGCGGGTCTTCACTCCTGCTCCAATAGCGCCACAGATTACCAGAGATACGATACATCAGCGGCACATTCTGCACAGAGGCACCGCTGAAGGTCTCCACATGTCCCTTCAGCTCCACTTTGTCGCCCAAGCGATAAGCCTCCTTGATAGGTTCGAATATTATTTCAAAAGTAGGTCGTTTATACTCTTCTACCTTGAACGATTTATAGGCCTCACCATCACTCGTCCGGATGCTGAACGTACCGTTCAAAGTAGCAGTAGGCAATACAAACGAGGTATTGAACGAACCAAAATCATTCGTAGTAACATCATTAGAAATCAATTCCTTACCATTTACATCCATCAATATCAGACGGTAAGGCTTTCCTTCTATCACTTGCGTATCTTCGCCCTTCTGGAGATACACAACACCCTTCACATATACCGTTTGTCCTGGACGATAGATAGCTCTATCTGTCAGCAAAGTCACATGGGTTTCCGTTTCCATCTCATGCTCATTGGGCTTGTTACGCAGATACACACTTTGCTTCAGCATAGCACGATCATCGCCCTTACGAGCCACATACGAGGTGAAGCTGTTGTTGCTACTCTTGAACACCTTGCGCCCATCGGCATCGGTGGTCACTTTGTCATATTCTTTATAGTTCGTTCCACTACCACGATAGAAGGTAACCTCCACGTCACCAATGGGTTGACCACTCTTGCGGTCGAGCGTCACCACCTCCGTATTGCCATCGCCCAGGTTCAGTATTAGTACCTTAAGGCGACTCACCACCAAGTAGCGATAGCAAGTCAGCTGAGGAGCGCCTTTCGGCATCACGCTCAGCAGATAAACACCAGGCTTCTCAGGCGTTTGTATCTTGAATGTGTTCTTGTGTTGTAAATAGGTGGCATTCTTAACAGCAACAGGATCATCCACCTTCTGCATTTCCGGCTTCAACTCAAAGCTCCACGATTGTACCTCTTTCAGCGGCAATTGCTGAATATCCTTAGCTTCTGTCCTCTCACCGTCAGGCAGTTCGGTAAATTGCGTAGCAAACAACTTCACCTCCACTTGGCGCTGGTTCCTGAAGTCAATGGCTAATTCGGCCTCCTCACCAGGGTACAACATCTTCAGCATATTGGCTGAGAGGTACGATTGTAAGATACTGGCTTTGAGCTCCTCCAACGCATTGGCACGATAATACTTAGGATATTTTGCCAACGCTTTGTCTATAACTTCCAATGCTTCAGCAGGCCGATCATTGGCATTCAACCATTGAGCCTTGAGCAGATAAGCCTCCATCACGGCAGAATAGGCATCATATTTGGTGATCAGTTCATTATATATATTTTGATTATCACCATCTTTCCATTGCCAATAATCCAAGGTAGTCATTAAAGTTGCCTCTTCCCTGCCCTTCATGCCCGCATAGGTCTGTATCATCTCTTGGTAGATCTGCTCAATGCGTTCTTGCTGTCCGCCCAGCCCTTGCAGGTTATCAATGGTACGAGTTACCATCAAATGATACATATCGTGGGCATAAAAAGCACTGCCATTGCCCAATATGGCAAATGGCACATAGTCCTTGGCAGAAGTTTTCAGCAACGTAGGCACATCCGTCAGAGCGGCATAGGCATGTTGTTCCACTTGCTTCTCAAACAAACCCCTTGTCCACTCACGCATATCCTCAGGCATCTCACCTTCAGCCAGTTCGGTGCGGTTATGCAGTTCATAGCTATGCCTACTTAGGTAATCCTGATACATACCCGCCAACATCGAGTGCAAGATAGCACGATTTACCGCGTTGCGTTCCATTTTCACCCATTTCTCCACATACTGGAAATTAGGATATATGCTATCGGGCGTCACCTCCTCCTGACTCTGTGTCTTATAGAGGTAAGCCTTGAACATCTGTGGGGCGTTCTGCTCGCGTTGTGCCTTTCGGAATATCTTGTCCGACAGGTCCATTACGGTCTTGGGCAGACTTTTCTCTTCTGCCTCCTTCACCTGTTTCCACAGGCTGTCATACGTTTGCGCAAACACGGGTATATGTATCATAGCGGTAATGATAGTTAAGATAAAGCTTAGTTTGAACATCTGTTTCATAATTCTTGTCGTTTTTCGTCACTACAACAATAATGCCGGGTGCCCGAAATTATTGCACTAAGTTAATGCAAATTTTCTTAAGAAATGCTACTTTCAGGGCATATTTTTAAAGGAATGCCTTCTAACACTCGTCGCAGGCTTTGCTATCACCCGTCTCAGTATCTCCTTTCACCGAACGCAGTATCTCCTATGGGGGTATGGCAGATACTGCGACGACCCATAGCAGATATTGCGGCCAGTGGTGGCAAGCTTTCCGTTCTGTAATAGCAAGCTTTAGTCATGAAGATAGCAAGCTTTGGAACAACTTCAAGAAGATATTGCAACGAAACTCCCCCTGTTTTTAGTTATTGATCCATCATAGTAGATACTGAACTGGTCTTTAGCGGTCGCTACGATTATTTGTGCCGTTCGCTATGGTTATTCATAGCGGTCGCTATGATATCTTTTAGCGCCCGCTAAAAAATGGCAAGCCAGTACCTCATTCCCTTCTTGCTAAGCATCAGCACCCCGTCATCTACGTATCTTCTCCCCCTAACCTATCACTCGAAAACATCAATGCCAGATCACCTTATCAAGTAATGCAAAGGAAGAATATCCACATCTGTTCTATTTTCACTTTATCACGGCTTTGAATACACCAACTATATAATGAGGCTCAGGTTCATCCTTATCCAATGGTATCGGGGCGTACCCATCTGTATTCAGAGGCAGTAACTCTATCTTACTGTGTTCTCTTTCCCCATCTTCATTAATGGTCCATTCACTGGTATATTTCTTGATAGTGAACTTTCCTTGATAATCGTTGTCAATAGCAGGAGTCCTTGATAAAACTATCTCCCCGTTACGAGTTCCGCCAAAAAAACTTCCCCACTCAAAAAGGCATAAGTCACCATCGTGTATCTTATCAATCATCGAATTTCCTTTAGCATATACTACGAAATACCGCTGAGGATCTGGTGTGAATCCCTGGCCAGAAGCATCAACCCAGCCAATAGCCTCTTCTGAGGGATTTGCCTGTTCTTCATTGCTGCCACAGGCTACTCGAAAAGAGTACAGAGGCAAACAACCTTCGTGGTATTCGTCATAAATGGGAATACTCTTATTCTCTTCGTCCTCCACAGCCTCTGTCAGATTAGTTTCGTATTTAAGTACTTCCTCCTCAATAGCTGCTATAAACTCCGCATTTGTATTCTCATTGAAGAACGGGATACCCCAAACATTATAATTGTCAGACTGAGTGCACCACGTTACTTCTGCCATTGCTTTTATCTGTTTGAGGAAGTCGTTCTTCCACTTATCTTTTACAAGCAGATTGTCACCCTTAGGTTCTATAAACAGCTGGAGATTATCGTACTTATCAGATGAGCCTTTTACACGCAAGAACAACACAAAGTCCGGCTCGAATGGACGGCCTTCTGCGAAGTCATATATCTTCAAATCCTTTTCGTTGCGGACAAGATATATCTCATCGTATTTCTCTTCGAATTTATCCATCTTACCCTCAATGTATTTGACCAAAGCTTTCTCTTCTGATGTCCCGTAATCGTCATTATAGGCATACCACTTTACGCTTGAAAGGTCTAGTGCATACGCAGGATTTTTAGGCGTCTTCATTGACTCTCCGAATTCCTGTGTGCCAGAAGAAGGAACTGTGACATTAAGAACTATCTTATCCCTGAACACCTTATTGAACATGGAAGGCTTGAATTCCTTTGTACCCCGATAGCTCTTCCCCCTTGTGCGCAGAATTGATTCCAAGTCTTTCAGTACACTCTTTGCAATGTATAGTTTATCCTCCTGTGAATATGCTGCAAGAGAACTCTGGTTTCCACTTACTTTCACGGAGAGTTTTGCCAAATAACTATCACTTTCAATAAACTCTTTGCAAGACTTAAGTTGTGGGTAGAGTTCTTTTAGAGAATTGAAGTTATAGGTAGAGAAACTATTGAGAGCAGTACGAAGAACATGTTTACCCAACTCACCAAGTTTGATTTCAATGGTTATGCTTGTAAGAATATCGCTGGGAGCTGCGTCTCCAAAAATTAGGCCAGAGCGCATTTTGCCAGTAGGCATCACTACTTTGAATACTTTGCTGAGAATTGCAGCACCTATTGTTCCATCATCTTCAATTTGGGCAAGTTTCTTTCGTTCATTTATGAATACCAGTCCTTTCGTGTAGAGACGACTCTCCTTAAAATCATCTTTAAGGAACAGGTCAAGTTGTCTTTTCGTATCAGGGATTATACCTGTTTGCACAAGAGCGGTATGTAATTCCTGAATATAACGAGGATTGTGTGCACTATGATAATGCAATTTCTCAATCACGCGAAGCGGGTTCGAAGCATCTCCATCGTATTTCCGTTTGTCGATATCAAGTGCCGGATTATTCGGATCTCTGAATGGCATATAGCGAGCTCCACGACCAATAAGCTGAGCCTCCTGCATTGTTGTTTTGCCAGGTCTGTTATTGGCAGCATCTCGGGTGTCGTACAAACGGACTATGTCATATAGATTCAATACGTCCCATCCTTCGTTAAGCATATCAACAGCAAAAATGGCACGTATACCATTAGATGTGTCTTCAAGAGAATTGAGTAGCAGTTGCTTTTCCGAGGAGATGTTGTTACCATCCACTAATAGCAACCTATCTTCAGAGAATTCCTCTTTTAGCTCAAGAATAAGATTGTCTGCAGTCACCTCATGTGAATCAAAGTAATCAAAGGCTGCTTTGATGTCATCTTTCGCTCTTGAACGGATTCTTTCTATACCCGCTACATTGAGTTCGGATACGGCATTTTTGAAAGATACAAAAATCTCTTTATTGGCTGCTATGGTTTTTGATTTAAGCAGCACGACTGGCTTGATGTTTTGTTTGATGCCTGCAAATAATTTACGCTTGTACTGACTCAGAATCATTGCTTGAAGTGCTCGGTCAAGTGGGGCCAAATCACTTTCTATGACTTCCACTTCTTTTGAATAGAAGTCCTCACGGAACTTCTTTAGAGGATAATCAAAAATGACCTTATTCTCATATTTAGTGGCAATTGCAGGGTCTGTGAGGTCAGCTGTTGCGGTGAACTCCAATAGGACATTTGGCAGTTCTCCGTTGTCCTTGTTAAAGATTCGCATTACTGTCGATTCCCAGTCTTTGGTATGCTCATCATCTGCTGTTGCTGCAGCCCCTCTGCGGGTTGCAGCGTTCATATGGTGTGCTTCGTCAGAAATCAACACAACTGGCTGGTCAGAAAAATCATCATAAGTAAGGGCATTCTCGCGTTCAGAATTCAAGTCAGTATGTAGCCCTTGAATAGTGGTCAGGCAAAGGTTGATGCAATCATTGTTCGCACCTTGGAAATTATCCACCTTTCTTATTTCCACTCGATTTCCAATTACAATAATCTGTGGAGCAAAGAGATATTTGTTTGATGAACCATTAAGGAAGTTGTCCTTCGTCTTTTCAACGATGTTGGTACTATCCACAAAGAAAAGGAAGTTACGGTATCCCTGTTCGTAGAGATAAAGCATTGCACCTGCCATTATCAGCGTCTTGCCTGAACCTGTTGCCATGTGAAAAAGCAAGTGAGGACGTGCCTGCTTTCCGTCGAAGTCATTAGCAATATACATCAGAAAGTTGCGGAAGCATTCTTCCTGATAAGGGCGCAATGTTCGTGAAAGGCTTGTCTCAAAATAGTCGGGCAGCGGCACGCGATTTATTGTGCCATCCATAAGCCCTTGAAAAAACATTTCCTTTATTGTCATTGCTATGCCTTTTTGTAGAATTCACGGGTTAGACGTTTGTCTTCGTCGCTGATGTTGTATTCTTCACTATCAATATCGCTAAATGGAACATAGAGAAGATTCTTGTCCAAGCATTCAATAAGGAAACGCTTTTGATTATCTATGCTAAGTGCCTCGAAATCGGCAGCATTGGCATCAATTGTAGCGATGTCTATCTTATAGTTCAGATAACCGGTTTCTTTCATTTTCTCCCAAATAGCTTTAAGGGCTTCTGTAGTTGTCGCCGCCTGTATTTTTTCCACAAACTCATCATTTGCTTTGGCAAGTTCGCAATAGACAAACGAACCGCCACCTTGCCATTTTGTATCTACAGAGACGCCTCTTGTGTCATATTCGAACTGTCCATTAACAGTACTGCCAATAACATTCTTCATACGCCGAATACTATCATTTTCTCCGTAATCGAGTTGCTCTATGCCAATGAAACGGCGATTACTTTTTAATGCTACTGCGGTAGTGGTTCCACTTCCTAAATGGTAATCAAGAACCCAGTCGTTTTCATCAGTAGTTAATTGTATGATTCTATGGAGGAGTTTTTCCTGCTTCTTCCCCTTTTTGAATACAACACCCCCTTCGTTATGTAAGTCATTTGGTAGCACATCGTCCCAAATATCAGAAATAGGCTCACTGAAAGTTTTCTTTCCGTCAACTTCAATCAATCTGTCTTTAGCAAATAGAATCAGTTTTCCATTGAGCACATAATATGGAGATTTTCCTTCACGCTCTAGGCGGAATAGCTTTTCTGGTTGTTCTCTAGATATGCGTTTCAAATTACGAGCAGCTTGACTAATATTGTTGTCATCAAGAGTCGCAAATTGTACAACGCAATGTGCGTTATTAATTACAAACTCATCTAAAAGAGCATCATAATCTGTCCCAAGTTGTCTCTTTAATTTGTCTTTGGGTAACTGATAAGAATTTGCAAATGCATCGGCAAGCGGGCAAATTTTCCACGATTCAAAAGGCTCTTCATAGTTTATTATGAACTGGTTATATCTGTCATCTCTTGCTTTTGCTTTTAGGACCCGGTTGGGTTTCCAAGTTTCAGAGTTCCTTGAATAGATTAACACATAGTCTGAGAGGTTAACAACTCCAGGGTTGATAACCTTTGCTCCTGTTACTGATCCGCGCTTAACAGTAATGATGTTTTTGAGATTATCCTTGCCAAATATTTCATCTACTAAAGCTAGGCAATAACCAATTTCATTATGGTCGATTGAGATGCATAAGGTGCCATCTTTAGTTAATAATTCTTTTGCTATAATAAGCCTATTTTTTATGAAAGTTAGCCATGTTGAATGATTAAATCTGTCATTGTAGCCAAAGCTGTCATTACCTGTATTGTATGGGGGGTCGATATATATAAGTTTTATACAGCCAGCGAACTTTTTACGTAAGGAATATAATGCCAATAAGTTATTGCCGCGTATGATCAGGTTGTCAGTATCTTGTATGTGTCCAACCATGTGTTCTCCATCCTTATCGTACCTCTTGAACGCAGTAAATGCTTTGGGCTCCGTGAGGCGATTAATCTCATCTGGCGCAAGAGTTTCACTCCAGAATATCTCGTCACGCTTTGCATCTTCTTTTGTTTGTCCACCTTCCAAAACACAGTCCTTATACGGCCAAGAGAGAACCACCTCATGACTCTCACTTAGGAATCGTCCGTCTTCATCCGTAAGACCTATCTTATTCTTATATGCTGTATAGCTGTCAGCCAAAAATGACTTGTTCATCACAAAGCGCTGGAACTTAACTTTGTCGAACACCTTAACACTTTCTACGTCAGAAAAGAAGTTCGCAGAAAGCTCATCATTATCTAACAACAACTTTATAAGATTTGGTTGCAAGGAGAGAGCAGCCTCAACGATGCTGTTCTTTATTAGTTGACCATCAGCCGTACAGAAACGTTCTTCCATTCTGAGAACTGTTTCTAATACGTGGTATAAATGTAGGTTGTCCATATACGACTCTATTCATGCGCCTACAGATACCCGTAATAAGCCAACTCACAAAAATGCTCAATATCAGAACTACAAACAGAAAAGAACGAGGGTATCTCCTGCTGCCCGTTCCGTAGCTTAGGCCCTAGGAAGCCCCTCTTGAAAGAACGAACAGATTTGATACCCTCAGGAGTATATACAAAGCACCCAAAAGTGTGCGTGAGGGCACAAGACCCTCGGCACACTCCGGCTGCGTATAATATACACATCCGTAGGCGTCACCTCTGCCAATGTCTTTGAACAAGAGTTGAATTTCCTAGGTTCAAGCTGCCAAAAACAAAGCGTACAGTGTCGCTTATTCCGCAATGTAGTGCTCCACCCATCGGCTCCGTCATCCACAGATGACATCGTTGCCATATGGGTAGATACGGCCATAAAGTTACAAAGATTTTTGGTGATTTACCCAAAAACAAAGCCTAAACTTAAAATAAAGGCTGAAGTTTATGTGGGAAAGGAGGAATTCAGTTACTTGGATTCACAGCCAACTTTAGAATAAACAGCAATTTTGAATTAGTTGATTGCCTTTTCCCCTGTCCTCTCACTATTTTTGTTAGCAGTATCTACTATTCTGTGGTTGCTGCTGTTGTTTTTGAACATTTTACGAACAATTATTTGGAGATAGAAAATAAAGTTGTTTCTTTGTCATATCATATCATAACAAAGATGAAAAAGAAAGAATACAAGAAACTTGAAGAAGAGCAAACCACTAATAAGGTTTGTGAATCAGCTGTAGGAGTTTTAGCCTATGATGGAGTTGAGCTAGAAGATAACTGGGAAGACAGAATTCCTATTCTTGAACATGCAACTCTTGATGAATTATTAGCTGACATTGAGCAGTCTGAGTAGGAATTCAAAAAAGGGAAAGGCGTGTCATGGGATACCGTTAAAGGAATAATTGATAACATAATTAGAAACTATGCACATTAACATATCGTTCCCTCAAAAACTTATAAAAATGTTCAAATAACAGATTACTTCCGCCATTTCTTCCGCCATAATAACACATACAAATAAACAACTATTTTGATTTAGCGGAAGAAGCGGAAGATGTTTTGTTAGCAGTATCTACTATTCTGTGGATACTGCTGTTGCTTTTGAACATTTTACAGGCAATTGTTTGGAGATAGAAAATAATGTCGTATCTTTACACCCGATAAACCTATTGTTTAACCCATTCATAACTTTGACTAATTATGAATAAATTTGTGAACCCCTTTGTGGATCAGGCTTTCAAGCGCATATTCTGGCGCGAGGAAAGCAAGAGATTGATGATTGATTTCCTCAATGCGGTGATTGGAGACAAGAACCCGATAGTGGAAATCGAGTATGGTAACAAGGGACAGGTGCCTGTGTATGAAGATGGCAGGACGGTGGTCTTCGATATCTACTGCCACACCTCCGATGGAAGGAACATCGTGGTGGAGATGCAGAACAACAAGCAGGGCTTCTTCAAGGAACGGTCTTTGTTCTATGCTGCGCGATCTATTTCGACGCAGGGCAACAAGGGCAAGAGTTGGCACTACAGCTTTGATGCCGTGTATGTGATATCGGTGCTGAACTTCATCAACAGGGAGATATCGGACCGGTTGCGAACGGAGGTGATGCTTTATGACATTGACAAGGTAACGGTTTTTACCGACAGGCTTCACCTGATCTATTTACAGATGCCTCTGGCCATCAAGACGGAGGCTGAATGTGAGAACAACTTTGACTACTGGATGTATATTCTGAACAACATGGAAAATCTGAAAGACATACCGTTTACCGACAAGAACCCGGTGCTTGTTGATTTGGAGAATGCTGCTACCCGTCTTGGCATGACATACGACGAGGAGGTGGCCTACCAGCGTAGTCTAAAACGCATGTGGGACTATGATGCTGGACTTTGGTCGGCAAAGCAAGAAGGTCTTGAGGAGGGAAAAGCTGAAGGTATGAAGGCTATGGCTATGAACTTAAAGTCCTTAGGTGTAGATATCGATACTATAGCCCAAGCCTCTGGCCTTTCGAAAGAAGAAATCGAGAAACTTTAACTTATCGCCTATATTAATTTTTAGCAGCACCCTGTGGATGCTGCTTTTTTCTGAACTTTGGAAGAAATCGCAGGATTTCTTTATATAAAGGCGATGCAGAGGATTGAGAAATATTGGGGGTACGATTTGGAGACCGTTCTCAATTCAATGTTCTGCTATAAATTTCCTAAAAGAGCACCCGACTCTGAGCCACCGCCTGTTTCATGGCTCATCATCGGGTGCAAAGGTAGGCATTATATTTCACATCACCAAATATTCAACCATCTTTATTAGTATTGCAGGTACTAAAGTGTCTTTAGCCCGCTTAAAATTCCGCTTAAAGTCGCTTAAATTTTCTCAGCGGAAATGCCCTACACAAAGGACTTTCCAAAGATTTTCGCTTAAAAAGTCCGCTTAAAGTCGCTTAAATTTTCACTTAAAGTCGCTTAAATTCTCACTTAAATGCCATAGCCGTTTCTCGTCAGTATAAATAATGCCTTTCTTCCTCAATTTAGTTAGAAGATTACCTATCTTACCTATCTTCTGTTCTTCTGTAAAATCTACAGGCAACTTATTCCAAAGCAACTCGTTGATTTGCTTGCGACTTAGTACCTTATGGTCTTTCAGGGCCTTAATAATCCATTCTTGGCACTCTGCATCATTAAACCCTTTTTTCAAAGTATATTCCACCTGCGTATTAGTTGCCTTAGCGACCTGCTTTGAGACATACAAATGAGGTTTCCTGCCTTCTATCAGTCCTTCCTTCCTCAGTTTCTTTATGGCGTTGTCATTGATGGGCTTGCACAATGATATGAGATTGGTTTCTCGATACCACAGGCTTTCATGACAGTCTTCAGCTTCTTGCACATCGACCAGTAGTTCATCTTGCCGAACACCAGTTTCTCTTCTTGCAGGTGTTTGTAGCGGTCGATAATCTGCAATGGTACATCCATCAGTTTTACTTGGAATAGAATGTTCGTCTTATGCCTCCTGCCGATGATCCATTTGTCACCATTGACTTCCACGATGTTATCCGTTGTCAGTTCCTTCACGTCGATGAACGAAAGGGCGGTGAAGCAGACAAAGATAAAAGTATCACGCACAAAAGCAAGGTCGGTATCCTCAAACTCATGGGTCATGACAGTCTTCAGTTCATCCTCTGTCAGATATGCCCTTTCCTTGCAATTCGGACTGATATGAAACTGTGCAAATGGGTTACGAGGAATCTTGCCGTTATAATGCGCTCTAAGAACAACGCCTTTCAGCCACATACAACGCTGCCAGATGGTTCCGTTGGCAAGTCCTCTGTCCGTGCTGAGATAAGCAGCGAAGTCCTTGATGAACTCAGGGGTAAGTTCTAACATAGATATGTCTGTACGACGGAGATTAGACTGGAGAAAATCGGAAACGTCCTTCCGTGAACGTTGCATAGCCCACAGCGTACTTGCTACCCTATCTTTTCCTACGCGCTTCTTGAGACTGGCAATGTCCTTGTCGAAGGCATTCAGCAGAGTCTCATACTCACTGCCGAATCCCTGATAGGAGTTGCGAACCATCTCTGCCGTGACAAAAGCCTCACGGTCTGACAGGTGCTGATAGTGCTTGATGATTTGTGCCTTGATATTGTCGAGGTCTCGGTTAATCTGCAATGCCTCCTTGCTGCGTCCCTTGGCACAGTTGCCCTTCACGTCCCACATGGCCAGCGGTATGCTGTGTTTGCATGAAAACTGGCACTGTGTACCGTTAATGGTAATCCTGCCCATGATAGGAACACTCCCATCCTTCTCCTTACCCTTGTTCGCGTAGAACAAAATCTTGAATGTTGATCTCATCTCTAATTCCTTTTTAACTTCAGGCTGCAAATATAATACCTTTTTTTGAGATGCTTTTTCAGCAATTCATTGCAGATCGTTGAGTCGAAAACCAGTCAGTTTGAATTGCGTCATTCCGCCTTTTTCGCTCCCTTGGAATTAGAAAAGTTTAACTGTCAGACAAGGCTCAAAGGGGTTACGATTTAGAGACCTAACTCCTGCGCCAATCCGCATCAAGTTGCCTTTTCTCTCCATACCTCAATTCCTCGTTTTTCCCCGTCCTGCCTTTATTTTACGATAGTTCTGCGTTAATCTTCGAAAATTGCTTTTTTGTTACAAGCTTTTTTCTGTTCAACTGTTCGTTGTTCGGTTTTGCGACAAATCAATTATTACTCCCTCGTGAGGGAGAAAAAAAAGAAGATGTTTTGTTAATTTTGTTGCAAAGAGATGCGAAGCCAACCCCAGATGCCGAGAACTATGACAAGCAAGGTTTGGATGGCATGAACAATGAGGGCAAAGGTGGCGGCATCGGTATTGGTAACGCCATAGAGCATCATCATGGTGATGACAGCAAAGTGCCAAGGGCCTGCTCCGTTGGGGGTGGGAACGATGACGGCAAAGGTACCACCTACAAACATCACCAAGCCGGCCCAAAAGCCTAAGTCGGCTGAGAATTCAAAGCAATAGAAGGTGAGGTAGAAATGCAGGAGATAGCAAATCCAAATTAATATGGTATAGCCAATGAACAACGGGGGATTATCTACCTTGCTTACCGACAAAACGCCTTTCCAAATGCCCATGACAAGTGCCTTTACCTTTCGAGGCAGGCCAAACACCTTTATTATATAATAGAGCAAAATAGCCGCTCCTACTACGCAAAACAGACTGACATAGAACCAAGGAGTTGAGACCAAGTACGACAAAGAGGGAACCTTGGTGCCTGTTTCGCTGAAGAAACGCATAAATACCGGCATCTGCAAGAGGAAGGTAGCAGCTGCTATAAGCAGGATGCAAACGCCATCGATAATGCGCTCGGTAACTACGGTGCCCAACGCCTTGCTGAAATTCACGCCATCGGTCTTGTTCAGTACGCCACAACGAGTTAGCTCTCCCATGCGTGGGATGATGAGATTAGCTGCATAAGAGATGAAAATGGCATCTATGCAATTGGCTTTCTTAGGATGCTCGCCCAAAGGCTGAAGGGTCTGTTCCCATCGTAAGCCTCGGAACACATGACTCATGATGCCGAAGAACAAAGACAGGGCCATCCAACCCCAAGCAACCTCGTGCGACAGTACTTCACCTATGCGTGAAAAGTCGTAATCACGATAGACAAAATAGAGTACAAAGACACCCAAAACGATGGGCAGTACTGCTTGAAGCGATTTTTTCAGCCTTTTGTTCAACATTTTTTAATTAATTTGCTTACATTTGCAGGTTGCAAGTATGTTAACAGCATCCTAGAAGTCCTTCCCCCGCTGGGGGAAGCACAAACGGATTGCAGGTTGCAAAGATAAAAAATAGTTTTGTAGATGAGGCAGGTTAGACCTAAAAAATCTTTGGGACAGCATTTCCTGATTGACTTGGGTATTGCACAGGACATTGCCGACACGGTGGATGCATGTGCTACCATTCCTGTTTTGGAGGTGGGTCCTGGCATGGGGGTGCTGACGCAGTTTCTGCAACGGAAGGACAGACCGCTGAAGGTGGTGGAGCTTGACCGTGAGTCGATTGCTTACCTGCGTGCCAACTTCCCTACCCTGGATGGCAACATCATTGAGGGGGATTTCCTGAGGATGGACCTGCAACAGGTATTTGACGGTCAGCCTTTCGTGCTGACGGGCAACTACCCTTACAACATCTCATCGCAGATATTTTTTAAGATGCTCGACAACAAAGACCTGATTCCTTGTTGCACGGGCATGATACAGAAAGAGGTAGCCGAGCGCATGGCAGCTGGACCGGGCAGTAAGACCTACGGCATCTTGAGTGTGTTGATACAGGCTTGGTATAAGGTGGAGTATCTGTTTACCGTACACGAGCATGTGTTCAACCCTCCTCCCAAGGTGAAGAGCGCCGTCATCCGCATGACACGCAATGACACGCAGGAGTTGGGATGCGACGAGGTGCTGTTCAAGCGGGTAGTGAAAACCACCTTCAACCAGCGCCGTAAGACATTGCGCAACTCAATCAAGCCTTTGATAGGACCCGATTGCCCATTGCTGAGTGACGAACTGTTTAACCGCAGACCAGAACAGCTGAGTGTGGCGGAGTTCGTTGACCTGACCAACAGAGTGAAAGATTACGTTAACCTTGAAAATTGAACGTTATGGAGATCGACGAGAAGTATGTGGACAACGTGAAGGAATTCATCGCACACCAAGATGGCGAGAATGTGAGAAACATTATCTGGAACATGCACCCAGCCGACATAGCCGAGCTATGTAAGGAACTGGATGTGGATGAGGCACGCTATATCTATCAGTTGCTCGATAACGAAAAGGCGGCCGACGTTCTTTCGGAGATGGATGACGACGAGCGTAAGGAACTGTTGGAGGAGCTGGATCCTGAAGTCATCGCCAAGCGTTTCGTCGATAACATGGATACCGACGATGCGGTAGATATGTTGCGTGACCTGGATGAGGACAAGCAGGAAGAGGTGTTAAGTCACATCGACGATATCGAGCAGGCTGGCGACATCGTTGACTTGCTGAAATATGACGAGGACACGGCCGGTGGTATCATGGGTACTGAAATGGTGGTGGTGAACGAGAACTGGAGCATGCCTGAATGCCTCAAGGAGATGCGTCTGCAAGCCGAGCAGATGGATGAAATCTACTATGTATATGTGGTGGATGACGACGAGCGTCTGCTGGGTACCTTCCCGCTGAAGAAGATGATTTCTTCACCTTCGGTATCAAAAGTGAAGCATGTGATGCATCGTGACCCTGTGTCAGTGCGTGTAGATACGCCGCTGGATGACGTGGTGCAGGCAATTGAGAAATACGACTTGGTGGCTATTCCTGTGGTAGATAGCATCGGACGTCTGGTGGGACAGATTACCGTCGATGACGTGATGGATCAGGTGCGTGAGCACAGCGAACGTGACTATCAGTTGGCATCTGGTATCTCGCAGGACATCGAGACCGACGACAGTGTGGTACAGCAGACTCGTGCCCGTATGCCTTGGTTGCTCATCGGTATCTTAGGTGGTATAGGCAACTCTATGATATTGGGCAACTTCGACGCCACCTTTGCTTCTTATCCCGAGATGGCTTTGTTCATTCCGCTGGTGGGTGGCACTGGCGGTAACGTAGGTACCCAGTCATCAGCTATTGTGGTACAGGGCTTGGCCAACAGTTCGTTAGAGTCGAAAGACATGCTGAAACATGTGGGTAAGGAAGCTGTGGTAGCTGCCATCAATGCCACCATCATCTCTATGTTGGTGTATATCTATAATTTTATAGTATATGGAGGAACGGCTATCATCACCTATGCAGTGAGCTTGAGTTTGTTTGCCGTTGTGATGTTTGCCTCTATTTTCGGAACCATCGTGCCGATGACATTCGACAAGCTGAAGATTGACCCAGCCATCGCTACTGGTCCGTTTATCACCATCATCAGTGACATCATGGGTATGTTGATTTATATGCTTATGACAGTGATGTTAACATATTAACAGCACCGTTTTCTGGTAAGAACAGACCTATTGGAGCGAAAAACAACACTAAGAATAAAAAAAATATGCAAAAAAGTATGAAATATCTTTTTTTATTCTTTTATTTGTAACTTGTAACTTTATTGACGGGGCATCCCGTAACTTAATATTTATTGACAATGACGGACACTCAAGACACTAATCTGCCTAATATGGAAAGTGGATTAGAAGATGTAAAGCAGACTGTTGAAGCACCAGTTGAAGCAACTGCAGAAGCTGTAGAGCCAACAGTTGAGGAAGCAGCTATTGAAGAGGCACCAGCAGAAGAGACAGCAGCTGAAGAGACAGCAGCTGAAGAAGCTGCAGCGGTAGAAGCACAGGAAGCCTTAGAAACAGCTGCGTTGGATGAATCAGCGCGTAAATTAACAAAAACGGAGATTTTGGCCAAGATGAAAGAGATCGCAGAAGATGTGGCTAAAGCATCGAAAGCAGAGATTGACACCTTGAAGCAGAATTTCTACAGACTCCACAACAGCGAGGTGGAGGCTGCCAAACGTGCCTTCTTGGAAGGTGGTGGCAACGAAGAGGACTTTGTGCCTACGCCTGATCCTGAAGAAGATGCATTCAAAGAAGTGATGGCCGTTGTCAAAGAACAGAGAAGCAAGCTGAATGCTGAAGAGGAAAAAGAGCGTGAGAAGAACTATCAGGTGAAGTTGGCTATCATTGAGGAGCTGAAGGAACTGATTGAATCGCCCGAAGATCCTAACAAGAACTACAACGAGTTCAAGAAGCTGCAACAGCAATGGCATGAGGTAACCCTGATTCCTCAAAACAAAGCCAACGAGCTGTGGAAGAGCTATCAGCTGTATGTGGAGAAATTCTACGACTTGCTGAAACTGAACAACGAGTTCCGTGAATATGACTTCAAGAAGAACCTGGAAATCAAGACGAGGTTGTGTGAGGCAGCCGAAAAACTGGTGGAAGAAGAAGATGTGGTGGCTGCTTTCCATCATCTGCAGAAACTGCACCAAGAATATCGCGACACAGGACCTGTGGCTAAGGAACTGCGTGACGAGATCTGGGCTCGCTTCAAGGCAGCTTCTACCCTACTGAACAAGAAACACCAGCAGTACTTTGAGACGCAGAAGGAAGCTGAGCAAGATAACCTGGACAAGAAGACTGTAATCTGTGAAATCGTAGAAGGCATTGACTATGGCAAGTTGAATGGTTTCCAGGCATGGGACAAGAAAACGCAAGAGGTGATTGCCCTGCAGAACAAGTGGAAGACTATCGGTTATGCTCCGCAAAAGCTGAATGTAAAGATATTCGAGCGTTTCCGTAGCGCTTGCGACGAGTTCTTCAAGAAAAAGAGCGAATATTTCAAGGCTGCCAAGGCTCGCATGAACGAGAACTTGGAAAAGAAACGTGCCCTGGTTGAAAGAGCTGAGGCATTGAAGGACAGCAAGGAGTGGAAAGAAACAGCTGAGGAGCTGGTGAAGATCCAGAAAGAATGGAAGAGCATCGGTCCGGTAGCGAAGCGCTACTCTGACACATTATGGAAACGCTTTATCGCAGCATGCGACTACTTCTTCGAGCAGAAGGGTGCTGCCACTTCATCACAGCGTTCAATCGAGAGTGAGAACCTGAAACGCAAGAAAGCCATCATTGAAGAACTGAAGGAGTTGCTGAACAAAGAAGAGAGCGAGGAGAACAACCAGCAGATTCATAAGTTGATGGCTGAATGGAACGAGGTAGGTCATGTGCCTTTCAAGGAAAAGGATAAGGTGTATGAACAGTACCGTGCTATGGTGGACAAGCTGTACAAGACCTTCAACCTGAGCATGGCATCGAAGAAAGTCAGCAAGTTCCGCGCAGCTGTAAGTAAAGTGCAGGAGACTGGCATTCAGGCTGTTTATCGTGAGCGCGAGAAGTTGGTACGCAACTACGAGAACCTGCTCAATGAGTTGCACACTTACGAAAACAATTTGGGATTCTTGAACGCTACTTCCAAGTCGGGCAATAGTTTGCTGACCGAACTGACGAAGAAGATGGATAAGCTGAAAGCTGAGATCGAGGTGGCCAAAGAAAAGATTCGCCATATCGACGAAGACATACAGCAAGAAGACGAGAAAGCTGAATGATTTGAGATTAAAATAAGAAAAGCCGTTGGTTATTTAACCAGCGGCTTTCTTGTTGGAGTACCAGGATTCGAACCTGGAATGACAGGACCAGAATCTGTAGTGTTACCATTACACCATACTCCAATGCCCTAACATTTCTGTTTTGCGGTGCAAATTTACTAACTTTTGACGAAATACAAACATTCTTTCAAAAAAAAATCAAAAAAAACGACTTTTTTTGAAAGTCTTTGCCCCTTTTACGTGTTTTATAAGAGAAATAGGACTATCTTTGCAACAGTTATAACCCTAAAAATATAGAATGGAAGAAACAAAAAAGCTTTTAAAAGAAATAACAGAAGGAATACAGGATAAAAAAGGCAAACGCATCGTGATTGCAGACCTCACAGAGATAGATGACACCATTTGCCAGTTTTTTGTGATTTGCCAAGGGAATACTCCTATGCAGGTTTCAGCCATAGCTGACTCCATCAAGGATTTCACCATCAAGGGCAGTCACGTAAAACCATCAGGCATGGACGGACAACGTAATGCAGAATGGATAGCAATGGACTATGGTAATGTGATGGTACATGTTTTCATCCCCCAATCAAGGGAGTTCTATGACCTAGAGCACCTGTGGGCAGATGCAAAGCTGAACGACATACCGGATTTAGATTAATGAATGGACGAGAAAATGAGTGATAATTACGATAATAGAGAAAAGAACAGGCCTCAGATGCCTGAGCAGGATAACCGTCAGAACGACCCGAATGATAAGAAGACTTATCGTTTCAGGTTTAATCTGAACCTTCTTTACCTGCTGATTGGCATGCTACTGCTGGGACTGATGTTTTTCAATGATGACAACTCCACACAAAGGGAAATTACCTATGGTGAGTTCCAACAATATGTGCGCAACGGCTATGTGAACCGCGTGGTGGGCTATGACGACAACTCTGTAGAGGCTTACATCAAGCAACAGTATGTGCCACAGGTATTCAAGCAAGATTCCACTAAAGTGGGAAAGAAGCCTTTTGTGGTAACAGAAGCTCCTTCCAGACAAAGTCTGGGCGAATTCATTGACCAAGAGACCCAGCAATCACACTTCGATGGTACTATACAGTATAAGAAGCGCCAGAATTACTTCTGGGCATTGTTCTGGCAAATCATGCCGCTGGTATTCTTTATTGCCTTCATGATATACCTATCACGCCGCATGTCGGGTGGCATGGGTGGCATTGGAGGTGGCATCTTCAACGTGGGCAAATCGAAAGCTCAACTGTTTGAAAACAATGGCAAAGAGAAGGTAACCTTCAAGGATGTAGCAGGATTAGCGGAGGCCAAGCAAGAGGTAGAAGAGATTGTGGAGTTCTTGAGAGACCCTAAGAAATATACTGATTTAGGTGGAAAGATACCTAAGGGTGCTTTGCTGGTAGGCCCTCCGGGAACAGGTAAAACGTTATTAGCGAAGGCGGTAGCTGGCGAAGCCAATGTTCCATTCTTCTCATTATCGGGTTCTGATTTCGTGGAAATGTTTGTAGGTGTAGGTGCATCACGAGTGCGCGACCTGTTCCGTCAGGCTAAAGAGAAGACACCTTGCATTGTTTTTATAGACGAGATAGATGCTGTTGGCCGTGCCCGTTCCAATCGTGCAGCCTTTGGTGGTAACGATGAGCGAGAAAGCACCCTAAACCAGTTGTTGACTGAAATGGATGGTTTTGGCTCCAATAGTGGCATTATTATCCTGGCAGCTACCAATCGTGTGGATGTTCTTGATCAGGCTTTATTGCGAGCAGGACGTTTTGACCGGCAAATTCATGTGGATCTGCCCGACCTGAATGAACGCAAGGAGATATTCGGTGTACACCTACGTCCCATTAAGGTGGATGAATCGTTGGATATTGATTTGTTAGCTCGTCAGACTCCTGGTTTTTCGGGCGCCGATATAGCCAATGTGTGCAACGAAGCAGCTTTGATTGCTGCTCGTCATGGCAAGAATGCGGTAACCAAGCAAGATTTTCTCGATGCGGTGGATCGCATCATCGGCGGTTTGGAAAAGAAGAACAAAATAACTACAGAAGAAGAACGTCATTCTATCGCCATCCATGAGGCAGGTCATGCTGCTATCTCATGGTTGCTTGAATATGCTAACCCATTGATTAAGGTCACCATTGTGCCTCGTGGCAGGGCTTTGGGTGCAGCTTGGTATCTGCCTGAGGAGAGACAGATTACCACCAAAGAACAGATGCTTGATGAAATGTGTGCCACTTTGGGTGGACGTGCTGCTGAGGAGTTGTTCATCGGCAGGATATCATCAGGTGCCATGAATGACCTCGAACGTGTTACGAAGCAGGCCTATGGTATGACAGCTTATATGGGCATGAGCGAGAAATTGCCTAACCTGTGCTACTACAATGCAGGCGATGAGTTTGGATTCAACAAACCATATAGCGAGCACACAGCCGAATTGATTGACAACGAGGTAAAGCGCATGATCAATGAGCAGTATGAGCGTGCGAAACGCATCTTAACTGAAAACAAGGAGAAGCATAATCAGTTAGCACAAAGACTGGTGGAGCGTGAGGTCATCTTTGCCGAAGATGTTGAGGAGATATTTGGTCCGCGTCCTTGGGTATCGCGTTCAGAAGAGATATTCAATGCCAACAAAATTTCCAATGAAATGAAACAGGCGGATGAAGCAGCACGAAAGCGTAATGCAGAAGCTGCAGAAGGGAAAGAGTCTCAAACAGATGCAGAGCCTAATGTGGAGGCTAATCAACCTGAACAGCCAATAAAAGCTAAGGAATAACAATATGAAGAATTTCATCATAAGAGCTATAACAGGAGTGCTATTTGTTGCTGTACTAGTGGGTTGCATTCTATTCAACTCACTGTCGTTTGGCGTATTGTTTCTCGTACTGAGCGCAATGACGGTCATTGAATACGGACAACTCATCAACAAATATACCGATGCACATGTCAACATCTATATATCTGCGCTTGGAGCTGGTTACCTGTTTATGGCATTCATGAGTTACAACACCTACATGGCCAGTGCCAGTGTGTTCCTACCCTACCTTTTGTTGCTGCTCTACATGATGATTTCAGAACTTTATCTAAAACGTGAGAATCCTATAGGCAACTGGGCACATACCATGCTTAGTCAGGTGTATATTGCCCTACCCTTTGCTTTACTGAACGTTATCTCCTTTCAGAACGACTTTGTTTCTTCGGAAGTAACCTATAACCCTATCTTACCACTATCGGTGTTTATATTCTTGTGGATGAGTGATACGGGCGCTTACTGCATCGGCACATTATTTGGGAAACACAGGCTGTTTGAAAGGATTTCTCCCAAAAAGTCATGGGAAGGAAGTATTGGCGGAGCAGTCGTAGCACTGATTGCTGCTGCTATCCTGGCTCATTTCTTCAACATCCTCAATCTTTGGGAATGGATGGGATTGGCACTCACGATCGTAGTATTTGGCACTTGGGGTGATTTGACAGAATCGTTGTTCAAACGCCAGTTGGGCATTAAGGACTCAGGCCATATCCTACCTGGACACGGTGGTATGCTTGACCGTTTCGATAGTGCGTTTATGGCTATTCCAGCCGCAACGGTGTATCTATACTGTATTTCTCTTTAAGAAAGTTTTTGGATGATGATGGCTGCTGCTTGACGGGGAGCACCAGGAGTGCCCAACTTCTGCGCCATTTCAGTATAATCATCCAACATCTGTTGGCGATAGGTCTTGTCGTTCAGTAACCTCGACAATTCACCATGTAACTCTAAGACAGTCATACGCTTGGCCACTAGTTCTTGTACCACCTCCTTGCCAGCGATGAGATTGACCAGTGAAATGTATTTCACAGACAGCACTAGCTTCATTATTATATTAATCAATCTGCCGAAAGGTGTATAATAGCACACCACTTGAGGCACACGGAATAAAGCTGTTTCCAATGTAGCGGTACCTGATGTAACAAGTGCAGTATGTGCATGTTGCAACAATTCATATGTCTGGTTAAACACCAGCTTTACCTCGGTGCCTTTAAGGTATTCCTGATAATAGTCGGCATCGATTCCTGGGGCACCTGCCAGAACCAGTTGATAGCCTATGAACGAACGGGCAGCTTTTATCATCATAGGCAGGTTGTCTTTTATCTCCTGCTTACGACTACCTGCCAATAAGGCGATAATGGGCTGATCGGTTAAACCGTTGGAGGTGACAAAATGGTGGAAGTTACTCGGATGTTTTGCCTGAAAGGCAGTAACCTCATCAAGGGTAGGATTGCCTACATAATGTATAGGGTAATGGTGTTTACCTTCGAAGAAATCCACCTCAAAAGGCAAGATAGAAAACAGTTCATCAACATCGCGTTTGATGTTCTTGATACGGTATTCTTTCCACGCCCATATCTTAGGAGAAATATAGTAATACACAGGTATCTTTGTATTACTATGGATATATTTGGCTATACTAAGGTTAAAACCGGGATAGTCAACGAGTATCAGTACATCTGGTTGCCAAGCTACAATATCCTGCTTACATAAACGCATGTTGGCAAAAATAGTCCTAAGATGTAGTAGTACGGGCATAAAACCCATATAGGCCATTTCACGATAATGCTTCACCATATCTCCCCCGACGGAGGCCATCAAATCACCACCATAGAAGCGGAACTGGGCCTTAGGGTCAGCTTCTTTGAGTGCTGCCATCAGACGAGATGCATGCAAATCGCCCGATGCTTCGCCAACTATCAGGTAGTATTTCATGTCAGAACCACGACTTCAAGTCGTTCAACAGCTGACGAGACGTCATATCAACCTGTGTGGGAGTAATAGCTACATAACCGTTTGCCAATGCCCAGTAGTCACTGTTCTCGTTTTCAGGATTTGTAGGTTTAAATTCACCAGCCATCCAGAAGAACTGAGAGTCACCCCAATGGGCAAAGCTTTCCCATTCATTGACCCAAGTGCCTTCTGCCTGTTCGCAAATGCGCACGCCCTTTAGCTCTTTTACTTTTGGGAAGTTGACGTTCAAGCAAGTGTGCGGAGGCAAACCATGTTGCAATATCTTCTCCACAATATCACGGATATAGGGACCTGCAGGGTCGAAATCGGCATCAGCGTCATGGTCACAAAGGGAAAAAGCCACGGATGGGATGCCTCGAATGGCTCCTTCAATCACAGCTCCCATAGTGCCAGAATAATGCACATTCACGGATGAGTTGTCACCATGATTAATACCACCAATAATGATATCCGGCTGACGGTCAAGTACCGTATAAAAAGCCAACTTGATACAGTCAACAGGGGTACCTGAGCACTTATATACCGACAAACCCACATCTTTACGAACCATCTGGTACTTTACAGGTTCATTGATAGAAACACCACAACCCACGCCAGAGCGAGGGGCATCGGGTGCCATAACAACAATATCACCCAAAGGACGCAAGAAACGAATCAATGCACTAATACCTTTTGAAATTACGCCATCATCATTTGATATCAGGATAAGAGGTTTGTTTTTCTCCATAATCTATATAATGTACAATCTTTACTTTTCGACTGCAAAGTTAACACAAACATTCCTTATCTGCCAACATATTTAAAAAAATTAAGGAATTAACACCGATTTAATCATAATGTGGGATATTTTGCTTATCTTTGTCGTCTATAACATAATAATTATGGGAAAAATAATTGCTTTAGCTAATCAAAAGGGCGGCGTGGGTAAAACCACCACCACCATTAATCTGGCAGCTTCGTTAGCTACGCTGGAGAAAAAAGTATTGGTGGTAGATGCCGACCCTCAGGCCAATGCATCATCAGGTTTAGGCATCAATATCAGAGAGATTGAATGTTCTATCTACGAATGCCTGATTGATAATGCAGATGTGCATAAAGCCATACAAAATACAGAGATTGACACACTAAAGGTCATCCCTTCTCACATCAATTTGGTGGGTGCGGAAATTGAGATGTTGAACATGAAGGGGCGTGAGAAAATCCTAAAGAAAGTACTCATGCCACTGAAAGATGAGTTTGACTACATCCTTATCGACTGCTCTCCTTCATTGGGCCTGATTACCGTAAACTCGCTTACTGCAGCCGATTCTGTGATTATTCCAGTGCAGGCTGAGTATTTTGCATTGGAAGGCATCAGCAAACTGCTGAACACCATCAAGATTATCAAGACTAAACTGAATCCTTCGTTAGAGATTGAAGGTTTCTTGCTCACGATGTACGACTCCCGACTGCGTCAAGCCAACCAGATTTACGATGAGGTAAAAAAGCACTTCCAGGAACTGGTTTTCAAGACGGTGATTCAGCGTAACGTAAAACTGAGTGAGGCACCAAGTTATGGTTTGCCAGCTATCTTATATGATGCTGATTCCAATGGTACCCGTAACCACATGGCATTAGCCAAAGAACTGATTGAAAGAAATAGTTAAATGAAAAAGAAAGCATTGGGCAGAGGATTGGATGCTCTGCTTGACATAAGTGATATAGAAACAGAAGGGTCGTCTTCTATCAATGAGATTGAACTTAGTAAAATCAGCGTCAATCCCAACCAGCCTCGTCATGAGTTCAACCCAGAGGCATTGAAAGAGTTGGCTGATTCTATTGCTGAGGTGGGTATTATCCAACCCATCACCTTGCGTCAAACGGCTGCTGATGCCTATCAGATTATAGCTGGCGAACGTCGCTTCCGTGCGGCTCAGAAGGCAGGACTGACAACCATTCCGGCATATGTACGTACTGCGGATGACGAGAATGTGATGGAGATGGCGCTCATAGAAAACATTCAGCGTGAGGACCTGAATTCTATGGAAATAGCGTTGGCCTATCAGCATTTACTTGACCAATATCATCTGACACAAGAACAGCTCAGCGAGCGTGTGGGCAAGAACCGCGCTACTGTTGCCAACTATTTGCGTTTGCTCAAGTTGCCTGCAGAGATACAAATGGGGTTGAAAAACAAGCAGATTGAGATGGCACATGCACGTGCATTGGTATCTCTCTCTGACCCTAAACTCCAGGTGAACTTGTATAGAGAGATAGTTGACCAAAACTACTCCGTCCGTAAGGTGGAGGAGATGGTAAAGGCTCTCATGCAAGGTCAATCGGTTATAGTAGGTGACAAAAAGATTACGCCTAAGCGTGTAAAACTTCCAGCTGAGTACAATGTACTGCAACAGCAGCTTACTGGTTTCTTTAAAGCTAAAGTGCAACTTACATGTTCTCCGAAGGGAAGGGGCAAAATTACCATTCCATTCAGAAATGAAGAAGATTTGGAACGCATTATGACACTGTTTGATACGATGAAGCGTTAAACATTGAAGATTAAAAATTTGACATATAGGCTGACTTGGTTGTTGCTGACAATGCTATTGCTAGCTATCAGCAGTGTAGCTGATGCACAGAACGAGTCAAGGGCATCCCGTCGTAGAAGGCACATACAGCAAAACGATAGTATTGCTGTTACAGCTACCGATAGCATTGAGGCATCCAACCAAGAACAGTTGATGCAGCTCCAATCACCAGTGGTGATAGATGTAAAGGAAGCAGATAGTGTAAAACTACCGAAACAATGGATTCCCAATCCCACCAAAGCAACTTGGATGGCATTGGTTTTCCCCGGAGGTGGACAAATTTATAATAAGAAATACTGGAAACTGCCAATCTTTTACGCAGGTTTTGCTGGATGTGCTTATGCTTTGACTTGGAACAATCGTATGTATAAGGATTATGCAGCTGCTTATAAGGATGCGGTAAACAATAACTGGACAGCTAAGAGCATTACTGAACTGATACCAGCAAGGTATATGGCTCGTGTTTCCAAAACCCAAATTACCGAACTGTTGAAAAAACGAAAAGACTCCTATCGACGTTATCGCGACATAAGTGTATTCGCTTTTATTGCTGTATATGCTTTGTCTGTAGTTGATGCTTATGTAGATGCAGAGTTGTCGAATTTCGATATCTCGCCCGACTTGAGTATGCGTGTAGAGCCTACAGTGATAGATAACCAATGGTCATCCAAAGGGGGATTGAGTAATCAATCTGTGGGGGTGCAATGTAGCCTTAGATTTTAAAATTGAGAATTGATAATTATAGTATTATGGGAAACAAGAACAATTATATTGGCATTATCATATCAAGAATGGCATTGTTTATTGTCATTTTCAGTTTTCAATTTTCAGTTTTCAATTTCATTCATGCCCAAGAGCCAGAGACCTTCAACGTCACTGTACACGATAGTTCAGGTGGTTCTCATACGGAAACTTTCGAACTTCCGTTGAGTATGACCTACCCTATTGATAGTCTGCTGGCCGACTGGAAAGCGAAGAACTACATTGATCTGGGAAAAGATTGCAGTACCAGCGATGAGAATCCTTTTTTTAGTGATTCTATCTACATTGACCGTTTAAGCCGCATCCCTGCTATTATTGAGATGCCTTTTAATGAAGTGGTACGCGAATTTATCGAAAAATACACCTCTGGATCACTGCGTCAGCGCATGTCACTGATGTTAAGTCTCAGCAACTTCTACATCCCAATGTTTGAAGAAGCACTCTATGCCTACGACTTGCCTTTAGAGTTGAAATACTTACCTATCATTGAATCTGCCCTTAACCCAAAAGCCATATCAAGGGTTGGTGCCAGTGGTCTGTGGCAGTTCATGTTGGGAACAGGCAAGATATATGGTTTGGAAAACAACAGTTATGTCGATGAGCGCCAAGATCCCATAAAGGCAACTTGGGCAGCTGTACGTTATCTAAAAGATATGTATGATATATATAAAGACTGGAACTTGGCCATTGCTGCCTATAACTGTGGACCTGGTAACGTCAATAAGGCTATTAGTCGTTCAGGCAAACGTGACTATTGGGAAATATACAATTATCTGCCTAAGGAAACCCGCGGATATGTTCCATCGTTTATTGCTGCCAACTATGTGATGACATACTATTGTCACCACAATATATGTCCAATGGAGACCAATTTACCTGAAGCCACCGATACAATACAGGTGAACCGCAATGTTCATTTCCAACAGATCGCAGACATATGTGGCGTAGATATTGATATGCTGAAAAGTTTAAATCCCCAGTATAAACGTGATATCATTCCTGGTGATTCTAAGCCTCAGACCCTTCGTTTGCCGCAGAACTATGTAGGCACTTTTATTGAGAAGCAAGACACCATCTATGCCCATCGCGCCGATGAGTTCTTCCGCAATCGTAGAGTAGTAGCCGTACCACAACAGAATGTCAGACAGCAACGTGCCCGAACAACAACGCCCGCCAAAGCCTCTGTACCCACCAATGGAACAGCCATCAATCACAAGATTAAGAGTGGAGAAACACTGTCGGGCATTGCCTCACGCTATGGTGTAACAGTGAGTCAAATCAGGAGTTGGAACGGTATTTCTGGTACACGCATCAATGCTGGACAAACATTGAAAATCTACAAATAAACGACATCGAAGACTTTAATTATGGAAAACAAACAGATAGATAATGAGGAAGAGATCATTCAACAAGCGTTTCAAGAACTTTTGAATGATTATCTCGCTACCAAGCATCGCAAACGTGTGGAAATCATCACGAAGGCTTTCAACTTCGCGAATGAGGCCCACAAAGGCATCAAGCGTTTGTCGGGCGAACCTTATATCTTGCATCCTATCAGCGTGGCCAAAATCGTTTGCAACGAGATTGGTTTAGGTTCGACCTCTATCTGTTCTGCTTTATTGCACGATGTAGTGGAAGACACAGACTATACGGTAGAAGATATCGAAAATATATTCGGTCCAAAGATTGCCCAAATAGTAGATGGTCTTACCAAGATATCAGGTGGTATCTTCGGAGAACATGCCTCTGCACAGGCAGAAAACTTCAAGAAGCTGTTGCTTACCATGAACGATGACATTCGTGTCATCCTTATCAAGATAGCTGACCGACTGCACAACATGCGTACCTTAGAGTCGCAGGCTCCCAACAAGCAGTACAAGATTGCTGGTGAGACACTATACCTCTATGCTCCTCTTGCCTATCGTTTAGGCTTAAACAAAATCAAGACCGAGCTGGAGAACTTAAGCTTTAGATACGAGCATCCTGAAGAATATAGAGAGATTGAGAAAAAGTTGGAAGAAACAGCAGCTGAGCGTGACAAGGTTTTTACCGAATTTACAGCTCCCATTCGTCAGCAACTCGACAAAATGGGACTGAAATACCGTATCATGGCACGTGTCAAAGCTGTCTATTCCATCTGGAACAAGATGCAAACCAAGCATGTGACTTTTGATGAGGTATATGATATTTTAGCAGTACGCATTATCTTCGAACCAGCTTCACCAAGCGTGGAGATGAACAATTGCTTTGACATCTATGTCAGTCTGTCGCAGATTTACAAGCCTCATCCTGACCGCATACGCGACTGGGTAAGTCATCCGAAAGCCAATGGCTATCAAGCACTTCATGTCACCCTCATGGCCAATAATGGTCAATGGATTGAGGTGCAGATACGTAGCGAACGTATGAACGACATTGCCGAACAGGGTTTTGCTGCCCATTGGAAATATAAGGATGGACCTGCACAGGAAGACATTTCCCCTACTGACGATGACACTGAATTGAATAAGTGGTTGGTCACCATCAAGGAAATACTTGACGACCCTCAGCCGGATGCCATGGATTTCCTTGACACCATAAAGTTAAATCTATTTGCTCAAGAAATATTTGTATTTACTCCTAAGGGAGAGATCAAGACCTTACCACAAAATTCTACAGTATTGGATTTTGGTTTCTCACTGCATACTGAGATTGGTGCTCACTGTATTGGTGCTAAGGTAAATCACCGACTGGTGCCTCTCAGTCACAAGCTTAACAGTGGAGATCAGGTGGAAATTCTTACCTCTCGTTCACAGAAGGTACAACCTGAATGGGAAAGTATTGCTGCCACAGCCAAGGCTCGTGCCAAGATAGCATCCATCTTACGAAAAGAGTCTAAAGCAATCCAGAAGAAGGGTCTCAACATGTTAAGTGAGTTTTTAAAGGAAGAAGGCATCTATGTAGATGAAGTGGTACTCAACAAACTGACTCGTCTACACGAGAAATCTGACCCTGATAGTTTATTGGAAGCCATCGGCTCTGATCAGATTAAGTTGGGTGATGATGATCTCGATGCTCTGAAAGGCAAAACCAAGACTTCTTGGACAAGATTCCTCAAATTGCCTTTCGGCAATAAAGAAAAGAACAACCAGGAGCCCATTACGCAAGAGGATGTCAGTTCAACGATGGAAAAGAAAGAGGTGAAGAAAATCACCAAACAAATTCTTAAGCTGACAGAAGAGACCATAAAGAAAAACTATGCAATTGCAGACTGTTGTCATCCTATTCCTGGTGATGATGTGCTGGGTTATATTGATACAAATGGCAAGATTACCATTCATAAACGCCAATGTCCCATTGCTGCAAAACTCAAAAGCAGCTATGGCAATCGAATCATAGCTACACAATGGGACACTCACAAACAACTGACGTTCTTAGTAACCATCATTATTAAAGGGGTTGACCGTTTGGGATTGCTCAGCGATGTCACGCAAGTCATCTCGCACCAATTAAACGTCAATATCCGTAAGCTTACCATTGAGACAATAGAAGGCATCTTCGAGGGAAACATACAACTTTACGTCCATGACGTAGAAGATGTACATGCCATCATTGCAGAGCTGAAGCGTATTGATAGCATTAAGGAGGTAATCAGGGAATAAAAACAGTGTTGTTTAAAGGTTTTCTTTCAACACCTCCACCTGATCATAAGAAAATGAATCTAGCGCATCACGCATACCTGCTAATTCGGTGCGCAAAACCTTGAGACGTTCCAGCACTTCCACCTTCTTATCAGTATTATCTTTGTTGACCTTGATGCGTTGGCGTGCCCCAGGTATGGTCATACCCTCTTCTTTCACCAGATGATGAATGAGCCTTACTAATTCGATATCTTTCTGTTGGTACTGGCGAATACCCCTACCCGCTTTCTTGGGGGCCAATGCAGGAAATTCCTTCTCCCAGAAACGAAGGGTTGATTCGTTAACATTAAACATCTCAGCCACCTCGCTGATGGAGTAAAACAGCTTTAATTCGTTCTCTTTGTTCAGCATATTCTGATTTTTTTTGTAAAACTAATAAAAAAGCAGTATCTTCGCAACCAAATTTAGAAAAAAGTATAAAAAATAGTTCGATATGTTGACAGCTAATGAGATAAGAGACGCTTTTACAGGCTTCTTTGAGAGCAAAGGTCATCACAAAGTGCCTTCAGCTCCAATGGTAATCAAGGATGACCCAACGCTAATGTTTACCAACGCAGGCATGAATCAATTTAAGGACATCATACTTGGCAATCGTCCTGCTCAATGGACGCGTGTGACCGATTCACAGAAATGCTTACGCGTGAGTGGCAAACACAACGACTTGGAAGAAGTAGGTCATGATACCTACCACCATACGATGTTCGAGATGCTGGGCAACTGGTCGTTTGGCGATTATTTCAAGAAAGAAGCCATCAGTTGGGCATGGGAGTTTTTGGTAGATGTGCTGAAACTCAACCCAAAAGATCTGTATGCCACAGTATTTGAAGGCTCACCCGAAGAAGGTCTGGATCGTGACAACGAAGCAGCCAGTTATTGGGAACAGTTCTTGCCAAAAAGTCACATCATCAATGGCAACAAGCACGACAATTTCTGGGAAATGGGAGATACAGGCCCTTGTGGCCCATGCTCCGAGATTCACCTCGATTCTCGTTCTGCAGCAGAGAAAGCTGCTGTGCCAGGTTATGAGCTTGTAAACAAAGACCACCCACAAGTGATTGAAATATGGAACTTAGTGTTCATGCAATATAATCGAAAAGCTGATCAAAGCTTGGAGCCACTGCCTGCCAAGGTAATAGACACTGGCATGGGCTTTGAACGTTTAGTTCGTTCATTACAAGGCAAACAATCTAACTACGACACCGACATTTTCCAGCCTATCATTCAGGAGATTGGTCGTCTGTCAGATCTTCAGTATGGCAAGGACGAAAAGGTGGATGTAGCTATGCGTGTAGTAGCTGACCACCTACGAACCATCGCTTTCTCTATCGCCGATGGGCAGTTGCCAAGCAATGCCAAAGCAGGCTATGTCATTCGTCGCATCTTGCGTCGTGCCATTCGTTATGCTTACACCTTCTTAGGCCAGAAAGAAGCATTTATCTATAAGCTGCTGCCAGTCTTGATTCGTGAGATGGGTGCCACCTATCCTGAACTGGAGGCACAGCGTGACCTTATTGCAAAAGTGATGAAGGAAGAAGAAGATTCATTCCTGCGTACTTTGGACAATGGTATCAACTTGCTGAACAAGGCAATGGATGAGGTGAAGGCTAAAGGTAAGACCGAGCTGGATGGCGTACAAGCATTTACCTTGTTCGACACCTACGGGTTCCCACTCGACCTAACAGAGCTGATTTGCCGTGAGAATGGTCTGACTGTAGATGAGAAGCAGTTTGGCGAGGAGATGGAAAAACAGAAAGCCCGTGCCCGCAACGCTGCCGCTGTTGAGACAGGTGACTGGGTAACGCTGCGTGAGGGTGAGACAGAGTTTGTTGGTTACGACTATAGCGAATACGAATGTCACATACTTCGTTACCGCAAGATAACACAGAAGAAACAGACTTTCTATCAGATAGTACTTGACTACACCCCATTCTATGGCGAAATGGGTGGTCAGGTAGGCGAATGTGGTGTGATATGCAGCGAGTTCGAGACCATCGACATTGTGGATGCCAAGCATGAGAACGGTATGACCGTACACATTGCCACCAAGTTGCCCGAGCATCCAGAAGCCAACTTCATGGCATGTGTCGATTTGGAGAAGCGTGCAGCCAGTGCAGCTAACCACTCAGCTACCCACTTGCTCGACGCTGCTTTGCGTCAGGTGCTGGGCACCCATGTAGAGCAAAAGGGTTCGTTTGTGTCACCAGAGACCTTACGATTCGACTTCTCTCATTTCCAGAAAGTCACCGATGAAGAGCTTCGCCAGGTTGAGCGCATCGTTAATGCCAAGATTCGTGAGGACATCCCATTGCAGGAGCATCGAGACACCCCATTGGAAGAAGCCAAGAAGATGGGTGCCATCGCTCTCTTTGGCGAGAAATACGGTGACAAGGTTCGCGTGGTGCAATTTGCTGAGAGTGTTGAGTTCTGCGGTGGTATCCATGTAAGGTCAACGGGCCATATCGGCATGTTCAAGATTGTGAGCGAGAGCAGTGTAGCTGCTGGCGTACGTCGTATTGAGGCCATCACAGGCAAGAAACTCGAAGATATGCTCTACACGATGGAAGATACCATAAAAGGCATGCGTGCATTGTTCAACAATGCGCCAGACCTGATGGGTACCGTACAGAAATATATCAGCGAGCACGACGGCATGAAGAAGGAAATCGAGAAGTTCCAGGCACAAGCAGTCGAGAACGTAAAGAACCAGTTGGTGAGCCATGCAGAGACCATCAACGGCATAAAGGTAGTGAAGTCAGTATTACCAATGTCAGCTAACGGTGCTAAAGACCTGGTATTTAAGATTCGTGCTGCTATACCTGAAAACCTGTTCTGTGTAGTGGGTACAGAAGAAAATGGTCGCCCGCTTATCAGTGTGATGATCAGTGAAGATTTGGTAAAGAGCCACAACCTCAACGCAGGCATGTTAGTACGCGAAGCTGGTAAACTGATTCAAGGCGGTGGTGGTGGCCAACCCCACTATGCAACTGCTGGTGGTAAGAATGCCGATGGTCTTCATGCAGCTGTGGATAAAGTAATAGAACTGGTGAAGTTGTAAAGTGGAGTATTAAACAATCTGTTCCTTGGGATAGTTTACCAAGTAGAGGGTGCCAGTGGCACGGGTAAAAGCGGTATAAAGCCATTGGAAGTAATCGGGTGTCAATGACTTCTCTGGCATATAACCTTGATCAAGAAAGACATTTTTCCACTGGCCACCCTGTGCCTTGTGGCAAGTAATGGCATAGGCATATTTAACTTGTAGGGCGTTGTAATATGGGTTTTCTTTAAGTTTTTTCAGACGCTCACGTTTTTGAGGGATATTAGCATAGTCCTCCAATACTTGATTGAATAGACTCTCGTTCTCTTCTCTTATCAGTGCGGGTGCCTCGCTGTGTAACGTATCCAATAACATGGTGGTTTCCACCTCTATATCTTCATAGTCTGGAAACACGAGCGACACATCGGCAAAACGGAAGCCATAAAGCTGTCTTTCATTACGAACCCTGCGTACAACTGCCATCTCTCCATTTGCAATAAAGCCAATCTGAGGATGATGCTGCGTCCAATAATAGTTGTTTTTTGCCACCATAAGGCGGTCACCTCCCTCCAATTCCGATTCACGCCATAGATTCTTGGAACGAATCCCCATATTATAGATGTTGGCTCGTTTATTAGAACGACATACCACAATAGTTTCATCTTCGCCATCACGTTGGTAACATTCTTCCAATTGTGCAATCAAATCATAACCAGGTATCATTTGAATATCAGCAAATCCTGTTATCTTTATTTTAGGCAACGAGGAACAATTACCCGAAGTAATCAACTGCCTCAACACAGTGGCATTCCATAAGATGCCAGACTCTTGCCCTTGACGCACCACCTGTGTGAGTGTCTCCTCAAATACCTGCAGACCATAACCACGTAAAGCATCGGCAAACAGGGCAGGACTAAGGTCCTCACCCACTGGAGGTAACTGAGCTGTATCCCCCATTAGCATGAGGCGGCATCCTTCGCCATTATACACAAAACTTATAAGGTCATCTAGAAGGCATCCTGAACCGAAGGTAGCTCCAGAAAGTCCCTGGTTGGATATCATTGAAGCTTCATCAACAATGAAGAGGGTATGCTTAGATAGATTGTCGTTGAGCGAGAAGCTACCCATATCGGCAGTGATCGTCTTTTGACGGTAAATCTTTCTATGAATAGTATATGCAGGATGACCAGCATAGGATGCAAACACCTTGGCAGCTCTGCCCGTTGGGGCCAACAACACACACTTCTGCTGGAGTTGGTCAAGAGTCTTTACTAATGCGCTGAACAATGATGTCTTTCCTGTTCCTGCATAGCCCTTTAATAGAAACGCCGTTTCGTTTTTAGGCAAAAACAAAAAATCCGACAAACTTTTTATCACTTTTTCCTGCTCAAGTGTTGGTTGATAAGGAAAATTTTCCTTAATTTGCTGCACCAAATGATTTTTTATCATCTTTTATGAATAAAAATTGTTTGCAATGCGCAAAATTAAAATAATTTCTTGTAATTTTGCAGAAGGGAAAATAATAACTAAAAAAAATAATAACATGAAGACTGTATTAAACATTGTTTTGGCTGCCATCGCAGTATTTCTTCTCTACATTTGCTACGAGAGTGTGATGGGGCCTGTCAGATTCGAAGAAGAAAAAGCGATTAGAGACAAAGCCGTTCAGGCTCGTTTGCTGGACATCCGTAAGGCGCAGGCTGAGTATAGCAATACGCACGAACGCCAGTATACTGACAACTTTGACACTCTGATCTATTTCGTAAAGAACCAGAAACTCCCTCTCGTGTTTAAGAAGGGTGTATTGAGCGATGCACAGCTTGAGAGCGGTCTGACAGAAGCTAAGGCAATGGCAATTATCAATAAGGCTAAGAAGACCGGCAAGTATGATGAAGTAAAGAAGAACGGTTTGGAAAACTTCTCTCGTGACACTACCTGGGTAGCTGTTATCGATACCATCTTCCCTAAAGGCTTCAATGCAGATTCTCTGCGTTATGTACCTTTCGGTAATGGCATACAGTTCCAGATGGATACTTTGACCCAGATTGCACGTTCTGGCGCTCCTATCTGTCTATTGGAAGTAAAGACTCCTTACGAAGCATATCTTGGCGACCTCGACAAGCAGGAAATCATCAACTTGAAAGACCAGCAGCAGCAGTTGAACAAGTATTGCGGTCTGAAGATTGGTGACCTGGAGACTGCAAACAACAATGCAGGTAACTGGGAGTAATTCTAATCAACACATATTATCCATCCGCTTTTCGGCGGATGGATTTTATTTTGTCCTTCTTAACCCTAAAGTTAAGGAGAATGGTGAGTCATCCACTCCTTTAATATATAATGTGGATGAGTCACTTTCTTTTACAGCCAACCTCAAGCATGCCATCGACGAGCTGGAATGGTTAAGCTATAAATACAAAGCAGTACACATTATTATCGCTACTCAACGCTTTACTATCGTTCCTTTGGATTTCTTTGAGGATGAACATGCTGAGACACTTTTCTACCACAACTTCCAAAGCATCGACAATGAAGTCGTGGAGTATAACATCCTTCAAAAGAACAACTCCGTAGTACTGTATGGCATAGATAAAGCACTGCTCACAATGCTCTATAACTTGTTTCCAGAAGCGCAGGTAAAGGCACAGGCCACCATGCTGATTGAACACCTTACGGAGCATAATTGCCATGTGGACAAACGACAGATGCTGTACCTTTACTCAAAGAACAGCATTTCCATTGCTGCTTTGGAACGACACAACCTGCTTTTCTGCAATAGTTTTAGCTGCACACAAGTATCTGATCGTTTGTATTACATCCTACATTGCTGGAAGCAATTGGGTATGGATCAACAGACTGATGAACTTTTGTTGGCAGAGAACAATTCTGAAGCCGATGAATTGAAGAAAGAACTAGCTCGTTACATTGCACATATTACCCCTGTTTCCCCTAATTTTGACATAGAATCCACTGCAATATGAGGGTTGTGAGCGGCATATACAAAGGCAGACGTTTTGATGTACCTCACTCCTTCAAAGCACGTCCAACCACGGATTTCGCCAAAGAGAACCTATTCAATGTTCTAAGCAATCTGGTTGATTTTGAAAACCACATACAAGTACTTGATTTATTCGCAGGTACTGGCAGTATCAGTCTGGAATTCATTTCTCGTGGGTGTGATCAAGTGGTATGCATAGAAAAAGATAGAGACCATTATGCTTTTATATGCAAGGTACTTAAAGACTTGGGCGACACATCATGTCAACCCCTAAAGACAGATGTGTTCAAGTTTATCAGCCATTGCAGTCAACAGTTTGACATTATCTTTGCAGATCCACCATACGCATTGCCCAACTTAGCTTCTTTACCAGACCTTATCGTTGAGAACCATCTGTTGAAAGAAAACGGAATCTTTATCTTGGAACATGGTAAGGACCATCAATTTGAGCTACACCCCAACTATATGCAACATCGTTGTTATGGAGCTGTAAACTTTACATTCTTCCAGTGTGCCGTCAAAGCAACGGCGACATCAAACGAATAAAACTTTCAAGCACCTTATTTCTGCGAGGGCGTTTCTCCCATTGTTTCAACGATACCTTCTTGCACACTTTTAGATCTTTTAAGAAGATCTCTCTTGCTTCTATCGCTACCTGCTCATCATAAATAAAAGCATTCGCCTCAAAGTTATGTTCAAAGCTACGAAAATCCATATTGGTAGATCCTATGGTAGTCAATTGATCATCACTAACCATGAGCTTGGAATGCAGGAAGCCCTTTTGATAGAAATAAACTTTTACACCAAACTTCAACACATCTGCCAGATACGAACAAGAGCCCCAATGAGTCATCATAGAATCTGACTTCTCTGGTATCATCAGCCGAACATCAACCCCGGCCATAGCTGCCGTTTGGAGTATATTGAGCATAGCCTCGGTAGGTAGAAAATAAGGCGTCTGAATATAGAAATACTTTTTTGCATTACTCATGGCTTTCATCAATCCCATCTCAATTTCATGTCCTGGTTCGATGGGAGAACTAGTTACTATTTGTATGGTCGATGTCCCCATATCATCTATCAACGGGAAATAGTGTGCCGACGTCAGTAATGTACCATCAGTAAAATACCAATCTAATAAGAAAGCAGTTTGCAACCCATGCACAGCCTTACCTTTTATCTTCAAATGGGTATCTCTCCAAATGCCCCATGATACGCCATTCACATAGCGATCAGCTAGATTCATACCTCCGATAAAACCAGTATGCCCATCTATAATAACAATTTTGCGATGATTGCGATAATTGGCTTTATAGGTGAACAGAGGAAATCTTACCTTCAAGAAGCTTCTGACCTCAATGCCAGCCTCCATCATGACATCAAAAAAAGTATTAGGGGTCTGCCAACTCCCCACATCGTCATAGATCACACGTACAGCTACGCCCTGACGAGCTTTGGCAATTAACACATCACGGACTCTCCCACCTACCTCATCGTCCGCAAAGATATAGGATTGTAAGTGAATATGGTCTTGAGCTTGCTGCAGTTCTTGCAAAAGGGTTTCTATCCATACAGATCCATCAATAAAAATATTTGTCTTATTATTAACATATGGAAATGCATGGTTAGAACGTTGGAACAATGATATCAACCCTTCATAACCCACTGGAAAGAAAGTGTCATTTTGCGAAAGATATTCTTCTTCAGGACGTTTCAGCAGTTTACTATAGCTACGACGACTGATTACCTGGTCACGTCTATGTGTTCTCCCAAAAAAGAAATAGAACACCAATCCTATTATTGGAAGAAAGACCAGAACTAATACCCAAGCAATGGTCTTAACAGGGTTACGATTCTCCAATACCACCACCCAGATGGTACTGACAATCACAGCTAAGTATATCAGATATACTGACCACGAAGCAATCAATCTAACTATTTCACTCCATTCAATCATTTTATTCAGAAGGCCTGCGCCCACCGCCAAAACCGCCACCCCGGTTTCCACCACCAGCTGGAGGACCTTGGAAGCCACCACCTGGACGACCACCGCCGAAACCACTAGGAGGCATACCTCCTTCCGGACCTTCACCAGGTCCACGTCTCTGCTGACGGGCATTTTTGCCTCCAAAGATGTTCAGACGATAAATAAAGTGTACCATCACATAACTGTTGATGGCATTGTATTGGTTCACAGAACGGCCGTTAGCAGTCAGTGAACGCATAATCGTGCTTTGCTTCTTCAGAATATCATATGCCTCTACACTCAATGAAGCAGCTCCCTTGAACAATGACTGTGAAATCTGTGCATTCCAAATCAACTCGTCTCGATTCATACTCCTATCACTATAACCTCTACGAGCTTGATTAGTGATATTGGTTGAGATAGTCATGTTCCAAGGCAGAATTATTTGTGTATTTGCGCCATAAGAAAAGGTAAAAGGTTCCTGATTATTCTGTGCATTTAACTTGTTTCGCTCAACGCTGTAATTGATGGCACCATTAATACCAAACTCAAACCAGTCGTTACGGTAAGCGCCATTCACTCGTTCTCCTAATGTCAGGTTTGTTGTAGTATTCTTTTGCTCAATATGTGTCTTGCTGTCCGTAAGGTAACCGACATTGTTGGTATAGTTTACCTGGGTAACTGTATTGATGGTATATTTCTGATTCTTTAAAGCGGTATTGTAATTAAACATACCCATTACGTTCCAGTTGCCATTAATATTCTTCGGCATAGTGGTCCATCCACCTGTCTTTTCATTATAAGTACGGCTATTACTGATACTATTCTGTGAAGCATTAAAGAATGCATTAGCAGAAATGCCTCGTTGTCGCTCTGCATCATAAGTATTATAGAACAAAGTAATAGTATGGGTAAATGAAGGCTTCAAACCAGGATTACCCACACGAACATTCAACGGATTGGTATAGTCAGTGATAGGTAGCAGGTTCTCCATACTTGGTTGTGAACTTCTTCCTCGATACTGGAATCGCAGTTGACTAACCTTTGAAAAACGATATCTGAAATCCACATTTGGAGCAAAGTTAAACACATTACGAGTGGTATCAATCATATAGTCACCTCGTTTGTAGGAAAGAACCGTATGCTGTGGCTGTAAGTTTATACCGGCACTCAACTGGTATTTCTCACGATTAAAGCGTAAGGTTATTGATGCATCGTGACTATAGGTACGATATTCTGCATACTTACTTAAGCTGTCAACCTCTGCATTAAAATAGCCATTTGGTAGATTATCGCCTAACCTCCATGTAAAATCATTCAAATTATATGTCTTACGATCATTTTTGTTCAAGCCATATTGAAATTCATAACTGAACTGTAGGAACGTGCTCTTACCAAGTGGCTCACTATAAGTCATCTGTGCAGAATAAGTGGTATTCTTAGTAGGCGATGCAATAAATTCATTGCGAATCAGCGTTGAGTCACCCCCTAACTGACTTACCAATTGGTAATAACGAGTCAATGATTGTGTATATTGGTCGTTATCATTATCTCCGTAGCGGAATTGTCCTCTAAAAGTAATATTCCTGCCATTATCACTCAACTTACGGTTTATCTGCAAAGAACTATTTACAGAGAACGAGTTCTGCTTAGTCAAACTAGCACTTTCTGTCAGATTCCTACGTATAGCCTTCAAGGGGTCTGTATCAGGTAATATATCAAAGCTCAGATAGTCATTGGGATTATCCACCAACTCATAAGGATCACTGCCAAAGGTTCCCGACTGTGAATCAGAGCTGTTGTTGGTCTTGCCCCAGGAAACAGTAGGTCGAAATAAGATATCTGTCATCTTGTTGGGTTTCCACTCAATACGCATATTAGCGTTCCATTGATGATTTTTATTTCGACTCATAGAGTTGGTGTTCATAAAAGAGCTGGTTCCATCAACCAGGAAATTCTCCTGTGAGCCGATATTCTTAACATCATTGTCACGCCAATTATATCTTATGCTACCTCCCAATTCCAACTTGTCTGTCTCTGTAGCAAAACTCATTCCAAGAGTCTTAGTGGCCGTCAAACCGTTGTTTCGACCAAAGCGTATGCCGCCACCACCGCCACCACCAGAGAAACCCTGATCGTTCACATTATTGGCACCTCCCATAAAAGTCAGCTGGGTAGAGCCTCTAAAATAATTCAACATGGCACGACTAGTATATCGTTTCTCGGTACCTGCACCTAAATCTATGTTACCAAACAAGCCTTGGTTCATATTCTTCTTCACCGTCAAGTCAAGCACCGTCTCCTCTTCACCATCATCAATTCCAGTAACGCGAGCCATGTCCGATTGTCGATCGTATGTCTTAAGGTTTTCTACCATATCTACAGGCAAATTCTTGAGGCCTGTTTGCACATCACCCCCAAAGAATTCCTTACCATTCACCATCAATTTCTTGATATCTTTGCCATTGATCTTGATATTACCTTCATCGTCCACCTCTGCTCCTGGCAGTTTCTTCACCAGCTCCTCCAACATCGCGCCTTCTGGTGTACGATAGGCACTGGCATTATATAATAAGGTATCCTCCACCACCTGCACTTGTGCAGCCATAGCCGTAACAATAGCCTCTCGTAATGCAATGGCATCGAGTTCCAGTTTCTTGGTCCCCACATTTACATTAGTGCGTTGATTACTCAGCGTGAGTTGTTCGAATATATTTTTATAACCAATGAAGGAAATCTTCATGACATACTTGCCAGCAGCAACTTTGGGTAACTCAAAAGAACCGTCATCCAATGTGGCGGCACCATTAACGTATGTACTGTCTGGCAGAGAGAGCATCTGAATAGTTGCCTGTACCACTGGTTCGTTCGAATCCTTATCAATTACCTTACCTCTTACTGTGATGTTCCTAGTCTGTGCGGCGGCTGATACCACCAACATTGACATGAATAAACAGAATAATAGCTTTTTCATTAATGTACTACAATTGTTATTAAACTTGGCTTTATGACATCAGACTGTAAGGACTGTTTAATAACACCATTCAACATTTAAAATAATTTAAGTTTTTCCGTTCACAAAGATACACCTTTTATAGATTAATTATATCTTTGCAATCTAAAAATATCATAAAACCATTGATTATGGACGATACAGGAGTCATTCTTTGCCAAAATTTCTTGGATGAGCTTTCCAAAGCAATCACCCTTTGTGCACCTGACCAGCTGTTTGTGCTTACTGATGAAACTACGCATGAGATGTGTTTGCCTTTATTGCATGGCATAGATGCATTGACACAAGCGCATCATATTATGATTGGTGCAGGTGATGTTAACAAGAACATAGACACATTGTCAAACGTTTGGCAAGCATTGAGCGATCAAGGCGCTACGCGGCATTCACTCCTGATTTGTTTAGGAGGAGGCATGGTAACCGATTTAGGAGGTTTTGCAGCTTCCACTTTTAAGCGGGGAATAAAGTATATCAACATTCCTACTACACTTTTGGCAATGGTAGATGCTGCAGTTGGAGGGAAGACTGCCATCAACTTCAATGGTTTGAAAAATGAGATAGGTGTTTTTCAGCCTGCTTTCAGAGTGCTACTTGAGACTGAGTTTCTGCGCACACTCGATACCCATAACCTTTTATCAGGCTATGCAGAGATGCTGAAACATGGCCTTATAAGCAACTACGATACTCTTAATGAACTACTGGCTTTTGACCTTGCTAACATCGACTATAACCAACTCAAGCAATTAGTAGGTAAATCAGTAAATGTAAAAGAAAATATTGTAAAGAAAGATCCTAAAGAACAAGGACTTCGTAAGTCTTTAAATTTAGGTCATACCATAGGCCATGCATTCGAGTCGCTAGCCTTGAATCAACAACGACCTGTTTTGCACGGATATGCGGTAGCTTGGGGATTGGTATGTGAACTTTATATATCACATGTGAGTGTAGAATTTCCACGTGATGTGATGCGACGTGTTATACATTTTATTCATGAAAACTATGGCACATTTATCTTCACATGTGATGACTACGAGTTACTCTACAAATTTATGCTACACGACAAAAAAAACAAAGGGGGAATTATCAACTTCTCCTTATTGAATGATGTTGGAGAACTATGTCTTAACCAAACAGCTACACAGAGCCTCATCTACGAAACACTCGATTTTTATCGTGAGTGTATGGGAATATAAAGAAAGTCCTCTAAATCGATAATTTAGAGGACTTTCTTGTAGTGGAGCGGGGATTCGAACCCCGATTACATGCGTGAGAGGCATGTGTCCTAGCCCTTAGACGATTCCACCATTTCAAATAAAGAATATTGAATCCTTTGTACACCCTCAGGGGCTCGAACCCTGGACACCCTGATTAAGAGTCAGGTGCTCTACCAACTGAGCTAAGGGTGCATCACTCTTAATTGCGGATGCAAAGGTATGAGTTTTTTTGTTATCTACAAAACTTTCCTTTGTTTTTTTTCACCATTTACTAAAAAAGATTATTCAAAGGTATATAGCTCAGAAGGTATAGAACGCTTTAATGCACATAGTTCTACATCTTTACCAACAATAATGCCTGCATCCTTCAAACGATACTCCACTGTTTTATAGGCTAAATCAGGATGGTTATTGTCCTTACTTAAATGACAAAGCCAAATATAATGAAGATGTGGTTGCCAATGGGTAGCAAGGAATTCTGCCGTATCGGCATTACACATATGACCCGTACAACTTGCTATACGATCTTTCAAATATGGAGGATATGGCCCCATCTTCAGCATCTCAGCATCATAGTTTGCCTCAATCACAAGGTAATTAGCTTTAAGTATATATTTCTCAACCGTAGGAGTAATCTGCCCCAAATCAGTAATGAAACAAAATGTCTTACCATCGGCTTCTATGCAGTAACCAACATTATCAGTACCATCGTGAGGTACCTCAAAGGATTCAATGGTAAAATCACGTATTTTTAAAGGCTGGTATTTCTCAAGCCTTTTTGCACTTATGCCTAATTTCTGGGTCATGCAATAGCTCTTGTTTATACCTACATGCGTTAGAGAAGTAGCAAAAATCGGTAAAAACAAGTTTTCGCCAAGCACACCTACTGATTTAATATGATCTGCATGGTCGTGAGTGATAAAAACGGCCACAATATGCTCCATAGGAATACCCACCTCTTTCAATCTTTTTTTGATAGTGCGTATACCTATACCAGCATCGACAAGGATCCCGTATGAATCAGTGCCAAGATAATAACAGTTGCCACTGCTTCCACTCGCAAGACTCATGAACCTTATTTTCATCATCCTTCTTTTTTCCTACGTTATTCAATAAAAGCAGGTATCTTAACATAAAGACACCTGCCTATATAAGGAAGCCGCATTGAGTATTAGATGAAGATGAAACTCCGAATGACATGTTTTGAGAGCCCAATCCCTTTGTAATCCACCGACTCTAAGTTACCCTTACGGGCGTGGCCCGCCATTGGAATGTGGAGCTTGTCTCGGTATTTCTTTATAAATTGATGAGTTTCCCGATCGCATCAATGCGGCTTGTGTTCCCATCATCTGTTTACAAATATAAAACATTGAAAATTAATATGCAAATAAACAGAGAAAAATATTTACTTTCGGCTCATTTCGACAGAATCCATAAAAACAATGGCAAGCTCTAAAGAGAGCTTGCCATAATAACCCAATATTCTTTATTACAGCTGGTTAAGCTGTCTTTGCTTTTGCAACAATAGCCTTGAAAGCCTCTGGATGGTAAACTGCTAAGTCTGCCAATACCTTGCGGTTGATTTCAATACCAGCCTTATGCAGAGCGCCCATCAGTTTAGAATAAGACAGACCTTCCAAACGAGCAGCAGCATTGATACGCTGAATCCACAATGCACGGAAGTTACGCTTATTGGCCTTACGGTCGCGGTATGCATACAACAAACCTTTCTCCCAAGTATTCTTGGCAACGGTCCATACGTTCTTTCTTGCACCAAAGTAACCTCTGGTTAACTTCAAAATTTTCTTTCTCTTTGCTCTAGAAGCAACATGATTTACTGATCTTGGCATAGTTTTTTGTTTTTTGAATGTTAGCGCCACAGCTTACAGCTATGGTCTTTACGGCTAAAACACTCGGTTAATAACTAATTTTTCTTGCACGACTTATCGAATAGCGAGAAGTTCACGAACCTGACGAACATTTGAAGGGTCAACGATCGTTGAGTAACACAAATTTCTCTTCTGCTTCTTAGTCTTCTTAGTCAGAATGTGACTATGATAAGCATGCTGTCTTTTAATTTTACCTGTTCCGGTAAGAACGAATCTTTTTTTAGAACCGGAGTTAGTCTTAATCTTTGGCATCTTACTGTTTTTAATTAATTTAATTAATATATATGGCAACGCACTACACCTACGGCGTTACTCATTTTCTGTTTCTGGGTCTGAAGCAGTAACTACAGCTTGCTTCTGAGGCTTTGGCTGTACGTTCTTTGCATCAGTGTTTTTCTTCTTGATGATTTCCTTCTTTGGAGCCAAAACGATGGTCATTTTCTTTTTCTCCAACACAGGCATCATCTCAACCTTGGCATATTCCTCAAGGTCATTGGCGAAACGCAACAATAGCACCTCACCTTGCTCCTTGAAAAGTATAGAACGTCCTTTGAAATAGACATAAGCACGAACCTTATTACCCTCTTTCAAGAAAGAGATAGCATGATTCTTCTTGAAATTGAAATCATGATCATCGGTCTGTGGACCAAAACGAATTTCCTTAACTTCCGTTTTAACCTGCTTAGCCTTCATCTCCTTCTGGCGTTTTTTCTGCTGATAGAGGAATTTCGAAAAATCTATCACACGGCATACAGGAGGCTGTGCAGTGGGCGAAATTTCTACCAAATCTGCTTCGTGCTCTTCGGCAATGCGCAAAGCTTGAGCAATGGGATATACTTTCGACTCGATGTTATCACCAACGATACGAACTTCCTTGGCTCTGATTTGGCCGTTTATCCGGTATTGATCTTTGTTATCGTCTTTCATTCAAAAAAACTACTATTTCTAAAAAAACGCGGCGCAAAGTTACCACTTATTTATCATATTTTGAACTTCTTCGCTAATTTTTTTAGCAAAATCTTCAAATTTCATGGTTCCTTGGTCGCCAAAGCCCTGCTTACGTACTGAAACTTCACCATTTTCTGCCTCTTTTTCGCCAACAACCAACATATATGGTATACGCTTCATCTCATTGTCGCGAATCTTACGTCCAATTTTCTCATTACGGTCATCCACCAAAGCGCGAATATCGAACTGCTTCAAGTACTTTTGTACTTTAGTAGCATAGTCATTAAATTTCTCACTGATAGGCAGGATAGCCACTTGATCTGGAGTAAGCCACAATGGGAACTTACCTGCTGTATGCTCAATCAACACGGCAACGAAGCGTTCCATAGAGCCAAATGGAGCACGGTGAATCATCACAGGACGATGCTTGAGGTTGTCTGAACCCGTGTATTCCAACTCAAAACGCTCAGGCAAGTTATAATCTACCTGAATAGTACCCAACTGCCAACGACGGCCTATAGCATCCTTTACCATGAAGTCAAGTTTAGGACCATAGAAAGCAGCCTCCCCATATTCAATCTTTGCAGGCAAGCCTTTCTCCTGACAAGCCTCTACAATAGCACGTTCAGCACGTTCCCAGTTTTCATCAGTACCTATATACTTCTCATGATCATTAGGGTCACGGAGTGAAATTTGCGCTTCGAAGTTCTGGAAATCCATCGACTTGAATACAATAGAGATGATATCCATTACACGCAAGAACTCATCTTTCACCTGATCAGGACGGCAGAAAATATGTGCATCATCCTGTGTGAAGCTACGTACACGTGTCAGTCCGTGTAACTCTCCACTCTGCTCATAACGGCATACAGTACCAAATTCTGCTATACGCAAAGGCAGATCCTTATAAGAGCGAGGACTGTTCTTATACATCATACAGTGATGAGGACAGTTCATTGGTTTCAAGAAGTACTCCTCACCTTCTTCTGGTGTATGGATAGGCTGGAACGAATCCTTACCATAGTGTGCATAGTGACCAGAAGTAATGTACAGCAACTTGTTGCCGATTGGTGGAGTAATCACTTCCTGATAGTCATAACGTGCCTGAATGCGGCGCAAGAACTCCTGCAGACGCAAACGTAAAGCAGCACCCTTAGGTAACCACATTGGCAAGCCTTTGCCTACCGTTTCAGAGAACATGAACAGATCCATCTCTTTGCCAATCTTACGATGGTCACGTTTCTTAGCCTCTTCCAACATAACAAGATACTCATCTAACAGTTTTTTCTTTGGGAAAGAAATGCCATAGATACGAGTCATCTGTTCACGATTAGCATCACCACGCCAGAAAGCAGCAGAAACGCTTGTCAGCTTGATAGCTTTAATGGCACCTGTATTCATCAAGTGTGGGCCACGGCACAAATCGGTAAATGCGCCTTGTGTATAAGTTGAAATGGTACCATCTTCAAGATCTTGGTCAATATGCTCACATTTGTACAGCTGGCCATCAGCTTTAAACTGCTTCAGGGCATCAGCTTTAGACACCTCACGGCGAATGAGTTCTTCTTTCTTGGCAGCCAACTCTTGCATCTTCTTCTCAATGGCAGGCAGATCACCTTCTTTGATAACCACGCCATCTTTTGGCATCACATCGTAGAAGAAACCGTTTTCTATAGCTGGACCGAATCCAAACTGAATGCCAGGGTATAACTCCTGCAACGCTTCTGCCAGCAAATGGGCACTGGTATGCCAGAAGGTATGCTTGCCTTCCTCATCCTCCCACTTGTAAAGCACCACTTTAGCATCCTCGTTGATAGGACGGTTCAAATCGTAGGTCTCACCATTTACGCCACAAGACAAAACATCCTGTGCCAAACGAGAGCTGATGCTCTCTGCAATCTGCAAACCGGTAACTCCGCTTTCATACTCACGAACAGAGCCATCGGGAAATGTAATCTTTATCATAGTTCAAAACTCTTTTATTCACGCAATTGAGATGCAAAGTTACAAAAAATCGAGAGCAGAACAAAATAAGCAGCTTATTTTTATTTCAAAACTACTCGGTAAAGCGTTTAATTACATTATATGCCGAAGCAATTCCCAACTCACCAGCCTTGCTTAAGTCAGCTATCCCTTGACGATTGTTCCCTAGGAATATATGGGTTAGGCCACGATTATAGTATGCCTCAGCAAAGTCAGGTTTCATATCAATCACCTTATCATAGTCGGCTAATGCCGAACGATATTCTTTCATCTGGGTAAGCAAACAAGCTCTATTATAATAGCCATACACGAAATCTGGTGCCAAGTCTATCACCTTGTCAAGATCTCTTCGTACTAGGGTATAGTCCATTGTATCCATCTTATCTACCTTGAGTTGACCCACCAAAGGATTAGAGGATTGTTGAGCTTGGTTTTCCGCCGTTTGGTACTCAAATTGCTTAAATCTCACAACAGCTCGCATAAAATAAGCAGGGAAGAACGAATCATCTACCAGAATGCATTGCGTATAATCACTGATAGCATTTGAGAAATCCTGCACCAGGTAGAAATCCAAACCACGCATAAACCTTCGCATCGGATCATTCATATTAGCCACAATATCGGCACTACGTTGGTCGATAAGGGCAAAATGCAGATTTACCTGATTAGCATCCAATGGAGCCTCATTATTCGTTATCAGCAAATCACGATAGAAAGTTCTGTTATGATTGAGCTCATCGACATAACGATAGTAATGCATCGTTCTCTTCATATCAGTGGGCCTTTCATAGAAGGTTAATACAAACATTCCCTCCGGCTTGATGGTCACGTTGCGATCCTGCACCCTACCCCTACTATCGTTAGCATAAGTTCGATTGCCTTCTGTATCATCGGCAATCACCAGCTTATGATAATTCTCCACATTCTTGTCACTACGTTTTCTGGTAGTGCTAGCTGCATCTTCCTTCTCCGCATCTTCTTCCTTTCCAGCACCTTGCTTGGATGTATTGGCAGATGATTGATTCAGTCTGTCAATCTGTGCTCGCATAATAGCAAACTCATCTTGTTGGGCACCTCTTGTGTCGCCTATTTTCCTACGAGCCTCGGCTCTCTGATAATAGCCAGCAGTAAATTCCGGATAGACTGAAAGCACCTTGGAAAAGTCCATGATAGCACCTTTATAATCTCCAGTCTGTGAACGCAACAAACCTCTATTATAGGTAGCCATCATATCATCAGGATCGATGTTCAACACAAAATCGAAATCCTCTATCGCCCTATTATCATCTCCCACTTGGGCACGTAACAAACCACGATTATAATGTCCCATAAAGTTACCAGGATCAATATCGAGAGCCAAATCGTAGTCACTCATAGCTCCACGCAGGTTATTCTGATGGAAACGAGCCAAAGCTCTGTTAATATAGTTGTTCGCATTTCTGACACTTAGACGAATAGCTTGGTCAAGATCTTCCTCCGCTTCCTGATATTTGCCTTGCTTTAGCTTTACTAGAGCTCTTGAGCTCCAACCTCCAGGCTCGTATTTTTCCAGTTCTATGGCTTTGTCATAATCCATCAGGGCTTGTGTCGTATCCTTCTCATTGAGCAACACCTCTCCCCTCATCAGATAAGCGGTAGCATAGCGGGGAGCTACTTCCAACAACCTATTCAAATCTTCTTTAGCCTGTTCGTATTCTTTCTGTTGCAAGTGACAGAGTGAAAGATTGTGCCAAAGCACCACATTCTCTGGGTCGAGCCGCAAAGCGGCGGTATAATCCTGAATGGCTTCTGTGTATTTCTGCTGACGGATGCGAGCCAATCCTCTGATTTGATAAGCTCCCACTACAAAAGGATTACGGTCGATGGCCATATTACAATCATTCTCGGCACCCACATAGTCGTCCAAGTAGAATTTGGCCATTCCCCTATAGAAATATGGTTCGTAGAGATAAGGTTTGGCGCTGACAACCTGATTGAAATATTGAATAGACAACACATAGTCCTCAAAGTACAATGCATTGCGAGCGATAGCCATCACTCGGTCTGTATTGATTTGAGCCATCAATAGGTTGGGCACAAATAATAGAAGAAATAGTAGTTTGCGTATTTTCATTCTTGTCTTTAAATCTTAACTGCTTTATAGCGATAAGCGCAACGGACCTTACCCTTTAGCATAGAGCCCAGCTTGCCTCTTATCATCTGCTTGCGGAGGGTTGAGATGCGGTCAATGAACATCTTTCCATCCAAATGGTCAAATTCGTGTTGCATGACCCTTGCCAAATAGCCTTCCACCATCTCGTCATGAGGTTGTAAATCTTCGTCAAGGTAGGTGACATGAATCTTCCCTGCCCTCTTCACATTCTCATGAATACCAGGCAAACTCAAGCAACCCTCCTCCATATCTTCCAACTCACCACTGGTCTCAAGGATATGTGGATTGATATATGCCTTACGGAAGCCCTTGAATTCTGGCAACTCGTCAGAAAGCACATCCAGATTAATAACGACCACACGTATCGGCAAACCAATCTGAGGAGCTGCTAAGCCAACACCCTCTGCATTATCCATTGTCTCAAACATATTGGCGATTAATTCCTTCAAGTTAGGATAATCTGGTGCTATATCTTGCGCTACCTTTCGCAAAACGGGTTGTCCGTAGATATAAATGGGTAATATCATATCTTCTTTATTTAGCTTATTATTGTTTTATTCTCCATATACGATTGTAAGATAATGGTAGCACTAATCTCATCTACCAATGCCTTATTCTGTCTGTCTTTCTTTTTCAGTCCTCCGTCAATCATCGCACGATGAGCCAACACAGAAGTAAAGCGTTCATCTACATACTCTATAGGTACGTCTGGGAACAACTTCTTGAAACGGTTGACAAAAGGAGTGATGTTTGTCATATTGTCCGAAGCCTCATTATTCATCTGTTTGGGCAAACCGACAATTACCCTATCTACCGTCTCTTTGGACATATAGTCAGTAAGGAAAGTCATCAGTTGTGCCGTAGGAACTGTAGTCAATCCATTAGCAATAATTTGCAATGGATCAGTAACGGCAATGCCAGTACGTTTCCTCCCATAATCTATAGCCAAAATTCTTCCCATAAATAACAAATACTCTGCAAAAATACGAATATTAATTGAGAATAGAAGTAAAAAAAATATATAATATGAAAAAAGGGTACTCGAAACCGAGTACCCTTTTAACTTATCTAGATGATAATGAGTCTGATTAATCAACACCCATGATTACGACGCGAGTTGTTTCACGATCGCCGAACATGTTGTCAACGCCACCGTTAGAAACGATCTCAAGCTGGCTAGTAGGAACGCCCTCAGCAACGAGTGCATCGTAAACAGCCTTAGCACGAGCGTCAGTCAACTTCTGGTTGAAGCTAGAGCTACCAGTAGCCTTATCAGCATAAGCCTGTACCTTGAAAGTACCACCGCTTGCCTTGATGCCATCAGCCACCAACTTAACGGTTGCCTTAGCATAGTTGTCAAGCTTAGAGCTACCAATCTTGAAGAAGATAGGAGTCTTGTTGAACTTGGTCTCAGTAACAGTCTTAGTTTCAACAACTGTGCGAACCTCAGCTGGCTTGTTGAGAGCAGCAGCCAATTCGTTGCGCAGACGGTTGATCTCGTCGTTGAGAGGAGTAACATCCACGTATGGATTCAGCTTCTGGAACTTCTTGCCACCGAAAGTGTAAGTAACACCTGCACCAAAGTACAGAGCACCGATAGCAGTAGAAGTATTAGCATAACCCAGATAAGAGTCAGCAACTTCACCACGAACTTCGAGATCGATATCCCAATACTGGCTTACGTTGAACTTACCCTGCAAACCAACAGAACCGTTGATATGTGGACGAAGTTTCTCACCATTAGTACCACGACGATGAACAACCATACCATCACCAAAGCTCTGATAGATATCGAAGCCCTTAGAAGTCTTAGCGAAAGTCAAACCAGGACCAGCGAACACTGACAGGTTGAACAGACGATCAGGATTGTAACCCCAGATAGCATTAGAAATGTTGTACATACCATCGAGGCGAACAACAACCATACCCTTGTGATTCTCCTGTCTAGCAGCGTTGCTAGGATTGTGCTGGGTGTAGAAATTAGTTCTCCAGAAGCCAACCTGACCACGCAGACCAATTACTGGAGTAAACCACTTACCAAGAGAAACTGTGAAATGTGGTGCCACCTTACCAAAGCCACCCTCGCTTTTGCCAGAGTAAGTGGTAGAGAGACCACCTGTAGCACTGATAAAGATGTTATCAGCACCATTGCTAGTATATTTATCTCTTGACTGAGCTGATGCAGACATTGCAAAACCAACCATAGCCAAAGATAACAGTATTAATTTAGTCTTCATTTTTTTTGTTTTAAAATTAAAATGTTCTTCTATAAACTCAAATCCTACTTCAAGTAAATTTTGTAAGCCAAACCGCCTGTAAACCTGCTCATCTTCTGTAACTCAAACTGCATGTGCAGATGATTGAAGAGCAAATACATGGCACCAATCGCAAAATCTTTTGAATCGTATTCTGCCACTAATGTCAGAGGCTTGTGGAAAGAAGGACTATAGGTAACACCCACTGCAGGTCCGTTCAAGGGATAATCTTTACGCTTGTTATAAAGGTAAGCCACATGTACCCCTATTTCTTCCTTGCCAATCTGGAAATGCTTGGTGGCTGCTATGTAGAAACGGCTAAAATATCCGTTACCCGTTGCAGAACCAACCTGCTCTCCCGATGAAGTGAAAGGATCAGAAGTTCCCAACACAACACCTGGCATATACTTCCAGAACTGTCCCTCTTTCAAGGCTCTTATTCGGAACGAAAAATATCGATCCTGATTAGTGAAACCCGTATAACCGTATGGCTTAAGTCCCAAATGTTCCGCACTAAACAACGTACAAGTGTACGCTACTTCGAGCCAAGGAAAGATTGTTACGTTTAAGTAATAGTTATACGTGCCGTAATACCAAGCTGGCGGTGTAATCGACTTGTTCAAGAAATTTCCTCCTAGCATCACGGTTTTGTCTTTTTGCATCTCGCCCGAAGGCATGTGCAATAAGCCAGTGACACCATAGGTCATTTGAGCCGATAGCACGATGGGAAAGCACAGCAAAACAATCAAAAAGCCTATTTTGTGGCGAATACCCATCCTTGTTGTCCATTAGTTAATACCTAATATCAAATGGTCGGTTGATTACTCACCAGAACCACCACCTGAGCCATTGCTGCCATCAGCGTGGCCGTGAGCGTGAATATGATCGTGATCCAGAGCTACACCCTCAACTTCAACAACATAGTCTGTAATTCTTTCTACTGGCTGAACATAATCACCATCTTCCAAAGGAATAATTACATCCTCAAAGACACGTAAAGGAGTAACCTTAATACCTGTTACCTTAAACATAGCAGGAACAGTAAATGTATACTCATCACTCCAAGGGTAGTCACCATAAGTACGGAAATCCTTCCAAGGATCGTTACGGAAAGTGCTCATTACCCACTCATAGAAGAATGCCTGACCTTCTTCTTCTGTCTTAGAAGCAACAGCTACTACGCCATAAGGCTGTGCTGGTAAATAAGTAGCAGAAATAGTATACTTCTTTGCCTGATCAGTGTTATTGGTCATAATATTCTCACCAAAGTCAGCCTCAATAGCAGCAAGCTGAGCTGCAGTAGAAGTTTTTGCTGTACCTTCTTCTTGACCAGTGATCTCTTCTCTGATTGCCATTCTCAGACCACCATCAAGAGGATACATGGTAGCATCCAAATTGTAAACTGCAGTACCAGTTTCCAATGTAGCCATTTTCAGTGAGCGAACGGTCTTGAAGTAACCAGTCTTAATGAAATTAACCTCACCCTTAAATGGAGAACTCAATTGAGCGCTGTAGAAACCATTGGTATCAGTAGTCTGACCTACTGCAAGACCAGTAACCTCTACACCTGCCATAAATGCACCATTCCAATCTGTGACAACACCGTTTACTACATAAACAGGATCTGGCCAAACAACAGAAGTCTGATTAGGGATAATTACATCACCACCCTCAGAATCATAGCAACTTGCGAAAGACATAACTGCCAAAGCAGCTAATGTCATTTTCAAACCAAAAAACTTTTTCATTTTCATTTAAAATTTAATAATTTAACAATTCCGATTTAATAAATATTGGGTTAAAACTATTTTCAGTACCAAAATTTCTATCTGCTCTCGGCGCAAATGACTTACCATAATATCGTTCGTTTCCTGCGTTGTATGTCGTATTGATATTATGCGATGGCAACAACCTGGGAATAAATCCTTTCCTCTTATATTTATAAGGTGGCAGATTAATGGCAAATCTAAACCCCCCATTTAAGCCGTGATGTGCCGCATCACTTTCAAACACCTTCATGGCATAAAAGCCAATAGCTGCATATCTGAATTGGCGTACAAACTGGAAGTGAATACCACGCTCGCCTAACAAATACTGTTGGGCATGCAGGTCGAACTTCACATTAAACCTCGGCCAGTAGAAAGAACCACCCACACTCCAAGTAAGCGTATTCATGGGTCCTACCTTCCATCTCCAATGATTGAACCAAGAATTACCCGTATAAGCTATCTCGCCATCCAATGCAAATCTTGGATCCTTGAAGACGTATCTGGCCTGCAGGTCAGCACCCCATCGCATGTTGTTGAAAGTACCAAACGTTCCCGTCAGGAAGAGGTTTTTCCACCTATAATCCTGAGAGATCGTCATGTAACCCTGCCTTACCTGGCTACGGCCGTATGTATCACCATATTCATTCATAATGGGGATAATCACCTGACCCGTCAGCTTATTGCCTGGCCAGAGAGAAAGCTCTACAGCTGGGCTCACAGTAATCAGAAATGTATACATCTTACTGATAACAATATTTCTGTACTGAACTTGGGGGTAAACCACGATATCAGTCTTGAACAAAGAGCGATTTTTCTTTTTTGTTTTGCTAGCCACTTTATAGGAATCGCCCAACTCGTAAGTGGCTTCCCAGTCGGCCCTGCTCACATCAGCGTTGCCATCTTCATCTTCGTCGTGCCATTGATAAACAAGCGAATATTGTGGCACGTTGTTATCTAACACCACAATTCGGCAATTTCTATCATCCGGCATTCCTAAAGACTGAATAACATCCACTGCTTTTGCCATACCCACTCCTTGGAGTTGGTAGGTCGTATTTTGCAAAATATACACACGTTCTGCGTCTGTGTCCGTACAACTGACATTCTCAAAACCCATCTTTACCAGCTCTTCTACAGCTGCATCGCCTGACTGCGACCAACCCTGCAAGGGGTAAACTAAAACCATCAATAAAAGCAAGATAGCAGCTTTGTGGCTGATTCTTAGCTTCTTACTTATGTCAGTACTTCCAAAATACACCGTAAAACAAGTATTTACTTGCAAAATACTCTGCAAATTTATAGACAATTTTAGAAACCACCAAGTTTTTTTATAAAAAATTAAACATTTATTTGCTTTTTCTTTATTCATACACCTCGTGGTTTGAGAGAAAGTCTCTAATACACTCAAAGCAACAGCGGGATTTGCAGCTCCCGCCGTTACACCTTATTATATATAAGGGAGAGGGATCAGTTCAAACGATACAGCAACCATGCGTTCTGGAAGTCGGCACGGTTAGAGTACTTAGCCTTGAATGCATCACGTGCTTCCTGAGCAGCTGCATAGTCAGTGAAAGACGAAACAATCACCCTGTACATGTTGTTGTCAGCATTGAACACAACAATTGAATTGTAGCCTTCGCCATCCAGGAATTTCTTCAGGTTCTCTGCATTGGTCTTTACGCCAAAGCTTCCGCACACCACGCTATAGTCCTGTAAGCCATCGCCTGACACCACTGACACTCTTTCCTGACGAGCATTTCCCTGTGCAGGAGCCGGAGCTGGTGATGGGGTGTTTGTCTGTACTGGAGCTGCTACTACGGGAGCTACCTCTACAGTAGCCGGAGCGGTCTGAGGCTGAGCCACTTCCTGCTGCTTAGCTTTCTCATAAGCCTTCTTATAAGCACTCTCACTGCTCTTGCAGGATGCAAACGCAAAAGCCATACAAATACCTAATCCTAATACAAATAATTTCTTCATTTTAAAATTGCATTTAGTGTTATACGATAATGTTTGTGCAAAAATAATAGAAAATCTCACACCTTTCAAAAAAAAACTGTGAAAAATGATTATAGAAACGATTTTGTTTATTACCTTTGCTAAAAAGAATGTGTAAACTAAAGATTTAAGGAGGAAATATCATGAAAGGTTTTAATGTTTTTGCAGCATTTATTTCAGGAGCAGTTATCGGAGCAGCAGTAGGTTTGCTGTTTGCGCCAGAGAAGGGTGAAGACACTCGTTCAAAGATTGCTGAGATCCTGCGCAAGAAGGGCATCCGTCTGAGCAAGGCCGATATGGAGAGCCTGATTGACGAGATTGCTGACGTTAAGGACGAAGAGGCTGAATAATGTTTGGTGTAGAAAAGGGCATAGAGAACCTCCAACAGCTGTTTTCTGAATCGAAGAAATATCTCGAACTGCAAACGGAATATGCCAAGTTAGAATTGACAGAGAAGTTAACCATCTTACTGTCAACGCTTATCTTGGTATTGTTATTCATCATACTGAGTATGGTGACGCTCTTCTATTTTTCATTCGCCTTAGCCTATGTGCTAGCCCCATACATTGGTGGTTTGATGAACAGCTTTGCACTTATCACTATTTTCATGTTGATTATCATGGCTGGAGTTTACTACTTCAGACAAAAGCTGATAGTGGAACCTATGGTAAAATTCTTGGGCAATTTGTTTCTGAAAGACAACACCCCATCTTCTGAGGAGAATACAGATTATGAGCAACCAGCAGAATAACATATCGTTAGAGAGCATTGCCCAGCAAAAGGCTGCTATACTCAAGCGCATTAACGCACAAAAGCAGAAGATGTCGTCTTTGTCACAAGGATTCATAGAGCCTTGGAAACCAACGACCAAGAAGAGTTCAGCCGCTTTGGGACTTTTCAACAAAGGACTGATGGTGGTTGACGGAGTGGTGTTAGGGCTAAAGCTACTAAAACGACTCAGAAAAATGCTAAGATAATGTTTAGTTAAAAGGGTACTGTTTTCAGTGCTCTTTTTTTATTTCCTAACTAGGGAAAAATATTTTCCTAACTAGGGAGAAAAAAAAATGAGAACCGTTCTCAAAGGGAACGAGAACGGTTCTCGTCGTCATCGAGAGCCGTTCTCGTCTCCAGCAAGGAAGAACCTTTTCAAAGATTCATTGAAAGCCTTTCAGTCTTTACCTGTAGTAAGCGAAACGTTTAGTACTGATAAGCGGGGCGTTTAGTTCTAGTAAACCACAAAATTCTCTAGAGAATTTAACGGCTTAGTTCTAGTAACAAAAACGCTTAGTTAAGGCAAGAGGGGCGATTAGTTTAAGTAAGCGGGGCGTTTAGTTTAAGCAAAGGGCCGACCAAGTGGAAGGATGCAGGAAATAGCGGACATCCTTGCCTTCTTTCAAGGCTTCTCGGATGAATGTAGAAGACACATCAAACTGAGGAGCATCGACAAGTTGCACGTTTTCAGGAAAAGAAGTCTCATCCAACTCACACCCAGGACGAGGATAAACGATAATAGGATTTTCCTTAATAATCTTCTCGCCTTGGTACCAATTCTCAAGATTGGGCCAATTATCGGCACCCATCAACAAGATAAACTCGATATCTGGATATAACTCCTTCAGTTTCTGCAAGGTATGATAGGTATAGGAAGGTCGAGGCATCGAAAACTCCACATCGCATGCTTGGAATTTGGGATAGTCTTTAATGGCCAACTGAACTAACCTCAAGCGGAAGTCATCATCCATTAAATCAGCTTGTTGCTTGAACGGATTGCGAGGACTCACTACAAACCACAGCTCATCTACCCCACCAAACTCGCAGAGGTAGTTGGCGAGGGCAAGGTGACCCACATGAATGGGGTTAAAGGAACCAAAGTAGAGAGCAACCTTCACTTTCTCAACTCCTGTTTTATTCTTCCCCAAAGTTTCCAATTATTGAGGGCACTAAGGCAAGCCACGACTACCAGCATAATGGCTAAATCGTTGACGCCATAATAGAAAAAGAATATCGCCATAAAGACAAAGCACAACATGGCAAAAACGTTGATGGCGAACAAGATACGAACTACCTTGGTTGACAATTTACTTCCGTTAAAATCCATATTAGTAAAATTGAAAATTGAGAATTGAGAACTAATTAGAAGCAAGGAAATCGCGAATAATCTGCAACGTCTCTGCTTTGGCAGTTTCCAAATCATCGTTAATTACTACTTTGTCGAATTGAGGAGCAAAACCCAACTCAAACTCGGCTCGAGCAATGCGGTCGTTAATAACCTCAGGCGTTTCTGTGCCTCGCTTCTCCAATCGGCTTCGCAACGCCTCAATCGAAGGAGGTTGGATGAAAACGCTCAAAGCACGATCACCATAGTATTTCTTGATGTTCACCCCACCTTTCACATCCACATCGAACACCACATTCTGGCCTTCCGCCGATTGCTTCTCCACTTGAGCCTTCAAAGTACCATAAAAGCGGCCAGGATAGACTTCCTCGTACTCCAAGAATTCATCGTTGTCGATACGCTGACGGAAATCCTCTGGTGTCAAGAAAAAATACTCAACCCCATGCTGCTCTTTTCCCCTCGGAGCGCGACTTGTAGCACTGATCGAGAAGGCCAGTTTCAACTCCGGATGCTCATTCAAAAGGTAGTTGATGATAGTCGATTTCCCACTACCACTTGGCGCACTAAAGATAATCAGTTTTCCCATAACAACATCATTTACATACTCCTCCGCCCCTACGGGGCACCTCCCCTTACTAAGGAGAGGAGTTTTATAGCAACCCTTAAAGGGAGAATTTACATAACGTTCAAGACTTGCTCCTTGATTTGCTCGAGTTCGTCTTTCATCTGAACGACAATGCGTTGCATCTCAGCTTGATTGCTCTTACTACCCAAGGTATTGATTTCTCGTCCCATTTCCTGAGCGATAAATCCCAACTTCTTACCTTGTCCGTATTTGCCCTCCATCGTAGAGATGAAATAAGCTAAATGGTTGGAAAGACGTTGCTTCTCCTCATTGATATCCAACTTCTCGATATAGTAGATCAGTTCTTGCTCCATACGGTTCTTATCATAATCTACAGGAAGCTTCTCCAACGCATCGAGGATACGTTCCTTGATCTTAGGTACTCGATCTTTCTCATAAGGTTCTACGGAAGCCAACAACTCGCCTATGCGAGCGATGTTTGCGCGGAATTTCCTATCCAACGCCTCACCCTCTTGTTGGCGGAAATCCAACAAATGCTGAACAGCTTCCTTCACTCCTGCGAACACAGCATCCCACTCTTCTTCACTCAGTTCCACAGCCTCATCCTTAGTGGACATCACATCGGGCATTCGCAACAAAGTGGTAAACCAATCTTGCGGAGCAGGAATGCCTGTTTCCTCCACAATTTCAGTCAAGCGTTTATAATAAGCCGCCATCGTACTTTGATTGATGGGTACCATCACATCGGTCGTTTCTTTTTTCTCTATCCACAAAGCGAAATCCACCTTTCCGCGCTCAACTTGCTGAGCGATGAAGTTGCGGATTTCCATCTCTTTTTCCCTATAAAGTGGCGCTACACGCGTTGAAAGATCCATCGCTTTACTGTTGAGCGACTTGATCTCAATATTAACCTTCTTATCGGACAATTCGACAATCGTCTTGCCATAGCCCGTCATTGATAGAATCATAATTTAAATCACACTTTTTTTGTTCTAAACAGATGCAAAATTAAAGGAATATTTTAAGATGTGGAAATAAAAGACTAAATTTGTTGGCGGAAATAGAAAAGTAAGCTGAATATGTCGTGTATTTTACATATCGAGACATCCACTGAGGTATGTTCAGTAGCTGTAAGTCAAGACGGAACCAACATTTGGCACGAAGAAGATTATAGCGGACCAAATCACAACACGCAGTTGGGTGTCTATGTTGACGAAGCTCTTTCATTTGTGGAAAGTCATGCTATTCCCTTGGATGCTGTGGCAGTAAGCTGTGGTCCAGGTTCTTATACAGGTCTTCGCATCGGCGTTTCAATGGCAAAGGGGGTATGTTACGGCAGAAACGTCAAACTGATAGGCATCCCTACCCTGAAAGTGCTTTGTGTGCCCGTATTGCTGAGACAAGAATTGCCTGAAGATGCCCTGCTTTGTCCTATGATAGACGCTCGAAGGATGGAAGTTTATGCAGCTATTTACGATAGGGCCCTTCGAGTAGTTAGAGACACGAACGCCGATATTGTGGATACCAATACTTACAAGGCTTTTCTGGACGAGCATCCTGTGTATTTCTTTGGCAATGGGGCCAATAAGTGCAAGGAAGTGTTGGCTAAACATCCGAATGCCCATTTTATCGACGACATTCACCCTGTGGCTAAATGGATGTTTCCGTTGGCCGAGAAGGCCATAGCAGATCAGGATTTCAAGGATGTGGCCTATTTTGAGCCTTTCTATTTGAAAGAATTTATTGCTACGGTAGCAAAGAACCCACTGGAAATTAATAATTGAAATTATGCAATATAACACTCAACAGAAGAAGATGGCGCTCCCTGAATACGGACGCAGTGTACAGAATATGGTGGATTATGCGGTGACGATTGAGGATCGTGCTGAACGCCAATGGTGTGCAGAAACCATTATACATATCATGGAAGGTATGTTTCCCAACCTGAAGAATGTGCCCGACTTTGAGCATAAGCTGTGGGATCATCTGGCTATCATGTCGGATTTCAAACTCGACATTGATTATCCTTTCGAGACCATCAAGCCTGAGAACCTGAAGGTAAAGCCCGATGCCATCCCCACCAACGAAAAGAGGATGCACTATCGTCATTATGGCAGGTTGTTGGAGAACCTCATCAAGAAGGCATGCGACATAGAAGAAGGTGAAGAGAAGAATAATCTCATAGCGTTGATATGCAATCACATGCGCAAGGACTATATCACTTGGAATAAAGACTCTATTGACGACCAGAAGATTGCCGACGACCTCAAAGAGTTGTCAGAAGGCAAGTTGCACCTCAACGAAGACATCTTGGCATTGATGGCTGAACGCATGGAGAAGAATTTCCGTCAACAGCGTCCTGTGCAGAAGAACACGCCGAATCAGAAACAGAACAAGAACAAGAAACAAAAATAAGTATGGCTTCATTCGTAATTGAAGGCGGACACCGCTTAGAAGGAGAAATCTACCCGCAAGGCGCTAAGAACGAGGTACTTCAAATTATCTGTGCCACCTTGCTTACCGCAGAAGAGGTGACAGTACACCATGTGCCCGACATCCTGGATGTAAACAACCTGATTCAGCTGATGCGCGATATGGGTTCGGAAGTGAAGAAGGTGGGCGTTGACTCCTATAGTTTCAAAGCTGCCAACATCGACCTGAACTACCTGAACAGTGAGGCTTTTGTAAAGCGAAGCGCTTCTTTGCGAGGAAGCATCATGCTGGTGGGTCCTATGGTGGCTCGTTTTGGTAAGGCATTTACGCCTAAGCCTGGTGGCGACAAGATTGGTCGTCGAAGACTCGACACCCACTTTATCGGCATTCAGAACCTGGGAGCCGACTTCAAGTACAACGCCAACCAACGCACCTATGAAATTACGGCTAAGAAGCTGAAAGGCACCTATATGCTGTTGGACGAAGCATCAGTTACGGGTACGGCCAACATCGTGATGGCAGCTGTCTTGGCCGAAGGCACTACCACTATTTACAATGCAGCTTGCGAACCTTATATCCAACAGCTTTGCCGTATGTTGAACAGTATGGGTGCTCGTATTAGTGGCATTGCGTCCAACTTGCTGACCATCGAGGGTGTGAAAGAATTGCATGGAACGGTGCATACGGTATTGCCGGATATGATTGAAGTGGGTAGCTTTATCGGTATGGCGGCAATGACACAGAGCAACCTAACCATTAAGAATGTATCCTATGAGAATTTGGGTATTATCCCTAATAGCTTCAGTCGTTTGGGCATCCAGTTAGAGCAACGAGGCGACGATATTTTCGTGCCTGCACAAGATAGTTATCAGATTGAGTCGTTTATGGATGGCTCTATCATGACCATCGCTGATGCGCCTTGGCCAGGACTTACACCAGACTTGCTGAGTGTAATGCTGGTAGTAGCTACGCAAGCCAAGGGTAGCGTACTGATTCACCAGAAAATGTTTGAGAGTCGTCTGTTCTTCGTGGATAAGCTCATCGACATGGGGGCACAGATTATTCTTTGCGACCCTCACAGAGCCGTTGTGATAGGGCACGACCACCAGCTTCGTCTGAAAGGGGGCAATATGACATCGCCTGATATTCGTGCGGGTATCGCTCTGCTGATTGCGGCTATGAGTGCCGATGGTATCAGTCGCATTCATAACATCGAGCAGATTGATCGTGGCTACCAGAATATCGAAGGACGACTGAATGCTTTGGGTGCAAGGATTACGAGAATTTAGAATTGAAAATTGAGAATTGAGAATTGAGAATTAGGACCAAAAACGACGAATTACAAGATTAGGAAGCCGTGATTAAGCAAGATGAAGTATATAGGATTGGTATCATCAACAAACCCCATGGGGTGCATGGAGAGTTGTTGTTCACCTTCGACGATGACATCTTCGACCAAGTGGAGGCCGACTATATCGTTTGTCTGATGGATGGTATTTTGGTGCCTTTCTTCTTTGAGAGTTATCGTTTTCGAAGCGATTCAACGGCTTTGATCAAGTTGGAAGGCATTGATACCGAACAACAAGCCAGGCGGATGACCAATGTAGAGGTGTATTTTCCCAAAGAGCATGCCGAGAAGTTAGAGGACAACGAACTGACTTGGAACTATTTTGTGGGGTTCCTAATCAAAGATATAAATAAAGGTGAGATAGGCAAGGTAACGGATGTGGATGATTCCACCATCAATACGTTGTTTGTGGTGGATCACAAGGGTAATGAGGTATTGATACCTGCACAAGATGATTTCATGGTAGAGTTGAATCGGAAGAAAAAGGTTATTACCATGCATCTTCCAGAAGGACTGTTAGAATTATGAAGAAAAAAATCGCCATATTAGGATCAACGGGGTCTATCGGTACACAAGCGTTGGAGGTGATAGAGGAGCATAGCGGCCTCTATGAAGCCTACATCATTACGGCCAACAATCAGGTTGACAAACTGATTGAACAAGCCAGAAAACACCAACCTGAAGCGGTGGTGATTGCCAACGAGCAACACTATGCTACGCTGAAAGAAGCGCTAGCCGACCTTCCCATCAAGGTGTATGCTGGCGCCAAAGCCTTGGAAGAGGTGGTGCAAGATGCACAAGTAGATATGGTGCTCACTGCTTTAGTGGGTTTCTCAGGCTTACGCCCAACGATTAGCGCCATTTGTTCCAAGAAGCCCATTGCTTTGGCTAACAAAGAAACGATGGTGGTAGCTGGAGAGCTCATCAACCAGCTTTGCGATGATAATCGAGTGCCTTTGTTGCCCGTAGATTCAGAACATTCTGCTATTTTCCAGAGTCTGCAAGGCAATGAATACAACCGCATTGAGAAGATATTGTTGACGGCATCTGGTGGACCATTCCACACTTTCACTCACGAACAACTGAAAACGGTAACAAAAGAGCAAGCCCTGAAGCATCCTAATTGGAGCATGGGAGCCAAGATTACCATCGACTCAGCCTCGATGATGAACAAAGGTTTCGAGGTAATGGAAGCTCGTTGGCTTTTCCGTGTGAAACCTGAACAGATAGAAGTGTTGGTGCATCCGCAAAGCATCATTCATTCTGCTGTACAGTATGAGGATGGAGCCATCATGGCTCAGTTGGGTATGCCTGATATGCGTGTACCTATACAATATGCCTTCTCCTACCCCTTACGTTTGAAGTCATCTTTCCCTCGTATAGATTTCAGCAAGTTTTCGCAACTCACCTTCGAACAACCTGATACAGAGAAATTCCGCAACCTTGCTCTTGCATACGAAGCGATACGTCGAGGTGGCAATATGCCTTGCATTGTTAATGCGGCCAACGAGATAGTGAATGCAGGCTTCCTGCATGACCAAATATCTTTCTTGGGCATGAGCGAAGTAATAGAAAAGACAATGGAGCGCGCCACGTTTGTGGCAAAGCCTACGTTAGAAGACTACCTGGCTACGGATGCTGAGGCAAGAAAAGTGGCAACGGAATTAATGAAAATTTAGAATATTATTTTAAGTATTTTATGAAGAAACTGGTTTTATTTGTAGCAAGTACATTAACTTTGGGTACAGCTTTTGCTCAGAAGCTGAATCCCAACAACGTGGACGAGATTGTAAAGGCTATGACTCTTGAAGAGAAAGCCGAGCTGATCGTTGGTGGTGGCTGGGGCAGCATGACTGCCGGAGCCATGACTGCTTCTTCTGAAGTATTGGTTCCTGGTGCCGCTGGTACCACCAATGCTATCGAACGTTTGGGTATTCCTGCTACCGTTCTTTCTGACGGCCCTGCAGGTGTTCGTATCAGTCCTACCCGCAAAGGTACTGACAAGACTTTTTATGCTACAGGTTTCCCTGTAGGAACTTCTTTGGCCAGCACTTGGAACACCGAATTGGTAGAGCAAGTGGGCAAAGCTATGGGCAACGAGGTGTTGGAGTATGGTATTGATGTATTACTGGCTCCTGGCATGAACATCCATCGTAATCCTCTGAACGGACGCAACTTCGAGTATTATTCAGAAGATCCGTTCCTGACTGGTAAGATCGCTACAGCCTATACCAAGGGTATCCAAAGCAATGGTGTGGGTGTGAGTATCAAACACTATGCAGCCAATTCTCAGGAAACCAACCGTATGAATGTTGACTCACGTGTTAATCAGCGTGCTTTGCGTGAGATCTATCTTAAAGCATTTGAAATGGTAGTAAAGGATGCAGACCCTTGGACTGTAATGTCTTCTTACAATAAACTGAACGGTAAATATACCCAGCAGGATCGTGAATTACTGACTGACCTGCTTCGTACCGAATGGGGATTCAATGGTATTGTGATGACCGACTGGACGATGGTTCGCGACATAGCAGCTCAGGTACATGCTGGTAACGACTTGATGGAGCCTGGTATGCCTCAGCAGAAGACAGACCTGATCAAAGCGGTTAATGAAGGCAAGGTAAGTATGGAAGATGTAGATATTTGCGTTAAGCGCATTTTGCAGTACATCGTACGCACCCCTCGCTTCAAAGGCTATAAGTACTCTGACGCACCAGATCTCAAGGCTCATGCCCAGGTAACCCGTAACTCAGCTGCAGAGGGTATGGTTCTACTGAAGAATGATAATAACACCCTACCAATAAAGGATGCAAAGAAAGTGGCCCTATTTGGCATCACTTCTTATAACTTCATAGCAGGTGGTACTGGTTCTGGTAACGTAAACAAGGCATATACCATTGACCTGCTCACCGGATTGAAGAGTGCAGGTTATGAAGTGAATGAGGAACTGAAGAATGTTTATCAAAGCTACACTACTTACGAGCGTAATCGTCAGGCCGCAGCTCGTCCTGCTGTTGGTGGTATGTTGGCAATGATGAGTTTGGGTGAAGCAGCCCTGAGCGAAATGCCTATCGAACGTGCCATTATCGACAAGCAGGTGGCAGCTAACGACATCGCCATTGTGACCATTGGCCGCAATGCCGGTGAAGGTGGCGACCGTAATGTGCCTAACGACTTCAATCTTTCTGAGGTAGAGCGTCAGTTACTGAATGATGTAACTGAAGCATTCCACTTGGCAGGCAAGAAGGTGGTAGTAGTGCTGAATATCGGTGGTGCTATCGAATCTGCTTCTTGGAAGAATATGCCAGACGCTATTTTGTTGGCTTGGCAACCAGGTCAGGAAGGTGGTTATTCTGTAGCCGACATTCTGAGTGGCAAGGTAACTCCTTCTGGCAAGCTTACTATGACTTGGCTCAATAACTATATGGATGACCTATCTTCAAAGAACTTCCCGTATGATCAGAAGTCTGACGGCATGATGGGTATGGGTGGCAATATTCGTGGCGAGCAAAAGAACGTCACCTATGCAAATTACGAGGAAGGCATCTGGGTAGGTTACCGCTATTTCAACACCACAGGTAAATCTGTTTCTTATCCGTTTGGTTATGGTTTGAGCTACACCACTTTCGAGTATAGCGCTCCTAAGGTAACTCCTACCAAGGATGGTTTCCGTGCTACCATCACTGTAAAGAATACTGGCAAGGTAGCTGGTAAGGAAGTAGTTGAACTATATGTATCTGCACCTGCTGGCAACTTAGTAAAACCAGAGCAAGAGTTGAAGGGTTTTGCAAAGACTAAGGAATTACAACCTGGGGAGAGCCAGACTTTGACAATAGATGTTACGCTCTATTCTTTGGCATCGTTCAATGATGCAGTTGACCAATGGGAAACCGCAGCTGGCAACTATACCGTAAAGTTTGGAGCTAATGTAGAGGACATTCGTTGCACCGCTCCTTTCAGATTGGCTAAAGAGCAGACTTGGAAGGCTTTAGATATCCTTAAACCTGAGAAGGAGATCAAGGAGATTGCCGTTAAATAATTGAATGAGTTAAACGACATACTCGCTGAGATAAGTGGCTGGCTTTGGGGTTGGCCCATGATTATCATGTTGTTGGGAACGCACCTGTATCTTACGTTCAGGTTGCGTTTCCCTCAACGCATGATCTTTACTGCTATACGCCTTTCCATAAAGAAAGACCCAGGTGCCTCTGGGGATGTGTCTCAGTTTCATTCTTTAGCTACTGCTTTAGCAGCTACCATAGGTACTGGTAACATAGTGGGAATGGCTACCGCAATAGCTTTAGGTGGTCCGGGTGCTGTGCTTTGGTGTTGGCTAACAGGTGTTTTTGGCATTTCAACCAAATATGCTGAAGGTTTATTAGCTGTCAAATATAGGATCAAGTCTACTGATGGCAAGATGCAAGGAGGCCCCATGTATGCTTTAGAACGTGGTTTAGGATGGAAATGGTTGGCTGTGCTCTTCGCGTTTTTTACTGCTATTGCCTCTTTTGGCATCGGTAATATGGTGCAAGCCAACGCTATATCTACCGTTACGGCAGAGTCTTATCAGATATCCCCCTTCCTCACAGGTGCTGGCACATGCTTACTTACGGCATTGGTAGTAATCGGAGGAGTGAAGAGCATCGCAAGGGTTTGCGGAATGCTTGTACCTTTTATGGCATTTTTTTATGTCATTGGATGCATTACCATCTTGATAATTAATGCCGATTACATCTGGCCAGCGTTAAAACTTATCTGTGTTTCCGCCTTTACTCCCACAGCTGCAGGTGGAGGTTTTATAGGAGCAACAGTAATGACTGCTGCACGTTTTGGTATAGCTCGAGGATTATTTTCAAATGAGTCAGGTATGGGTTCTGCTCCTATTGTGGCGGCCGCTGCTCAAACGCGCAACCCAGTTCGTCAAGCTTTGGTATCTTCATCGGGAACATTTTGGGATACTGTGATAATATGTGCCCTAACGGGGATGGTTATAGTTAGCAGTGTGCTTGCTTATCCCGACATCAGTTTCGACAATGGTGCTACCCTCACCAAGATGGCATTTTCCAAAATTCCATATTTCGGCACACCTCTCTTGACCTTTGGTTTAATGACTTTCGCCTTCTCCACTATCTTGGGGTGGTGTTATTATGGCGAACGAGCTGTTGAATACCTCAAAGGTAAGAGTTGGGTTACCATCTATCGCATACTTTTCATTATTGCAGTATTCCTCGGCAGTGTAGCTAACCTCGCCATTGTATGGAACTTGGCTGACTGTATGAATGCCCTAATGGCCATCCCAAATCTCATCTCATTGTTATGTCTGAGTGGCATCATTGTTCAGGAGACCAAGAAGTATCTTTGGGACGGGCAATTAGACAAAGATATGGACGAAGATAGTTATTGACTTAATATGTCGAAACAAGAAAGGAATGAAAGAGGCATATACCATAACATCACCGAAAACCTTACGGGCAACGATTAACCTACCAGCATCAAAGAGTATCAGCAACCGTGCTTTGATACTTAGAGCATTGGCACATGGCAAGCTGCCCATAGATAACCTCGCAGATTGTGATGACACAATGGTCATTATTAAAGCCTTCCATGAGGGCAATGAGATTATTGACATCAAGGCTGCAGGTACGGCCATGCGTTTCCTAACGGCTTTTTATAGCACACAGCCTGGCACCCACATACTGACAGGGACAGAGCGTATGAAGCAACGTCCCATAAGTATTTTGGTGGATGCACTTAAACTATTAGGAGCACATATTGACTATGTGGGCAAAGAAGGTTTTCCCCCGCTACATATCACGGGCAAGCAACTGCAAAGCAAGGAACTGACTCTGCCAGGCGACGTGAGTTCGCAATACATCTCTGCCTTACTGATGATTGCTCCTACCCTGCCCAACGGACTGACACTGAAGTTGACAGGTCATGTTACGTCTCTGCCTTACATTGATATGACGCTACAACTCATGCGTGAGTTTGGTGCAGCAGTCCATAGAAGCGAAAGCCTCCATCCCATGCAGATTGAGGTAAAGTCAGGAGGATATCAAGACATTCCCTATATTATTGAGAACGACTGGAGTGCTGCTTCGTATTGGTATGAGATGGTGGCCCTCAGCAACGACCCTCAGGCTACTATCACCCTACCACATTTGAAGAGAGAAAGTACTCAAGGCGATAGTAAAGGAGCTGAGATGTTTAAGTTGTTAGGAGTTCACACCAAATACACAGAGGATGGCATCACCATCTACAAACAAGGCGAATTACCTCAGCGAATGGATGCCGACCTGCGTGAAATGCCCGACTTGGCTCAGACCTTTGTGGTGACTTGCTGTTTCTTGGGTATCCCTTTCCGTTTTACAGGCTTGCACACCCTTCGCATCAAGGAAACCGATCGTATCAGTGCCCTTATCAACGAACTTCACAAATTAGGATTTGTTCTATATGCAGAAGGTGACGATGCTTTGAGATGGGACAGAGAACATTGTCAAGCAGACGACAACCCTGTAATCGCCACCTACGATGACCACCGTATGGCGATGGCATTTGCCCCAACTGCACTGAAAGTAAAAAGCATAGCGATTAATCAACCTGAGGTAGTAAGCAAATCTTACCCCCATTATTGGGAAGACTTACAACAAGTAGGGTTTGATATAGTGGTTGATTAGAATAATCCAGCAAACCAATCCCAGACCCAAACGGCGAGTTTAATCAAGAGCCAGATCAATAAGCAGAGGACAACAATCAACACCGCCATCCACCAAGCACGGCGATCGACACTTTTTATCATTTCCTCATCCCCCTCCACATAGCCGGTTATCAATTTGTAATTCTTAATGTAACTACGATTGAAGAAGTCCAGGATATCCCCTATCCAAAAAGGAATGACCCCCATAGCAAAGTCTATCAGCATATTGCACAATAATGCCAAAGTTAAAGGAATGGAACGAAGTTTGAACACACTAAAGAACAGATATGGAAGCGTCAATAGCGAAGTCACCGCATCACCCACCGTGGGTACCAACCCCAACAGCGGATCCACATAGTATTCATCCATCACCTTGGCAATGGCCTCGATCAATTTATACGTCTTCGACTTTTTAATGTCTTCCTGCATATTTCTGTTGCCCTTACAGGGCTTTCTTCATAATATTCAATTATTAATCTTCAATTTGTTAATTACTTCCATCAGTTGTTCCCCCAATCCGATGGTATAGCCCTGTGAGATAAACACCACACGGTTGAAAGTGTCGGCTATGATAAACAACGGCAACTGGTTCTGGTCATCAAGATGCATATTAGTGACAATCTGCTTCTGAATCTGATGATGGTTATCCACGCCGTATGATACCGTTGATGGTAATGCGTCAAATTCTTCCTCACGGTAATTCTGCCTTTGCGTATCATCTGTAAACAACAAAACCATAGGTCGGCCCCATGCTTCGAAGGCGGCTTTCAATTTGGCAATATCACGCAAGGCATGATTAGTAGGTTCCTGTCCTACGCCCAAAACACCTATTACGAAATAGCCCCTGCCTGTTGTGGCAAGCACACTGGTCTCATCACCCTCCTTGATGTACTTGCTTTCAGAATCAAATGAGCCTATCACAGTTACATCTTCCTTGGAAGGCTCACGCAAGTTCAAGTCTAATGAAGTAGTCTTGCCTTCTGAAATACTGAATTGCTGCATTGAAGCCAGCACTTTGCCACTTGCCATACGCTTACCACTTACCAGCATATAAGTACCTACGTCAAGAGACATCCCCTTTTTGAAAGAATATTGCCAACTCAAGCCACCCCCCATATCCACTTGTCCTTCATCAAAACTCAACAAGGAAGTAGTGCCATCATCCTTGATGCGACAGATAGTGAAATGACTATAATACATTGGATTCTCCAACGAGGATGTAGGTTGATAGTTGATAACCAATGTACCAACGGGAGAAATCATCTGCTCTGTCGCATTAAAATTTACATCTACCCATTGGCCAGCATGAAGATATTGAACCTTCCCCGTCACCCCATCTTTGCGGGCATCAATACCGAGGCTCCAAGCTACATTTACAAAGAAAATATCACGCGAACGGGGATCTGCCACCCGTGACTTCCACACGCCTACAGATGACATGGCAATACGTTGGGCATATGGACCATCTACAATACGAAGGTTGTCGGCACACCACTTCACCAACTCCATAGGATTATTGCGAAAACGTTGTTGATCAGCCGGTGAAATATGCTGCTGGAAAAACTGCTTGTATGGCACCAGCATCTCATCCTCCACCCTCATATTAGGCTTACTGCCAGGTGTCAGTTGGTCTGTTAACACCTCAAGGCTCACATCCCGAAGATCCTTATCACTCAGAAGTGCCAGATAGTCCGCACTTCCACCATTTATCAGATAACGCTTAATGGTTGTATGATTGCCGCTCGACTTAATTAAATAAGGCACAGCATCCAGACTTAGCTGATGTTCTTTTACAAAAGCAATTGCCGTTTCCTCATTCATGAATGTATTCATATAGGCAATACGCAGGGAGTCTTCAGTCACCTTGCGGACGTCATTTTGTGCTCGCTGTTCATCTGTGACTTCTGGCAAAGAGTATTGCTCTATAGGAGGCACAACATCTACCTCCTCAACTGGACTGCCATCAGTAGGATTGACTTTATCCAATACAATACTAATCTCATCATCGGTACCGAAAGAAGCCTTACTATATCCATAACGTCCACCATGAGAGGCCCATACCAGCATATCACCCTTACCTGCCGTAAGGAATGTATGTCCGTCGGCATCAGTATATTTAGTCACCACCGGACAGAACTCTGCATAGTTGTAAATCATGAAATCCACTCGGACATCAGCCATTGCATTGCCTTGCGTATCCACCACATTGAAATCAATGCGAGCCGTCGATGCATAATTATCAATTAAGTTGATTTCCGTAAAGGTGTCAGATACCAACATCTTCTCCTCTGGTCCATTGTATTTGCCAAACACACGGGTATGCATCAGCATCGCCCTGCTGGCCGCACTATTGAACCAACCCAAGTTCAATACTGCCTCAGGTTCACAAGCGCCCATAAACCACCACTTGCCATCAGCCCATGCTTCTACCCACGCATGGTTGTCGTCAGTATGCGCCCAACGGGGTGTGTAAACTTGTCGTGCTGGAATACCGATAGTGCGTAAAGCTGCAACGGTAAAGGTGGATTCCTCACCACATCGGCCATAAGCAGCACAGATAGTGGCCAGAGGCGAGGTAGTCCGTGCATCCGATGGTTGATAGGTTACCCGTTCATGGCACCAGTGATTCACCTCCATGATAGCCTCCTGCATGCTTAAACCCTTCACCCTATCTTTCAGTTCATCATAGCAGTCATGACGGAAAGAATCAAGGTTTTCATTATTCACACGTACAGGCAACACGAAATGACGAAACAACAACTCGGGAACTTGCTCGCCCCATGGCATTTCTTGTTGTGCTTTAAATGACATTCGCACATTATCCAAGTAATAATCCGTGGAATAGTCGGTCATATCTCCTATCGGCATATAGGCATACAAAAACTGCAAAGCCTCCTGCTCTTTAGAAGTAACATCTGATGCAGGTGTATAGAACTGCATACCTACCAATCCTACTTTTGCCTCAAAGTCTGATGCCACCTGCTGGCGATAATCACTGTCACTGATAAAATGGCTATCCGTAGCATAACAACCCTCAAGCAGCACGAGCAACAGCACCCATATATAATAATGTATTCTCATATCGAATTTTTAATCTTTCCTTCGCAAATGTACGAAAAAAAAATGTACATTTGCAAAATAAGATGAATAGAGTATAAATTATAAAACTATAGATATGAAGAAACCGATTTGGGTAGCTGCCACAGGCCTCATGCTGGTTATGGGCAGTTGTAGCACACCAGCCGCAGATGATAATCTGTATGCTGAGTTTCAGAACCCACCTGCTGAGGCACGTCCTCGCGTTTGGTGGCATTGGATGGATGGCAATGTAACCAAGGATGGTATTTATAAAGACCTGACCTGGATGAAGCGTTCGGGCATTGCTGGCTTCATGAACTTCGATGCCGGTTTTAGAACACCATTGTTGATTGACAAAAAGGTGGCATACATGACGGACGAATGGAAGGATGCTTTTGCTTACACTGTTCACCTGGCCGACTCATTGGGTTTGGAAATGTCAGTAGCAGCATCACCAGGATGGAGTTTTACGGGTGGTCCTTGGGTAGAGCCAAAGGACGGCATGAAGAAGCTGGTGTGGCGAGAGATGACTGTCAGTGGTGGCACCTCTTTCGACGGCTTATTACCAGAACCCTACAAAACCATTGGAGCTTTCCAGAACGTGCCTCGTTCTAACTCCAACAACATCAATGGGGGTGGCACCAATCCAGGTGAAGGCTATTATGCCGATATCGCCGTGCTGGCCTTCAAAATGCCAGAGGCCGACGAGAACTTAGCTGCCTTGAATCCTAAAATTTCTTCCAGCGGTGGCAACTTCTCACTGCAAAAACTTACCGATGGCGACCTGACCAATGCTGACTTATTGGCACCAGGACCAGGTGGAGCCAATGGCAAGGCTTGGATTCAATATGAGTTCAGTGAGCCACAGACCGTGAAGGCACTGACCATCATGGATGGCAGAATACGTGGGCAGTGGGGTGCCCCTGTTCAGGAGATCAGCAAAGCATTGCAAGTAAGCAACGACGGTAAGACTTTCCGGGAGGTATGTAAGATTCCTAACAGTTCTGCCCCACAAGGCACAGTGGACATCCCAGAAACTACAGCCAAGTATTTCCGCTTGGTGATTGACAATGTAGTAGTAGTCAATCCATACGCTGCTCTGATGGGCGTAAGTGCAGAGCCACAGGCCGAACCTACTCCTATCGCTGAGTTTGTTTTGCATAGTGTAAACCGCATCAACCATGCTGAAGAAAAAGCTGGTTTTGCTGCTCCTGCAGACTTGGCTCTCTACGACACCCCTGACGAAGCTGCTGCTATTGCTTTGGAAGATGTGATTGACATTACCGACAAAGTGCATGATGGTCGTTTAGTTTGGGATGTGCCAGAGGGTACCTGGAAGGTGGTGCGCTATGGATATTCACAAACTGGCCACCAGAACAACCCAGCTCCCCCAGAGGCTACAGGCTTTGAGGTAGATAAGATGGATCCTGTTGCTTTCAGGGCTTATATGGACCACTACTTAGGTATGTACACCGATGCTTCTAAGGACCAGTTAGGCAAGGTAGTGAAATACATCATGACCGACAGCTATGAGTCTGAGCAAGAAAACTGGACTCCAGCCATGGAGGAGGAATTCGAGGCACGCAATGGCTATAGCCTGCGTCCATGGATGCCTGTACTGATGGGACATATCGTCAACAGCTCTGAAGAGAGTGAACGTTTCTTGCGAGATTGGCGCAGGACCTTGGGTAGCTTGGTAACCGACTATTGCTACAACCTGCTGACCGACATTCTGAAAGAGCGTGGCATGGGACGCTATACCGAATCGCATGAGAATGGGCGTGTATATCTGGTAGATGGCATGGAGGTAAAGGCGAAAGCTGATGTGCCAATGGCAGCTGCTTGGATGCCGAATAATACGGGAGCTTCTACCCCGCCAATGAGTCGTGCCGACATTCGCGAATCGGCCTCTGTTGCCCATATCTACGGACAAAATCTGGTGGCTGGTGAGTCACTCACAGCCCCTGGTGGTGAGGGAGCATCATACGCATATCATCCTGCCAATCTGAAGGCCATTGCCGACATGGAGATGGCAAGTGGTTTGAACCGCTTTGTCATCCACACTTCTGTTCATCAGCCACTAGACGGACTGAAGCCTGGCTTGGGCTTAGGTCCTATCGGACAATGGTTCAACCGCCTCGACAACTGGTCTGAATCAGCATGGGCTTGGATGGACTATATGGCTCGCAGTTGCTACCTCTTGCAGAAAGGCAAGTTTGTGGCTGACATTGTCTATTATTATGGTGAGGACAACAACATCACGGGTTTGTATGGTGCAGAGCAACCTCCATTCCCAGTAGGTTACAACTATGACTATATCAACAGCGACGCATTACTGAATTTGCTCAAATACGAGAATGGCAGATTCACCACGCCCAGTGGCATGAACTATCGCATGCTGGTGCTTGATCCGAATGTAAAGCGTATTCCAGTGGATGTACTGAAGAAGATTGCCTCACTGGCAAAGGCTGGTGCCGTGATTTGTGGTGCAAAGCCTGAGTTACCAGGCCGTCTGACCGATGATGCAGATGAATTTAATAGTATTGTTGAAGAAATCTGGGGAGGTGCACTGAAAAATGTCTATCTCACCAGCGACATGAAGAGCGTATTGGACAAGATTGGTATGCAACCCGACGTAACTATCGGCGACGACCTACGCTTCATCCATCGCCATACCAGTCGTGCTGACATCTATTGGATCAACAACCCCGAAGGTCCTGACAAGACCTTAGAACTATCGTTCCGTGTCAAGGGCAAGAAGCCTGAAATCTGGCACCCAGAGACCGGCAAGCGTGAGGATGTGACCTATCGGACAGAGGGTGACCGCACGGTGGTAAAGGTGAACTTGGTTGAGAACGATGCTTTGTTTGTAGTGTTCAATGGTCCTGCAGAACAAGAGGCAGTAACCTTGCCCGAGTTAAAAGAGGTGCATGTCAACACTATCAACATACCATGGGATGTGGCATTCCAGGAGAATCGAGGAGCACCTGCTACAGCTCATTTCGACCAGCTCATCAACTTGGCCGACAGTGATGTGGATGGCATTAAGTATTTCAGTGGTGTGGCTACCTACACCAGCAGCTTCGAGGTAAAGGACGACGAGCTTGACTCCCGTCAGATACTCCTTGACTTGGGCAAGGTAGGTGTCATGGCAGAGGTAACCATCAACGGCAATAACTTAGGTGTATATTGGAAAACTCCTTATCGCATAGACATCACTGAAGCCCTGCATGCAGGCAAGAACGACATTGAGGTAAAGGTGACAAACTTGTGGATTAACCGCTTGATAGGTGATTCTCGCCCAGAAGTGACTGAGAAGGTTACCTGGTCGCAGTATCCATTCTATAATCCTAATTCCCAGATGTCACCATCTGGCCTCATGGGACCAGTTTGTCTGATTATCTGCAAATAACGCAACATTTGAGAAACCGACGTATGAGAAAAGCATTGTTCCTATTGGCTATGGCATTGCCATTGCTGGCTGATGCCCAACGCCAAGAAACCTTATTGGAGAAAGGGTGGCGATTCGTCAATGAAGAAGTAACCGATGCATGGCGCATTGACTATGACGACAGCAAGTGGCAGAAGGTGACGGTACCCCACGACTGGGCCATTTACGGTCCCTTCGACGGCAACAACGACCGCCAGATGGTGGCGGTAGAGCAGGACGGTGAGACCGAAGCCTCACAAAAGTCGGGCCGGACAGGTGGACTGCCCTTTGTGGGTGTTGGATGGTACCGCCACACCTTCGATGTGCCTGCCGGCAAGCAGACGGCACTGGTGTTCGATGGAGCCATGAGTGAAGCGCGCGTCTATGTCAATGGACAGGAAGCCATCTTCTGGCCCTATGGCTACAACTCTTTCTACTGCGATGTGACGCCTTTCATCCATGCTGATGGCAAGAACAATGTGGTGGCAGTAAGGTTAGAGAACCGTCCTTCATCTTCTCGTTGGTATCCTGGGGCAGGACTGTATCGTAATGTACATGTGGTGACCACCGACAAGATACACGTGCCTGTTTGGGGAACGCACATCACTACCCCACATGTTGACAGCAACTACGCCTCAGTTAGTCTGCGTATTTCTTTGGCGAACACTGAACATCAACAGATGATTCGCTTAGTGACCGACATCATCGGCCCTGATGGCAAGACAGTTGCCACGAAAGACGATACCAAGATGGCGGTGCATGACATTGCATTCGGTCAGACCTTCATTGTTGAGCATCCTCAGCTTTGGTCACCTGAGACACCTTACCTATATAAAGCCCGTACGCGTGTCTTTGCCGACGGCAAGCAGGTAGATGAATATACTACCCGCTTCGGCATCCGCAGCATCGAATATGTGCCTGAAAAAGGTTTCTTCCTCAACGGACATCTGCGTAAGTTCCAAGGCGTGTGCAACCATCATGACCTCGGACCTTTAGGAGCAGCAATCAACAAGGCTGCCTTGCACCGCCAACTCACCTTGCTGAAAGACATGGGGTGTGATGCCATCCGTACCTCGCACAACATGCCTGCCCCCGAATTGGTAGAGTTGTGCGACGAGATGGGCTTTATGATGATGGTGGAGCCATTCGACGAATGGGACATGGCGAAGTGCGAGAACGGTTATCACCGTTTCTTCCAGGAATGGGCGGAGCGCGACATGGTGAATATGGTGCAACATTACCGCAACCACCCATCAGTAGTGATGTGGAGTATCGGCAACGAAGTGCCCAACCAGCGTGACCCTGAAAGTCATAAGATGGTAGCTTTCTTGCAGGACATCTGCCATCGCCTCGACCCTACCCGACCTGTAACGGTAGGCATCGACCAGGCAGAGAACTCGCTGCATAACGGTTTTGCTGCTACTATTGACATCCCTGGCTTCAACTATCGTTTGCCGTTCTATCAAGAGGCTTACGACATCCTGCCACAAGGCTTGGTATTGGGTTCAGAAACGGCCTCTACCGTTAGTTCACGAGGCGTGTATAAGTTCCCTGCCGAACTGAAGAAGGGTGCCACCTACGATGACATGCAGTCATCCGGCTATGACAACGAGGCTTGTTGGTGGTCGAACATCCCTGACCTTGACTTCGCGATGGCTGATGACTACGAATGGGAAATCGGGCAGTTCGTATGGACAGGCTTCGACTACTTGGGAGAACCAACGCCTTACTACGACAACTGGCCTGCACATAGTTCCTACTTTGGTATCATCGACCTGGCTTCCATCCCTAAGGACCGCTATTACCTCTATCGCAGTGTGTGGAACAAGCAGGAGAGCACCTTACACCTCCTGCCCCACTGGACTTGGAAGAACCGCAAGGGCCAGGTTACACCCGTTTATGTCTATACCAGCTATCCTGAAGCCGAACTGTTTGTCAACGGCAAGAGTCAGGGTAAGCAGCACAAGTGGACAGCCACTGAGGCCAAAGCGAAAGAGGCTGAGTTAGGCGAGAAAGCCACCATGCACCGTTATCGCCTGATGTGGGAGGAGGTGAAGTATGAACCAGGAGAACTCAAGGTAGTAGTGTATGATGCTAATGGCCAGGTGGCAGAGACAAAGATTGTACGCACAGCGGGCAAGCCTCATCACTTGCAGCTTTCCGTAGATAGAAGTCAGATTGATGCCGATGGCAAGGACTTGGCATATATCACCGTCAGCGTGGTAGATAAGGATGGCAACCTTTGTCCTAATGACGGTAGAGAGGTAAACTTCAAGGTCAGTGGTGCTGGCTCCTTCCGTGCCGTTGCCAATGGCGACCCCACTTGCCTCGAACTCTTCCATCTGCCCCACATGCATGCCTTTGCTGGGCAACTCACGGCCATTGTGCAGAGCAGCGAGCAGGCTGGTACCATCACTTTGCAAGCTTCTGCTAAAGGGCTAAAGCCTGCCAGTGTTCAAGTGCAAGTAAAATAATGTAAAGTGACTAAGAAAAAGAGAAAGGGCATATGTGTAGAGGCGTTTAAAAATAACGAGTTTTTTGCGTTAAAAGGTAAAATCAAATAAGACCTTTGGTCGTCTATTTTACCTTAGCAAAAAGCGAAGTTATTTTAGCCTCGGAGCATCAGCCCTTGACTTTTTCTTTCACTTAAAGCTATTACACCTCTACTGTTAGCTCCACAGGACAATGGTCAGAGCCAAATATTTCGCTATGAATGCGAGCCCCCTGCAGCTTCTCATCCAATGACTTAGAGGTGAGGAAATAATCAATACGCCACCCTGCGTTCTTCTCACGAGCATGGAAGCGATAGCTCCACCACGAGTACTGGTTAGCCATGTCTGGATAGAAATAGCGGAAGGTATCCGTAAAGCCACTGCTGAGCAACTGCGTCATCTTCTCACGCTCCTCATCCGTAAAGCCTGCATTGCGACGATTCGTCTTTGGGTTTCGCAAGTCAATCTCCTGGTGCGCCACATTCATATCGCCACAAGCGATAACAGGCTTCTTGGCATCCAATGCCAATAGGTAAGCACGGAAATCATCCTCCCACTTCATGCGATAGTCCAATCGGCGTAGTTCTTCCTGCGAATTGGGTGTATAGACATTAACAAGGTAGAAAGAAGGCATCTCCAACGTGATGACACGCCCCTCGTGATCATGCTCATCAATACCTAAACCGTAAGTCACTGCCAGCGGCTCATGCTTTGAAAAGATAGCAGTGCCCGAATAACCCTTCTTCTCGGCATAGTTCCAATAAGAACGATAGCCCTCGAATAACAAGTCCAGTTGTCCTTCCTGCATCTTCGTTTCCTGCAGGCAGAAGAAATCAGCTTCCAGTGCCTTGAAGGCATCGGCAAACCCTTTGTCACAAACGGCTCTCAGTCCGTTTACATTCCATGATATCAGCTTCATAATATTTTGTTCAATTAAAAATTAAGTCCATAATTGTGCTTCACCTCACTCATCACAAACATACTCTCTACCGCTCCGAGGCTTTCTATAGCTCCAAGCTTATTGATCAAGAACTCATTATAAGCCTTCATATCGGTGGCATGAATTTTCAACAAATAATCGGTGGTACCAGAAACATTATAGCACTCGGTCACCTCAGGCAGTTCCTGCACCATTAGCATAAAGTCCTTGGCAATGTCACGATTCATGCGCTTCAGCTTCACGTTGCAAAACACAATGAAGCCCTGGTTCAGCTTCTCGGCATCCAGCACAGCAATATATTTCTTGATATAGCCCCCTGATTCCAGTCGCTTTAACCGTTCATACACAGGTGTGGATGAAAGACTTACCTTGCCTGCCAGTTCCTTGATGGTAAGGCGTCCATTCTCCTGCAATACCCGCAATATCTGCAAGTCGGTTTTATCCAAAGTATCCATAAAAGAAGATTTATTCTGTTTTCCTTTCAATTATCATGCGAATGCAGCACATACATTCTACTTACAACTACAAAAGTAGAAACATTTTCTGAATATTCCAAATAATTTGTTTGATATATCCAAATCACCTTAACTTTGCAGCAGAAAACTTAACAACAAAAACAAATTAAAAACTCAAATAGTATGGCAACAAAGAATTATCGTTTTGAAACGCTCCAGTTGCATGTAGGCCAGGAGCAAGCAGACCCAACTACCGATTCACGTGCGGTACCTATCTATCAGACTACCTCGTATGTGTTCCGCAACTCACAGCATGCCGCCGACCGTTTTGGTCTGCGTGACGCAGGTAATATATATGGTCGTCTGACCAACACCACACAAGGTGTCTTTGAAGAGAGAATAGCCGCTTTGGAAGGAGGCGTAGCAGCCTTGGCAGTAGCCAGTGGTGCAGCTGCCATCACCTATGCTTTGCAGAATGTAGCACATAGTGGCGACCATATCATTGCAGCCAACAACCTCTATGGCGGCACCTTTAACTTGATTGAGCATACGCTCACCACACAAGGCATCAGCACCACCATCGTCAACCCTGAAGATTTTGCAGCAGTTGATGCAGCTTTCCGTCCCAACACCAAAGCCATTATCGTTGAGACCTTCGGCAACCCTAATGCCAGCGTAACAGACATCGACCGCATAGCTGAGATAGCACACAAACATAACACCATATTAATAGTTGACAACACATTCGCAACACCCTATATATTCCGTCCTTTAGAACATGGAGCAGACGTGGTAGTGGAATCAGCTACCAAGTTTATTGGAGGTCATGGCAGTACCTTAGGTGGCGTAATTATTGACGGCGGCAAGTTCGACTGGATAGCAAATGCCGACAAATACCCCACCTTAGGACAGCCCGACCCCAGCTATCATGGTGCTGTCTTTGCCCAGGTGGCAGGACCAGCAGCCTTTGTTACCCGCATTCGTGCCGTCATCTTGCGCGACACAGGTGCCTGTATCGCCCCCATCAGCGCATGGATCTTGCTACAAAGTCTGGAAACCCTCTCTCTGCGCGTAGAGCGTCATGTCTTTAATGCGCTGAAGGTCGTTGAGTTCCTCAACAACCACCCCAAGGTAGCAAAGGTGAATCACCCATCACTGCCCAGCCATCCCGATCATGCTTTGTATCAGAAGCTGTTCCCCAACGGTGCAGGCTCCATCTTCACCTTCGAGATTAAAGGCGGACAAGAAGAGGCATGGAAATTTATCGACAAACTACATATATTCTCGCTGCTGGCCAACGTAGCTGATGTGAAGAGCTTAGTGATACACCCAGCTACCACTACCCACTCACAGCTGTCGCCCGAAGAACTGGAAGAGCAGCACATTTACCCATCTACTATTCGATTAAGTATTGGCACAGAACACATTGACGACATTATTGAAGATTTGCGTCAAGCGTTAGAAGATTGAGTTACTCTCAGGAAATAAACATGAACCATTGATATTAGTTAGGTAAAAAGAGTATTATATTAAACTACTATTCAATTAAGAATTCCCCTACCGTGAGGCAGGGGTTTTCTGCTTTACTTCATTGCATCATAGATGGCCTGCTGGATACGGGGACGGATATTGAGCTGTCCCAGTTTAGGATTCCAGGAATAGGGATGGACACGATTGCTAAGGAAGATATAGACTATCTGGTTGGTAGGATCCACCCAAACGCAAGTGCCTGTGAAGCCAGTGTGGCCATAGACAGTGGCGGGAGCATCGTCGGCACAAGGACTCTTGGCCTTGTTCACCACATCGGGTTTGTCGAATCCCAGACCTCGGCGACTGATACGCGACTTGCTGGTGGTAAACAGCAGACAAGTGCTCTCGCTGAGATAGCGCTTGCCATCCAGTTCGCCACCGTTCAGCAGCATCTGATAGATCTTCGCCACCTCAGTAGCATTGGAGAACAAGCCGGCATTGCCAGAGACACCGCCCTGGAAGGCAGCCGCCTCATCGTGCACATAGCCTTGCAGAAGTTGCTTACGCAAGAACTTATCCTGCGAAGTAGGCACAATCTCATCTTTGGGGATACGCTGCAAGGGGTGGTAACCCGTGCGTTGCAGACCCATAGGCTCATAGAACTCACGACTTACATATTGGTCGAGACTCATGCCTGTGAGCTGCTCCACCATCTGTTGTAAGAGAATGAAATTCACATCACTATAGCGATAGGTGCGTGAGCGCAAGGTAGCCTCCACAATCTTGGTGCGATAGACTTCCTTAAACAAAGGAGAGAGCCACAAGCCTTCCGCTATCTGCAAAGGATAGTCGGACGACTGCTGACTTGACACCAAAGAATCGTGATACTGATAGTTGGGGTTCACCCAATCGCGAGCGGCTATCTGTACGGTATGCAGACGGTCACGCCTGTTGCTCAAGATATTGCCTTCGTAACTCTCCTTATCGATGGCTTCACGATAAAAAGAGATGGAAGCAGGCAAGCCCGACTCATGATACAGTAAACTGCGCACAGTGATGGTTTGCTTATCTGTGCCTTTGAGATAAGGAAGATAAGTAGATACTCGTTCGGTAAGATTAATCTTACCTTGGTCATAGAGCTTCATGACGGCCAACAACGTGGCGGTAGTCTTGGTCATAGAAGCCAAATCATATACATCTGTAGGTCTGACAGGCTGCACAGGCTTTCCTTGCACACCCTCATACGTATGATTGCCAAACACTTTATTATAGATAGTATGTCCCTGTTTCATCACCACCACCTGACAACCAGGAAAGGCCTTCTCACGAATGCCCAGCAACGCCAAGGTATCGATGGCCTGTAGTTTCGCGGCATCAATGCCGAAGTCTTCAGGAGAATATACCGGCAACTTGTTTGCCAGGAGGTCAGTACCCTGCCCTGCCCTCATCAGCTTTCCTATAGAGGTTGAAAGTCGGCCCGTAATGGAAGCCTCACCCACCATGGCCTTCGCCACATGTTGCTGAATGGCCTCTGTATTATCATGCGCAATGATCACGGCATCTGCCAGCTGCACAGCCTGAGGCAGCTTGGCCACGTCCTTCTGGGCAATGAAGAACACTGACACCACAGCACTGGTAGGTTTGTATTCATTGAAGAAAGGTTGGAAGGCATTGGTATTCTTGTCGGTCACAGCAACAATCACACGCTTATAGCCACCCAGCTGGCGGATGATTTGCTGACGGGATGCCGCCGTATTCTCTGCTGGCAAGCCAATGGTCTTTACCTTTACACGCTTGGATAGTTCATCGACAAACGACTTGATGGCTGCTGGACGATTGCCCAGATTGAGCACCGTCACCTCACCTTCGCTGCTATCAATAGGCAACGACGGACGACTATTGCCTACCAGCACAACCGCTGCCTGCGACAAGCGGTTCACCAGATCGTTAGCCTCGGAGGTATTGATGCGTTGTTCCAAGCCAGAAATCTGGATGTTTGGCTTTTCAGTAAGGCCCAGCACATATTTATACATCAACACCTTTTTGCAATGCAGGTTAATATCCCCTTCCTTGACTTGCCCTTTGGCTACTGCATTGAGGATGGCATCCATCTCAGCTCCAATGGCTGTGGGTACCAACAACATATCGTTGCCTGCTTGCAGCGCCTGCAAAGAAGCAGAGCCTCCGTTGATGGCGCCTTTCATCTCCAAGGCATCGGTGAATTTCAAACCACTGAAACCCAGTTCCTTGGTCAGTAAGTCAGTAACTATGTTATGAGATAACGATGAGGCAAGTCCTTTGCGCTCGGTAAGAGAAGGTATATCCAAGTGTCCTACCATCACGCCATCGATGCCAGCTGCAAAAGCCTCTTTGAATGGCACCAGTTCGACACTGTCGAGGCGTTCGCGGGTAAAGTTGAGTACAGGCAAAGCCTGGTGCGAATCGACATCGGTATCACCATGACCTGGGAAATGTTTGGCCACAGCCACCACCCCACCGTCTTGGAGGCCTTTGCTATAGGCTATCACCTGCTTGGCTACCCTGTGTGGGTCTTCACCAAAAGAGCGCACGTTGATAACGGGGTTGTTAGGGTTGATATCCACATCGGCCACAGGAGCAAAGTTGACGGTGATACCCATCAGGCGACTCTCGCGTGCCACTTCCTTGCCATATTCATACAACAGGCTCTCATCGGTGATATTGCCTAAGATGCGGTTCTTGGGGAAGACAGGCGAAGGTTTAAGGCGCATGGCCAAGCCCCATTCGCCGTCGAGGGTAATCATAAGGGGTACTTCAGCCAGGTTTTGTGCCTCGTTGGTAAGTATGGCCTGGTTCTGCAACACGCCACCAGAGAAAAGCAGTCCACCAATCTTATAGTCTTGCACCACCTTTTTAATGAGCTGCAGGTTGGCCGTTGTTCTCTCGGGAGCCACTTTATAAACGAACAACTGTCCGATGCGTCCACGAAGATCTAAGGTCTGCATCACAGAATCGGCCCATGCAGATGCCCTGCCATCGGCATTGATCATTCTGCCAAACTGACTCTCTTTGGGGTCATAGGGTGCAGGTGAAGGACGGTTAAACCCTTCAGTCTCGATTTTCGCACTGCAGAGCAGTACAGCCAGCAAAAGGAACAGTAGTCTTTTCATTTTATCTCTATCCAACAAATATCTTATTTATTTCTTATTTAAGGTGATGACTGTCTGGCTGAGATACACCCCATTGTTGCCAATATGCATCACAGGCACCTCATGGCCGTCAGCATCCTTCACCATTCGGGGTTTCTCTAAGAAGGTGTGCGTATGTCCTCCCAGCACCAGGTCAATGCCATGTGTCTGTGGCAGGATGGCATTATCATACACATCATCCACCCCAGGGTTCTGTACAATGCCCAAATGCGAGAGGCATATCACCACATCACACTTTTCCTGTTCGCGAAGAATCATCACCATGCGATTGGCCACCGCAGCAGGCTTGTGATAGACAATACCCTCACACTTGCTTTGTTGCACCAAGCCTTCGAGCTGCGGACAGAGTGCAAAGACACCAATCTTCACTCCATTGCGCTTGAACACCGCATAGGGTTTCACCAAACCTTCGAGTACGGTACCTTCAAAGTCGTAGTTGGAACATATCACAGGGAAATTGGCCATCTTGAAAAGGCGAGCCATATTGTCAAGTCCGAAATCGAACTCATGGTTACCAATGGTCATGGCATCATACTTCATCAGGTTCATGGACTTGATCTCTACCTCACCTTGGTAGAGGTTATAATAGGGAGTACCTTGCGAGATATCACCACTGTCGAATAACAACATTTCAGGATGTTGCTGACGGAACTGATTGACCAATCCGGCCCTGCGAGCCACACCTCCCATATTGGCGTTTCTCGCTGAGGTACTGGCCTCAACAGGATCAATACGACTGTGGGTGTCGCTGCTATGCAACACATATAGTTGCTTCTGGGCACTTACAATTGAAAATGGAGAATTGAGAATTGAATATGCTAAAACTAGTAATATGCTTAAAATTCGTGTCTTCATAATCCTTAATTATCAATTTGTTTAATTCTACCATCGAGTTGGGAGGTAATCTTCTTCCCCAACTTGGTTTGTTCCTGAACATAGTTGATAAACAGGCTACGCAAGGTAAGTCCATCGGGACAATCTTTCTTAACCGCCTTGGGCAAAGCATGCAAACCGTCGTTGCCCTCGGAGAGATAGTCGATAGTACCTATGGTGTACATGCGGTTGTCGTCGATAGGTTGTCCTTGCACCGTAGCTTCCACCACCTCGTTCTTGCCATTGAACACCAGCGTAGCACCGCTGATGCCCTCACCACCTCGCGTGGCAATATTTGCCATCAGCTCTTTCATGTCGGAGCCTTTGAGGGTAAGTACACAGAGGGAGTTCTCAAACGGCAACACCTCGAAGGCATTGCTCACGGTGAAGTCACCTGCCCCCACATCAGCACGAAGGCCACCAATATTAATCAATCCCATATCAGCAGGTTGGCCCAATACACGAGCCGCACTCAGACGCAACACCTCTGCCACCAGATTGCCCAACAAGCACTCTGGTCGTCTGCGGTCCATCGCTATCTCGCTTTGTCCCAATGCAGTGTTCATCATACTATCAATACTGGCACGATAGGGTGCTATCAGCTGCACGGCTTCCTGACTTTGTATAGCATCAAGGGTAGCATCAATGGCTATTCTGCTGCTTTGCACATCGGTCACCACATAGTGACTCTTGCATCCACTTATCAACAATAAGGCACAGAGCATGAGCCCCAAGCCCCATTGTGTAGTTCTTTTCCTCATAGACTTTTTAAGTTATTTGCTTCAAAGTTAACAAAAAAGTAGAAAACATTTGCATATTTGTCTTTTTTTTCGCAACTTTGCACCCGCTTTTGCGCAATCGCTGTCAGGATACATCCCACGATGAGGCCTGGTATGTTGCGTAGTTACAAACAATTTATACAATTAAGAAGATGGATTTACTTAAAATTGCAGAAGAAGCATTTGCTACTGGCAAGACCTATCCTCAGTTCAAGGCTGGTGATACTGTAACTGTAGCATATCGTATCGTGGAAGGTAACAAGGAGCGTGTACAGCAGTATCGTGGTATTGTTATCAAGATTTGCGGTCATGGTGAGAAGAAACGTTTCACCGTACGCAAGATGTCAGGCACCGTAGGTGTTGAGCGTATTTTCCCTATCGAGTCTCCGCACATTGAGAGCATCGAAGTAAACAAGGTAGGTAAGGTACGTCGCGCTAAGCTGTATTACCTGCGTAAACTCACTGGTAAGAAAGCTCGCATCAAGGAGAAGAGAGTCAACACTAAGTCAGCAGCTGCTGAGGCTTAATTCTTCCCTCTCAAAGAAAAGTACAAGAGGAGTGTTCTATTTGAGCACTCCTCTTATTTATTTGGAGGAAACGATTGGTAATCTCACAAAAAACATGTAACTTCGCATCATTAAATAAAAAAGGAAAAAGATATGGAATTTAGTGGAAGAGTAATAGCTATTTTACCTGCTCGCACCGGTGTGTCAAAATCAACGGGTAACGAGTGGAAAGTTCAGTCATACGTAGTGGAGAATCACGACCAATATCCTCGTCGCATGTGCTTTGAGGTGTTTGGTGGCGACAAGATAGACCAATTCAATATTCAGATGGGGGAAGAAATCAATGTTTCATTCGACATTGATGCCCGTCAGTGGCAAGATAAATGGTTCAATACCATTCGCGCATGGAAAGTGGAGAGAGTGCAGGAAGGTGCTGCAGAGGGTCAGCCAACAGCTGAGTCGATACCTCCATTTGCTCCAGAACCTGCACCATTTGCAGGTGGTGAGAGCAATCCGGCAGATGATCTGCCATTCTAATAGCTCATCTCCCACTGGTTGTCTATCTTTTGATAGACAGCTGTGCGAGCAAAAGAAGACTTGGTGTTTTGCAAATTCATAAAGGCGGCATTGCTGGAAAGCGTGCCGCTTTCTTGTTGGGCGTCAATGACCTGTTGCAACAACTCATTGCTAAAACTGAGTGCTAACAGGTTATCAGTAAGGTATGCTGAAAGTATATGTCCATCGGCCATCTGATATACAGCTATATCCTCACCATTATAGCTGAACACTTCGGGTTCGCTGACCGGACTCATAAAACAACGGGTAAAGAACTCCTGCAACAAAGGAGCATCATCATCCTCGACATTACAATAGAGAATCTGATTGACCGAATTCTCCGGTTGATGATAGCTCAGCAGCACCTTACTTAGCTGTGTACTGAGTCCGTGGGGGGATGCCTCCAGAAATTCATGCACATAATCCCGCAAATAATTCACCATATCGGATGTCGGCAGAGAAGCCATAATCAACGAGCCCTCGCTAACATCATCCACAAATGCTACCACATCGTCAGTTTCCACCACAGCAATAGCATCGGCAGGTACCAAGGAATATAAACTGGATATTTCTGTCTGCGAAATCCTGGAATGACGTAGATACTGGTAAGCCACCACACCTGCTATCAACAATAGCAAGGACATGGCTACAGCAATCCTATGTACTACGATGGATTTCATATTTGTTAGAAAATTTTCACAAAAGTATTAAAAACTTCTAACATACGCAAGAAAAGTCTAAAAAAAATTAAAATTCGAGTTGCAAGCCATCGTAGGCATAATGGATATGAGGAGGTAATTGAGCCTCAGCAACAGCATGCAAACCTGCATAATGGCTCATGTGAATGAAATAAGTTTCCTTAGCACCTATGTGAAGGGCATTGTCAATGGCTTGTTCTATATTCTGATGGGTAGGATGTTCATAAACATGCAAGGCATTCATGATCAATACATCCAATCCTTTCAAAGCATCATACGACTCCTGGGGCATGGTTTTCATATCAGTGACGTACCCAAAAGTACCGATACGGAAGCCCAGGATAGGTAAATCGCCATGCATAACCCTCAAAGGCAACACTTCAGTATTCTTTACCTTGAACGCCTGAAAAGGGGCTACTTCATGAAGACTGATTCCTGGCACTCCAGGGTATTTCTCCTTTACAAAGCAATAGGGCAAACGTGTTTGCAGGTCACGAGCCGTATAATCCTCAGCGTACACATCCACATCACCAAACACATTACTGGGTCTTAAATCGTCCAAACCACCTACATGGTCGGAATGTTCATGGGTAATCAGGATAGCATCTGGCACCACGAATGGCTGCACCTGCAGGTATTGTTGACGGAAATCAGGACCACAATCAATCAGAATCACGGCATCATCGGTATAGACCAACGAGGAGCAACGCAAACGCTTGTCGCGTGGGTCGGTCGACCTACACACCTCGCAATTGCAGCCTAGCGTAGGTACACCCATAGATGTTCCGGAGCCTAAGATCCTGACTTTCATTTCACACTATTCTATAAAGTTCACTTCGGGATGTATCTCGATGCCAAACTGCGATGCCACATCACGACAAACAGCCTCCGACAAAGCCACGATATCAGCACCCGTAGCGTTGCCTAAGTTGACCAAAATCAATGCTTGCTTGTCATATACTGCCGCATTACCCAACGCCTTACCTTTCCAGCCTGCTTGTTCAATCATCCAACCAGCAGGAATCTTAACATGCTGCTCATCTACTTCATAATATGGCATATTGGGATACTGAGCCAAGAGACTTTGCCATTTCTCCCTGAACACGATAGGATTAGTAAAGAAACTGCCCGCATTGCCAAGTATCTGAGGATCGGGCAACTTACTCTGACGAATCTTGATGATGGTCTGTCGCACCAAAGGCAGGGTTACTTCCTCCACATCACCCAATTCTTTGCGGATGGTACCATAATCCAATTTAAATTGGGCTACTTTACTCAATTTAAAGTTGACGTAGGTCACAAAGTAGATCTTCATCTCAGGACACTTGAAGATACTGTTGCGATAGGCATACGCACATTCAGATTGCTGAAACACGCGTCTCTGCCCTTTACAATCAATTGTCTCCACAGAGGTAATCAAGTCTTTTACTTCTACGCCATAGGCACCAATATTCTGTACGGCACTGGCACCCACCTCACCGGGGATGAGTGAAAGATTCTCTGCACCATACCAACCTTGACTGACACAGTAATCAACAAAGTCATCCCACACTTCTCCAGCACCCACACGGATAAATACTTCACTATCATTTTCAGCGGTCACCTCCATCCCTTTAATCTGAGAATGTAGCACAGTGCCTTCATAGTGTTCATGCATGAACAACAGATTGCTGCCACCACCCACATGCAGGTAAGGTGTTTTCACCTTTCCAGCAGCAATGAAGTCGAGGAGTTCCTCCTCACGGTGATATTCCAGTAGCTGAGCTGCAGTTACCTTCAATCCAAAAGTATTCTTTATAATGCCATTATCCATTATCAACTATGCATTATTCATTAAATCGAAGTATCTTCAAACTTATACATTTCCCATTCACCGCCACGCTTACGAAAATACAGGATAATAGAAGTACCATCCTGGAATCCATTCACCTTCAATATCTTTCTTCTCGACCTACCATCATTTGCTTGACCGTAGTTGATGTTCGTCAATCTATCGACAGGCAGTTCTGGTTTGAAAGCAAACCACTGAGTGATACCCAAAGTAGTCTCCAAGATGGAGAACTCATCATCAGGATCCAAGGTAACAAATTCTATGGGATTGGACAAATGATCCAACTGATAAATGCTATCATTGGCAAATCTGCTGTAGAAAGACAAGAAACCACTGGCATCATCTATAGCGGACAACGGCATCAAGGAGATGGAGTCGAGCATCCAGACACCCTTGTCCCGTTCAAAAAAATAACGTTGCCTCATCCTGGAATCCAAATAGATCCATTCCACTTCCGCAGAGTTGAGCGAAGTATCACCTTCAAAATCAAAATCCGAGTCCTTGTCGAACATCAAGGTATAAGTGGATTGTTCGGAGAACAGATGGTCGTGTTGCCAATCATTCCGTTCTACCAGATTTGTACCCTCCTGAGTGATGACAGGTAACGGGAACCTCACCCTACGGCGTTGCAGACGTTCATTGGAGGCAAAGTTCCAGATAAAGTCGTCGAACAGTTCATCCACCCTAGTGGAAACTTCCACTTTTTCTTCTTCAGGCTCCTGTTCGGGTGGTACTATAGCTACTAATGTATCGTTGGATATCAACTCGGTTTCTTCAGTGACATGAATTTTCTTCCCCCCACAGGATGCGAGAAGATACGTCAACATAAGACAACCAAATAATTCCCAACTACACCTCTTCATTTATTCAACTTAATCTTTAATTTCTCCAACATATCGGCGGTCATGGCCTCCAAATCATATTTAGGCTGCCACCCCCACTCCTTCCGTGCACAGCTGTCGTCCATACAGTCGGGCCAACTTTCAGCTATGTGTTGTTTCAACGGATCCACCTGATATTCCATCTCAAACTGAGGCAGATGCTGCTTAATTGCCTCATAAATAGTCTCAGGCGCAAAACTCATAGAGGCCAAGTTAAAAGCATTGCGATGTACCAGTTTGGCAGGATCGGCCTCCATCAACATGATAGAAGCATGCAATGCATCAGGCATATATATCATATCCATCAGGGTACCCTCTTTAATAGGACAGATAAACTTCTCACCCCTTACAGCATAATAATAGATATCCACTGCATAGTCAGTAGTACCACCGCCAGGAGGTGTTACATACGAAATGATGCCCGGATAGCGTACCGACCTGGTATCCACTCCATATTTCATAAAATAATAATCACTCAACAACTCAGTAGTTACCTTGCTCACGCCATAGATGGTACCCGGACGCTGTATGGTGTCCTGAGGAGTCATCACATGAGGCGTGGAAAGTCCAAACGAGCCAATGGAACTAGGGGTAAACACAGCACAATGATACTCACGTGCCACCTCTAACACATTCCACAAACCATCTACACCAATTTTCCAAGCCAAGCGAGGATTTCTTTCTGCCACCACCGACAGCAAAGCTGCCAGATTATAAATGGTGTCTATATGGTAATCCCTTACCACTTTCGCTATGGCATCGGCATCAGTAACATCAGCCAAAGCTGATGGTCCTGACTCTTTCAGCACGCCCGTTGGTTCTGCTCCTCTTATATATCCAGCAATCACATGACTATTGCCATACCTATTTCTTAACTCCATGGTTAGCTCCGAACCAATCTGTCCAGTAGAGCCAATGACCAGTATATTTTTCATATCTTAAGTTTTTTAGGTCTATTCTCATTTTGTTGGACAAAGATAATCAATATTTGAATTATTTTCGTTAATTTGGCGGTGAAATTGAGTATTAACACTAAATCTTAAACATTTTGATATTATGTACGGAAAAATGCAAGAACATCTCGCCCACACATTGGCTGAGATAAAGGAGGCAGGACTCTATAAAGAAGAGCGCCTGATTGAGAGTCCGCAACGTGCTGCTATCACAGTGAAAGGTCAAGAAGTACTGAATTTTTGTGCAAACAATTATTTAGGTCTTTCTGACAATCCACGATTGATTGAGGCTGCCAAAAAGATGATGGACCGACGTGGCTACGGCATGTCATCTGTTCGTTTTATCTGTGGCACACAAGATATTCACAAGGAGTTGGAAGCAGCCATAGCCGACTACTTCCACACTGAAGACACCATTCTCTATGCAGCCTGCTTCGATGCCAACGGTGGTGTGTTCGAACCTCTGTTCACTGAAGAGGACGCTATCATCAGCGACTCACTGAACCATGCCAGCATCATTGATGGCGTTCGTCTGTGCAAGGCAAAACGCTATCGCTATGCCAACGCCAACATGGATGAATTGGAGAAATGTCTGAAGGAGGCTCAGGCCCAGCGTTTCCGCATCATCTGTACGGATGGCGTTTTCTCAATGGATGGCAATGTAGCTCCCCTCGACAAGATTTGTGATTTAGCAGAGAAGTACGATGCCCTGGTAATGGTAGATGAGTCGCACTCTGCGGGTGTAGTAGGTGCAACAGGGCACGGTGTGAGTGAGTTATACAAGACCTATGGTCGTGTGGATATTTATACAGGCACCTTAGGCAAGGCCTTTGGTGGTGCAATGGGTGGTTTTACTACAGGTCGTAAGGAGATCATCGATTTATTGCGCCAGCGCAGTCGTCCTTACCTGTTCTCCAACTCAGTGGCTCCTGCTATTGTCGGTGCCGCACTCGAAACATTCAAGATGCTGAAAGAAAGCAATGCGTTGCACGACAAGCTGGTTGACAATGTCAACTACTTCCGTGATAAGATGATGGCTGCTGGTTTTGACATCAAGCCTACACAAAGTGCCATCTGTGCCGTTATGCTGTACGATGCGAAGTTGTCGCAGGTATTTGCTGCCAAGATGCAGGAAGAAGGAATCTATGTCACTGGCTTCTATTATCCAGTAGTGCCGAAGGGTGAAGCTCGTATCCGAGTACAGCTCTCTGCTGGTCATGAGCGCGAACACCTCGACAGGTGTATCAATGCCTTTATAAAGGTGGGCAAAGAACTTGGCGTACTAAAATAAGAAAAGACCTGAATTAAACAATATCCCCCGCAATAGCGGGGGATATTTTATGATCTGTCAGCAAAAAACTGTTAGAACAAATCTTCGGTTACATATCCTTTAGGCAAAGCCCTGCAGTTATATTGCGAAGCCATCGTTTCACCATAGGCACCTGCAGAACGAATAGCAATCAAGTCGCCACGACTTGTTTTGTTCAAATCAACCGCTTTACCGAATACATCGCTCGACTCACAGATAGGACCTACCACATCGTAGGTTTCTACAGGCAATTCAGAGGTGATATTCTCAATCTTATGATATGCCTGATAAAGAGCGGGACGGATCAATTCAGTCATACCGGCATCCAAAATAGCAAACTGCTTGTTGGTACCTTGTTTCACATATAGCACCTTCGATATAAGACTTCCGCACTGTGCCACCACAGAACGACCAGGTTCGAAATGCAGTACCTGACCTTCACGTCGCCTAATCAGCGAATTGATGGTCTTGAAATACTCTTGGAAGTCAGGTATAGCCTGTCGGTTAGGATGCTGATAGTCAACACCCAAGCCACCACCTACATTGATGTTGTCAATCTTGATATGATGTTTCTCAAATTGTGTCAATAATTCGTTCACACGATTGCAGAGAGCGGCAAAGTCGTTCATGTTCAATATCTGTGAACCGATATGGAAATGCAGACCTATAAACTTGATATGCTGCATTTGTTGTGCCAAAGCAATCACCTGTTCTATATCGCCCAAGGCTATGCCAAACTTATTCTCTGCCATACCCGTAGTAATGTTTGCATGGGTATGCGCCTTCACATCAGGGTTTACACGAAACTCAACCTGTGCCACCACCCCTTTGGCAGCAGCCAGTTCGTTGATAATCTCCAATTCAGGAACCGACTCTACGTTGAAGCAGAAAATACCATGCTCCAATCCGAGGTTGATTTCCCAATCAGCCTTACCAACACCTGCAAACACAATCTTATCTGGGGAGATGCCAGCCTGCAAAGCAGCTTTGATTTCCCCACCACTCACGCAATCGGCTCCTAATCCATATTCACGGATGGTACGTAACACCTGCGGATTGGCATTTGCTTTTATTGCATAATGCACCACAGCATTGTCTATCTTGTCCACCTCTTTTTTGATTACCTCTAAGGTCGCACGCAGGATGCGAGTGTCGTAATAATAGAAAGGTGTCTGTAAGGCACCGAACTTTTCAACAGGAAATTGTCCTTTCATTTAGTTGCATTAATGAATACTCCCCCGCCCTTATGGGCAGGGGAATAATAATTATTTTCCGTTAAATAACTTGTCACTGAGTTGCTGCAATGCTTTCTTCTTGTCGCATTGGCGAATCAACAGAGAAATGTTATAGTTACTGCCACCATAGGAAATCATACGTACAGGAATGTCTTGCAAGGCATCAACAGCCAACGCCTCGAAGCCAATGTTCTCCCATTCCAGATCACCCACAATGCAAACAATACACATCTCCTTATCCACCGTCACTGTGCCATATTTACGCAAGTCTTCCAGTATTTCATTCAAGTGCTTGGTATTATCAATTGTCACAGATACACCCACCTCAGAGGTACAAATCATATCGATACTGGTCTGGTAGCTCTCAAAGATTTCAAATACCTTACGCAAGAAACCGTAAGCCAGCAACATACGGCTCGACTTGATTTTGATAGCTGTGATATTGTCCTTAGCAGCTACAGCCTTGATGGTGTCACGCTTGGTCTTGTTGGAGATCAAGGTACCAGGAGCGTCAGGCTCCATAGTATTCAGCAAGCGCACAGGGATATTGGCATACTTGGCAGGCTGGATGCAGGTTGGGTGCAGGATCTTGGCACCGAAATAAGCCAATTCAGCAGCTTCCTCGAAATGCAGCATAGGCACAGGATCGGTCTTGTCCACCACACGAGGATCGTTGTTGTGCATGCCATCGATGTCAGTCCAAATCTGAATCTCCTCAGCATTGATAGCGGCACCCAGCAATGAAGCCGTATAATCACTGCCACCACGCTGCAGGTTATCCACCTCTCCATAAGAGTTGCGGCAGATAAAGCCCTGGGTAATATAGAGATCGGCACCTTGATACAAATCCAATTGTGCCATCAGTTTCTCCTTGATATACACAGGATCAGGTTCCGCATTCTTATCCATGCGCATAAAGTCAAGTGCATTCAGCAGCACCGACTTCACACCTTGTTCCTGCAAATAAAGATTCATCATGGCGGTAGAAATCAGTTCGCCATGAGAAAGAATCAACCTTTCTTCATACAAAGTGAAGAGGTCTTTGGTATAAGAGCGAATCTCATCAAAGTGCGACTTGATGACTTCCATACCCTTTTGCTTGAACTCTGGTAACGTATAGAGTTCGTCGATATGACGCTCGTATTTACTTTCCAGTTTGTTAATCACTTCATTGGCGCCATCAGGATTCTTCTTATACAGATAATCCGAGATTTCCACCAATGTGTTGGTAGTACCCGACATGGCCGACAAAACCACAATCTTACATTCACCGTCAGAGATCAGCTTAGCCACATCCTTCATGCGCTGAGCTGTGCCTACTGAAGTACCTCCAAACTTTAATACTTTCATTTTCTAACGCTATTAATTGTTCTTTTATTCTTCTTTTACCAATTTCTGATCCTCACAACGATACACCTCACCAGGGAACTCACGAAGCAACTGCAGGTTGTGGGTAGTCATAATCACCAGCGAACCCGTGTCGCTCAAGTCGTGCAACAATTTAGTAATGGCACGTCCCGTTTCAGTATCCAGGTTGCCCGTTGGTTCGTCAGCCATGATGATATCAGGAGAGTTGAGTACCGCTCTTGCTATCACCACACGTTGCTGCTCGCCACCTGACAACTCATTAGGCAACTTGTCACCCTTATCTTCCATACCCACCAAGTTCAGCACGGCTTTGATGCGGTTGTCAATCTCTTTCTTGTCGTGCCAACCTGTTGCACGCAACACAAATTTGAGGTTGTCATATACAGAGCGATCGGTAAGCAGTTGGAAATCCTGGAACACTATGCCCAACCTGCGTCTCAGCTTAGGTACATGCTTCTGTTTCAGCTTACGCATGTTATAACCCAGCACCTCAGCTTCGCCATCGGTAATATCCAATTCACCATACATGGTTTTCAGCAAACTCGACTTACCTGCACCCACCTTACCAATCAGATAGACGAAAGAACCCCTAGATAACTCCAGGTCCACTCCACGCAGTACAGTCTCATAGTCCTGACTAACCCTGACGCCCTTGTATTTTATCAACACTTCACCCATCAATGTTTCTTCCAATTAGGTTTATGACGCTCTTCCAACTCACGCGCCAAATCCTCTATACTTAAGTCCTTGGCCGTCAGCATCACGATGAGGTGATACAACAAGTCAGAGCCTTCATATATCAAACGCTCATTGGTACCGTTAGCAGCCTCGATGATGGTCTCAACGGCCTCCTCGCCCACCTTCTGCGCCATCTTGTTGATGCCACTCTGGAATAGACTGGTGGTATAGGAACCTTCTGGCATCTCCTCATGACGTTGCTGTATGAAACGCTGCAACTCTTTAAGAAACATCACTGGTTCACTATTCTCTTCACCCCAACAGGTATCTGTACCCGTATGACACACTGGTCCTCTTGGATGTACCTGTATCAACAAAGTATCATGATCGCAGTCCTCCTTAATGGAAACCACATCCAAAAAGTTGCCACTCTCTTCTCCTTTGGTCCACAAACGCTGCCGTGTGCGGCTATAGAAAGTAACAAGTCCTGTTTTTACAGTCTTGTCATACGCTTCCTGGTTCATATATCCGAGCATCAGCACCTTAGCTGTTTCGGCATCCTGTATGATAGCAGGCACCAGCCCGTTCATTTTGTTAAAATCTAACATCTTTTACCTTCTAATTGTGATATTCTCGTTGCAAAGATACGACTTTAATTCGGAAATTCGTATATCTCCGAAGTGAAAAACGCCAGCTGCGAGTGCAGCATCTGCTTTTCCTATGGTAAAAACATCACGAAAATGCTCCATCTTACCAGCTCCACCCGATGCAATGACCGGTATGGACAAGTCATCGCTGAGTTTCGCCAATGCCTCGTTGGCATAGCCCGTACGCACACCGTCATGGTTCATGCTGGTAAAGAGAATCTCCCCTGCACCACGCTGTTCACCTTCCTTTGCCCAGCTGAACAACTCTTTGTCAGTCTCTACCCTGCCACCATTCAAATAGCACCACCAGCCCTTTTCCGTCTGTTTGGCATCTATCGCCAACACACACACCTGTGATCCGAAGTTGCGGGCTATTTCGTCTATCAGTTCAGGATGTTTGATAGCCGACGAGTTGATGGAAATCTTGTCGGCACCAGCACCCAGCAGTCTGTCCACGTCACTCAACTCATGTATGCCCCCACCCACCGTGAAAGGAATACTGATGTTCTCGGCAATGCGTCTCACCAGTTCGGTAAAAGTCTTGCGCCCTTCAAAACTGGCGGTAATATCCAGAAATACCAGTTCGTCGGCACCCTGCTCACTATAAGCGCGTGCCAGTTCCACAGGGTCGCCAGCCTGACGAAGGTTCACAAAGTTGGTACCCTTCACCGTCTGGCCGTCCTTGATATCCAGACAAGGTATGATTCGTTTAGCTAACATACTTATTGAATTACGTACTTCTCTATATCTGTAAATGTAATGCGGCCCTCATAAAGCGCCTTGCCAAATATCACGCCTGGCACGTTTGCTTCCGCCAGTGCCTCAATGTCCTCCATACTGCTCACGCCCCCACTGGCAATAAGGTGAAGGTCAGGATACTGAGCCAAAATATCCTTGTATAAAGAGATGGCTGGTCCTTGCAACATACCATCCCTGCTGATTTCTGTGCATATCACTTTCTGCACACCTTGCTGCGTATAATGCTGCAGGAATGCCATCAGTTCGTTGTCGCTGTCTTCCAGCCAGCCACTTACGGCCACCTTTCCTTCTTTCACATCGGCGCCCAAGATTATCTTCTCAGCACCATATTTCAGCAACCAACGCTGAAATGTCTCAGGCTCTTTTACGGCAATGCTGCCACCCGTCACCATCTGCGCCCCACAATCAAACACAATGCGCAGGTCGTCATCGGTCTTCACCCCACCACCGAAATCTATCACCAGACTCGTAGCATTGGCAATCTGCTCCAACGTGCGCCAGTTCACCACATGCTTTGATTTAGCACCATCCAAATCCACCACATGCAGACGGGTAATACCATGATCCTCCATCTCCTTGGCCACATCAGCAGGCGAAGCACTGTATTCCTTCACCTTGTCATAGTCGCCTTGCGAGAGCCTCACGCACTTGCCGTCGATGATATCTATAGCGGGTATCAGTTCAATCATATCTCAAACAAGAAGTTTTTAAGAATCTGTTCGCCTATCGAGCCACTCTTTTCAGGATGGAACTGGGTAGCATAGAAGTTGTCTTTCTGCATAACAGCACTGAAAGGCTGTATATAGTCGGTGGTTGCCGCCGTATAGTCGCCCACAGGCACATAGTAGCTGTGCACGAAATACACGTAAGGGTCAGCAGGCAGTCCTTTCAGCAGCTTGCCCTTCATATTATATAAGGTATTCCAACCCATGTGTGGCACTTTATCCTCATGACGTTGGTTGATAAAGCGTTTCACCTCGGTGTCAAAGATACCTAAGCACTGGGTATCACCTTCTTCAGAATAGCGGCACATCAGTTGCATGCCCAGACAAATGCCCAACACTGGTTGCGTAAGACTCTTGATCAGCAGGTCAAGACCACGTTCCTTCAAGAAACTCATGGTGGTAGCAGCCTCCCCCACTCCAGGGAAAATCACCTTGTCAGCATTACGTATCAGTTGCTCATCGGCCGTAATGACAGATGCCACGCCCAGCCTTTTCAAGGCATTCTCTACCGAACGTATATTGCCAGCATTATAGTCTATGATGACTGCTTTCATTATTCTCTAATTCTGTTAGTAAAAAAAATCGGCAACAAAAATAGCAAAATTATTTGCACAATCCAAATATAATACATACCTTTGCAACCGCAAAACCAAATTGGTGCGTTAGTTCAGTTGGTTAGAATACGTGCCTGTCACGCACGGGGTCACGAGTTCGAGTCTCGTACGCACCGCCTAAAGGATAGCTCACAAGGCTATCCTTTTTGTTTTATACGGGCCTGAACTGTCGTTGTTCCTCGTTATACACGAAGCCGTTTTCCAACAAAACAGCATTCAGTTCCTCCATGTCCTTGTCAAAGTAAGCGCACAAGCCCTCCAAGTCGTCAAACTCGCCGTCTCTCAGCAGCATGTTCACGCTGGAAACCAGCATCATCGGATCATTGGGTAGATAGTCCATTGTCTATTCTCGTTTTAGTTAAAAATATTTTCTTACAGCATAAAGCGGTCAAACATCGCCTTATAAGCCTCCACCTTTTTGTCAAAGGCCAGCGGGTAAGCCCTTGATGACGATGGAAGACGATAGAGCACTATCTGCATACCATCACAGTTGTTAACGTCAGGTATAGGTACAAAGCCATTTACCTTAGGCGCTTCAGCGATGTGAAGCGTATCACAGATGGTTGCTGTAGCTTTCTCACCCGTCGTGACAATAGCCCGCAAATGAGGCAGGCAATCCATCAGTTGCTTTATATCGGTAGGCTCCACCACCTCCAGGTACTTGTCAGAAGCATTGTCCTTCAGTCGCCTCACAGCCGTAGAGGTGTCAAAGAAAGCGATGCCCTTTTCCTGGCAAAACGCCACAATCTCTTCTATCTTGAACCGCTTGGCAGCTTCATCCACGAAGTGATGACGGTTGCCAAAGAACACCGCCCCCTCAATTCTCCAGTGGTCGTTGATAAAGTTAGGATAGAAGAAGTCCATGCACCACCGCTTTAGTTGAGGAGGGAAGCTACCCAGAAACAACACCTTGCCATTTTCGGGCAAGAATGGTTGCAAAGGATGATACTCCACCTCATCAGTGCTACGCTGTATGTTCTCTATGTTCAGATACGATATCATGGCATCAAAGATACGAAAAACGCAACAATCTCTGCGCTGATGACAGGATAATTATTATCTTTGCAGCAACAACAACTAAAAAACATTGGTTATGAACATTGGAGACAAAGCCCCTGAGATACTGGGCAAAGACGAACAGGGACGAGATATCCGTCTGAGTGATTATCGTGGACGCAAACTGGTGCTTTATTTCTATCCCAAAGACAACACCAGTGGTTGCACAGCAGAGGCATGCAGCCTGCGCGATCGTTACAGCGACCTGCAAGGAGCGGGCTACGAGGTAGTAGGCGTAAGCAAAGACTCAGCTGCCTCTCATGTAAAGTTCAAGGAGAAATACGAACTGCCTTTCCCACTGATAGCCGATGTTGACCACACCCTCCTGGAGGCTATGGGCGCCTGGGGCGAGAAAGTCATGTATGGCAAGAAGACGGTAGGCACCATCCGCACTACCTTTATCATCAACGAAGAAGGTATCATCGAGCAGATCTATACCGGCAAGCAGGTGAATACTAAGGAGCATGCCGACCAGATCTTGGCGAAATAACAGCTTTCAGCCTTTCATCCATTCCCTGCGCTCTGCTTCGTCCATCTTCTCGATGGCGTAGCGGAGAGTAGTGCGTGGCATCTCGTGCACATGCTGTCGGAGGAACGCACGCAGCAGCTCCATGCTCACCCGTTTGCCCATCTCACGCAGCATCCATCCCACCGCCTTGTGCATCAGGTCATGTGGATGTTGCAGGTGCATCTCGGCATAGCGCAGGCACCACGACGGGTCGCCCGCCTGTGATGTTTGCCAGGTACACACCATACTCATGCGTTGTCGCCACAGGTTATTGCTAAGCGCCAGTTCGTCAAGCACCTTCAGCTTGTAGTCTTTGTCCCCCAGCTGTGAAGGCAACAGCAGCCAAGAGCCCAGAATCTTAGGCACCGACAAGTCCACCAAGTCCCAATTATTCGCCTGTTCGGCATATTGCAGATACATTGTCACTATCTCATCGCGTCCCTTGATGGCCTCCGCCTCATTTTCCAGTCGTTTGGTAGCCAACTTCTCAAATTTCGCCACGAGAATCAGCAGTCCGCATAGCCTCACCTCGTGCCATTTGTTCATCAGCAGCTCAGGCACCTCCTTCAGTGGGAAGTCCTTCCATACCCTCTTCACCACCTCCCTGGTTTGTGGCACTTTCCATCCCAAGAACTCATCACCCTCACCATACTCCCCCTCACCAGTCTTGAAGAAGCCCATCAGCACCTCTCGTTGCTTATCATTCCGCAACGATTCCATATATCTTATAATCTCCTTTGCGGTATTCATATCAGAACATGCCAGTAACTCATTTTCGCAAAGGTACAACTTTTTCCTTTCTCCAAACAATCATTATTAAAATATTCTTCTTACCTTTACGGCAATTATTGATAATTGTATTTACCATGAAAAGATTTGTTTCAACCTTACTTTTGGTGTTTATCACCATGATGACCTGGGCACAAAGCAATGCTGCATTTGACAAGCTCAAGGCTGATCCGAAAAAGGCTTATGGCAATGACTACCCTTACGAAATGAAGGTGAGCAAGCTGACCAAAACGCCCAAAGGATACAAACCATTTTACATCAGTCACTACGCTCGTCATGGATCGCGCTATTACTGGAGCGACCAGCTATACAAGGACCTGGACACGCTGCTTACCACCGCACACGACAAGCGATTGCTTACTCAAGAGGGTGAAAACTTCTACAACAAGTTTATGGTGGCCAAGCAGGAACTGATGACGGGTGTTAGCGAACTTACGCAGTTGGGTTGGGACCAGCATCAGTTTATTGCACGTACCATGTATAACAACTTCCCTGAGGTGTTCAAGAAGGGGGGCAATGTGCTGGCTATCTCGTCTCTATCTGGCCGATGCGTCATCAGTATGGCTGCTTTCTGTCAGGAACTGGTGCAGTGCAACCCCAAAATAGAGATTCGTGAACAGTCGTCACGCTTTACCCTCGACGGGGTGGTGCCTACTGACAGTCAGAACCCTGTGAAGCATAACTTCCCAAGACCAAACAGACCTCGTTATGAGAGCAATCGTGATAAGTTCCAAAGCGACAACAGTCTGAGCAGCAAGGTAGTGGAAAGGGTATTTACCAGCACCGAGGGCTTGCCTGGCAAACCTGAGACATTGGGCAACAGCCTCATCGGTCTTTACACTACATTGCCTAGCATCTTCCACGAGGGCATGATGGGCAACATCGTGACTGACCAAGAGATTGTGGATCGTTGGGAGGCTTCGAACCTGGGCTCTTACTCGTGGGTATTCGCAGGGCAGTATAACATGATTCCTATACTGGAGGACATCCTGAACAAGGCGGATGCGGTGGTGAACGGCACCAGCGACCGCATATCTGACTTGCGCTTCGGACATGATACTTGCATTGGTCCGCTGACCGTACTGATGGGCATCAACGGGGCCGACCTTGACCCTGAGGATCCCTACGAGGTGAAGAACATCTACCAGAACTGGGAGACTTGCAAGGCTTCGAACATTCAGTTGGTGTTCTATCGTGGCAAGAAGGGCAGCGATGACATTCTGGTGAAGTGCCTGCTGAATGGCGATGAGGCAAAGCTGCCTGTGCCTACCAGCATGTACCCTTATTACAAGTGGAGCGATTTCAAGAAGTATTATCAGGATAAGATTAACAGCATCGTGAAATAAGAAACAAAAATACGGCAGAGTTTTTGTTGTTTCCAAATAAAGCACTACCTTTGCAGTCGCAAAAGCAACAAAAGCTGCTGCATCGCCACTTTAGCTCAGTCGGTAGAGCAACGCATTCGTAACGCGTAGGTCGCCAGTTCAAGTCTGGCAAGTGGCTCAAAACTCGCATGAAGAAACGCACCATACACATTCTGATTGGCATTTTTCTCGCCTTAGTACTGGTGGCTTGTGCCATCGGAGGTGCTTTCTATTATTTCTTCATGGCACCACAATTCTTCCCCCAGCAAACTGCCTATGTCTATATTGATCGTGACGATACGGCCGACTCGGTGTATGTGAAGGTGCAGGAGGTGGGCAACGTGAAGGATTTTCATGGTTTCAAGTGGATGAGCGAATACCGTCACTATCCTGAGAGCATCAGCACTGGGCGATATGAGATTCTCAACGGCGAGAGTGTGTATCATGTGTTCAGCCGCATCTGGCGAGGCTATCAGACGCCTTTGAACGTTACCATCAACAGTGCCCGTACCATGAGAAGGTTGGCCGGACAGGTGGGTCGTCAGCTGATGATTGACTCTGTGGAGATTGCCACCTTAATGTATGACTCGGCTTTTCAAGCGAAGATGGGTTATACCAAAGAGACGATGCCTGCGTTGATTATTCCTGAGACCTACGAGATGTACTGGGATATCTCGGTGGATGAGTTTTTCGAGCGCATGCAGACGGAACATAAACGGTTCTGGAACAACAGTCGTCAGGCGAAAGCCAAAGAGATGGGACTGACAGAGAACGAAGTATCTACCCTTGCCTCGATTGTGGAGGAGGAGACCAACAACAACCCTGAGAAGCCATCGGTAGCCGGTTTGTATTATAACCGCTTGCGCATAGGCATGCCTTTGCAAGCCGACCCTACTATTAAGTTTGCGTTGCAGGAGTTTGGCATTCGCCGTATCCTCAACTCTGATCTGAACGTGGAGTCGCCTTATAACACTTACCTGCACAAAGGACTGCCTCCTGGTCCGATACGCATCCCCTCTGTGGTGGGGTTGGATGCCGTACTGAACTATGCACATCATAATTATCTGTACATGTGTGCCAAGGAGGACTTCTCTGGTACGCACAACTTTGCTGCCACCTATCGTGAGCACCTGAACAATGCACAGCGTTACTGGGCAGCTCTGAACAAACGTAAGATCACCAGATGAAATGGTTTGTATTCTATAATGGTCAGCTGCTGTTACAGCAGCAAGGCGATGCTTTGCAGGTGCCTGAAGGCGACAATCCTCCAGTGCCTGTGCCCGCTGGTCACCAGGTGCATGAGGTGACGATGGACGATGGTGTGAAGGTGAAGACGTATGAGTTGACAGAGGTTGATGAGATTACGCTGTCAACGGTCAATTTTCACATTTCGGAGCAGCGAGCGCCAAAGATGCTGGCATCGATTTGGCCGAGTCGTGACGAAATAGGACGTAGTCAATGGGCACTAATTGGTCTGCGTGATTCCTTCAACTACATTCCTTTGGAAGACTATCTCTGCGGAGGTAAAGCCTCACAGATTCTTTATTGGGACAAGCACAGTCGCTTCTGCCCCACTTGTGGGGTGCCTACCGTACAGGAAACGCCCATCATGAAGAAATGTCCGAAGTGTGGATTGGAAATATATCCTCCTATCGCTACTGCCATCATTGTGCTGATTCAGCGTGGTGACGAGATATTGCTAGTGCACAATCGTGCGTTCAAGCGCGACTACTACGGACTGGTGGCTGGCTTCCTGGAGGCTGGCGAAAGTCTGGAGCAGTGTGTGCGTCGTGAGGTGATGGAGGAAACAGGACTCACCATTAAGAACCTCCGATACTTTGGCAGTCAGACATGGCCCTACCCCAGCGGATTGATGGTGGGTTTCACAGCTGAATACGAAAGCGGCAACATCAAGCTGCAGGAAGACGAACTGACGGCAGGTGCCTTCTACAATCGCAACAACCTCCCTCACATTCCGCAGAAGATGAGTATCGCCCGTAAGCTCATTGACTGGTGGCTAGAGAAATAAAAAAACAATCCCCCGCTCAGCAGTGCGGGGGATTTGTTTTCTTATGCGAAGTTATCGAACATCAAGTTCTGTGAAGGAACGCCCAGATCGTAGAGCAGGCCTTCTACAGCCTTTGACATTGGTCCAGGACCGCACATGTAGTACTCGATATCCTCTGGAGCCTCGTGATCCTTCAGGTAGTCGTTGTACATCACCTGATGAACGAAGCCAGCGGTATATTTCACACCAGCTGCATCGGCAGCAGGGTCCGGACGGTCGAGTGCCAAGTGGAAGTGGAAGTTCGGGAACTCCTTCTCCAGTCCGAGGAAGTCGTCCAAATAGAACACCTCGTTCAACGCACGTGCGCCATAGAAGTAGTGCATCTCACGATCCTTCGTCTTCAACGTCTTGCACATGTGCATGATCTGTGCACGCAACGGAGCCATACCAGCACCACCACCTACCCAAATCATCTCACGCTTAGAGTCGAAGATTGGATGGAATTCTCCGTAAGGACCACTCATCTTCACCTTGTCGCCTGGTTTCAGACTGAAGATGTAAGAAGAAGCGATACCAGGACTAACGTCCATGAAGCCCACCTGTGGTTTTGGCTTGAATGGAGGCGTAGCGATACGTACAGTCAACATGAAGCGGTCGCCCTCGGCTGGATAGTTAGCCATAGAGTAAGCACGAATAGTTGGCGTATCGTTCTTGCACTTCAAAGTAAACAAGCCGAACTTCTCCCATGCTGGCAGGTACTCACCCAGAGATTCCTTATCGATGTCCTTGTCATAGTCCATATTATAGGTAGGAATCTGGATCTGTGCGTAAGAACCTGGGATGAAGTCCATGTGCTCACCTGGAGGCAGCTGTACGATGAACTCCTTGATGAACGAAGCTACGTTCTTGTTAGAAACAACGGTACACTCGTATTCCTTCACACCGAGGATGCTTTCAGGAATCTTGATAGAGAGGTCGTTCTTCACCTTTACCTGACAGCCCAGACGCCAGTGGTCTTGCTGCTGCTTACGGGTGAAGTGAGGCGTCTCTGATGGCAGGATCTCACCGCCACCTTCGAGCACCTGTACCTTGCACTGTCCGCAAGAGCCCTTACCACCGCAGGCAGAAGGGAGGTGAACGTCGTTAGTTACCAATGTATTGAGCAATGTGCTGCCAGAATTCACCTCCAGCACCTTGTCGCCGCCATTGATGGAAATCTTAACCTTGCCTGAAGGTACCAAGTAATACTTGGCCACCAGCAGGATGATGACAAGCAGCAGGATGACTACAAGGAATACCCCAATGCTCGCTAATATTAAATCCATATTCATTGTATATTCCTTTCCTTTTTAGAGTTTCAAACCAGAGAAGCACATAAAGCCCATAGCCATCAAGCCTACCACAATGAACGTGATGCCCAAGCCCTTGAGAGGAGCAGGTACGTCGGAGTAAGCCATCTTTTCACGAATAGCAGCCAAGCCCACAATAGCGAGCAGCCAGCCGATACCAGAACCCAGGGCATAACCCAGGGCGTCAACCACACCTCCTATATACTTAGGATCGCTGGGGTTCAAGCCAATGCGCTGCTGCATGAACAGAGAGGCACCCATGATGGCGCAGTTCACAGCAATCAGCGGCAAGAAAATACCCAGTGCATTGTAGAGGGATGGGCTGAAACGCTCCACTATCATCTCCACAATCTGTACGATAGCAGCTATGACGGCGATGAAAAGGATGAGACTGAGGAAACTCAGGTCAACACCTGGTACCAAAGCGCCTTCTGCCAACACGTAAGTTTGAAGCAGGTAGTTCACAGGCAAGGTCACCAGCAACACGAAGGTTACAGCGCAACCCAAACCCAAAGCAGTCTTCACATTCTTAGATACGGCAAGGTAAGAGCACATACCCAGGAAGAATGCAAATATCATATTGTCCACAAAGATAGAGCGGACGATTAAGCTAAAGAAATGTTCCATACTCTTTCAATTATTACTTTTCTTGCAATTCCTTATTGTGGGCACGCTGGTACCAGATGATGCAAGCCACGATGATCAGCGCCATCGGAGACATTACCATCAGACCGTTGTTCAAATAACCCATATCCTTCATCCAATCATAGTTCAACAGGTTGAAACCAAGCAGGGTGCCTGAGCCGAGGATCTCACGGAACACAGCTACAATCACCAGTATCTTAGCATAACCCAGACCGTTGCCAACACCGTCGAGGAACGACTCCCAAGGACCGTTCTGCATAGCGAATGCTTCCAGACGACCCATCAGGATACAGTTGGTAATGATCAGACCTACATACACTGACAGCTGTACGCTCACGTCGTAAGCGAACGCCTTCAGAATCTCACTCACGATAGTTACCAAGCTCGCAACCACCACCAACTGAACGATGATGCGGATGCGGTTAGGCACCGTCTTACGCAGCAGTGAAATCACCACATTGGCAAAAGCCGTGATGACGGTTACTGCCAGACCCATCACAATGGCTGGCTCCAACTTGCTACTTACAGCCAGTGCGGAGCAGATACCCAGTACCTGAACGGTAACAGGGTTGTTCAAGCCAAGAGGAGTCATGAACACTTCTTTATTCTTTGCTGAAAATAATGCTGACATATTCTTTCCTCCTCTTATTTATTGGTTAAAAATGCCTTGTAATTGTTCAGGCAATCCTTCAGCATGGCGTCCACACCGTTAGAGGTCATGGTACCACCAGTGATACCGTCCACCTTGTTGGCATGACCCTTAGCCTGACCGCTCTTCACCACTTCCAGTGCCACTTCAGCGCCATCAAGCACCTTCTTGCCCTCGAACTGCTGCTGGAAGGCTGTATAGCTTTGGATCTCTGCACCCAAGCCAGGTGTTTCGCTAGCGTGTGAGAAATAAGCACCATAAACGGTATCCTTATCGTCATTCAAGGTCACATAACCCCAGATAGCGCCCCACAGACCTGCGCCAAACACAGGGAACACATACTTCTTCTGACCGTCGATCTCTGCCTCGAAGATGTGCAGCTGACCGTTCTTCTTGAAATCATTCTCGAAGCTGGTCACAAACTTGCCAGTATAGTCGGTGAGCTGTCCGTTCTTGAACAGCTTGTCGCCCTTCACATATTTGTCAAAGTCGGCTGCAGCGTCAGCTGACTCACGCACGTTGAGTGCATACAAAATCTGCTTCTTGGTGTCGAGCTCTACATTAGCGTCCTGACGGCTGCTGAAAGCAGAGTGCACGAAAGAGAGCAGGAATGCCACAATAACAACCATTACCGCAGCATAAATGATAGTATAACTATTACTATTGGTATTCATTTTCTTAAACGGTATTAATTGTTAGACTTTAGCAACTCGTTTCTCGCGCTTGCTGATGTTGCTCTGTACTACACAGTAGTCAATCAGCGGAGCGAAGATATTCATCAATAGGATGGCGAGCATCATACCCTCAGGATAACCTGGGTTGAGCACACGAATCACAATCGCCATCACACCAATAAGGAAACCATAGATATACTTGCCACACTCGGTGCGAGCAGAGGTTACAGGATCGGTAGCCATAAATACGGCACCGAAGCAGAAGCCACCCAGTACCAGATGTTCATACCAAGGCATGTTAGCGATGGCAGTGTCGGGACCAATGGCATTGAATACCCAAGCCATCAGGGCACCACCCACAAACACGCTGCACATGGTCTTCCAGCTTGCTACACCCGACCACAGCAGAATCACTGCGCCAATGGCGATGGCAATCACACTGGTCTCACCGATAGAACCAGGGATGAAACCTGTAATCATATCCATGTTGAAGTCTGGGAATCCTGTTGGAGAAGCAGCTGTTGCAGCCTGTCCAAGAGCAGTAGCTCCTGTATAACCGTCAACAAACTTATCACCGCCCAAGCCAAAGATAGAACCTTGTGATACCCAAACAGCATCACCTGACATCTTGGTAGGATAAGCGAAGAACAGGAAAGCACGGGTAATCAGTGCTACATTGAACACATTCATACCAGTACCGCCAAATACTTCCTTCGCAAAGATCACGGCGAAAGCCGTTGCAATGGCCAGGATCCACAATGGGCATTCGATGGGTACGATCAGTGGGATCAACATACCAGATACCAGGAAACCTTCCTGAATCTCCTCGTTCTTCCACTGAGCCACGGCGAACTCGATGCCCAGACCTACCACGTAAGATACTATGATTTTTGGCAGCACAGCCAGGAAACCATAGAAGAACATAGCCCAGAAGCCTCCTTCTGCGCCAGTAGCATTGAAATGCTGATAGCCCACGTTGTACATACCGAACAACATGGCCGGAATCAATGCAATCACTACCAATGACATGATTCGTTTGCTGTCGATGGCATCATGAATATGCGTTCCGGATTTCGCTGTATTGTTGGGCACGAACAGGAAAGTCTCGAAGCCGTCGAACACAGAACGAAATGCGTGTAATTTGCCGCCTTCTTCGAAGTTCGGCTTTATCTTATCCAGATAATTTCTTAACGCGCTCATTATTTAGTTTCTGTTTTTAATTACTTGTTAAAACTTTAAGCCATTTCAGCACGAAGTGCGTCAAGTCCTTCACGTACGATGCGCTGTACCTCTACCTTAGAAGAGCATACAAACTCGCAGAGAGCGAAGTCTTCTGGAGCCACCTCATAGATGCCCAACGCCTCCATCTTGTCGATGTCACCAGCGATGATAGCCTTTACCAAATACTCAGGATAGATGTCCATTGGGAATACACTGTCGTATTCACCAGACATGATCATGTGACGTTCGCCACCCTTGACACGTGCGTCCATCACATATTCCTTCTTGCCTTGCAGCCAGCTGAAATAAGAGCGGCTGGTACTGAAGTCGTTGATGCGAGGCATGATCCAACCAAACATCTCGTGTACGTCATTACCTTCAGGAATGACAGTCAGTTGTGAATGGAAAGCGCCCAGATAACTTCCTTCAGCGTTTACCTGCTTGCCTGTAAGTACGTTGCCACTGATGTAGCGCAGGTTCTTGCCAGTAGTCACATGTCCTTTGAACACATTGTCGAGCTTAGCACCCAGCAACATCTTCACGTAGCAAGGCTTCACAAACTCAGAGCCTGTGAGAGCTACGGTGCGTATCAGGTTTACTTTACCCTCATTGAACAAACGTCCGATGAAGATGACAGCCTCAGCACCGATGGTCCAAACTACCTCTCCCTTATTAATAGGAGCCACATGATTGATCTGCACACCTACATTACCTGCAGGATGAGGACCGTCAAATACGGTGATGGTTACATTCTTTGCCTGTGTCAAAGCTGCTGACTTCTGACTTACACTCACGCCAAGATAGACCTTAGCCATCTTAGCCAGGGCGTCAAGACCCGTCTGGAAGTTAGCTTCCTCGCCCTTCAGCTGCAACTCGAAATCGGGAGCCAAAGGAGCACTGTCGAAAGCTGACACAAAGATAGCGCGTGGCGCATCGTCAGGATTAGCAATCACATCATACGGACGCTGACGCATAAATGCGAACAGACCAGCTTCCAGCAGAGCGGCCTTCACCAGCTCACCTGTGAGGGTAGCCAGATCTTTCTTGCCGAAATCTGCATACTGCTGCTCCTTGTCGGGAGCTACGATGATGTTCATCACCTTTCTACGTGCACCTCGCTCAACGCTTGTAACTACGCCACTAACTGGCGAAACAAATTTCACTTCGGGGTGATTCTTGTCGATAAACAAGGGTTCCCCTGCCAGGACATGCACCTGCTCTTTTACCACCACCTTTGGAGTGACACCAGTAAAATCATCGGGCACAAGAGAATATGCGTCCGATGCCGGTAACGTTGTCACTTCATTGGCTGGCTTACCTTTCAGGTTAATATCCAGGCCTTTGCGTAACTTAATTACATTTGCCATGCGATTATATTAAAGATTAGTATTCGATAATGACTGCAAATTTAATGAATATTTGACAAATAAACGAAGTTTATTGGGTTTATTTCTATCCCAAAGCCATAAATAATTAAAGAAGCCTCAAAGCACATGGCTCTGAGGCTTCTTGTTATACAGATTTCTATAAAATCAAGCTTCTCTTTCGATGTAGGCCAGTACATCACCCTTATTGACGGTAGCACCCTGCTGTGCGCACACCTCAATAATCTTACCCGTAAAGTTAGCCTTCACCTCTGCCTGCTCGCCCCACAGGGTGGTAATATAGCAGAAATGATCACCTTCCTTAAACTTGTCGCCGATGGCTGGAGCCAGTGATGCGTTCACCACATCAATCTCCCACAGCACCTGACCGTTTACAGAAGCAGTGATAGGCTCAGCCTTTGCACGCTTCATCTTCAGGATATCCTCCGGGTTGAAGCCCTGCTTAGCCATCGCTGCGTCCTTAGCCTTCTGCACGTCCGCCTCAAAGCGCTGCTTAGCCACACCGCTCTTGAATGGACGGTACTGCTCTGGGTGCATAGCCAACTCAAACAGTTCTTCATCGTCTGGACCAGTCTCCCAACCATTCTCCTTCATCTCCTTGCGGAAGTCATCCATATTGTCAGGATAGAGTGCCTGTACATCACCGGTGAAGAATTCCAGCCCCTGCTCCTTAGCCAACTCCTTGATTTCAGGAGCCACTTCGCCTGGCAGCTGACCGCTCTTACCCAAGATCATACCCCAGATGCTCTTGTCGGTCAACAAGCTATAGCGAGGCTTACCTTGAGCTTCGGCCAGGATATTCATCAAAGCGATGTTCTTTACATACTGGCTGAATGGAGTCACCAATGGAGGATAACCTACCTTAGGCCAAACATATTCTACCTCGTCGAACAGCTTCACCACCACTTCATCGAGGGTCATTTCAGGCTTACCTTGTGCCTTCAAAGACATGTTGATTACAGGCATCATACCCTTCATATCAGCCATCATAGAACCCATCATACCACCAGGCAAACCGCACTTCAGCAGTAATGAAGTCATGTGCTTGTTGGTTGGATCCATGAAATAGCCCAGGAAGTCGTCGATAAATTCCTGTGTCAGGGCGCGAGCCTCCATATAAGCCTTCATATTGATATCCTTCACCTGGAAACCAGCATCCTTCAGCATTGCCTGGATGGTAATCACGTCTGGATGAACCTTACCCCAAGACAATGGTTCCATAGCTACGTCAATCACATCCACACCTGCTTCTGCCACTTCCAGCATGGAAGCCACAGAGAGACCAGGACCGCTATGACCGTGATACTGTACGATGATCTCTGGATGACGATCCTTAATGTTCTTTGTCAGCTGACCCAAAGACCATGGGCGACCGATACCTGCCATATCTTTCAAGCAGATTTCCTGCGCACCAGCTTCAATCAGTTTGTCAGCCAGCTTGGTATAATACTCTACAGTGTGAATCGGAGAATATGTGATGCAAAGAGTTGCCTGTGGGGTCATGCCACCTTCCAGTGCATATTTGATAGAAGGGATAATGTTGTTGGCATCGTTCAAGCCATCAAAGATACGGGTGATATCTACACCTTGTGCATGCTTTACCTTATACATCAGTTTTCGCACATCTATAGGACATGGATACATACGCAATGCGTTCAGACCACGGTCCAACATGTGTGTCTTAATGCCCGCCTCATTGAAAGGTTTTGTAAAAGCACGAACAGCCAAGTTAGGATTCTCGCCATACATCAAGTTCACTTGCTCGAAAGCACCACCGTTGGTTTCCACGCGGTCGAAACAACCCATATCGATAATGACGGGGGCTATGCGCTCCAGCTGATCTTTTCTAGGCTGGAACTTGCCTGAACTCTGGAACATGTCTCGATAGAGGAGACTGAATTGGATTTCTTTCTTCATATTATCTCAATTAAAATTTTACCTATTTAGCTAATTTAGCGCAAAGGTACAACTTTATTTTCACACAACCCAATATTTGAACAATTTTTTACCAAATAAATTCCTGTCCTAACAGATTAACACAGCAGGATTCATGATAGTAAAGATGTAATTTTTGATCCTTCGTCCATCCTCTTTAAATATATAAAGAAAAAAAGAATTAAAAAAAGAATTAAAAATAAACGTTTATGGCTTGCAGTATGCGGTTATAAGAAGAATTATTTGTATGTTTGCAAGGAATTATAAAAAGACAATTGGAAATGAAAGTAACCATTGTTTCGGGTGCTCGTCCCAATTTTATGAAGATAGCGCCTATATGCCGCGCCATTAACGCAGCACGTAGCAACGGCAAAGATATAACATACCGACTGATATACACGGGACCACAAGGTGATCCCAGCCTTGACGCATCCTTATTTTCCGACCTTGACATCCGTGAGCCGGACGGTTATCTGAATGTAGCGCATAGCGGACAGAGTGAAGTGGCTGCGGCCATTATGCTGGCTTTCGAAAAGGAGCTCGATTCCCACCCTGCCCACGTGGTGTTGGTAGTGGATGATCTGGCATCTACCATGAGTTGCTCGATTGTGGCCAAGAAACGCGGACTGAAAGTGGCACACGTGATTGCCGGCACCCGCTCGTTCGATATGAACATGCCGCGCGAGGTGAACCGCACCATCGTTGACGCCATCTCTGATTTCCTGTTTACTGCCGGCATGGTGGCCAACAGAAACCTCAACCAGGAAGGCATGATACCCGAATATATCCACTATGTGGGCAATATATTGATCGACACCATACGATACAACCGTCACCGACTGTTACAGCCCATGTGGTTCAGCAGTATGGGACTGCGCAAGGGAAACTACCTTTTGCTGACACTGAACAGGCGTGACCTGATACGCAACAAACCCGTACTGAAGTCGCTGTTGGAGACTGTCGTCAAGAAAGCAAACGGGTTGCCCATCATAGCTCCATTGCACGGCTATGTAGAAGATGCCGTGAAACAGTTGGAGTTGGAGGCACCCAACCTGCACATCATGCCCTCGCAGAGTTACCTGCACTTCGGATTCCTCATCAATCAGGCCAAGGGAATCGTCACCGACTCAGGTAATATAGCCGAGGAAGCCACATTCCTGGATGTTCCCTGCATCACGCTGAACACCTATGCCGAACATCCGGAGACCTGGCGTATCGGTACCAACGAGTTGGTGGGCGAGAACACCTTTGCATTGGCAGCTGCCCTTGACAAGCTGTTGCAAGGAGAATGGAAACATGCCACCCTGCCCGACAGATGGGATGGCAGAACGGCAGAACGAATCGTGCAAGTGTTGGTGGAGTCGATGGAGAATAAAGTTTAGTATTGAAAGATAGCAAACAATAGATGAAACGAAGAATTATATATTTTGCAGCCTTATTTGCTGCGCTTTTCTTCTCTACAGGAGTATATGCCCAAAAGATCAGAGGTGTAGTGACCGACTCTCTGACCAATGAGCCATTGCTCTATGTTACCGTACAGTATGAGGGGAAAGGATCGGGCAGTGTGACGAACGGTGACGGAGAGTATGAGGTGGACAACCATGCCCGCAGGGGATGGACCGAACTGACCTTCTCTGCCATTGGCTACGAGACCAAGAAGGTGAAGATTACCTCAGCTACCCGTGAACTGACGCTCAAGCTGAAACCTGCCGATATTCAGATAGCAGAAGTAACTGTCAGACCTGGGCGTGAGCGCTATCGTCGCAGGGAAAACCCTGCCGTGATCTTCATGCGCAAAGTAATTGAGAAGAAGAAAGGACTCAAACTGGAAACCAACGACTACTACGAATACCGTAAGTACCAGAAGATGCGTATGTCCATCAACGACATCACTCCTGAGAAGATGGAGAAAGGTATCTATAAGAAGTTCTCTTTCTTCAAAGACCAGATGGAGGTGTCAGAAAAGACTGGCAAGACCATCCTGCCTATCTCCATCAAGGAAACGGCTTCTCGTACCATCTACCGACATAGTCCTGAAAGTAAAAAGGAAATCATCGATGGTTACAACTCATCAGGCATCGAAGAGTTTTTCAATACGGGTGATTTGGTGGGAACCATCCTGGCGGATGTGTTCAAGGACGTGAACATCTACGATGATGACATCGCTCTGTTGCAACGCCGCTTTGTGAGTCCGATTGGTCGTGGAGCCATCACCTTCTACCAATATTATTTGGAAGACACCTTGATGGTGGATAAAACTGAGTGCATCCACCTGACCTTCGTTCCCGCCAACCCGATGGACCCTGGCTTTACTGGTCACCTGTATGTGGCACGCGACTCCAGTTATGCTGTGAAGCGATGCATCATGAACCTACCCAAAAAGACGGCCGTGAACTTTGTGGAGGACATGGTGGTTACTCAGGAATATGAGCAGATGCCCGACAGCAGTTGGGTACTGATGAACGATGACATGACCGTTCAGATGAAGCTTTCATCGGCCATCCAAGGTTTGGAGATAGAACGTATCACCCGCTACTCTGACTATAAATTCGAACCCATAGAGCCACGCTTGTTCCGCCTCAAAGGTGATGTCATCAAGGAGAACGATATGATGAACAAGACGGATGAGTTCTGGGCTGAGGTGCGTCATGAGCCACTGACCAAGCAGGAGAGCACGATGGACGTATTCATGAACCGCCTGGAACAAATACCTGGCTTCAAATTTGCTATCTTTGCCTTAAAGGCATTGATTGAGAATTACATCGAATTGGGTGACCGTCAACATCCAAGCAAAGTGGATTTAGGTCCTATCAATACCATCGTGACCAGTAACTTCGTCAATGGCTTGCGTCTGCGTCTAAGTGCAGGAACTACGGCCAATTTAAGTAAACACTGGTTCTTCGAAGGCTATGGAGCCTACGGTTTCAAGGATCACAAGTGGATGTATCAGGGCAAGGTATCCTATTCATTCCTGCCACGTCAGTATATGCTGTGGGAATTCCCCAAGCACTACATCCAATTCAGGTATCAGTACGATGTGATGTCGCCGAGCGACAAATACCTCGACACCGATAAGGATAACATGTTCGTGGGATTGAGGTGGACCATCATGGATCAGATGATGTATTCGCGCAATGCCGAACTGACATACGAGCTGGAAACACAGTCAGGTTTTTCTGTCAAGGCACAGGCACGCCATCGCAACGATGAACCGGTAGGTACATTGGCGTATTTTAAGAATGACGGTCCTGTACCTGGTGTGCTCAGCGACCAGAATACATTTGTGAAGGACATGACCACCAACGAACTGGCCATCACGCTTCGTTATGCCCCTGGTGAATCATTCATCAACACCAAGCAACGACGCAGACCTATTTCACTGGACGCACCCATCTACACACTGACGCATACTTTTGGATTCAAGGGCTTGGGTGGTGACTACAACTTTAATATCACCGAGTTCAGTATGCGCAAACGTTTCTGGTTGGGCTCATGGGGACACCTGAACATCATTGCCCGTGCCGGTGCCGAGTGGAACAAGGTACCTTTCCCCATGTTGAACATTCCTATCACCAACCTGTCGTATGTCATGATGTACGACCAGGAGTCGTTTGCCCTCATTAAGAACATGGAATTCCTGAACGACCGCTATGCGGCTCTGTTTGTGAAGTATAACATGAATGGTAAGTTGTTCAACCGCATCCCACTTATCAAACACTTGAAGTGGAGGGAGATGTTCTGCGTACGTGCGATGTGGGGCACCCTGACCGACAAGAACAACCCGTACTTGCCAGGGAACGAAGATTTGTTTGTGTTCCCAACGCGCAATGGACAACCAGCCAGTTTCCTGATGGATTCCAAGAAGCCATACGTGGAGGTAAGCTTTGGCATTTACAATATCTTCAAACTTCTCCATGTGGAATATGTAAGGCGACTCACTTACTTGGATGCCCCAGGTACTCATAAAGGCGGCTTCCGTTTCATGGTGTTGATGACATTCTAAACCCTTAACCTTTATGCAACCCTTAGCAGAAAGGCTTCGTCCACAAACACTTGATGATTATATCGGCCAGAAACACTTGGTCGGTGAAGGAGCCGTTTTGCGTCAGATGATTGACAAGGGCGAGATATCATCGTTCATCATGTGGGGACCTCCAGGGGTGGGCAAGACCACCTTGGCACAAATCATCGCCCACAGATTGGAGACTCCTTTCTATACACTGAGTGCAGTAACCAGTGGCGTGAAGGATGTGCGTGACGTGATAGACCGCGCCAAGCATGCCCGCTTCTTCTCGCAAGCCAGTCCGATACTGTTTATCGACGAGATCCACCGTTTCAGTAAGTCGCAGCAAGATTCGCTGCTGGGTGCCGTGGAACAGGGAGTGGTGACATTGATTGGTGCTACCACCGAGAACCCCTCGTTCGAAGTGATTCGTCCTTTGCTGTCGCGTTGCCAAGTATATACCCTCCACTCATTGGAACAATCCGACCTGTTAGAGTTGCTCAATCACGCCATTACCAAAGACGTTGAACTGAAGAAACGCAAGATTGAGTTGCGTGAGACCTCCGACCTGCTGCGTTTCAGTGGGGGCGACGCTCGCAAATTGCTCAACATACTGGAACTTGTTGTACAAGCCGGACAGCAAGATCCTATCGTCATCACCAACGAGTTGGTGGCGAAACGCATCCAGCAAAATCCGTTGGCCTACGACAAGGATGGGGAGATGCATTATGACATCATCTCGGCCTTCATCAAGAGCATCCGTGGCAGTGACCCCGATGCCGCCATCTATTGGCTGGCACGCATGGTAGAGGGAGGCGAAGACCCCGCATTCATTGCCCGCCGACTGGTGATTCTTGCTGCAGAGGACATCGGCTTGGCCAATCCCAACGCCCTGCTATTGGCCAATGCTTGTTTTGACACGCTGATGAAGATAGGCTGGCCAGAAGGACGTATCCCTTTGGCAGAGACTGCCATCTACTTGGCCACCAGTCCGAAGAGCAACTCAGCTTATCTGGCCATCGACAAAGCTTTAGGGGAAGTAAGGAAATCAGGCAACCAACCTGTACCTTTGCACCTACGCAACTCCCCCACCCAACTGATGCAAGAACTGGGCTACGGCATTGATTACAAGTATGCCCACGATTTCCCCGGACATTTTGTAAACCAGCAATATATGCCTGATGCGCTGAAAGGCACCCGCTTTTGGGAGCCACAGCCCAACCCCGCTGAGGAGAAACACAAAGAGCGGATGAAGGCACTGTGGGGGAAGGAAAAGAATTATTGACTTTCTGGAACGGCGAGTGCAGAGCCAAGCTTACTTGAGCTATGCCGAGTCGTGACAGAATTGTTACGTAGTAAAATTAACCAGCCGAAATAGATGTGTGTAGGCAGCATATCTGCTTGCAGTCAGCTGCCGGCACATCCATAAGGCGAGAGTATAATGTTAGCTATTTCTATGAAGCGAGAATAAACAAAAGAATATGAAGATAGTTGTTTTAGACGGTTATGCAGGCAACCCTGGCGACATGTCATGGGACGAGTTGAACGCCTTGGGCGATTGCACCATTTACGACCGCACCACACCCGAAGAAACGATTGAGCGTGCCAAAGACGCTGATATCGTACTGACTAACAAGGTATGCTTTCATGCAGCAGATTTCGACCAATTGCCCCATCTGAAATACATAGGTGTGCTGGCCACAGGTTTTAATGTCATCGACTGTGAAGCGGCAAAAGCCCATAACGTAGTGGTGACCAATATCCCAGCCTACAGCACCAACTCCGTGGCTCAGATGGTTTTCGCCCATATTCTCAATATCTACAACCGGGTAGATCACTATGCTACCGAGATACGAGAACATGATGCCTGGGTAAAGTGCAAGGACTTCAGCTACCTCAACACCCCACTGATGGAACTCTATGGCAAGAAAATAGGCATCGTTGGCATGGGTAATACAGGTTCGGCAACAGCCCGCATAGCTTTCGGCTTTGGCATGGAGGTATTAGCATATACCTCAAAGTCACAGCTCCAGTTACCACATGAGGTGAAGAAGGTGGAGCTGGACGACCTCTTCCGTTTGTGCGACATTGTGAGTCTGCACTGTCCGCTCACACCCACCACCAAGAACCTCGTGAATGCCGAGCGACTGAAACTGATGAAGCCAACGGCCATTGTCATTAACACCAGTCGCGGACCAGTGGTGAATGCCCACGACCTGGCAGAGGCACTGAACAACGGACAGATCATGGCAGCTGGCGTAGATGTACTGGAGACAGAACCTCCTACTGCCGATAACCCACTGTTGAAGGCTCGCAACTGCTTCATCACCCCTCATATTGCCTGGGCCACCCAAGAAGCACGAACCCGGCTCATGGAGATCGCGGTGAACAACGTAAAAGCCTTTATCGAAGGTCAACCCATCAACGTTGTTAATTAAATGACAATTATCAATTTAGATTATGCTGACAGTAGTACTCATGATGTTCGGGGGAATCCTGTGCGGCTATCTGCTGCGGAAAAAGCAGGTAGCACATGTACAGCAAGTGACCACCCTACTCATTTGGGTATTGTTGTTCCTACTGGGTCTGAACATCGGCAGCAACGAACAAATCATCCACAGCATCGGCTCATTAGGGATAGAGGCATTGCTCATCACCGTCTTTGCCACCTTCGGTAGCCTTATAGGTGCCTGGTTGTTATGGAGGAAAGTCAGATGAAAGGCAGCCTCATCATCATAGCATTCTTTATTGCAGGTGTCATCTGTGGCTATACAGGACTTATCTCTGCCGACATCGCACAAAGTGACATCAGTTTCTATGCCCTGTGCGCCCTGTTGCTGAGCGTGGGTTTCAGTGTGGGCAACGACCCCACCACCTGGCAACGCTTCCGAGCCCTGAACCCCCGTTTGGTATGGCTGCCTGTCATGACCATCCTGGGCACCTTGGCAGGCAGCATCGTGGTCAGTCTGCTATTGCCCCTGCGGTCAACTACTGATTGCATGGCTGTCGGCTCAGGCTTTGCCTATTACTCGTTGTCCAGCATCCTCATCACGCAATACAAAGGAGCCGAACTGGGCACCATCGCCTTGTTATCCAACATTGCCCGGGAAATCATCACCCTGATAGGTGCACCGCTGATGGTAAGATGGCTGGGTTGCTTAGCACCCATCTCATCCGGAGGGGCCACCACCATGGACACTACCCTTCCCATCATTACACGCACCAGCGGACAGCAATATGTCATCCTCTCACTCTACCACGGATTCATCGTTGACTTCAGCGTGCCCTTTCTGGTAACATTCTTTTGTTCCATCTAACTACACCTTATATAAATATGGAAGAAAACACCCAAGAGAAAAGATTTGATTTGATGGTCGGCAAGAAGATTCTCTATGTGCACGGCTTTGGTTCATCGGGTGCCTCTGGTTCTGCCAAAGGCATACGCATCTTGTTGCCAAAGGCTACTGTCATTGCACCCGACCTGCCCGTTCATCCTGCGGAGGCAATGGATTTGTTGCATCACATCTGTGATACCGAGAAGCCAGATATGATTATCGGTTCTTCGATGGGTGGCATGTACACAGAGATGCTCTACGGCTTTGACCGTCTGTTGGTGAACCCTGCCTTCCAGATTGCCGACACCATGGCGGAACACAATATGATGGGCAGGGTGACATTCAGTAACCCACGCCAAGACGGTGCTACCGAGTTTTTGGTCAACAAAGCCCTTCAGAACGAGTTCAGGGAAGTGTCCAGTCATTGCTTTGAGGGGGTAAATGATACTGAGCGACAACGCGTGTTTGCCCTTTACGGCATCCACGATGGTTTGGTACACACCTTCGACTTGTTCTCGGAGCACTATACCCAGGCCATCCGTTTCAAAGGGGCTCATTTCCTCAACGACCATGCTTTGGTGCATTGCGTACTGCCTGTGGTACAATGGATTGACGACCGTCAGGAAAGTCGTGAGCGCCCTATCCTATACATCAGTCTGGACGACACCTTACGCAAAGGCGACGAGCCGATGCCTACTGCTGTGAAGGCGTTCCAGCGATTGGCGGCTGTCTATGATACCTATATCTTAGGGTCGGTACCCTATAACGAGCCTGATGCCTGGGGCGAGCAAGTAAGATGGGTAGAGAAATGGTTAGGGGTACCTGCTTACAACCGCCTGATTCTCTCCTCTCATAAGAACCTGAGTTATGGCGACTACCTGATTGATGCGCACACTTCTCATGGTGCCGATGGTTTCATGGGCACTCATATCCGGTTTGGGGCTGACCCCTATAAGACTTGGGAAGACGTTATGACTTACTTTGACCGTCTTGGTGGGCAATAATATCGCCTTATAGATGTGCCGCCAACTGACTGCAAGCAGGTATGTTGGCTACACACATCCATAAGGCTAGTTAATTTACTGTCAGTTTCACTTCAGAAACGCCAAAATCGCTCTTCACCTTGACAATGATGTCGCCTGGCTTGGCAAACGGACGAACGATGATCTGAGCATAGGCACGCCAAGTCTTGAATTGAGCATGGTTGAAGCTCTTCATGCCATCGATGCTGGCATTGCCACAACCCACCAACTCACCATTGCCGATGACGGTCACCTCTACAGGCACGTCTATATCTGTCACCTTATTACCACCCCTATCGACAACTTTCACCTGGATATACGACAAGTCTTGGCGATTAGCCTCTAACAGCACCTTCTCAGGCTTCAGTTCTATGCCGTGAGGTTCAGCAGCCGTCCTCAGCACCGCCTTGCCAATCACGGTACCCGCCTTGTAGGCAATGGCTTCCAGTCGTCCGGGCTCAAACGGAACTTCGAACTCAGCCACGTAACGATCGTTCACACTGGCCTCAGCAATCGTCATGCCATGCAATGTCAGCTTCACCTTATCACCCTTGGTGAACACCCTCACCTTCATGGGCTTGCCCTCGTTGCCTATCCAGTTCCAGTGATGGAACTCATTGGGCCATCCCCAAGGCGTCATATTCTCCACCATTCCCTCAGGAATAGGTTCGTGTACCAGCATCTCCACAGGCGTAACATCCCACAGCACATTGCGGTAATAGCCTTGTGGTTTCTTACGGCCCGTGATGTCCAAGTCGCCACACCACGAGATATATCTTGGGAAGAGATTAGGCATGGTCTCAAACTGCAGGTCATACAGCATCTCAGGCTTAATGCCCTCAGGCAACTTCCCATCATTCAGCACCATCTCTGCACGTTTGTCCAACTCCTTGGCATAAGTAGCCTCTCCGGCACTTACCTCACCCAGGTAGTCAAAGGCCGTCCACACAAAGTCGCCTATCACATACAACTTATCGAGCGCTGCCTTCCAGTAGTCGTATGCCTTCGATGAATAGGAAGCAGCCGTGAAGAACACACGCTCAGGATGTGCCTCATGGTCAGCATCTATCTTGTTCGACATGTTGTTATAGCCACAAATATCGAGCACTTCCAGCTGAGGTTGTGCCTTCTCCCAACCACCTGTCACCATGTGAGGTGAAACCACCTGCGTAACGAAACGTGTGGGGTCAAGCTCCTTCACGCGCTTGATCAGTTCACCTTGAATGCGCAAGGCATCCTCGGTCGACTGATTAGGGATCTCGTTGCCAATGCTCCACATAATCACACTCGGATGGTTACGGTCGCGCTTCACCATATTTGTGATATCAGGCTCCCATGTTTCCTTGAAATAGGTGGCATAATCCTGCGGCGTCTTATGTACTTCCCACACGTCGGTAAACTCGTCGATGACCAGCAACCCCAATTCGTCACAGGCATCAAGGAAATAAGATGATGGTGGGTTATGCACCGTACGTACCGCATTATAGCCTGCCTCTTTCAGCAGCTCCACCTTGCGGTATTCCGCACGTTTGAAAGCAGCAGCACCCAGGAAGCCATTGTCGTGGTGCACGCATCCGCCCTTGAGATCCAGCAGTTCGCCATTTAGGCGGAAGCCCTTGTCGGCAGACACCTCAATCTTACGCACGCCAAATTTCTGCTTATATTCATCGAGCACCTTATCACCTTTCTTGATGGTGATTTCAGCGGTATAGAGGTATGGATTCTCCAACGACCAGATGACCGCACGACTCACATGCATCATCTGCGTCACCCTTACCCATGAGTTGGCCCTCACCTCAATCTCCTGGTGGGCATTGCCCACGTTCCTACCCTTCTGCGAACGAATCACCACCTGCACACTGACGGTCTCGTCCTCGTTCGTCTCGTTCACCACACGCGCCTCCACATCTACCTTGGTCTCATAAGCATCCAGGTAGGACAGCGTCACATAGGCACCCCACGGATCCACATGTATCGGATCAAACATCTCCAGCTTCACATCACGGTAGATGCCCGCCCCCGAGTACCAGTGCGTATTACGTCCGTTGTTGCGGCAGCGCACGGCGATGATATTGTCCTCGCCCACAGGGTTCAACGCATCAGTGATGTCGTAATAGTAAGGAGTATATCCATTGACGTGGTTGCCCACCATAATGCCGTTCACCCACACCTTCGTCTCGTTGTAGGTGCCGTCGAAGCTGATCTTCACCAGTTTGCCCTCGAAACTCTTGTCGGTCTTGATAATCTTACGGTACCATCCCGTACCCCCCATCACATGACCGGTAGCATTACGCCCGGGAGACTGCTTGCTAAACGGACCAATCTGCTCGTCGTTGTCACCGCCTGGCAATGGTATCAGACTGAAGTCGTGTGGCAAATCCACAGGCTTCCAAGTCGTATCATCATAATCCATCATCTCTGCCCCCGCCAGTTCGGTAGGTGCAAAACGCCATCCGTCATTGATTAGAATCTCGCGAACGGGCTCTACATCGGGCATATCATAGTAGCGTCCATAGCTATAAGTACCTTCAGCAGGCATGCTCAGCTGCTTAGCTTGCGTCTTTTTCATGATACAAGGTTTTTTACATTCATAGTTGCAAAGATAAAAAACTATTCGCATTTTTCATCATCCTAAAGCAAATAGTTTGCGTCCAGGCATAAAAAAAAGGCCCCCTCACCTTTGCAGACAAGAGAGCCAAAAATCTAATAATATGGAAGAATGGTGGAGCTGGAGGGAGTCGAACCCTCGTCCAAACGAGGAAACCATAAGCTTTCTACATGCTTATCTTTGACTTCATTTTCGAGCTACGGCAGAACCAAAGCCATCAACCGCAACCTTATCTCCTAAAATTTCATCCTTGCATCGGAGCCTGCAAGGACTATCCCCGATATTGCTGCGCCACTATATCAGACTGCTTCGGAGCAAGAGCTTCTGAGTGACGTCTCGTCTCAGCACCTGGTGCCGAGATAAAGTCGATCTACTGTACTTCGATCAAGCAGCGAGAGCATAGCTTGTATTGCCAGATAATTGTTGAGAGCTCAGATTTAAGTGCAAACTAACGAGGCACTGCATGCTTACTTACCTTTTCTGCTCGCTGTCAAAACCAAACAACCCCAAAGAACGTTTTGCTGTTAAGCGGATGCAAATATAGGACGACTTTTTGAATCTTCAAAATATTTAGCCAAAAATAGTTGCCTGTCAACTTTTATTCGTAACTTTAGATAAGTTACTCCGTCTCGGCATAAAAAATGAATGAATTCATTTTGTTCTGCCCTCGACTTTTCGTAACTTTACACCCAAGAAAAAACTAGTTACTATGGCAGAAAATAAGATTGAAGTTAACTCACTCAAGGCTTGGTTCTTGGGTATTCGCCCCACCAGTTTGGGCGCCTCGTTGATGACTGTATTGTTAGGTGCAGGTTTGGCACATGGTTTCATGCCCGAGCAGTTCTCGTGGCCAGTAGCCATCATGTGCTGGCTGTTTGCCTGGTGCATGCACATTGCCGCCAACCTCATCAACGACGTGGTAGATTTTAACCGTGGCCTTGACATGCCTGACCCTGAGCGCATCGACCGCATCTATGCCAACGGACTGCTTACCCAAAAAGCGGCTTATATCACCATTGGCGTATGTCTGGTACTGGGCTGCCTCATCGGTCTCGGCATCTTATATACCGTATGGGATCACCTCGTTTGGGGCGGCTGGGAAATCGTACTGATGGGTGCCGTCGTGGTACTCTGCACCTTCCTCTACAGCACCACCTTTGCCTATCATGGTTTGGGCGACCTCGCCGTATTGATATGCTTCGGTCTGATACCTGTCTGCGGTACGTTTTACGTACTCACCTATACCGTTACCTGGGATGCCATCTGGGCTTCCATCATCGCAGGTTGCTCGATCGACACGTTGCTCATCATCAACAACTACCGCGACCGTGACGAAGACTCTGCCGCTGGCAAGCACACCAGCGTAGGTATCTTGGGCGAAGTGTTTGGCCGCTATTTCTACCTCCTGGCAGGTTTGCTCTGCGTGGCAATGGTGGTATTGCTCTACCTCGACGGTGCCATCAGCTGGATCGGACTGCTCTATTCGGCAGTGCCTTACCTCATCCTGCACATCGGCTCATGGTTGAAGATGAACCGCATCCGTGAGGGCAACGCACTAAACGTCATCTACTACGAGAGTCCGCGCAACTTCACCCTGCTGGGCGTACTGCTCACCATCGCGCTCTGGTAAGCCGTCATGAAGGCGTTGCAGCAACTCATCTACCTGGGTTGGTGGTTCATCAGGGCCAGGTTCTTTGGCCGACGAAAGCCACTGCAAAGCGTGCTGTTCGTCACCAATGGTTGCGACAGCACCTGTCGCCATTGCACCCGTTGCACCTTGCCTACAGGCCATACCTTTATGCCATACGACGAGATAGAAAAGCACCTTGGCTATTGCTATGGACAAGGTGCCCGTATGCTCGATATCGAGGGCATGCACCTGCTGCGCTGGCACGATGGCGATCATACCGCCAAAGACCTCTTCCAACTGGCCAAGGACAAAGGCTTCTACAGCACTTCAACTATGGTGCCCGCTGCCGACTATGCAGCATGGCAGCAACTGCAAGTACCTGTTGATGTGTTGTGGGTAAGCATCATGGGCTTCGATGACTGCACCCTATTGAAAAACCTGCAAGGCGCATCGCTCTATCTGGTGGTAAATAAAACCAACTACCACGAACTACCTGACGTACTGGAGTTTGTTCAACAGCACCCTGACATCCATCAGATTGCCTTCAACTTCCACACGCCCTTTGCAGGCACCGAGCACCTAGCTTTGAGTAAGGAACAACGTAAGGAAGTCATCAACCAGTTGTTGGATTACAAGCGACAAGGCCATCGCATCATGAACAGCGTTTCCGGCTTGAAGAACATGCTGACCTTGCAGTTCAAGCGTCATTGCTGGATTTGCAACTTCATCTACTGCGACGGACGACGCTCACCCCAATGTATTGACAACATGGACAGCAGCATCTGCGAGCATTGTGGTTTCAGCATGGCAGGCGAGATGAATGCTGTGTTTAACATGCGGCCCGATACCATACTTACAGGCATTGGGGGTAGGTTATGACTAACGTTGGCTACAAGCCGAAATGAATGTGTGTAGGCAGCATATCTGCTCGCAGTCAGCTGCCGGCACATTCATGAGGCGAAGGCCATAAACAACTAACAATAACAATGTAGTAAAATGAATGTGTGTAGGCGACATTTTAGGCCTGACGTGCGTCGCCGGCACATTCATTTTACGGAAAGAAGTAACGATATATGGAAGAGTTAACATTAAATCAGCACAATAAGGCTGAATACCCCCCAATGCATACTACCGAGCATGTAATTAACCGCACGATGATCAACCTCTTCGGTTGCGGCCGCTCAGTAGAAGCACATATCGAGCGGAAGAAGAGCAAGTTGGACTATAAGTTGGCAGCTTGTCCCACCCCCGAACAAGTGCAGCAACTCGAAGACACGGTGAACGAGGTAATACACCAGAACCTGCCCGTCACCACCGAGTACATCACCCAAGCCGAGGCACAAGGCCGCTTCGACATGGAGCGTCTGCCCGATGATGCCTCCGAGACCGTACGCGTGGTGAAGGTAGGTGACTATGACGAATGTCTCTGCATCGGTCAGCACGTAAGTAACACCAGCGAGATTGGCACTTTCAAACTATTGAGTCACGATTATAACCCCGACACCCAAATTTGGCGTATCCGGTTCAAACTCGTTAATGAATAAGCCGAAATAGATGTGTGTAGGTGACATACCTGCTTGCAGTCAGTCACCGGCACATCTATGAGGCGCGATGGAATGAAAATTTTTCAATTCTCAATTCTCAATTCTCAATTTATTTACTAACTTTACGGCAACGAATAACAATTAAAGCTAAATACCATGGGAAAGTACATACCAAAACCTATTGACCTGAGCGATGTAAGCATTAGCGAAGATTTAAGAGAGTTACGAGAAGCCATTGCAGAAAACACGCACGAAGTATGGGCAGAAAACCGTATGCGTGAAGGCTGGACCTACGGTCCTGAGCGTGACGACAAGAAGAAGCAAACGCCAGATATGGTGCCCTACGCAGAACTTTCAGAGAAAGAGAAAGAGTACGACCGTGCCACTGCATGGCGCACCATCAAACTGCTCAAGAAGTTAGGCTACGATATCGTGAAGAGCAGAGAAACCCCGCTGTACCAAGAATTGATTTCACGTGTTCGCGAGATAGAACACGCCAACCACTGCAGCGAGTGTGGCGGTGTCATCTTCAAGCATCAGGTATTCTGCGAGCATTGTGGCAGGAAACTAACTAAAGAAGATTTCACTGCATAAAGCTATCCCTTTAAGAAAGGAAGACAATGCCATCATCGCTCCCTGCATCGACCATCTGGGTACTCATCGTCTTTCTGTTCTTGACACTCCCGTTACGGTTGCTCATCTATTATGCCAAGAGCTACCGTCTGGTCATCCTGTCAAGACAGATAGCTGATGGTGTGCTCTTTGCACTGACAGTCCTTGCCACCTTAGGAGCCGCCTCATCCGTATTTTATCAACCCTTTGCTGCCAACGACGACATCTTCGCCAAATATATTGCACCGGCATCAGCTTCCTTCATCTTGTCGGTGCCCTATTTTCACATTCTGTCCTACCTGGTAGGCAGACGACCGTTCTATACCAAGAAACACCTCGCCAACCTTGATTACTTCACCGTCTATCTACGTAGCTTCAACGATGAACGCAAGGACAAGAAGTTGAAAAAGCGCATGACAAGGGCGTTGAGCGAGTGGTTCCCCGTATATGCCATCGGCAAGCCCGACGAATTCATGCCACCAGCAGGAGCAAAGCGCATCTATGTTGACGAGGACTGGCAAGAGATTGTGTACGACATGATCAACCGTGCGCAAATCATCCTGCAACGCATCAGCATCTCCGACAATTTCCTGTGGGAGTTTGAGCAATGCCATCAACTGCAACTGCTCGACAAGTCGATATTCTGGGTAGATAAGATGGATGAATACAGGTCTTTCCGCCAAGTAATCAAGCAACGTTACGGACTTGACTTCCCGCATTTGGAAGACCGCAAGTGTCATGTGGTATTCTACCGACTGCCCGACTTGACATTTCGCATCATCTACCTCACCGTCAAGGATGATTATGAACGGTTCAAGTTATTGTTCAGGAACGACCATGCCACTTTGTTTTCTGAAAACGCTACCTACCTCTATGGCAGGAAAGAGAAGTTGAACCAGCTACTCAAGTTCGGTATCGACAGCGTCATCCCCCGTGAGGCGCAAGGATGGAGCTGGGCGGCATTCTGGTGTCCGGAATACTACCTTATCTTCCAGCGCATCAAGCATCGCCTCTGGCTGTTCTTTGCCTTTACCACCTTTGAAGGTATGATTGTAGGCATCAATTTCTCACCCGAGAACATCTTCCGACTATTCGTATTCCGTTTGTTGTTTGCCATGATACCCTTAGGTGCTAACGGCAAGAAGATGGTATGGCTGTCACACCACTGGGAAAGCGTCCGCTACTACCAGCGCGAAGAGCAGTTCCTAAGAAAAATGGCAGTCTGGATGAGCATCGCCTATATTTTGTTCTGGGTGGTGGCCATCATCGCTTTGCAGTTCATTAGGTAAAATGAAAAAAAAATCGTAACTTCGCACCCTGAAACATAAATCATTAGCAGTGGCAAGAAAGAAGAAAGAGCTCCCCTTGCTGGAGCAGATAACCATCACCGATGTGGCAGCCGAGGGTAAGGCCATCGCACGTGTCGATGACCTGGTGGTGTTTGTACCCCATGTGGTACCGGGCGATGTAGTGGATTTGCAAGTACGCCGCAAGAAGCACCATTATGCAGAGGCAGAGGCCGTGAAGTTCCACAAGTATTCCGACGTGAGGGCAGTGCCTTTCTGCCAGCACTACGGTATTTGCGGCGGATGTGTGTGGCAGATCCTGCCCTACTCCGAGCAGCTCAAGTACAAGCAGAAGCAGGTGGTGGATAACCTTACCCGCATTGGCAAGGTAGCCCTGCCCGAGATTAGTCCGATTATCGGCTCTGCCAAGACGCAGGAGTACCGCAACAAGCTGGAGTTCACCTTCAGCAACAAGCGCTGGCTCACCCGTGAGGAAGTGTCACAGGCCGTGGAGTACGAGCGCAACGTGGTAGGATTCCATATCCCAGGCGCTTTCGACAAGGTGTTGCCCATCGAGAAATGCTGGTTGCAAGCCGACGTATCCAACCAGATTCGCAACACCATCCGCGACTATGCCTTGGAGCACGGTTATACCTTCAGTGACCTCCGTTCGCACGAGGGCATGATGCGCAACCTTATTGTGCGCACCACCTCTATCGGCGAACTGATGCTGATTGTCGTAGCACGTATCGACGATAGCGTAGAGATGGAGCACTTCAACCAACTGTTGCAGTTTGTGTCAGATAAGTTCCCGCAGATCACTTCTTTGCAGTATGTCATCAACAACAAGGTCAACGACTCGATAGGCGACCTCGAGACCTTTACCTTCAAGGGACGCGACCATATCTTCGAGGAGATGGAAGGCCTGCAATTCAAGATTGGTCCCAAAAGTTTCTACCAAACCAACTCCGAGCAGGCATATCATCTCTATAAGGTGGCACGCAACTTTGCCCAACTCACAGGCAAAGAACTGGTGTATGACCTCTATACCGGTACCGGCACCATCGCCAACTTCGTATCACGCCAAGCCCGTCAGGTCATCGGCATCGAGTACGTACCAGAGGCCATCGAAGATGCCAAGGTCAACTCACAGATCAACGGCATCGACAACACCCTGTTCTATGCCGGCGACATGAAGGATATCCTTACCGACCACTTCATCCGTGAGCACGGACGCCCCGATGTCATCATCACCGACCCACCCCGTGCGGGCATGCACCCCGATGTAGTGAACGTCATCCTGAATGCCGAACCGCAACGCATCGTCTATGTCAGCTGCAACCCCGCCACCCAGGCCCGCGACCTGCAGCTCTTGGATGTCAAATACCGTGTGGAGGCGGTGCAACCTGTGGATATGTTCCCGCAGACGCACCATGTTGAGAATGTAGTACTACTACAATTGAAAATGAATAATGGACAATGAATAATGAATAATTAGCCTTATGGAGGTATGTAGGCGGCATATCCATAAGGCGAAGAAAAAGATAATTATGGATAAGAAATCTAATGGTCCAGCAAAGAGAGTGGCAAGAGCCAGGAACCAATATACAGACTATATTGTCAGAGAACCTATGGAGCTGATGGAGTTCCTCGCAGCCCGCATGCCCCAAGCCAGTCGTACCAAGCTGAAGTCACTGCTCAGCAAGCGCATTGTGTTTGTTGACCAGAAGATCACCACCCAGTATAACTTCCCCCTCCGCCCTGGCATGAAGGTACAGATCAGTCGCGAGAAAGGCAACCACGAGTTCCGCAACCGCCTGCTCAAGCTGGTCTATGAAGATGCTTACCTCATGGTGGTGGAAAAAGAGCCCGGTCTGCTGTCCGTCAAGACCGAGCGTGAGAAGGAGCGCACCGCCGCTACCATCCTCACCGAGTACCTGCGTCGCAGCAACAAACGCAGTCAGGTATATGTGGTGCATCGCCTCGACCGCGACACTTCGGGTCTGATGATGTTTGCCAAAGACGAGCAAACCCAGCACACCTTGCGCGACAACTGGCACAATATCGTGACCGACCGCCGTTATGTGGCCATTGTGCATGGCGATATGGAGCAAGACAGCGGCACCGTTCGTTCCTGGCTCACCGACAAGAAACTCTATGTGGCCAGTAGTCCCGTAGATGATGGTGGTCAGCTGGCCATCACCCACTACCAGACCATCAAGCGTGCCAACGGTTATTCCATGATGGAGCTGCGCTTGGAGACAGGTCGCAAGAACCAGATCCGTGTACACATGGCCGACTTAGGGCATCCCGTCGTTGGCGATGGTCGCTATGGTCGTGAAGATGATGACAACCCACTCAACCGCCTCGGTCTCCATGCCTTCAAGCTCTGCTTCACCCACCCCGTCACTGGCGAGAAGATGCAGTTCGAGACACCCTATCCCCTCACCTTCAAGCGCCTCATGCAGCGCCCTGTCAACGGCACCAAGCCAGAGATTGATAGCGACGAGGAATAAAAACGTACTGTTTTTCTACTACGGGAGGACTAACCATCTACTACGGGAGGGCCAGCTTTCTACTACGGGAAGACGGAGTGCCTGCTTCCGGTGTCGCGAAAGCCTGCTACGAGTGGAAGTAAAGATTGCTATGAGGGAAAGGAATGGCATCTACGGGTGGTCGCGATATCTCCCACGGGTGAAAGAAATATCTCCTATGGGGGTAAAGGAGATATTGCGATGACTCATAGGAGATACTGCGACGGGTGATAGCAGATATCGCGACGACCCGTAACAGATACTGGCATGAAATTAAGGGTTTTCTTCCGCTTCTTCCGCCAGTTCTTCCGCCATGATATACCATGACACTTATATACTTTTTAGATTTAGCGGAAGAAGCGGAAGAAAAAATAAAAATTGCATCACAACTTTCACACAATGTATAACGGAAGAAAGGCGGACAGGCCTGCCACTTTCAAACAACAGATGGCGGTAGGTCTGAGCAAATGTAAAATACATTATTAATCCAGCGGCGGTTCAACATCCTTCACGCAACGAAGAGGAACGGTATAGGTATATAGAGCTTTGTTGGCATCGCCAAATTTAAAGCTCTGTGAAACACTGCTTTCCGTTACCTTATATGGGTCACTCATCCAAAGTTTACGGGGGTCATCACTCTTGACGGCTACCAATCTCACCCACAGATTGCCGGCAAAATTCCATGAAGTACAACTGAACGGAAAAGGAGATGTTTCCTTAAAGAAAAAGTATGGATCTTTGTCAACAGCTTTACCCTCGTCATTCGAAATACGCAGTTGGTGAACCATCAACGAGATCTCGGCAGCATTGGGTGCTCGCCATGAACCCTTGTCAGGATGAACATTCGGGTCGTCCGGGTCAGTCTCCTCCCAATAATCACCACATGGTCTTCCTAAATAAATATCTTCCAAATCAATATACGAAGAGTTACCGAAGCGTTTCTTCCATGTACCGAAATCCATATACACCTCGTCTTCCGCCACTTTGAATGCCTTATAAGGACGATTGGTTTCAGAGAACAAATAGTGAGGCGGCAATTCCTCATTCTCATATTTGGCAGTTCTTACACTACGACTGTCCATATACTTCTCCATGACAAATATCTTATCGGTATATACCTTCTTGCCATTTCTTGTTATTTGCCTATATTTAAACTCAAACATGACATTGGGTGTTGAACCCGTATAGGTTTGCTGCTCTTTCCTGTCAAGATTCACACTTACCGTGCCATCATCATTATATGAGAAATAAGGCTTTAGCACCTTTTTTGAAGTTACATCATGCGAATCATCCGATTGCTCACCCAGGTTCCTTACACAACGCATTTCGCCTGGACTATAGACATAATTGGCATAGGTACTGTATTTGTTCAGGTTCATCATCTCCTCCGATGTCAGTTTCATGTAGTCGCTAGTAACATATTTCAACTGGTAGAAATTACCGCCACGCATATCATTACTTTTATCGTTCGACACCAGTTGTTCATAAGTACCTTGGTAATTCCTCAACCTATAGGTCACCTGCCCATTGCTATCAGTACCCCACAGATAATCGTTATAGTTCAGCAACGGGTCGTAGAAAGAGTAATGACACATGTTGATAATATCAATCTGCGAAGAAGCCGGCAGATACCACTTCAACTCGTTCTCATCAATCACGCCATTGCCGTTTTCATCACGGTTGCGGTTCATGCACAGGCGTATGGCACCGGCTTTATACTGGGCATCATCGTCGTTTTTACCCTGATAATTAACCGTTGGCACCTTTCCATTTTTAAGATTGGGAACCATTGTCAGGTTATTATACAACCCCACATAATCCGCCACATAGTTATCCCAGGTCACATTGGCTTTACCCACGATATAATCCTTGGCATTCAGCCAGCCGTATTTCTTTTTATCTTTTGTGAAAGATGTGCCAATTGATCCACCAGGGCCATTGTCCGTCCAACGTGGATGTGGTGTTTCGTTATAATGCTCCATGCCTAACCCCACAATGATGCCGCCATCGGTAGCATAGTGCGACTGTATGCTGGGCTGCACAATCATCAACTGAGGCTTCATCATGCTGCTCTCCCCGTCATGTGTAGAGCCGGAGTTTGCTACTGCATTACTACCCAAACTCACATAACGGGCTGGTGTATTGACAAACTCATGCCAATAAGGAGTGCTCCATGAGGAGCCAATAGGCGGGGTGTGGTAATAATATTCATCCAGATAAACTGTATAGAACAGGCCTTGGAGTGAGCCGACTTTGGTATCTCCGTTATAATAATTCAGCACTTTAAGCGAAGCATCATTTATTTCCAGTTTCGCCGTATAGGAGGTGCCGTCTATCGTTATAGGAAGTCCTGTTGTTGATAGCTTGGCCAACTCTTTTTTCAGCTGATATAGATCAATCAGCGGATTGGATTTGAAATGGTAAGTGCTTTCATAAACTTCATCTGACACTCCACTCTTCTGCTCCTTGAAATATGGCATGATGCTCCTGTGCGCAGTGCCCACATAATTCAGATAGTCGTCATTATTGCCAAAGGTCTGGTCGTAGTTCCTCCTCACCTTCACCCAAGTCAAGTCAGAATTATATTTGTAGAACTTTGAAGAAGAGCTATTATTATAATCAGTATCGTTCATCTCAGATGACTGGATCAAAGACCAAGGAGTATTGATTTCAAAAAAGAAATTGTCTATATCCAAATGGTTTACGTCCAAGAAGATATTGAATGCGTTGAAATGGGCATCGGTATTATACACATTCTCCGTAACCATACCGATGAAGCCAGATGCGCCTGACATCAGTTTGGCAGACTCTCGTTTGTCTGCATCATCAGGGCTTTCAGTCACCACCTGAGTATAGATGGTGTTCACACCACGAATCTCGATATTATAGGTATATTCCGTATTGCGCAGCGAGTTGAAGTCAGACATCTTGTAGTCGCCACTCTCGCTGCCGGTACCCTGCACCTCATCCCGGATGCTCATCCCCCTGGCATAGCCTAAATGTATCAGGTAGGTCACATCAGCATAGCCATCTTTGATAGCCTCAGTAGTAGAACGATCTATTCCACCTCTTTTTATCAAGTCGGTTAATTGAAAGAGATCAGTATTGAACAGCAATCTGCCCTTGATCTCTACGTAAGTGGCATTAGGTTCTATATAGACGAACTGTTTGGTGCCATCTTCATTTGTGATATATCCACCATCATTGTTTTTCAATGCCAACTCACGCTTGGCATATTTGAAAGCATGTGCATCATCACTGAACAACGACGAAAGCTTTTGGCAAGAGCCACCACTTGTATTGGTATCGTTTATTGAATAACCAAATTGAGGCTGGTAATAAGACGTTACAATGGCCTTATTTTCTGTAGACATTTCGTCCCAACCTTTGTCTGCTGTGTTGATGTCTCGAATATCCCTTACCTCCTTGTGGTTCTCATACATATAAAAGTCGAACTTATATTTGGCATCGACATGAATCATCGAACTCTGCGCAGCTGAGTTACTGAAATTTTCATCACCTGTGATTTTCAGCTTCTCATTCCCCTGATCCATCAGGTAACTCCTGGTTGGCAGGTGCAACACACGCCAAGACTCAGGCTTGAAATCACTGAACACCTTATCATTGTCATCAATCAGGCCATCACCGTTCAAATCACGATCTTCATTGATTTTTATCTTGAAAGTAATGTGCGAAGCCAAACGGCGCAAGCGTATCACACCAGCCTTGGTCAGGTCAACGTTGCCATTCTCATCTTTCAGATCACTAACGATGTTTGCCTGTCCTATATCCACCAAGCCGGCTACACCTTGTTGGTATTTATTGTTATAGCTATCATAATCGGCACGACGATATCTGTCTTTAGGCACAAACACGCCGCTCATCAGCAAGTGAGAGTCATTCCTTCCCAAAGAAACATTATTCTTCAATTCTGTTTGCAAGCTATAGAAGTCGGCTAATGTTGTGGGAGAAGATTCCGAAGGCGAGACCGTCTTCATGGCCAGCAATGCGTCATCCAGCTTACTATAGCTGGTTTCTTCACTTCTGGCCACCTCACTGTCACTTCCTCTCACATTAGCCACACCAAATATGAAGCAGTTCTTCTCCAATGCCTTTGCCATCACGATACCATGTGTAGAATTACCTTCTCCATCCATCACTGAACTCCATTCACCATTGGCATGATTCACCTTGGTCACATTCAAGGCATTCTCATCAAAATATTGTCTGGAAATCAACGGATATCCATGATCAGCATCTTCTGCGTCAAAAACCAACACATACAGGTCTTTGATATTATGCTCTTCCAGCTCACTCATGGCACGCGTCACTGTCACCTCATCGGCTTGTGGCACCTCAAAGGAAAGTAACACATTCACAGGCATGCCAGAACCGTGCGACTCCATGTCCGTAAACCAGGTTTCACGTTCGCACGACAAAGCAAGCATAGTGAATAACGCCATGCCAAGGTAGCCAATATGTCTCGTTAATCGCTTCATCAATACCATTCTCAAATAAAAGGATCAAAGGTTACCTGTTGTTGTTCCCAGCCATCAACTTCAAACACCACGCCACCTTCAGAGAAATAAGCATAGATGGTCCATGAATGCCCCCTCAAAAACTCATTTTCATCTGTCATGGTAAATCTGGCACTATGGGTGGTTTCACTATCATCCCCTTCTTCCTGGAATTTATACTTTATCGTTCCGGTTAAACGGTAAGGAGTTTCTCGCAAATAAGCACGACCACATTCCACAGCCTTTCCCGTGCTGATGGCATCATTAATCCTATCCTCCCACTCCTGTCGGGTCTCCTCATGTTCCCACCTCAATATCCATGGGTTTATATGTGAGGGTATTGAAGTCGGGACATCGAAGTTAATGACTGGCAAGAAAGTACTGCTCACATCACCATCGACATGAATGCCACTGAACAAGTATTCGCTTTCAGGAAGTACCTTTCCGTCACCATTGGTATATGAATAAGTATGGCCTTCGCTATATACCACATGTCCATCTAACTTGATTTCCGACACACTCGCCGTAATATTCTCTGCCCTTGAGAACACAAACCTTATCTTCGACACAGCCCTTTTCAAAGTAAAGTTAGCAATGGTAAACAATTCGTTTTCCTTATAAACAAGGGCATTCTTTACACAGGCAGACATGGGTAGGCCATTGTCACTGACATCACTTACCAACGGCTTTTTAGTAGTGCCATCAATGCCAAAGTAGGTGTCTGAGATTGTTAATGCCTGAAGTGCAGACTCTTCCGTCGTAGCCCCCAGATCCAGTCCCACACTCGCAGCATTGGCTATGGCATATACATTCAGATAAGGGTATTTATTCTTAAAATCGGTTGTGATGCCATAGAAAGCCACTTCCTTCGCACCTCCCGTCAGTGAGATATTATTTAAATTTACATACAGGCTGCCCACTGTGGTCTTGTCCTCACCTTCCTCTATGGAAATTGGTTCTGACGAGCTGTTATAGGCGAACACCCACACTTGCAGAGTGTTGATTTTGTTTTCTTTTTCTCGGTCAGACGCAATATCATATTCTCCTCTGGTGACTGCATCCTGCTCTGGCAGATAAATGAACATCTTAAATTGAGATTCCTTTGGCTCAGGAGCAACATCATCGCTGCATCCTGCTACCAACAAGATGAGACACGACATCAAAAACAATATGTAATATACACCTTTCACTATGGAATCACTATTATCAAATCAATGCAGCCACACCGACTTAGGCTCGGTCTGCTGCCAGCTTAGTTCTACCTTTAAACCCAACACCAAGGCCGGTGAGTTCAAGTCCGGCACATAGTTATAAGCCCCTTCAAAACTATTGATAGAAGCCTTTACCGTTGCCACTTTATCTGATTCAAATGCTTTGGCACTGCCTGGATCCAACTCGCCCACCATATAAAAATAAGACTGCGGGAGAATGGGGTATCCCTTATAGCCAATCAGCGTAGGCGCATTCGATGTGTCAGAGCCAACTTTATAGGTTCCGTTGTAAAACATCTCAAGTATCACATAAACCTTCTCGCCTGCCTTTGAGGGTAAAACCAAAGTGTGATTGGCAGCCGACCAGCTATTTTTACCAGGCGTTGTAATAGGTGTTGTTTCACCATTGTTATTCTTTGTTTTTACATCGCGGTCATAGATGATATAGTAGGGTTCATCCGCACTTTCCGTATTATCTGTTTCAAGTGCCTGGAAATCGTATCCAGCCTTATACTGGTGCGTCACCATCAACCCCCTTAACTGAAGTTGATTTATGTTCGAACCCGACAATCCCGGTAAACTGCTATTACTGGTTCCAACATGTATCTTCGTTTCCATTCGTCCCACCGCATATTCCATTTTCTTGTCAATAGCCACCACTTTCGTCTGGTTTGTAATGCGACCGTTAGCTTCAAACCTGGAATCACTCAGCACATCACTCCAGGTGTTATCAAACACACTGTTTTGCAAATCCTCAGTGGAAGTATGAATGGCAGTATTGGCATAATACCACAGTTGGGCAGGATAGGACAAAAGCGTAGGATCCAATATCGGAGGATTAATCTTTGCCTTGCTGTTACGATAATCTAAAACAACAAATTTTTCTTCTCCTTCTTCCCATTTAAACAACAACATGCCATACGGGTAAACTTGTAGATTAGCGAGAGGGCTCCAAGTTCCGTTGGTATTAAACTTATAGTAATTTCTATAATTATTATTGCTTATTAAAGAATGAACACTTTCCGAGCCTAAATAACTCTTAAAATAATCATCCAAGTCCTTTAGCTTTTGCTGTATATACAGCCCATCGTACGGAAAGGGAAGACCATCATGTGATAGAGCTGAGAACAAATTGCCAATATCCCCCTTTTGCTTATACAAAGGTTCTCCATCAACCATTGCATTTGCCACACTACTCAAAAACACGGCAACTTCATCTTTAGCCATATTATAGCGGCTGCTATAGCTGGATCCGTAATCGTCATCCCATACTTTATCAAGTTTGAAAGTAATGTCTTTGGCTTTGTTACTGGGGGCAGTATCTTCATCAAGGCCAGTAGGGATCAAAGAGCCATAGGCAAACTTATCAGCGGAAGCCGCATCAGCTCCCCCCCCATCAGGCCAGGCATAAACCAAGAAAGAATTGGTGCTTGGTGGAACCAACATGGTGGCATACACACGGTTTTCCTGATGATTGTCTGTGTTCTGATAGGTATTCCTTACATCAAGGAATATATTTTTTTTCCGCAAACGTATGGAAGACTCTGCATCAATCGGAGAGAGACTGGTACTGGGTGAAGAGAACGGAACAAGGTAAACATGGTCAAATCCACGATATGTGTAGGTGTTGCTGCCCACGTTATTTCCCTGCGTATTCTCTGCAGTCATACGTGTACTGGCATTACTTTCCCTTTCAGCAGAAAAAGCCAGCTTTACCTCCACCATATCGTCATCAGTTGAAACGGCGTTCTCTACCTCCTTACTTTCACATGCACAGAAAGCAAGGATTCCCAACAAGGAAACCCACCAAGTGTAATATCTAAGTTTCAATGCTTGCAAACTTTACAGTTCTGTCTCAAAGTCCCTACCCTCATTCCAATCCAATGTCACAGACACCCCCACTTTCAAATCAGTGGGTTCTACTACACCCTTGGAGTCCATCCGGGCTTTGATAATCTTCAGTTCACCAGCCAATAATGGTTCGGTTATGGTAAGAACAGTCTTGGTCACACTACCGTCCTCCAGCATCACAAAAGCAACATACTCCCATAAAGGTTCTCCATCAGATTCCCCCTCGGGAATAATCTCACCCTCGGCTCGTGTAAAAGGCTGATTTTGCTGATATTTAGCTATATTTTCTGATTTTTCCCGAATCCACCAGCCATTAGGGTTGCGAGAGGGAAAGCCTATCATGCAGAATCCAACCTGATTCAAGGTATCTGATAGTATCAACTCTTTAGCTCTCACGTAGGGCGGGTTGTCAGAGAAGACATAGGTACTGTCAGCAATCATGAAATCTGTAGCCAAGCCTCTACCGTAAGCACGGAAACTTTTATATTTTACCTGCGTAGTATCGACCACCAAGGCAGCTGCCGCATTGACCATATAGAGCTTCACATCAAAGGTTTGACTAACATCGCCCAACACATCCATATTGGCACGGGCAGAATACAAGCCCGTATCATGACTGTCGATAGTATCACCCACAATTTGCGAAAGACTGGCAGTGTGGCAATAGTCATCATACATAATCGACACCAGGGAATTATCAACGATATTGGCAGAAGCCAGGTGCATATACTCTCGCATCGGAAGATTAAGGGTATAGCTGCCCGTACTGTCGTTCATGACATGACTCTCATGGTGCAGACGAACGGAATCGATGGCCACATCGTAAAATGACAGGTCCACATCGTGGGCAAAGTCACTGAAGATGCCTTTCAGGCGATCCTTTAAGGCGTTGCCTAACTCTAACTCGGTAACAGTGTTGAGTTGCGTCTTCAGCTCAGTGGTCATATTGGTCACCAACTTCAGTTCGTAATTCAGTTCAAACTGTTTCTCTGGCTGAATAGGTTCGCAATCGCTGAGGTCATCGTTAATCTGACCACAGGCAGACAACACCAACATTGTCCAACCCAACAAATAACGCCCTATTTTGCTATCTTTCGTCATTCGCCATTTTGTGCCTACGTACAAAAAATATCTCCCTAACTAAGGAAACTTCATTCCCTAGTTAGGGAATTATAATCAATCACCCAATACAGGTTCAAATGTCAAGCCTGAACCCCATGACAAATCTACAGACAGACCCAATGAAATCTGGGTAGATCTCAAGTCTGGCACCGCAATAATTGCACTTTGCAAAGAGTTTACTCCAATAGTGAATTTTGCAGTTGTCATATAGTCCTGGATAAAGACGCGACGCTCTTTAATGGTAGAGCCATCTGTATCGTATGGAGGCAATGCATAAGGCGAAGTAGCTGTTGGCCAAACAACGCCTAAGGATTTATCTGCTGCATACTGTGCAGAAGTCTTACCCAAAGCTTCTAATGTTGCAGCTGTTGCCACATCCGGATCCAGTTTACCTGTGATATAGAAAGTCATACCATTGCGGATCAAGTTGTTCATACCCCAGAAATCTTTACCCGAGTTGTTGACAAACTCCAATGCGATATATACTACATTCTGCTTCGCACCCTTTGATCCTTGATTCCAGTTATCCCACACCAATGTATAATTAGGGATAGATTCTCCAGTAGCAGGGATAGCCTGGCTTGGCAAATCTTTGTCGTAAATATAGGTTGCGTAGGTAGGAGTAGCAGACTTAGTCAAATAATTCCATCCCACCTCTGGCTCAACGCCTCCAACAAGGATTCCTGTCAAAGTGAATGTGCCGTCAGCTACAGTAATGGTATTATTGGCCTCTACTACACTCTTTCTCGCCATTTGGATAGCTGTGTTATTGTCATACAGTGTAGGTGCTCCATATTGGACTGTAGTTTTCAGCATGGCAGTACCATAATTGATGTTCTGCTGCATAGCTACGCTACGGGTGGAAGAAAGCACATGACCACCTTTGGTCCAACCTGCCCAATTAGTATTATCAGCGTCATCCCAATCTATTACTGTTTGAGGATAGTCATTCGTTTCATGATCGTCATCCGTAACGCGCACAGGACTATTACCGAAATAGCAAAGTTCAGCCGGATAGCGGTAAGTCACAGGATCAAAAGGAACTGTTCCAGTGCCGCTCATTGCATAGGTAGGAATGGCATTATTATAGGAATAGGCATTATTTGTTACATCATACTGCAATACCGCAGCTCCTTGAGGCACATTGAATAGTGTTTGAGGGAAACCATTAATATCACCTGTTACCAAAGTAGCATCTGTACCAGCCACTCCAGAGAAAGTTACAACGGCACTTGTGGTTGTATTCCATTGTGGATTAGTACCAGCGTCATTAATAACAGAATTTATATTGCTTTGAACAACCGAAGCAAGTTGTTTTGCCACTTTTTCTTTAATATTTGTCGGGGTTGCATTAGCAACTGAGTGAATAACATTGTAAAGGTCTCCCAATGTTCTTGCTATTGCAGGTCCAGATCCAGCGCGGACTTCATTAGTATATATCGTGTTCAAAGCTACAAAAGAGTTAGCCAAGATTTCCCCTAATGGACAAAGATCTTCAGCAACTCTAACTGGGTCTTTAGTTTTTGCTGTAATTGTAGAACCATCAACATTCACATAGTTAGACCATTTAATTGTTCCATCCCAAGTATCTGAATCGAATGAAACAGGGGATTCGGTAGAAACAGTTAGAGAAGATTGAACTATCTTAGTCAACACAGCAGCTATGACTGTTTGATATTGATGGAAAGCTACCTCACCATCAGCACCACTACCAGCTGGTATGCGACGTCCCAAGGCGAATGAATTATTGGAAATATCTTTCTCAACATGGTATGTAATTTCACCTTGCTGATTTGAGGTGTAAGATTTAATAGCCTTACCCCAGAACATCAGCGTGTTAGTACTCTCAGGAAGAGAAAGCTCAATCACACGACGAGAATTGGTTGCTGATATGGTACCAGCTCCCATAATCTCTCCCAAGTCATAATCCTTATTGGCAGTGGCAGCCGTTGCAACAGTTTTGCCATCTGCTGTAAGCGTATATGCCATCACATGAGCATTGGTGATACCCAAGAACGGATTTGAAGCCGTTGCCTGAATATTAGCCGGTTGCATACGTGTGGTAGCATTTTCTGTAGAAACATTAAATACGAAATCTACATTTACCTCTGGCTTATCCGCCACATTTTTAACAACCTCGTTACCCGTTGATACGGGGTCATTCTTATCATCCGAGCAGGCAGTGAAACCTGCTGACAAAGCGAGAGACGCAGCTCCCATCAAGAATAATCTTGAAAATTCTTTTTTCATAATCAAAAGATTTTATCTGTTAATATTATTATCATAACTATTATTCCTCAACAAAATCCCAGTAGATGCGGATGTAGCCGGCATTACGCTCGTCGGGCAACAAGTGCTCCTTGATGTACTGGTAGGGCTTGCCATCCTGCAAATTACGAATCAGCCACTGCCGACGACCCAGGTCACTGGTCTCGTCGATAATCCTCAGCACTTGTTCTTTGCCCTCAAACTGAGCATCTTCCACCTGATCGCGGAACTCAGTCCAGGCGGCACCGCCGTTGGCTACCTCAAACAGGTTGTCGGGCACATTCAATTCCTGTTGTATATATTGCTTCAACGCCTCGGCACGCTCGCCAGCCAATCGGGTGTTATAAGCATCGGCACCCTCGACAGAGGAGAGACCGACAATCTGGATAATCTTCACCTCATGTGACTTGTCGTCCATCATCTGACGAGTCACATCCAAGATATGCTTCAATACTTCTGCATTGTTGCGATAGTTGGCGTCGATGTCAGCTGCACGCAATGGGAAATAGACGTAGAGCATGCCCTTCTCCTTGCGCAAGACACGGGTCTTGTCGTAAGGACGATACTGGGAAACATGCTCCAGTACCGGGTCGTTGATCTTCAGCTCAGGCTTAGGCGCAGGCTGAGGTTCCTCTACCACCAATGGCTTGGCCGGTGCCTCATAGCGGAACGGCTCTGACTGTACCAATGCTAAGGTCTGTACCTCGCAACAGCCCTCACTCTCCACCTTGGCTGCCAAAGTAAGCTGCTCTTGTGCAACCCAAGGATAGGCTGCCAAGCTAACATTGGTATTACGAACAACGGATGCTGGCATACGGCTTGCCTGAATATAGGCTGGCTCCTCGCCACGATGGTTTAACACATAGTCGCGATGCAGCTTGCGGGCATTCTGGGCACCACGCACTACCACCGGCTCCAACGCCAGGGTGTCGGTAGTTCCACACAACAAAGGGGTTACCACCATAGCATAAGAGGAAGATGGTTTTTGCAAAGGCAGTTCATAACGCACCTGCAGTTCGGTGTCCGTGCTTACCGCCTGGAGAATCTGCTGAGCATGGATACCCGCTGTCAGCAGCATGAATAATATGGATAATACATTAGTGTCCCGTTAAAATTGGGACGAGTTAAATATTAATCAAACAACCCCGGAATAAGGGGACCAAGTTGCTCTTTGACATCATTGGAATAAGTCTTATCGAACAGTTCGCTGAGCGGAGTCTTGTCCGTGAGTGACATGCTGAGTATTTGCAAGACCTCATAAGTCGAGCGTTTCAGCTGCATGTCATGCTGGACAATAGCCACGAGGCAGTATGCTGTGATGGCTGCACTGATCTGTATTCTGACTGCGTTCTCTGTAGTGCCCCAGAACTTCTTAATCTTGAGGTGCTGCTTGAGCCACTTGAAGAACAGCTCTATCTGCCATCGGTTCTTGTAGAGGTCGGCTATCTGCTGGGCCGTCAAGTCCATCGCGTTGGTCAGGAACATGAACTCCCTGTCTTGCTCTTCGTCATAGAATCGGACGAGGCGCAGATGTTCTGGATAGTCCTTGCCGCTCTTATAGACAGTCAACTCAATCTCTGCATCGGTGAGTATATTCTTAGGCAACCTTCGTTTCCACCTGACACATCTATATTGCAGATTGGTCTTGGCTCTGACAACGAAGAAGGACTCCATCCGCTGTATGCGGTAAAGCTCCTTGAAGTTGTTGTATCCTCGGTCAAATATGTAGTAAGCACCTGTCTCATAGGGAATATCTGGCATTACTTTAGAGTCATAGACTGAAGCTGTGGTGATATGGTAGAAGGCAGGCACCTGTGCCTCAAGGTCATAGAGGACGTGAGCCTTGACACCGCATTTCTTCTTGCGGAACTTAGCCCACCAGAACACTGACAGGCATAACGGTATGGTCGTGGAGTCAAACGCATAGACCTTGCCTCCGAGCTTGAAAATGTCTGTCGCACGCTTTTCACGAGCCTGCGCCATCATATAGAACGCGAACTCCTCAAAAATGCGGTAGTCACGGTTCTGATTGGCGGTTGCAAGCGTCGTCTTGGCTATCGGCTTTCGCCCTAAACCGAGATGGAAACACTTGGACCGATGGGCTCCAATTGCCACAATCACATCGCGCAGGCTCTCACGATTACAGAGCTGTCCGAACATTAGTGCCAGAAGTTGGTTCCAGCAAGTGAGATGCTTGATATACTTGTTACCTTCGTACTTGTCAACAAGATGACGGAACTTGTCATAGTCTAAGAACTCAAGCAATTGGGCGAATACGTACTTGTCTTTGTTCATCTGCAATCCTATTAAAAGGCTGCAAAATTACAAATTCAAATCGTTGCGCACTCAAAACTGCTCGTAAAAGACTTTATTTCAGCGATTTCAAAGAACGATTAGTCCACTTTAACGGGACAGTAGTGTGGATAATACAACCTTCCTCATTTGATGTTATAGATGATATTTATTCCCACCTTGGGCACTGCAAAGGCCTTCTTCTCTTGGCCATAGTAGTCGCCGCAATGGGCACACTCATATTCTTTATACTTGGTATAGCCCACATCGACACCGCCCTCTGCCTCGATGCTCCAATGGGGCGAGAGGATCCAGGAATAACCTGCAAAGAGGCCGGCGGCAAAGGCATCGCCTTGCTTGCGACGGTCTTTCACGGACGGATACATGCCGAAGGGGAATTTTACTTTGCTGATATTATAGTGCGACCAGAAAGCATTGGCACCCATAAACCAGCCACTGAACACATCACAGAACCAGTAACGTACCTCAGGGGCGATGAGCAGATGGCGCATCTTTCGCTCTGTGGTGTCCTTGAATGGCCAAGGCTGATAGCCCACATTGACGCCTGCTGACCATTGGTTGGCCAGCTTCACCTCGATGCCGATATTGGGTGTAAGTGTAGCGTCATACAACAGATTGTTCTTTAGAACAACTGTTTGAGTATAACCGGTAAGACTAATGCTACAGAACGCCAGTAATATTATAAATTTACCTAACTTTTTAAAGCCCATAAACTAATGCACTAATTTCAATCAAAATCGTGTCTTAATGAGTCGTTAATTGGTCACTTTCAAGCAGCAAAGTAAGGTAAAATATTATAACAAAGCAAATATTTTATGTTAAAAAATAAATTACATTTTAAATTGAGGTTTGTTTCGTACAATCCGCACAGGCAGGGATTTTGCGATGATGGAGTCATTCATAAAAGTGATTTGTGCCATAGCAGCTTGTTGTGCGATAGGAAGGGATTGATCGAAAACGAAATTTCCTAAACTATAGAAAACGCTTTTGTCATATATATTTATTAGAGGCTGCACCACATGGGGGTGATGCCCCACAATGGCATCAGCACCTGCCTGCAAGAGGATTTGAGCATCAATGCGTTGTTGCATGGTGGGACTGGTTTGCATCTCTGCCCCCCAGTGCAACACGGCAATGATTTTTATGGTGGGATGATGGGCATGAAAAGTTCGGATGGCATCGGCCAAGGTGGAGGCACTGGCCTGACAAATGCCTGGGCGGTCGTCCAAATCGTACCAGTTTTCCAAGGGCAAGGTAACGCTGTTGAAGAGGGCTACCTCGATGGCTCCCTTACGGATAATAACGGGTTCTAAACGCTCTGACTTTGAGTTACCATAACCTAATGGCTCGATGCCTGCTTCCTTGAGGTGGTTATAGGTTGAAAGCAGGCCTTGCCGACCTTGGTCATAGGTATGGTTATTGGCCATAGCGGCATGGGTGATGCCTGCCGCTCGCAAACCCTTGGCCCATTGTGGTTCACCACGAAAAATGTAGTGTTTGTTGATGGGAGTTGTCGTATCCGTGAGCGGGCACTCGAGGTTAATTATCACGGCATCGGCCTGACGAAATACGGAATCGACACCTGCAAAAAGGGCGGGGATGCCTTCGCGCTCGGCGTAGGGACGGACGCCACGATCAAGCAGCACGTCGCCTGTAAATACCAGCGTCAAGGTTTCTGGCACTACTGTTTTTTGCTCTCTATAACAAGAGACAAGGAGTGTGCTAACAGCCAGAGCTATACAGGTTAGTTTCATCCACTTCAACTTTGGAGTTTATAAGATATGGCTTTACCCAACGAGGAACATCGGGGGCCTTGTCGTTTTGCAGCATCTCCTGCCACTGCTCGTCAGTGAGTCTGTCGCCCAACGGACGAACAAACTCGTAGTAGCTGAAGGTGGCACCACGGGTGAGGTAGGTCTCACCACCGATATTCACCAGCACATAGATGGCATTGGCATTGCCGGTGGCCTCGTAGAGGATGCCGTTCTTCTCGCAATCCTGCAGGTTGCGGGTAAACACATCTGCCACAACGGCTACGGAACGGTCGGCACCCTTCACGTCGTACCAGTGGTAGAAGTCGGTCATCGGGTCTAGCACAGAGAGGGTGAAATATTCCATTGAGCTACCCATGTAGCGTATCTCGTTGTACTCTTCACTGGTGGGCTGTTCGCCTCTCAGTTCTTTCTCCGTTATGTTGATGCAGAACTCTACCATCTCACTCAACCGCTGGGATCTGCTCGATAGTTCTTCGGTCAGGAAACCTGTCTCTGCCAACATATTGAGGTTGAGGGTAAGCATCTCCTGCAACTGCTTCCAGAAGGCCAAGTTGGGCTCTACATACCCCATGACTTCGGGCGCTGGCAAACCACCGCCACCACACTCGGCCGCCATAGGCTGTTCGGCATAGAGGATGGCATCGTGCTTGAGCTCTGCCCATGAGGCAAGGGCAGAGTTGAGTCCTTTGATCTTCCAGGCATCGGTCTGCATAAAGCCGGGGTAGTTCTTTTCGCTCTTCTGCAACACCAGCAGACTCTCCATCCATTTGTTATACATGGAGTCTTCCCAATTGTCGTTATAGTCGATGAAGTGCTCACGCAGGCGATTTCTTTCCTTATTGTATCCGCTCCACGCAGTGGCATCATGATAGGTGGTATCAATCACAGTGCCAGCTGCTTCCATGCCAAAGATATCCATGACGTGCAAGCCTCTTGGGTAGGCCAGTTCGCTATTGGGACTCTCGTCATAGGTGCTTGCCAGCACTTCGTTGTCGGGCACATAACGCTGGGGCATGAAGTTCAGTTTGTCGGCACAGCTGAGCTGTATCTTGGGGGCAATGCGGTTGCGTCCCTTGAACTCCTCCACCAGCCAGTCGTTTACCTGTTTGAGAGTCTGATCAGACAGGGCTTGCTCCAAACTGTTCACCCCTTTTTCTTTCAAGAAGTCTGCCACTTCCAGTATAGCGAGATTATCGGGTTCGCCCATCAGGAAAGCCAAGGCGTCATACACACCACGACCTGCTTTCATCTCGGCTGCTGGCAACTGGTTGAACAGTTGGGCCATAAACACGGCACGCTTCAGGCCTTGGGCATCATCACGACAGAACGAGGCGGTTTGCAGCCACATCATGGCACGGAAATAGTGCTTCAACACCTCGTTGCGGGTGTAGTTGCCACGGGGCTTGAACAGGCTGTAGTTAAAGAACACCTCTGTCTCTAACAGGGCAGAGATATCGTCTTTGGCTTCCATGATATGACTGATTTCAAAGTCGTACTTAGCACGCAGCTGTTCAGGCACTTCCATCTGTGAATCATCCAACAGGTGCAGGGCAATGGCGAAATAGGTGGCGTTGAAGTCGGCCAACTGGTTCAGCTCGTCACTGCCGCCTTCGGTGTGGGCCTTGACGGCGGTCTCATACATGGCGCGACACATCTTGGCCAGGGCAGGCACAAAGCTATGCTGCTCAAGCGACTTGAGGAGGTAGCTGAAATACATGTGGTAGGCTTGCAGATAGACATCGGTGGTGATGAAGCTGGGGATGCACGAGTAGTCGTTGCTCTCGTAAATCTGGAACAGTTGTTCGAAGTTGGTCTGCTCCATCGCCATATTGTTCTGCAAAAGCATGGTGAGCAGTTGTTCTGACGGCGACTTGATCTGGTGCAGATTAACAGCCAGGGCTGGGTTCTGCAACTGGATGCCTTGGGGTGTGGTAATCTGGCGTTGCTGAGCCAATTCGGTCATGCGGGCATCTATCTTGGCGATGAAGACTTTCTCGTCGTCCGTGAGGTTGGCCTGGTCGAGATAGGCTTGGTATTCGTTGTCGTAGTGGTCAAAACTGATGAGGGGTTCCCAGTTGTTGGCTTCGTTGCCCCAGTAGAGGGAGTCGCACAGATCGTAGTACCACTTGGTGCGACTGCTATAGAAACCGTTGATGTCGCCTTCCTTGATCCAGATGCCATGAATGGCGTAGGGGTAGTAACGGAGGATGCGGAGCTCTTGGTAGCTGAGCTGGCTGATGTCCATACCAAGGTCAACGGACTGTGGCAACTCATCGTCGTTGAGCAATAGTGACTGGGGATTGTAAATCGCATCAAGGGTGTCTGAATATACTCCACCTTTTTGCTGTTTGCAGGCGCTCAATGCACTGAGCGCCAACATTATTAATAATACTTTTTTCATAGTTCTATTTTTATTCGTACTGCAATATTACTAATTAATTTTGTCACTGCAAGGAGTTGAACGGAGGAACTTGATGCCAAAACCTTGTTGGCGATAAAAGGCATGGATGACAGTGCTGTCGTTTTGATGCTCGATAGTATGGATGAGCGCCGGCACCGAGTCGCGCTCGATGGAGAAATCATCGAGGCGGTAAGCCACATGCGAGCCCAGCCACAGGGGGCGGATGAGCTTGCCTTGGTAGAGCTTGAAGAGGAAGAGGCGTTTGTCGGGATGGGGGAAGAAACGGGTGGACTTGATAACGCCCACTGCAATTTCTGGCACCCCATCGGCATTCACATCGCCCCAGTCGAAGCGATAGACAGGATAGGGCAAGCGCCAAGAGGACAGCTCTTTGCCTTGTCGCTCAAAGCGGATGTATGAGAGGCTGTCGTGGATGCGATCTAACCGCACCACTCCCCCATCCCACCGAAAGCTCTCAGAGGGGGTGGGTTGACAGGCGGCAAACAGCCACGTGGCCAGCAAGAGTGATATGGTTGGTACAAGGCGCATGCTTTTTATTGGAATTACCTGGTGCGAAGATAGCGATAATTGGTAATTATTTATTATTTTTGCACTCATATTTAATAAAGCAAATGTTTTTTTCTCAGAAAGCATATATAAATAAGATGTGGCTTTGCGGTGTGCTGAGCCTGCTGACGGTGTCCACTACTGTCATGGCACAGGAGAGGGGAGCCAAAAGTGAGGCGGCCGTGCGTGCTTACTTGCAGGAAAGGAACATAGCTGTGACACAGCATAATAGTTTGAAGTTGTTCTTCAGTGGACACGACAAGTTTGCCGACCTGTTCAGTCACATTAACCAAGCCGAGAAGACCATCCACATGGAGTACTTCAACTTCCGCAACGATTCCATCGCTGGTCTTACGTTCGAGCTGCTGGGCGAGAAGGCACAGCAAGGGGTGACGGTGCGGGCCATGTATGATGCTTTCGGCAACTCATCGAACAACCAACCGCTGAAAAAGGTGCATAACGAAGCCATCAGGGCTACTGGGGTGGATCTGGTGGAGTTCGACCCGATACGTTTCCCGTGGGTGAACCATATCGTGCCGCGCGACCACCGCAAGATTGTGGTAATTGACGGTAAGACAGGCTACACTGGGGGCATGAACATTGCCGACTACTACGTGGTGGGACTGGAAGATATTGGTGAATGGCATGATATCCACATGCGATTGGAGGGGCCTGTGGTAAGCAAGCTGCAGGATATCTTCGTGAAGATGTGGAACAAAGAGACGAAGCAACATGTGCTGACCGAACGGCGTACAGAAGTAGTTGACATGACGGCTGAACGTACACCTGTGGTGGATAAGCCTGAGAGCGAGGTGGCACAGCTGCCATTGGAAGAGCGCATCGAACTGGTGGGGCAACGCACCCACGAGGAGGTGGATATTGCCATTGTGGATCGTGCGCCGGGCAAGACATCGGATGCTATCAGGAGGGTATATGCCAAGGCGTTGGACAGTGCCGAGGAGCATGTGCAGATAGTAAATCCTTACTTCGTGCCTACCAAGTCGGTACGCAGGGCCATCAAGCGGGCACTGAAACGTGGCGTGGAGGTAGAGATCATGATTCCTGCCAAGTCGGACATCGGCTTCACGCCTGAGACGGGTGAGCTGGTGGCTTACCGACTGATGAAGAAGGGGGCGAAGGTGTATCTGTTTGACGGGGGCTTCCATCACTCGAAGGTGATGATGGTGGATAGTACGTTCTGTACGGTGGGCACTGCCAACTTGGACAGCCGTAGTTTGCGTTACGACTATGAGACGAATGCGTTTATCTTCGACAAGGGTACTACCGACGAGCTGAGCACAATGTTTGAGCGTGACAAGCAGAATAGTCACCTCCTGACCAGGGAGTATTGGAAGAATCGCAGTGGATGGAAGAAGTTTGTGGGGTGGTTTGGGAATTTGCTCACTCCTTTCTTGTAAAAGTGGGGGACAAACGTTAACTTTGTGGAGCCATAATGACTTGAACGCCATAATGGATGTGCTGGCGGCTGACGTCAGGCCTAAATGCCGCCTACACACATCCATTACGGCTCATAAAAAAGGAAGAAGGGGCTAACTGCGAGCAGATATGCCGCCTACACACATCCCTATAGCTATTAAACGATGATATTAAAAAGAATATGGAACAGTATTTGGATTTGTTGAGAAGAGTGAAGGCGGAAGGCGTGGAGAAGAGCGACCGCACTGGCACTGGTACTATCAGTATATTCGGACATCAGATGAGGTTTCACATGGACGATGGATTTCCATTGCTGACGACCAAGAAGCTGCATTTGAAGTCGATTATCTATGAGTTGCTGTGGTTCCTCAAGGGTGACACCAACGTGCATTACCTGCAGGAGAACGGGGTGCGCATCTGGAACGAATGGGCAGATGCCGACGGTAACTTAGGACCGGTGTATGGACACCAGTGGCGTTCTTGGGAGACGACTGACGGTAAGGTGGTGGACCAGATAAGCGAGGTGGTGGATACCATCAAGCACAATCCTGACTCTCGCCGCATCATGGTATGCTCATGGAATGTGGGTGACCTGCCTCACATGGCTCTCCCACCCTGCCATTGTCTGTTCCAGTTTTATGTGGCCAACGGCACCCTGAGCTTGCAGCTCTACCAACGCAGTGCCGACATCTTCTTAGGGGTGCCTTTCAACATTGCATCGTATGCCCTGCTCTTGCAGATGATGGCACAGGTGACGGGTCTTAAGGCAGGTGATTTTGTGCATACCTTCGGTGATGCGCACATCTACCTGAATCATCTGGAGCAGGTGGACTTGCAGCTGACGCGTGAGCCTCGACCACTGCCTAAGATGCGAATCAACCCTGACGTGAAGAATATCTTCGACTTCAAATACGAGGACTTTGAACTGACTGACTATAACCCCTGGCCACACATTGCCGGAAAAGTTGCCGTATAACCATGATTGCCATTATAGCCGCCATAGACAAGAACAACGCACTGGGTTTCCAAAACCGACTGCTGTTTTACCTGCCTGATGACCTGAAGCGATTCAAGGCATTGACTACCGGTCATACCGTGGTGATGGGCAGAAAGACGTTCGATTCGTTGCCCAAGGGAGCACTGCCTAACCGCAGAAACATTGTGCTGAGCCGCAGCACGAAGTTGGTATTGCCTGGGGCAGAGGTATATGCTTCGTTGGAAGAGGCACTGAAACATTGTGCAGACGACGAGCAGGTGTTTATCATGGGGGGAGCCAGTGTATATAAACAGGCAATGCCCCTGGCCGACAGGCTGTATATGACGGAGATTGATGCGGAAGCGGCAGAGGCCGATGTGTATTTCCCTGCTATTGACCACGAACTGTGGCACGAGACAAAAAGAGATGTCCGTCGTGCAGACGACAGACATCCCTGTAATTATGCTTTCGTGGATTACGAAAGATAGCCTTTTTACTTATCAGTGATAATTGATTCCACTGGCAACTGACGCAGGATAGCCTCGTTAAATGAGATGATGGTCTCTGTACGAGCCAAGTTCAGAGGTTGCAACTTATCGTGGATGATGCTCAGCAAGTGATGGTTGTTGCGAGCATAGAGCTTGATGAACATATCATACTGGCCAGTAGTATAGTGGCATTCCACGATTTCAGGAATCTTTTTCAATGCTTGGGTAACGTCTTCAAAAGAAGAAGGATCCTTCAAGTACAAGCCAATATACGCACAAGTCTCGAATCCCACGCTTTCTGGATCAACAATAAACTGAGAGCCTTTCAATACACCAATTTGAGTAAGTTTCTGTACTCTTTGATGGATGGCTGCTCCAGATACGTTACAAGCCCTGGCTACCTCCAGGAAAGGAACACGGGCATCAGCCGCAATCATTTTTAAGATCTTCTTGTCAAGGGCGTCTAATTGATGATGTGCCATTTTTATTACAATTTAAAAGTAAAAATATTAATTTGGTAGGCAAAGGTAAACAATATTGACTAAATTTGCAAGAAATATTGAACAATAATATTCTATTATGAAGAAAATGTTTATAGCAGCATGGCTATTATTGGCCTCTACAGCCACCCATGCACAACAATTTGAAGCCTATTTTACCGAGCAGACACTGCGGGTGGACTATGTATTCACGGGCAATGAACAGGGGCAACAGATAGCACTCGACGAGCTGATTGCTACCCCCGGATGGGCAGGTCGCAGGCATCACCTGGCAGAGATGCCGCTGAAGAGTCATGGGCAGTTGGTGATGCGCGACAAAGAGACGGGGCAAACCATCTACGCCACTTCATTCTCATCGCTTTTCCAGGAATGGACAGCCACCGATGAGGCCAAGGAGGTGACGAAAAGTTACGAGAACTGCTTCCTGATGCCTTTCCCCAAGAAGGTGGCGGAGGTGGAGGTGACACTGATGAACTATCGGCATGAGGTGGTGGCTACGCTGAAGCATACGGTGGATCCCAACGACATACTGATTCACCAAAAGGGCAGGGAACATGTGACACCTTATAAATATATGGTACAGAACGGTACACCTGAAGAGTGCATCGACGTCGCCATACTGGCCGAAGGATATAAGCCCGAGGAGATGGAGCTGTTCTATGAAGATGCAGCCAAGGTGAGCGAGTTCCTGTTCAGCTATGAGCCTTTCAAATCGTTACAGAAGAAGTTTAATTTCGTGGCGGTGGCCAGTCCGTCGGAGGACAGTGGCGTGAGCATCCCAAAGAAGGGGGAGTGGAAACATACGGCTTTCAGTTCGAATTACAGCACTTTCTATTCTGACCGTTACCTCACCACTTCTCATCTGAAAGCGGTACACGATGCATTGGCTGGCATTCCTTATGAACATATCATTGTGCTGGCTAACACTGATGAGTATGGTGGTGGTGGCATCTACAATTCTCTCATGCTAACAGCTGCTCATCACAGTACATTCCGCCCGGTGGTGGTGCATGAGTTCGGTCATAGCTTTGCTGGTCTTGCTGATGAGTATTTCTATGATGACGATGTGATGTCGGGCAGTTATCCGTTAGATATTGAGCCTTGGGAACCTAACATCACTACTCTGGTGGATTTTGATAGCAAGTGGAAAGATTTGATGAAGAAGGGTACGCCTATCCCAACCACTGAGCAGGATATAGCAGTTGGTGTGTTTGAGGGGGGCGGCTATTCGTCGAAAGGTGTCTATCGTCCTGCTTACGACTGCAGAATGCGAACCAATAGTAGCCCTGACTTTTGTATTGTATGCGATAGAGCTATTAGAAGGATAGTGGCGTTTTACACAGAATAAGCTGTTATAGGGTTTGGCGGTAGTTAAAAATAAAACCTCCCCGATTGGGGAGGTTTTATAATTTATGGTATTAACTATTACTGGCGTTTTGCTGCAGAATAGTTAATCTTCAAAGCATAAGCCCTACGAAGTGCTTCCTTGATATCGGTCACAATACCCATCTTGGTATCACGGTCTACCTTCAAAGAAACGGTCATCTGTGGCTGATCCTCTTCCTTCATACTAGCACGCTCGCCAATGATGTAGTCCTGGATCTCAGCTGTCTCAGCGAATGAATCGTTCAACTGGATACGGGTTTCATCACCCAAAGTCTTACGGAACTCCTGTGTAGGCTTACCTACATAAATGAAGGTCACCAATGACTTTTTCTCCAGTTTCTCCAGCTCTGTTCCCTGAGGAGCTCTAAACTCAACCTTCAAAGTTACCTCACGCATTGTTGTTACCATCATAAAGAAGAACAACAGGGTAAAGATCAAGTCAGGAAGAGAAGAGGTGTTCATACGTGGCATACCACGCTTACCGGTCTTACTAAATTTTCCCATAATTACTTGTCTCCATACTTTTTAGGTTCAGCCTCGGAGATATTCTGCGGATAAACCGCACGGATATCTTCCTGCTGGATTTCATCACAATCGCTATAAACCTTACCAAATCTGGCGTTTGCCAGTTCGTCACGCAACTCATTGTATGCTGCTACCAGCTCATTCTGGACAGCAATGTATGAGTTGTATGAGGTACCACGGTCGCATCGCAGAGAGATAACGTGATTGGTTGTTGCTTCCATATCACCCAAAAGGTTGGTATGAATCACGTGCTTCTCTGGCTTATTGGCCTCGTTAGCCTCATTAGCAATAAACTCTTTTGCCTTTTTACGAAGATCACTTACTCCTATATACTCACCGCCACACAGTAACTGGTCTTGGAAGTTAAGGAATACCTGTAATACGTTACGCTCCTTCAGCTTGATATCATCATTTTTCTGGTTCTGCTCAGGGGGAGGAGGCAAACGACGTGCCAGACCCTGGTCAGTATCCATAGATGTTGTCAACAAGAAGAAGATCAACAACAGGAAGGAGATATCCGCAGTAGAGCTTGAGTTTAGTTCAGGAACTTCCTTTTTGCCTTTTGCCATTTTTATATCTCCTATTTAAATTACAAACCTAATCTCTTCTTGATACCTGAACCAATCATCAGGATGATCATCACAGCTACCAGGAAACCGATAGTGAAGATGAACATGTCAGCTACAGCCAGCCAAGGAGCAGTATTCTCATCGCCAGTATAACCTACCAATTGGAGAGGCTCGTTGCTACCCATTGAATAAGTAACAACCATCAGCACTACTAAAGCAATAACGCCTACCAATGATTCGAGCGCAGCCTTAGGACTATCTTTCAAATCAGAGAAGAATCTGATAACGAAAGCCAACACGGTTACAACAATGGCACAAATCACCAAAGCATAAACCCAGAACAGCAGTGTGTCTGTCTGTGCAGGCTCTGAATATGATGTATCGGCAACCAAACGATTAGCTGGATCGGTCTCACCTCCGAAGAAGAAAGCAGCGAACACAACAATCGTAATGATGAACAAGCACCACAGGATTCCGCCAGATACGTTTTGTATCCTAAATTTCTTCATAATGTTTAATCTCTTTGAATTAATTACTTCTTAAACTTCAGGTTATACTTTGAGATGAGGTCGAGCAGAGTAACTGAAGAATCCTCCATGTCACTGTTAATAGACTCGATCTTAGTCAGCACGTAGTTGTAGAACAACTGCAGAATCAAAGCAACAACGATACCGAAGATAGTAGTAATCAAAGCGACCTTCATACCACCTGCAACAACTGTTGGGCTGATATCACCTACCTGCTGGATAGTATCGAATGCCTGCACCATACCAATCACAGTTCCCAAGAATCCGAGAGATGGAGCCATTGCAATGAACAATGTAATCCAAGAGCAACCCTTCTCCAGGTAACCTGCCTGAACACCACCGTAAGAAACTACTGAACGCTCTACCTGATCCAGACCCTGGTCGATTCTTGCCAAACCCTGATAGTAGATTGAAGCGATAGGACCGCGAGTGTTACGAGCGATATCCTTAGCAGCCTCAACGTCACCCTTCTCCAGAGCTTCCTCTACCTTACCGATGAACTTCTTGGTGTTGATTTCTGCCAAGCTCAGATAAATGATACGCTCAACGCAGAATGCCAAACCGATAACCAATGCGATGGCTACCAAGCTCATGAAAGAAGCAGAACCCTCGATGAAGTAACGCTTCAATGTCTTGTGAATACTCTGACCTTCAACTGAAGCAACTTCAGCTTCCTGTGCCATAGCTGTAGAGCCAAATGAGAAGACTCCTAACATAGCAACAATTGCAAATAACTTTTTCATTGTCTAACTGTTTTTGATTAATTAATTAATTAAATATTATTGTTTATTTTTATCTAAATAATCTTTTCTACCATACACCAATCGCGGAGAGAGGGGGATTCGAACCCCCGAAACGCTTTTGGCGTTTACACGCTTTCCAGGCGTGCCTCTTCAACCACTCGAGCATCTCTCCCTCACGGCACCATACTGAAATCGGGATAAAATTACAAAAAAAATCTGAACCCACCATCTTTTCTGCTACAAATGTTTCTTTTTTTTTCTTCTTTCGGTAATTTCGGCCCTTTTTCTGGGTAAAACCGAGGAAAATTTAAGAAAATTTAAGCATCGACACCGTCTATCAAGCTCCAAACATCCGTATGGCATTGGCTGAGGTTTGCTCGGCCAACTCCTCGGGTGTACCACCCAACACCTCTGCTACCTTCATCAAGGTATAACGGATGTAGGCGCTCTCATTTCGTTCCCCCCTATGGGGTACAGGGGTCAGATAAGGTGCATCGGTCTCCAACACCAGTCGCTCGACAGGAATCTGCGGGAGAATGGCCGGGAGAGCCGACTTCTTGAACGTGACTATACCGTTCACACCAATCATAAACCGTTCGAATTGCAACATCAGTTGGGCCTCTTCGAGGTCGCCCGTAAAGCTATGGAAAATGCCACGCAAGGCAGTGTTTTTGTAGGGAGACAACACCTTATATATATATTGAATGGCTTTCCTACAATGCACCACAATGGGCAAATCCAAGTCCAAAGCCCACCGCACCTGACGGTCGAACACCTCCATCTGCTGTTCCAGATAAGTATCGTCCCAATAGAGGTCAAGACCTATCTCGCCCACAGCTACGAACTGGTTGCGATGTGCCATCAGACACTGGTGAACCTGCTGCAACGCTATTTCAAAGTGCTCGTTTACCGAGGTGGGATGTAAACCCATCATCGGAAAACAATAACCACTGTTATCTTCACAAACCTGTAACAACCTGTCGATGGTTGTTTCATCTATGTTGGGCATGTAGATGCGGGTAACCCCCTCTTCTTTTGCCCGTTTCAATACTGCTGCCCGGTCGGCATCAAACTCCTCGGTGAAGAGATGCGAATGCGTGTCAACGATACGCAACATCACGCCTCCCTGAACATCAGTTTATTCATCTCATCAAGCAATGGCAGTTTTTTCTCTTCCGGTACCTTCACCATATTAAGATTGGTCTCAGCCAGCAGTGTGTAATGAGATATTCTATCTTCGCACAACGAACGCACATCAATGTCATCATACAAAGCGGTTACCGCCTTGATCTTTTCATCCGGATCGAACTCCTCTGCGGAGAGCCATTTCTTCAACTCCGCCAGCTGATCGGGATTAGCACGGCGAAGTGCTTGTATCAGCATGTAAGTTTTCTTATTGCACAAGATATCGCCACCTATTTTCTTTCCGAAGACACGAGGGTCACCATACACATCTAAGATATCGTCTCTCAGCTGGAAAGCTGTTCCTAAGTTGATGCCAAAATCATATAAGAACTGGGCATCTTCGTCAGGTGCTTCGGCTAAAAGAGCGCCAATTTTCAGACTGGCTGCCAATAACACAGATGTCTTCAAACGAATCATTTCCAAATACTCGTGTTCATAGACATCCATGCGAGTCTCAAAATCCATGTCGTATTGTTGTCCTTCACATACCTGCATAGCAGTCTGTGTAAACAGTTTCATCACAGCGGGCACATACCTGCCACCCGTACCTGTCATGAGCCTATAGGCTATCACCTGCATGGCATCACCCGACAGGACAGCGGTGTTACTGCTCCATTTCTTATGTACAGTGGGTTTGCCTCGACGGAGTTCGGCATTATCCATCAAGTCATCATGCATCAGGGTGTAATTGTGATAGGTTTCGATACCGGCTGCCTGACTAAGGATACTATCCACATCGTCGCGATAGAGGTTATAGGCCATCATCATCAGCACGGGGCGGATGCGTTTGCCACCTAAAGACATCGCGTATTGGATAGGTTCGTATAACCCGTCGGGCTGTTTTCCATAATTAAGGTGAGAAATGTAATCATTTACTTTATCCAGAAGCTGGGTATCGGTAAACATAACGGACAACTGATTATAAAGGTTTTGAGATTTAAGTTGATAAAAAAAGGCTGCTACTGAAAGCAGCCTTTTTATGGTTTTCCCTACAGTCGAATTACTGCAGGCGGAAGTTTACAGGTACTGTATAGCGTACGCGTACTGGTTTACCACGCTGCATACCTGGCTTCCACTTTGGCATACCGTTGATCACGCGGAGAGCCTCTTTGTCAAGATAAGGATCCACACCACGTAATACCTGAGCGTCAACGATAGAACCGTCACGGTTTACGACGAACTGAACGGTTACACGACCCTGAACGCCATTCTCAGCTGCGATAGCCGGGTATCTGATAGCACCGCTCAGGTACTTCATCAAACCTGCCATACCGCCATCAGGATATTCAGGCATTTGCTCTACAACTTGGAAGATTTCCTGCTCTTCAGGTTCGTCATCTTCTTCTTCCTGAACGGCTACTGGAGCGGTGTACTTGATTTCCACTGCCTGACCAGTTTCCTCAGAAGACTGGATAGCTGACTCCTGGATATCGGAATCATCGTCAACGATGGTTAATGTCTCTGCAATTGAAGGTGCCTCTGGAGGAGGAGCCTGTACTTGCTCGGGTTGTTCGGTAATAGGAATTTCAATTTCCTCTTCAAAAACGGTCTCGACTACCTGATTGCTGGTGTCAATCTTCACATCGCGCTGCGTCCATTCGAAGCCGAGGAACAAGACTGCCATCACCAATACATAGCCAGCCAGCAGCCAAGTGGTTTTGTGTCCTTCAAGGTCTGCCTTCGGTGATTTTTTAATTTCCATAAATACTATTATTTAAAAATTAATGGTGTTTCTCATTGATCACGTTGCAAATATAGTGAAGTTTTTTTACATACAAGTCTTTTGACTACTTTTTTTTGTTAAAATCATCCAGATTTATTACCTTTACACCCAGTAAAAAACTAATGACTGAACGATGAAAAAGATAACGATTGCGATTGACGGATTCTCATCTTGTGGCAAGAGCACCATGGCAAAGGACCTGGCGAAAAGAATAGGATATGTGTATGTTGACAGCGGTGCCATGTATCGTGCCGTGACGCTATACGCCATGGAAAACGGGTGTTTTGACGGCCACCAACTGGACGTGGAAAAGCTAAGGGGCATGATGAAGGATATCCATATATCATTCCAGTTCAACCCCGAAACAGGCAAACCAGACACCTATCTTAATAATAGGAAAGTGGAGACCGAGATACGCAACATGGAGGTGTCCAGTCGTGTTAGCATCGTGGCGGCGCTGGATTTCGTGCGCACTGAGATGGTGGCGCAGCAGCAGGCTTTCGGCAAGGAGAAGGGTGTGGTGATGGACGGACGTGATATCGGCACGACAGTGTTCCCTGATGCTGAACTGAAGATATTCCTTACCGCATCGCCCGAGATACGTGCACAGCGTAGGTATGAAGAGTTGAAGGCCAAAGGTCAGGAGGCCAGCTTTGATGAAATTCTGGCGAACGTGAAAGAGCGTGATTACATTGACCAGCATCGTGAGGTGAGTCCGCTGGTGCAGGCTGATGATGCCATTTTGTTGGATAATAGTCACCTGACCATCGAGCAGCAGAACGAGTGGTTGATGGAGCAATATAAATTGAAAACATGCAAGCATGATGGCTCTCACTGTTCCGAAAATTGAGATTGACAATGGGTCGGGGTTCTGTCATGGAGTGGTAACTGCCATCCATAAGGCGGAGGAAGAGCTGGCAAAGGGCGGACCGCTCTATTGCCTGGGTGATATTGTACACAACAACCGTGAGGTGGACAGACTCAGTGAGCTGGGACTTATCACCATTGACCATGAGCAGTTGAACAATTTGTACAATGCCAAGGTGTTGTTGCGTGCGCATGGCGAACCGCCATCCACCTATGAGATAGCGCGTAAGAACAACATTGAAATCATTGATGCCACCTGCCCTGTGGTGCTGAAGCTCCAGCAGCGCATCTATGAGGCTTACCATACTCCTTCTGGCACAGATGTTCAGATCGTGATATACGGCATGAACGGTCATGCAGAGGTGTTGGGACTGGTAGGGCAGACACAGGGAAAGGCCATTGTGATAGAGAGTCTGGAAGAGGCAAAACAGCTGGATATGAGCAAGAGCATACGCCTGTTCTCACAGACGACCAAGTCACTTGAGGAGTTCCGTAAGATTGTGGAGTACATCAAGCAACACATTTCCAAGGGTGCTACTTTTGAATACACCGATACCATCTGCCGACAGGTAGCCAACCGTATCCCTAATATTCGCAAGTTTGCAGCGGCACATGATCTGGTGTTCTTTGTGAGCGGAAAGAAAAGCTCTAACGGAAAGATTTTGTTTCACGAGTGCCAGACAGTCAATCCCAACACCTGTTTCATAGACAGTCCGTATGAAATCGACTGGAACCTGTTGAAAGGTGTTCGATCAGTAGGTATCTGTGGAGCTACCTCTACTCCGAAATGGCTCATGGAATCCATTGAAAAGGCGATCATAAAAGAAATTGGCAACACAGAAGAAAAGGTTTGCTCGAATAATCCAAAAACAAAGGGCTAACTTTTTGCTTTTGTGCTTGCATAATTATATCTTTGCAGAAAGAATGAACAATTAAATATCATAGAGATATGGCAGAAATCAAATGTATCGGTATCTTGACGTCAGGTGGTGATGCCCCTGGCATGAATGCAGCCATCCGTGCGGTGACCCGTTGCGCTATCTATCACGGACTGAAAGTGAAAGGTATCTATAGAGGTTACAAGGGCTTGGTGACAGGCGAGATTGTAGAATTCAAGAGTCAGAATGTGAGTAACATCATCCAGCTAGGTGGTACCATCCTGAAGACAGCCCGTTGCCAGGAGTTCCGCACTGTCGAAGGTCGTCAGCTTGCTTATGAAAACATGAAGAAAGAGGGCATCGATGCCTTGGTGGTGATTGGCGGTGACGGTTCGCTGACAGGTGCCTTGCAGTTTGCCAAGGAGTTTGACGTGCCTTGCATCGGTTTGCCTGGTACCATCGACAACGACCTGTACGGCACCGATTCCACCATTGGTTATGATACTGCACTGAACACCATCCTTGAGTGCGTCGATAAGATTCGTGATACAGCTACCAGCCACGAGCGTCTGTTCTTTGTGGAGGTGATGGGACGTGATGCCGGTTTCCTGGCTTTGAACAGTGCTATCGCCGCAGGTTGCGAAGCAGCCATCATCCCTGAGTTTGCTACTGAGGTGGACCAGTTGGAAGAATTTATCAAGAACGGTTTCCGCAAGTCTAAGAACAGTAGTATTGTGATTGTGGCAGAAAGCGAACTGACAGGTGGTGCCATGCATTATGCCGAACGTGTGAAGAACGAGTATCCGCAGTATGATGTACGTGTCACTATCTTAGGTCACTTGCAGCGTGGTGGCAGTCCTACGGCACACGACCGTATCCTGGCCAGTCGCTTGGGAGCAGCAGCTATCGATGCCTTGATGGAAGGACAGCGTAACGTGATGTGCGGTCTGAAGAACGACCAGGTAGTATATGTACCTTTCAGCCGTGCCATCAAGTTCGACAAGACCATTGACCGCCAGCTGGTGGAAGTATTGAGGACACTCTCCATCTGACATGGCTGAAAGCCCCATACTGCACCTGCAGCGCCAACAGCTCTTGCTTCGCATGGAATATGAGTACGAGAAGCAAGAGTTCCAACGGCAGACTGAGACCATGGGGGTGGCACGCAAGGTGAAACGTGGCATGTGCTGGTTTCCTTGCACCGCAGGACGCAGTTTCTACAATTCGCTGAACCAGTTGGTGATAGAGATTACCCGCAGCGAAGACATTGACATTGAACATGGATTTGAATATGGTAAGCCCGTCTGCTTTTTCAAACAAAACATGACGGGCGACCTTTCTTATTATAGTTTCCTCGGCACGGTAAGTTATGCCGACGAGGCACGCATGGTGGTAGTGATGCCAGGCGGCAATGCCGTCATGGATTTGCAAAATGCAGATAACCTGGGCGTACAGCTCTATTTCGACGAGACAAGTTACCAGACGATGTTCGAAGCTTTGGCTGATGTGCTCAAGGCGAAAGGCACCCGGTTGGCAGAGTTGAAAGACATCATTTTGGGTACTACCAAGCCTGGTTTCCGTCAGCTCTACCCCGTTGGATTTCCCTGGTTGAACCCTACCCAAGAGACAGCCGTCAACAAAGTACTTTGCGCCAGGGATGTGGCAGTGGTACACGGTCCTCCGGGTACGGGCAAGACCACCACATTGGTAGAGGCCATCTACGAGACCTTGCATCGTGAGCCACAGGTGCTGGTATGTGCGCAGAGCAACATGGCCGTGGATTGGATATCGGAGAAGCTGGTGGATCGTGGGGTTAAAGTCTTGCGCATCGGCAACCCATCGCGTGTGAACGACAAGATGTTATCATTTACCTACGAGCGTCGTTTCGAGGGGCATCCCTCCTACCCCGAGCTATGGAGCATCCGCAAGGAACTGCGCCAGTTGCAAAGCAGGCGTCACAGAGGCAGTCGAGATGAACGCGATGGGGTGCGCAGCCGTATCAGTAGGCTGAAAGACAGGGCCGTGGCCCTGGAAGTACAAATCAATGCCGATTTGTTTGACTCAGCCCATGTGATTGCCTCTACCCTTGTCAGCAGCAACCACAGAATGCTGGGTGGCATGCATTTCGGCACCTTGTTTATCGACGAGGCGGCACAGGCACTGGAGGCTGCCTGCTGGATAGCCATCCGCAAGGCCGACCGTGTGGTACTGGCAGGCGATCATTGTCAGTTGCCTCCGACCATCAAGTGTTATGAAGCGGCCAAAGGTGGACTGGAACAAACCTTGATGGAAAACATCGTAGCCAACAAGTCCGAGACGGTTTCCTTATTGAAGGTGCAATACCGCATGAACGAAGCCATCATGCAGTTTTCTTCCGATTGGTTCTATCATGGTGAGCTGGAGGCGGCTCCAGAAGTGCGTAGCCGCAGTATTCTTGACCTCGACACGCCTATCTCCTGGATAGATACGTCGGGTATGGATTTCAAGGAACAGTTTGTAGGCGAGACTTTCGGTCGCATCAACAAAGACGAGGCCAACCTGTTGCTGCAGGAATTACAAGCCTATATTAAAAAGATTGGTGGGGAGCGCATCTTGGACGAGCGCATCGACTTCGGCATCATCTCGCCCTATAAGGCACAGGTGCAATACTTGCGGGGAAAGATAAAGGGGAATGATGCTTTGCGACCCTATCGTCATCTGCTGACGGTCAATACGGTAGATGGCTTCCAAGGACAGGAACGCGATGTGATTTTCATCAGTCTGGTACGAGCCAACGAAGATGGTCAGATTGGTTTCTTGCGTGACTTGCGACGTATGAATGTAGCCATGACCCGTGCCCGTATGAAGCTTGTTATCTTGGGCGATGCTGCCACCCTTGGCAAGCATCCGTTTTATAAAAAACTAATTGAATCTATTAAATAATTAATCCCCGCCGGATGGCGGGGATTAATTGTTATTACTTCATGGCAGCCAAAACTTCACCATCAGGATCGTTGCGAACTTCGCAAACATCATTCAGGATCATGGTTGGCTTGTCTGTCTCATTGAATGCAGGCCACTCAGGCAATGCACCGCAGTTAGGATTGCCAGTGCGCATGAATGACAACAGTGCCTCAGACATCTTGTCAGACAGGTCACGAGGACGCTTGCCACCACCAGAGTGAGTTACCATGCGATCGGTATTGCGATACCAGAAGCAGATGTCGATGCAGTGGAAGGCGCGTGCGCGACCGTTGAAGATAGGAGGATTGAAACCAAACCATGCCAGATAAACAGGAGCGCCCTGCTTAGCCTTCAAGGTAACATTATTGATGATGCCAGTACGTGGGCTGGTAGCCATGCCGATGATATCGCCTGCATTAGCCTCTGGGAATGCCTTCTGGTAAGCTGCTACCACATCAGCACCCTTGCCAGGATAACGCTGGTCTAAGTACTTAGCCAAACCTTCGTTGTCAAGCTGTTCCAGTGAAGGATCATACTGTGCAGGACTGAACTCAGCCATGGTTGAGCAGTAGATCATAGGCACCTGTGCAGAAGGAGCATTCAGGTCGTCAAAGTAACCAGCTGAAGGGATGTGCTTACCATCAGCCACTGGCTGGAAGCCACCGCGCATCATGCCACCGCCTTGGCTCTGCGTCTTATTGAACTCCTGTACCGCTGCATTAGCCATTGCCAGGTACTCTCTCCAAGGCATCTGCTGCAACTGCTCTACGGTCTTTTTGCTATATTTCACGATGAACTTACCCAGCTCACGGCTATAATCCTGTGACAAAGCATTGTTAGAGTTACCACTCAGTGCCACGCCCTTGTGTACCAAACCCTTGGTCTCAGGCATAGCCACCAGTGTGCAAACCTTGGCGCCACCACCTGACTGACCCATGATGGTTACGTTGTTAGGATCACCACCAAAGTTCTCGATGTTCTTGTTCACCCACTTCAGAGCAGCTACCATATCCAATGTACCTGCATTGCCAGAATCCTCATACTTAGCATCAACACCTGAGAAATCAGAGAAGCCGAAAGCATTCAGACGATGGTTCACAGACACGAATACGATATCGCCATAGCGAGCCAGGTTCTCTCCATGATAACCATCCTGCTCGATACCATTACCAGCAGCGTAGCCACCACCATGGAACCATACCATTACAGGACGCTTCTTGCCGTCAGCCAAACCTTTGGTCCATACATTCACGAACAAGCAGTCCTCACTCAGGTTGCTGTAGTTCCAGTGATCACGCCATACGCCAGCATTGTTGGCATAGTTAGGATCATTCTGAGGTGCGCAGTAGCCATACACCATGGCAGGCTTGATGTCATCCCAAGGTTCGGGCTCCTGTGGAGGCATAAAACGATTAGCACCTTCTGTGTTGGCACCATAACGTACGCCTAAAAAAGTGTAGACATCTCTTGACATAAAGCCCTGCACCTTACCATACTGGGTCTGTGCGATGGCAATGTCATCACCGATAAATACTTGCTGCTCGTCAGCCTCGTTGTTAGCAGCATTGTTCTGATTGCCCATGCAAGCTGTAAGTCCTATCAACAGGACACTTGCAAAAAATGCAAAAAATAACAGTTTTTTCATATTGCTTTGAACTTTATAATGGTTAGTTGTTCTCAGGACGAAGCTGACGAACTACCTCTGCAGTACGCCACATCTCAGAGTTGTGCAGAGCTGCCAGTTCCTTCTCCAAACCTACGCGATAGTCGGGCTTTGAGTTAGCGTCGATAGAGATCTGAGCCTCATGACCAGACTTCACACTAGCATACAGCTTCTGTACCACAGGCTTGATAGCATCGTGGAACGGACCCATCCAGTCTAATGCGCCACGCTGAGCAGTGGTAGAGCAGTTAGCATACATCCAGTCCATACCTTTCTGTGCAAACAAAGGCATCAGTGACTGAGTGAGCTCCTCAACTGTCTCGTTGAAAGCCTCTGAAGGAGAGTGACCGTTTTCACGCAACACCTCGTACTGAGCCAGCAGCAAGCCCTGGATAGCACCCATCAGTGAACCACGCTCGCCAGTCAGGTCAGAAGTTGCCTCACGCTGGAAAGTGGTCTCGAACAGATAACCAGAACCGATACCGATACCCAGTGCCAAGGTACGCTCAAGAGCCTTACCTGTGGCATCCTGATATACTGCGTAAGATGAGTTCAGACCACGACCCTCGAGGAACATGGTACGCAGAGAGGTACCTGAACCCTTAGGAGCCACCATGATCACGTCGATATCCTTCTGAGGAACGCAACCGGTGCGGTCATTCCAAGTAATAGCGAAGCCATGAGAGAAATACAGTGCGTTACCTGGCTGCAGGCACTTCTTCAGTGTTGGCCATACAGACATCACTGCTGCATCAGAGAGCAGGCACATCACGATAGTACCCTTGGTAGCTGCCTCTTCAATAGAGAACAGTGTCTCACCTGGTACCCAACCGTCAGCAATAGCCTTCTCAAATGTCTTGCCCGGGCGCTGGCCAACGATTACGTTGAAGCCATTGTCACGCAGGTTGCAAGACTGACCAGGGCCCTGTACGCCATAGCCAATCACAGCAATAGTCTCATCTTTCAATACCTCACGAGCTTTCTCCAATGGAAACTCTTCACGTGTCATCACTTCTTCAATGACACCACCAAAATTCATTTTTGCCATTTTCTTTCTTGTATTAATTAAGTTTATCAAATATCACTTTTGACCGACAGACCACCTCTTGCCGGTTTTTCTTTACTTCTACATCATAGTGACCGTCATCCACCTTATCCATGTAAAATGCCATGGTGTCGGTCGATAAAGTCTCGGCCACATACGCCATCTCAAACCTACGTACCCGTTGTTTCTTGAAAGCATCAGCAGGAAAAAGGTCGAGGACATGTTCGATATATCGGATGCTGTTCACATGACCGTTGATATCCAAGTCGCTATACCTCACGGGCAACTCCTCCACGGGCTCCTGACTGGTCACCTTGATGCGCGAGGGCTTCTCGATGGGACATTCTCTGTCGCATATATAGCCAGCAATATCGCCTTCATGAACAGCCATCAGATCTACCGGCTTACGGGTGTCGGTGTTAATCATCGCCCATACCGAGCGAGCGTATGCCACAGGCTTCCCGTTCTTGTCGAGCACGGCAAAGTTACGGTCGGTAAACAAGCGGTACACATTCTCCACCCAGGTCTCAACGGTGAAAGGTTCATATTGATAAGGTAGGTCGGTGAGCATCTCCAAGGCCAGTCTTGACAGCACCCAGGTATAATGCTCCTTATTCAGTCGGTCAATGCCAAAACCCCTGTCGTGCGAGTGAAAGCCCGCCACGTTCAGCAGGTGGTTACCCAGTACACCAATGGAGAGGTGTCCCGTATAATCCACATGAAACGGTTCGGTGACTAACTGATAAGTACCTATCTTACCCAATTCACTCATACTCCCCTCTGTTCATATTTCTTGCCACGCTTCTCCAGGTATTCATCCACCCTCTCAAAGCTACTCTTGGTAACCACCACGCGGCCTGACCTTACGAACTGCAGCACACAGTCTAGCTTCATCAGCTGCTCGTTCATGCTGGTCAGTTCGGCACTCATGCCGTCGTGTACCACAATCGAGTAAGTGGCTGTCACATCCACGATACGTGCGCCAAATCTTCGTATCACACGCCCCACCTCACGGTTAGACTCCAGCATATGTGTCTTTAGCTTATACAAGGCAATCTCATGTTGGAACACATCATCGTCAGTATAATACTGGGTCTGCACCACATCAATCTTCTTGCTTATCTGCTTCGCCACCTTCTCCATCGTGTCGGGGTCGGTCCATGCCGTGATGGTATATTTATGTACCCCGGGGATAGACGATGCCGACACGTTCAGGCTCTCGATGTTGATTTGCCTACGTGTAAAAACAGCAGTAACTTGGTTCAGCACACCTGCCACGTTCTCAGAGTGTACGATGATCGTATATAATTTCTCTTCCATACTTATTCCGTTTCAAGCATTATTTCACTGATGGCACTTCCCGGAGGAGTCATTGGCAACACGTTCTCTTCCTCTGTCACCACAGCTTCCAAAATGAATGGACCATCGGTAGTGAGCATCCGGTTCACAGCGTCAGCCAAGTTCTCACGATTCATCACCCGCAGGGCAGGAATGCCGTATGCCTCAGCAATCTTCATATAGTCGGGGTTCATCATGTGCGTGAATGAATAGCGACGGTTGAAGAACAACTCTTGCCACTGACGCACATTACCTAAGAAATGGTTATTCAGGATAATCACCTTCACTGGGCACTTATGTTCCATGATGGTACCCAGCTCCTCGATGGTCATCTGAATGCCACCATCGCCTACAAAGAGGCACACGGTCCTGTCGGGTGCTCCAAAGGTAGCACCGATAGCTGCCGGCAAGCCAAAGCCCATGGTGCCCAAGCCACCCGATGTGACCATACTGCGTTTATTCAGCAGGTGGAAGTAGCGTGCTGAAGTCAACTGGTTCTGTCCCACATCGGTCACCAAGATACCCTCGTGCTTCGTAGCTTCTGCCACAGCATGCACCACCTCGCCATAGCTCAGTGTCTCGGTCTTTGGGTGCAACTCGTTATTTATCACTTTGTCGTACTCCAGTTTCTCGTAGGTGGTAAAGCTGTCCGACCACTTCTCATGTTTGGCAGGCTTCAGCTTCTCGCATACCACGCGCAATGTCTCCTTGCAGTCGCCCAATACAGCCACATCCACCTTCACATTCTTGTTAATCTCAGCAGGGTCGATGTCGAAGTGAATAATCTTCGCCTGTTTTGCATAGTTAGGCAGATAGCCCGTTACACGGTCGCTGAAGCGCATACCTACGGCAATCAGTACATCGCACTTGTTGGTATTCACGTTCGGACCGATATTGCCATGCATGCCCAGCATACCCTTGTTCAGCGGATGGTTATAAGGCAATGCAGAAAGACCCAACATCGTGGTGCCACAAGGGATGTCAGCCTTCTCGATGAAATCGAGCAGTTCCTGGTGTGCATTACCCAGTTCTACACCCTGTCCTACCAACATGAAGGGGCGTTTGGCATTGTTGATCAGCTCAACCGCCTGCTCTACTGATGCCATATCGGTATCTGGCACAGGATCGTAGCTGCGTATATATTTTGCCTCTGCGGGCTCATATTCTATCATCTGTGTCTGTGCACTCTTGGGAAAGTCGAGTACCACAGGACCAGGTCGGCCGCTCTTGGCAATATAGAAAGCACGTGCCACCGCCTGTGCAATGTCGTTGGCATCGCGAATCATATAACTCCATTTAGAAATAGGTTGCGTCAAACCCACCCAATCGACTTCCTGGAAGGCGTCGGTACCCAACGCACCCACACCCACCTGTCCGGCTATCACCACGATAGGCGTACTGTCGATCATCGCATCAGCGATGCCAGTCACGGTATTAGTAGCACCCGGACCACTGGTAACAAGGCATACACCCACTTCGCCAGACACCCTGGCAAAGCCTTCTGCCGCATGGGCAGCACCTTGTTCATGTCTTACCAGTATATGGTTAAGCTTACCCAGATGATCATATAAGGCATCATACACTGGCATGATGCTACCGCCAGGATAACCGAAGATGGTTTTCACCCCCTGATGCTCCAAGGAGCGCATCAACGCTTCCGACCCCGATATTTTTTCCTTAGTCATATAATTAAAATATACTTCTTATCAATTCTCAATCAATCCTCAATGATCCTCACAGCGCCCTTGTCTGCCGAACTTACCATAGAGGCGTATGCCTGCAAGCTCTTCGGTACCTGACGATCGCGGGTAACAGGCTGCATAGGTCTTGCTGCCAGTTCCTCATCGCTCAGTAACACATTGATGCTGCGGTGAGGGATATCTATCTCGATGATGTCACCATCTTTAATCTTGCCGATATTGCCACCAGCTGCTGCCTCTGGAGAGACATGTCCGATGCTCAGTCCAGAGGTACCACCACTGAAACGACCGTCGGTAATCAAGGCACAAGCCTTGCCTAAATGACGGCTCTTAATATAAGAGGTAGGATACAGCATCTCCTGCATGCCTGGACCGCCTTTCGGACCTTCGTGGGTAATCACTACCACATCGCCGGCATTGACACGCTTCTCGTCGAGGATGCCCTCACAAGCTGCATCTTGTGAATCAAACACACGAGCAGGACCGCTGAAATGGAAGAGGCTCTCGTCCACAGCTGCTGTCTTAATGACGCAACCATCCTGGGCGATATTACCCTTCAATACTGCCAAGCCACCGTCTTTGGTGTAGGCATGTTCCAAGTCACGGATGCAACCATTGGCACGGTCGGCATCAAATTCCTTATAGTAAGTCTCTTGCGAACCCATCACATTGCTAAATCGGTTGGCAGGTGCACTGAGATAGATATTTTTAGCCTCATCGCTCACTTGCTGGGTCTCGATGGTATATTTACTGATTTCTTCAGCCAATGTCATGCCGTCAACACGCTTCATTGAGGTATCTACCAAACCGCCTTTAGCCAACTGTTGCATAATGGCCACGATACCACCGGCACGGTTCACATCCTGCACATGGTATTTGTTCGTATTAGGAGCCACCTTACAGAGGCAAGGCACCTTACGGCTCAGCATATCGATGTCGTCCATCTTGAAATTAACGCCTGCCTCATGAGCCACTGCCAACAAGTGCAGCACCGTATTGGTGGAGCCACCCATAGCGATGTCCAACGACATAGCGTTAAGGAATGCCTGACGCGTAGTGATGCTGCGTGGCAAAACACTCTCGTCGCCCTCCTCGTAATATTTATAGGTATTCTCAACTATCAGTTTGGCTGCCTGCTGCATCAGTCGCTTGCGATTGGCATGGGTAGCCAGTACGGTACCGTTGCCAGGCAAAGCAAGGCCGATGGCCTCGGTCAGGCAATTCATAGAATTGGCAGTAAACATGCCTGAGCAGCATCCGCAACCCGGGCAACCTACTTGCTCGATCTCTGCCAAGTCAGCATCGCTTACCGTCTTGTCGGCTCCCCTGACCATCAGGTCAATCAAATCGACTTGTTCGTTACGGTAGTTACCAGCCTCCATAGGACCACCCGACACGAATACGGCAGGGATGTTCAGCCTCATGGCTGCCATGAGCATACCCGGTGTAATCTTGTCGCAGTTGCTGATGCACACCATGGCGTCAGCCTTGTGGGCATTCACCATATATTCCACGCTGTCGGCAATAATGTCTCTTGAAGGCAACGAATAGAGCATGCCATCATGTCCCATGGCAATGCCATCATCGATGGCAATAGTATTGAATTCAGCAGCAAAGCATCCCAGTTTTTCAATCTCTTGCTTCACCAGCTGACCTGCCTCATGCAGGTGCACATGACCTGGCACAAACTGAGTAAAAGAATTGACAACTGCAATGATGGGCTTTCCCAACTGTTCCTTTTTCATGCCGTTAGCCACCCATAAAGCCCTGGCTCCCGCCATGCGTCTGCCTTGCGTACTGAACGAACTTCTTAACTGATGTTTCATCTTTATTAATCTATATGGAATTAAGTTGCAAAATTACTGCTTTTTTCACTATTTGCCAAACGAATTGAAGAAAATGTTGCCAAAAGAGTGTTCAACTAAAGCCTAAAGTCGTATATTTGCAAGAAAAAGTAAAAATATGACAAAAAAAGAACGATACGAAGCCATCATCGAGTGGTTCCGACACAATATGCCGATAGCCGAGACGGAACTGAATTATGAGAACCCGTTTCAATTGTTGATGGCGGTCATCTTGAGTGCCCAATGCACCGACAAGCGAGTGAACCAGATTTCTCCTGCCTTGTTTGAAGCCTACCCCACTCCCGAGGTGATGGCCGTATCCACCCCCGAAGCGGTACTGGAATACATCAAAAGTGTGTCTTATCCCAACAGCAAAGCACAGCATCTGGTGGCTACGGCACAAATGTTGGTGAAGGACTTTGGCGGTGAGGTGCCCAGCGAAATGGACGACCTGCTAAAGCTACCGGGTGTGGGCAGAAAGACAGCCAACGTGATGCAGAGCGTGGTGTGGGGCAAGGCTACGATGGCGGTAGATACGCACGTGTTCAGGGTGAGCCACCGGTTAGGACTGGTGCCTGACAGCTGCAACACCCCCCTTAAAGTGGAGTTGGAACTGGTGAAGCACATCGCTGATGAAGACATCCCAAAGGCCCACCACTGGCTGTTGCTGCATGGCAGGTATATATGCCAGTCGAGGACACCCCATTGTGAGAAGTGTGGTTTGCAACCTTGGTGCAAACACTTTTTAGGAAAATAAGTATGGAATTAGAGAAAGATTTTGTATCTTTGCGATTCAAAAGAAGGAATTATAAACTTTTTATATAAAAAGAGCTATGACAATTGATCAATTTAATTTTGCCGGTAAGAAGGCAATCGTACGCGTGGACTTCAACGTGCCACTCGATGAAAATGGTAATGTAACTGATAACACCCGTATCAAGGGTGCGTTGCCAACCCTGAAGAAGATCCTGGCTGACGGTGGTGCTGTCATCATGATGAGCCACATGGGCAAGCCAAAGGGCAAGGTAAATCCTAAGATGTCTTTGAGTCAGATTGTAAAGCCTGTATCTGAGGCGCTGGGCGTGGCTGTTAAGTTCGCTCCTGACTGCGCAAACGCTACAGCTGAGGCTGAGGCATTGAAGCCAGGTGAGGCTCTGTTGCTGGAGAACCTGCGTTTCTATCCTGAAGAGGAAGGCAAGCCAGTAGGCGTTGAGAAGGGTACTCCTGAGTATGACGAGGCTAAGAAGGCTATGAAGAAGAGTCAGAAGGAATTTGCCAAGAAGTTGGCTTCTTACGCTGATGCTTATGTGATGGATGCTTTCGGTACCGCTCACCGCAAGCACGCTTCTACCGCTGTTATCGACGAGTTCTTTGATGCTGACAGCCGCATGCTGGGTTACCTGATGGAGAAGGAAGTACAGGCTGTTGACAACGTACTGTCTAACATCAAGCGTCCGTTCGTGGCCATCATGGGTGGTTCAAAGGTTTCTTCTAAGATCGGTATCATTGAGAACCTGCTCGGTAAGGTGGACAAGCTCATTCTTTGCGGTGGTATGACTTATACTTTCGCTAAGGCACACAATGGTGAGATTGGTCAGTCAATCGTTGAGCTCGACAAGTTGGATGTAGCACTGGGCGTTGAAGAACTGGCAAAGAAGAACGGTGTTGAACTCGTTCTGGGTTCTGACTGTACCGCAACTGACGGTCTTGACTTCTCTTCTATGACTGTTAAGCCAGGTTCAAAGATCATTACTTGTCCTGCTAACCAGATTCCTGCTAACCTCCAGGGAGTTGATGCCGGTCCTGAGAGCCAGAAGGCATTTGCCAAGGCTATCAAGGGTGCAAAGACCATCCTTTGGAACGGTCCTGCTGGCGTATTTGAGTGCGATGATTTCACTGCTGGTAGCCATGCCATCGGTAATGCGATTGCAGAGGCAACAGCTGAGGGTGCTTTCTCACTGATTGGTGGTGGCGACTCTGTAGCTTGCGTTAACAAATTCGGTTTGGCCGACAAGGTTAGCTACATCTCAACTGGTGGTGGTGCTTTGTTGGAGGCTATCGAAGGCAAGGTACTGCCAGGCGTAGCAGCTATCAAGGGTGAGTAATCACATCGTACAGCCTATTTATTAAACAGGCGGCTCAATTATTACATCAATACTTGGGCCGCCTTTTCTCTGCTACAAGTACAGATTCAAGTAGGATTTTAAGTGACTGAAATGAGATTGGAAGAGATACAGGTACAGTATCAGCAGGTAACAGGACTGTTAAAAGAGCACAGGCTAAAGGAAGCAATGCAACTGATGCAGATGATGACACAGGCTTGTGGTAACTACCAGTTACAGCAAGAACTGGAGGGTGTGCAAACCGCTTATGGCTACATGTTACAATACATGCAGCAAGGGATGAATGACCCTGAACGAGAAACATTATACCACAGCCTGCTGACTCAGGCCTATCATCTGGCCGACCTACTGCATCTATCCTTACTGGAAAACCAATCTTCCAAATACTATTTCACCCTTCGTAAACAATTAAAGGATCATCCATTCAGCCTTTCTAAGATACTGGCTAACTTGGAATCATTTCCCGACAGTCTCAGTCTCTTTGAATTGCTACAGGATGAGGAAAAGTTACAACAAGACCTGAAAGTGCACGAAGAAGCCCTCGGGCAACTTTTCAAGCAGACCTGGGTAAACAGTCGATGGAGCACCTCCGAACGCGATGCTGCCTACAAATTCCTCTCATCGGAACTGATTACTGCCAACGACCTTTCACTCTTTGTAAGTGCAGTAACGATGAGCCTCATGACTTGTTTTGATGAAGGAAAGATGCTTTGGCTCATCGAAGCTTTCTATCACAAAGACAATAACGTAAAGGTACGCGCTTGGGTAGGGTTCCTTTTAGTGACTCACCTGCAAAGCGAACGAATAGCCCTTTATCCTGGCATCCAAGCCCGTCTAAGTCTGATACAGGAAGAGCAACCTTCTTTCGACAGTAATCTTAATGCGGTGTATATCCAACTGCTAAGAAGTCAGGATACTGAGCGCATCAACAAGACCATGAACGAAGAGATTGTGCCAGAGGTAATGAAAAATATCCAAAACAGGAAACAGAAACCATTGGAGGAGAGCGATGTGGAGATGAACCCGGAATGGATTTTCGACCTGGATCCGAAACTGAACAACAAAATGCGAAAGCTGGGTGAGCTACAGCAAGAAGGTGGTGACATCAACATGGGCATGTTCTCGATGATGAAGCGGTTCCCTTTCTTCGAGCATATCCAAAACTGGTTCTACCCTTACGAGCCCAATCACACTGAGGTCAAAAAGGCGATGAGTGACACCCCTGAGAAAGAGAAGAAAGTGGGTTTGTTACTCATGCAGCTAGGCATGCTTTGCGACAGCGACTGTTACTCTACCGTGTTCATGATGAAGCAGATGAGTGAGGAACAGCGCCAAATGGTATTTCATCATTTGCTGCCTGAAGAATTGAGAGAATTAACAGAAGAAGCAGCAAGCGAGAGATATGCCGACTACGCTCAATCACCAGCACTCATCTGCAAATACTACATCCAAGACCTTTACCGTTTCTTTAAACTCTATCCCCTGAAGGCTGAGTTTCACGACATCTTCAAGGACGACCTCATGCTACATGAGAATCCTATATTGAAGCCGTTGCTTTATCAAGCGGCATACATCAGACAAGTGGCTGACTTCCTCTTCAAGACAGAGAAGTTTGAGCTGGCACTGAACATTTACTTAGACTTAGAACGCTTTAAGGCGGCTGATAAGGATGTGCTCCAACGTATAGGGTATTGTTATGAGCGCGTCAACAAAGACTATGCTTCCGCTTCATATTACTATAATCTGGCCAACGACATTGCACCAGAGAGTACATGGACACTCCGTCGCTTGGCTACCTGCTATCGACATAGAGGGCTCTTTGAGAAAGCGAAAAACTGCTACCAAGAACTGATGGTGATAGAGCCTGAAAACCTTTCCTATTCCTACTTCTTAGGTACTTGCCTTATTGAGCTGGGTGAGTTTGATGAGGCGTTGCAGTGTTTTTACAAGATGGACTTGGAGGAAGAAGATAACATCAAAGCATGGAGAGGCATTGTCTGGTGCTGTTTCCGAAGTGGTAAGTTAGATAAGGCACAACAATATAACGAAAAGATTATTGCTCTTCAGCCAGATGCCAACGATTGGCTGAATGCTGGGCATGTTGCGTGGTGTAAAGGCAATTTATCTCAAGCCGTTGCCTATTATCGTCAGGGTTCCCAAGCAGCATCATCTCCCTTTGCTTTTCGCAAATTGTTTCAGCAAGATTATCAACTATTACGACAGAAGGGCATCTCTAAAACCGACTTTATCCTGATGCTCGACCTAATATAGATTAATAATTGAGAAATAATGGTAAACGGTCAGTGGAAAATATATATGGGGAGTAATTCGCCAAGAAGAAAAGAATTACTTTCGGGGTTAGGCCTCGATTTTGAAGTGCGTACGTTGCCTGATATAGATGAATCGTATCCATCGCATCTGAAAGGCGGCGACATACCTCTTTATATCTCTACGGAGAAAGCAAATGCATACAAACCGATGCTGCAACCTGATGAATTAATCATTACAGCAGACACCATTGTGTGGCTCAATGATGAGGTACTGGGAAAGCCTCATGACAGAGATGAGGCGATAGGGATGTTACGTAAACTATCAGGAAACACGCACGAGGTGTTTACGGGGGTAACCCTCACCACTGCAGAGAATCAACACAGCTTCTATGCCGAGACGAAGGTTACTTTCGCCCAGCTTAGCAACCAGGAGATTACTCATTATGTTGATAGATACCAACCCTTCGACAAAGCTGGTTCCTATGGTGTGCAAGAGTGGATTGGTTTTATTGGGGTGGAACGCATTGAGGGAAGTTATTTCAATGTCATGGGTTTGCCGGTGCAACGCCTTTATCAAGAACTCAAGAAATTATTGATCGTATAATTATCTTTGCTTATTATGGCACTAAAGATGACGTCATATTACCGAGGAAGTTCTGTACCCGACCTACCAGGCAATGATACATTCCACTCCACAGCCCTGTTCCATATTTTTGAGGGAACGCCGGGATGTGAACCCATTTTACTGACGCTAAGCGAAGATGGAGTAGTGCTAGCCAAGTTGTTGGCCGTGGTGCAACGTATTGTTCGTTTCATACCGTTCTACAGCATCCGCCGTTGTGTGGCTTACGGCATGGGCGAATATTTTTGCGAGGACAATCAACGAGACTCCCTCTTTAATGAAATGCTGAAAGAGCTCACCATTTATGCCAAACGCATGAATTGTTTCGTCATCGAGGTGAGAAACTTGCATTCCCCGGTAAGTGGTTTTGCCTCGTTCAAGCAAAACAATTTCTTCCCCATGAATTGGATGCGGGTACGCAACACCTTTGATGACAACCAAGATATTGAACAAGCGCTTAGTCCTTCACGTAGAAGACAGGTAAAACAAGCACTCAACAACGGAGTCATTGTAGGTACAGCTCAAACAGAACAAGATATCCAAGAGTTTGCCCACATGCTGAAACTAAATTACCTCTCAAAAATCGGGAAGCACTTCCCTGCCATTGAGTTTTTCCAACAGATTCAGCAAGGCATTAAGGATGTACATATCGGTGAGTCATGGCAACGTTTCAAGATTTTCACCGTGAAACATCAGCAAAAGATCATAGGTGGTTGTGTATGCATCTACTCTGGTAACACCGCTTATGTGTGGTTCTCTGGCGGCATGAACAAGACATTTTTGCGTCAATACCCCAGCGTGATGGCAATATGGCAAGCATTGAAAGATGCCAAAGCTAGTGGCTATAAACATTTGGAATTTATGGATGTAGGTACTCCGTTCCGCAAGCATGGTTATCGAGATTTCGTGCTACGTTTTGGAGGCGAGACCTTCAGTATCCGTCGTTGGTTCAAGTTTCGCTGGCGTTGGCTGAACAAGCTTTGTCTTTATTTTTATTCCTAAAACTCTGAAGTGAAGTGGAACTTGATATGCTTGAAGTCTTGTTGTGCCATTGACAATACGTAAGAGCTGTCCGCCAGATAGACATCCCTACCCTCACGGTCTTTCGCCATATACTGATACTTACGCTTCATAAAGTCCTGCAACTCGGCCTCGTCGTCGCTCTCAATCCAACACGCCTTATAGAGGTGAACAGGTTCCCAACGGCAACTGGCATTGTACTCGTTAAGTAAGCGATATTGAATGACCTCAAACTGCAACTGTCCAACTGTACCAATGATTTTGCGCCCATTGAACTGGTTCACGAAGAGCTGTGCCACGCCCTCGTCCATCAGTTGGTCGATACCTTTTGCCAGTTGTTTCTGCTTCATAGGGTCGGCATTCTCGATATACTTGAACATCTCTGGTGAGAAACTGGGTAAGCCTCGGAAATGAAGCTTCTCTCCCTCAGTCAGCGTGTCGCCTATCTTGAAGATACCATTATCGGGCAATCCAATGATATCGCCTGCCCAGGCTTCATCCACCGTACTCTTACGTTGTGCCATAAACTGCACAGGCGAAGTGAAACGCATGGTCTTGTCGTGGCGCACATGATAATATGGAGTATTACGCTCAAACCTACCTGAACAAACCTTGCAGAACGCAATACACGAACGGTGGTTAGGGTCAATATTAGCGGTTATCTTGAACACGAAGCCCGTAAACTTCTGTTCCTCTGGCTTCACCTCTCGCTCAGTAGCCATTACAGGGCGCGGACAAGGAGCAATCTCCACAAAGCAATCCAACAGCTCTTGCACACCGAAGTTGTTCAGGGCAGAACCGAAGAACACAGGTGCCAACTTGCCATCCAAGTATTGCTGACGGTCGAAGTCTGGATACACACCCGATATCAGCTCCAGGTCATTTCGTAGCTGCTCAGCTTGCTTGTCGCCAATATGCTTTTCCAACTCCTGAGTATCGATATCCACCTCCACCTTTTCCGTCACCACCTGCTTCGATGGTTGAAACAGGTTGAGTTTCTGCTCATAGATGTTATATACCCCCTTGAAACGCTGTCCCATATCGATAGGCCACGACAAAGGACGCACACTGATCTCCAGTTGCTCTTCCAGTTCATCGAGCAGGTCAAAGGGATCCTTACCCTCACGGTCCATCTTGTTGACGAAGATAATCACAGGCGTATTCCTCATGCGGCACACATCCATCAGTTTCAAGGTTTGAGACTCCACACCTTTGGCAGCATCTATCACAATAATTACGCTATCCACAGCAGTAAGTGTGCGATAGGTGTCTTCGGCAAAGTCCTGGTGACCCGGCGTATCGAGGATATTGATTTTATAGTCATGATAGTCGAACTCCAATACAGAGGTAGTGACCGAGATACCACGCTGCTTTTCAATATCCATCCAGTCGGAGGTCGCCGTCTTGCGTATTTTGTTACTCTTCACGGCACCAGCCACCTGAATCTGTCCGCCAAACAGCAGCAGTTTCTCAGTCAATGAAGTCTTACCGGCATCAGGGTGAGCCACAATGGCGAAGGTTCGCCTCCTTGCTATCTCGTTGTTCATCTTCGTCTATAAAAAATTTGAGGTTGCAAAAATAATACTTTTTCTTGCAACCTCAAAATGTTATAAGTTTAAACCTTTAAGAAAACCTTCTTCTTATAGAGGAAGTAAAGGAATAACCAGCACATTGCCACATAACCTGCGGCATTGAGGAAGGGTTGCACCGCTTCTGGTGTCATGCCTATCAATCCGCCAAACACACGGTTAGAGATATGTTGGAAATTGATGAAATGTTGTGCCAGATAGATAGTGATGGAGTTCATACCTATCACCACGAAGAAAAGAATCCATCCACGATGGTTCTTCACATCGATGATGTAATAGAACAAAGCAAACATCAATACTGAGTAAGCAGCTACTAATACCACAAATGTGCTTGACCACAGCATCTTATTAGAAGGATAGAACGTATTCCATATTAAGCCAATGACCAAGAGAGCGATACCTGCATACACCATATACAGCGTCTTCTTTGCAGGTGTTAGTCCTTCTTTCTCATATTTAATCCACTCACCTGTAAACATACCTAACAAGGCCGTAGCAATAGCAGGGATAGTACTGAAAATACCCTCAGGGTCATAGTCGCCGTAATAAATTTTACCAGGCAACATGATGCGGTCGATGTAACCAGCCAAGCACCCCTCACGTGTCAATGGGTCTGCTCCCGGATGGTCAGGTGCCCCCACGAAAGCCGATACAAGCCAATAGCCTATCAAGATAACGGCCACGATGACGGCACGTGTCTTCCATTTAGTGTTGATAAAAATCAAGGCACCAAACATCCAAGCCAAGCCGATACGAGCCAACACGCTGGCATAACGTGCGTTAGCAAAGTCCCAATGACTAAGGAAGCCATTATAGATAATGCCCAAGAGTACCAAGGTCAAGCCTCGACGAATAATTTTCTTGTAAATCTGCCCTTCTGTCTTGCCCTGCATACGTTGTTTCTCCAAAGAGAAGGGGAACGAAATGCCCGCAATAAAAAGGAACAGCGGGAAAATGGTGTCGTGATGAGCCAATCCGTTCCACTGCACATGTCCCATCTGTGTAGCCAACCACTGGGTGAAGTCATTGGGCCAGAAAGTCGCTATTGCGGCAATCAAGGTGGCTCCTCCCATGATGAAGAACATGTCGAATCCCCTGAGAGCGTCTAACGACTGCAAGCGCTGAGGCGTTTTCTGTTTATCCATAGTATTTAGTTTTAAGATTCAGTCTTACAAAAATAGTATAAGTTGAATGAAAAACAAAATGAATGCAAGAAAAAGCGCAAAAAACAAAGTAAGGATAAGCACGCGCTTACCATTACTTATTGCCACTCGCGTTCAAGCACTCAATTTCCACATCTGCATTAGCCAACATGTCAGCTTCAATTTTAGCACCATAAGTTACTTTAACTGAAACAGGTGTGGTATCAGGAGCAGCTGGTGTAACACCGCCACCGCCATTGTCATCACTCTTTGAGCATGAACTCATCACTTGCACAGCAAAGGACGGCTGTGAGCGTCATCATAATTTTCTTCATTGTGGTTTGTTTTTTATAGTTTGCAATTCGGCATACCATGCCCCTTTATCTTTTCTTCCTCTTCTTATCAATTATTGCAAATTCTTCGACCAAACGTTTATCCCATTCACTCAGCGGTTCCTGTTTTTTTTCAATTTTTGTTTCTTTATAAGCGGTTGGCGGAATATAAAATTCATCATCCATCCCACCACCACTCACCTTTTCCAGGTCTTCCTCAGAGAGTTTGATAACACCAGCCTCTGCCAATTCCTTGGTCAGGGCGCTAATTTCCCCAGCCAGCTGCTTCAGCTGCTGCATCTTTTGTTCAATTTGTTCTTTATTTAACGTTGCCATAATCTGTAATATAATATTGTTTAACCTTTACTTTTACGAGCTTTTAAGAAACCTATCACTTCTTTAGCGACTCTCTGCGTCATTTCTCTCATGGTTTCTCCACCAGTCACCTCAACGAGTTCCTCTTCTGACAACTCCATAATACCACTATCCTTGAGTTCTTGATCAATAACCTTTATCTGATCCAATTTCTCTGCGAGCAGTTGCTTCTTCTGCTCAACTTGTTCCTTGGTTAATGTTGCCATAACGCTTAGTTATTTTTGTTTTTAAAAAATAGCCCCCCGCTCAGCCAGAATTAAAGCAGAGCGGGGGAAATCTGTTTAGAAGAATGCAGCGTTTTCTTTAGGTTCCGGTTTCTTTCCGTTTTCAAAAAAAGTGGAATTAGTTAAAAAGCCTCCATCCACCTTTGCCAGATCTTCTTCAGAGAGTTCAATAACACCTGCCTCTGCCAATTCCTTGGTCAGGGCGCTCACTTCCTCAGCCAGCTGCTTCAGCTGCTGCATCTTCTGTTCAACTTGTTCTTTTGTTAATATTGCCATAATCTTTAAGTTTTTTTGTTATTAAGTACTAGCGAGGTATAAGACTACTGACAGGAATTTTGTAATCTACTCCCCCAATATTCCAGATAACACACTTTTCTTCTTTCTGAGAGCGATCGGGAATCAATTTCTGCAGGTCTTCATCCTCAATAGAACCTGCCCCTCTTTCCATCGTCGGCCTGCCGCCTGAAACCTTTTCCAAGTCTTCTTCGGAAAGGTTGATAACACCTGCCTCTGCCAATTCCTTGGTTAGGGCGTTCATTTGCTCAGCCAGCAGCTGTAGCTGCTGCAGTTTCTGCTCAACTTGTTCCTTAGATAATGTTGCCATAATCTGATTTGTTTCGTCCCTACTAATAACTTGTAGCTCGTTGCATGAGAATTAAATTTTAGGTTCAGGCCTACCCTTAGTAGGGATAAATGGCACATCTTCACCAATCGGTATCTTAACTATTGCATCTCCTTCACGTACATATTTATAAATTGTCCTCCCTCCAGAAACATTTTCCAGGTCTTCTTCAGAGAGTTTGATAGCACCTGCCTCCGCCAATTCTTTTGTCAGGGCGTTCACTTGCTCAGCCAACTGCTTCAGCTGCTGCAGCTTCTGTTCAATCTGTTCTTTAGTTAATGTTGCCATAACGTTTGTTGTTTTATGAGTTAACAATGTTTACATTTATTCCTGAACACGAACTACTTATCATCAAGGCAACCTGCCGCCTCGAGAAAGCGATCGCGTTCTTCCCCTAACTTTTTATCAAACTTTTTAAGGCCGTCTATGATCTTTTTTCCGATCATTTTAAAGAAATCTCCTACCTTACCTCCACCAGTAATCAGGTCGAGATCGTCATCAGATAGCATCTCTCTGTCACAATTCTGGAGTTCATCATGGATAGCCTTCATTTCATTCATTTTCTCAGCCAGCAGTTGCATTTTCTGCTCAATCTGCTCATTAGTTAATGTTGCCATAATATTCATTTTTTACAGTTCAGCCTTCAAAGTAAGGATATTTCTTGCAAACTGCCAAAATTTTTAGTTTTTTTCTAACTTTGAATAAGTTATTCCGTCTCGGCATAAAAAATAAGCAAGCTATTTTTGTTCTGCTCTCGACTTTTCATAACTTTGCCGCAAGAAAAGAATAAACGAAAGCAAAATGAAAAAGATAAAGGGATTTTGGATACTGGCAACGGTGTGCTGCGTGACCTTGCTGACAGCTTGTGCAGAAGACGACGATGATTTCGACGAACCCGAGCCATCAACCATCGACACCTCAGTATGGCCGATTACTGAGCACATGGATACACTGTCTTATCGGGCTGGTGATGATTTCTTCATGTATTGCAATGGGCATTATTGGAAAACTACCACTGTGAGCAATCCACTTGAACGAGAGGGCTTTGTCTTCACCGATGCTGTAAAAAAACACGTGGAGCGTATCCTTAATTCATCGATACCAAGCCTTTCAAAACTGAATAGCCTGCTTGCTGCAGCTGCCGAACACCCCATGACCGATGATGAAATGAGTCAGTACATAACCCCGATTGTGCAACTAATCACAGAGGCTAAAACCAATGAAGACTGCGTTAGGGTGATGGCAAGACTGGCGAAGATGGGGTACACCGTTATACAACTTAATGAATGTAATAAGAATGGCAAAGCCTGTCTATCTGTTATGCCCTCTTTCACCGTCAACCAAGATGCCGCAACAGCACTCCAACCAGCCTATACAGCTTCGCAACTGTTGCAACATCCTGAGCAGACTATGGATCTGCAGCCGTTGGCCAGCACCCGAAACGATGGCAGCGATGTGGTGAGTATCATAGCCAACGAGCTGGGCATTCCTTTGGATTTAGTGATGGCTACAACACAAGCCTTTGATGTCTTTGCCTCATACAAAAATGCGAAAGTAGAGGAACTACAGAGCATAATGGCGCGATATGTCTTGGCAGAAGATCTGCCCTATATGAACCAGAATTTACTTTCAGAATCTCTGAAAATCAATCCTAAGGGTCGTGCTACCTATGAAGAATGGGAAGATGCCATTAGGAATATGATGGGATATACCATATCTTACGAGTATGCCCCCGCATGTGTCTCCCCGCAACTGAAAGAAGAGGTGATAGCCAAGTGCGAGGAGCTGCGCAGCGTGTTCCGCCGCCGTATTGCCAACCTGGACTGGATGAGCAGCACCACCAAAGAGCGGGCCATCAACAAGCTGGACTATATGGGTATCAACGTGGGCTATCCAGACCAGTGGGTAAAAGAGGCTTTGGTGGATATCAGCGTTTGCCAAACATTGATTGAGGCGGTGCGTGTCATCCGCCAGGGGTATTTCAATCTGCTGAGGGGTATCTTAGGAACCAACTTTAAAGACAATGGTTTCAATATCCTGCTATACAGCAATGCACCATTAGGTTTTAACCTGACTACTTTCAATGCATACTATATCCCCGGGCTAAACACCATGAATATATTGCCGGCTTTTATGCTGCCGCCTTTGTATGACCCTGACGGACATGATGCCCTGCTTTATGCCACTTGCACCATTTTTGCCCATGAGTTTACCCACGGATTCGACAGCAATGGTGCAAAATATGATGAATTTGGCGAGTTTCGCAACTGGTGGACGGTGCAGGACAAGATGGACTTTGAGGCGCGCTACCAGATGCTTATCGACTGCTATAACCGATTGGAGCTGCTGCCAGAAGACCCCGACTACCACAAATATAACCCTGGGGAGCAGACCTTGATAGAGAACATTGCCGACCTGGGTGGCTTTGAGATTGCCCATCAGGCTTATATGGAGAAGTGCCAGCGCGAAGGCTATTACGGCGAGGAGCTGGACAAGCAGGAGCGCAAGTTCTATCAGGCGTATGGCAACCTGTGGCGAGCTAAATATGAGTCGCCGCATATTGAGAAAGAGTTGTTCGTGGAAAAAGATATACACTCTAGGGAAAGGGAAAGAATCAACGGCGTGGTGATGAACACCGACCGCTGGTATGAGCTGTACAATGTGCAGTGGGGCGACAACCTCTTCCTGCGCCCCGAGAAGCGCACACACATTTGGTAAAAATCCTGAAAGCTTAGCGGAAAACTCCCTGATTAAGGCAATGGATAAATTAAAGCCTCCCTTTTGAGGGGAGGCTTTATAGGAATAAATACCGCCTTTAGAGCAATGGCAAGGGATCTGGCAATCTTTTTGTCCAAAAACGGCCTCCGCTGATTTCTTCAAGCTCCTCATCTGAGAGTTTGATGGCACCGGCCTCTGCCAATTCCTTGGTCAGGGCGCTCACTTCTTCAGCCAGCTGCTTGAGTTACTGCAGCTTCTGCTCAACTTGTTCTTTTGTTAATGCTGCCATAATAATTTTAAGTTACTTATAATCTCAAACCTTTTACTAAGATTTTCTGTAAATGTTTCTGTAATTGTGCTATTTCCTCTGGTGCCATTTGATCAAATGATTTACCTTGCCAGCCCCCTCCTACAACCTTCTCAAGGTCTTCTTCTGAGAGTTTGAGGGCTCCGGCCTCTGCCAATTCCTTGGTCAAGACACTCATTTCCTCACTCAGCTGCTTAAGTTGCTGCAGTTTCTGCTCAGTATGTTCTTTTGTTAATGTTGCCATATTAATACATGATTATTGATTGTTAGTCTTTATTATGTTGAAAATCACGTCTATAAAACCTATGCTGCTGTTCAATAAATCTGCTTATTTCCTCCGGCGTTCGAACACGTTTAGGTTCGCTGGGCTTCTTCCCTCCTGCAGCCTTTTCTAGGTCTTCTTCAGAGAGTTTGATAACACCTGCCTCTGCCAATTCCTTGGTCAATGCGTTCACTTCCTCTGCCAGCTGCTTCAGCTGCTGCATCTTCTGCTCAATCTGTTCTTTGGTTAATGCTGCCATAATATTACTTTTTAATTCTTCAAACTTCAAAATAACGATATTTCTTTCAAACTGCCAAAGTTTTTAGATTATTTTACTATCTTTGGTGCTAGAAAAGAATAAACGAAAGCAAAATGAAAAAGTACAAGGGATTTTGGATACTGGCAACGGTGTGCTGCGTGGCCTTGCTGGCCGCTTGTGCAGAGGATGATGACGATTTTGACGAACCCGCTCCATCAACCGTTGACACCTCGGAATGGCCACTTAACGACTATATGGACACGCTTTCCTTTCGCGCCGGCGATGACTTTTACATGTACTGCAACGGCAATTATTGGAAAAACACCGATTTGGAGGGCGAACTGAACAAAAGTTTTTATTATGATACCATTGATGCAAACGAAGAACGTATCAAACAGACTGACATGCCCCACAAGACTAAGTTGGATGAGCTTGCCAAAGCTGTGGAAAACAGCCCCATGACAGAGGATGAGATGGCGGAATACATGGCTCCGATCCTGGAACTCATTGACGAGGCTTCCACCAACGAAGACTGCATCAAGCTTATGGCCCGTTTGCACAAGATGGGCTACACCAATTTGTTATATGTAAATTATATCTTGGTTGATGGCGTATTTAAGCCCATACTGGCACCTTATTATTATTTTCCTGCTGAAGAAGAATCAGTAGCCCAAATCGCTTGCGTTAAACCACTGCCCACACGGCAGCAATTGGATGAGCATCCGGAGCTTACTGAAAGATTTCACCCCTTGGCCAATACCCGAAGCGATGGTAGCGATGTGCTGTCTTTGCTTGCCACCGAGTTAGGGCTAAATCCACAAGAATTAGTAGAGAGCGATGAAATGCTGGAAAACTCTGCCACCTACAAGGATGCCCCGATTGAAGATATAAAAAATTCCTTATACACTATGGTTTGGGCGTTAGACAAACCCTTTATGGATCCAAGTCTGGTAACAGAATCTCACAAAATCATGAGTTATTTATCTCCCGGAAGCAGTTTTGAAGACTGGATGAACAATATTGATTTAACCTGTAGTTACACCACTTCCTATTATTTTGCCACCAAATGGTTAACCCCGCAAATAGTAGAAGACGTAGAAGGCAAGTGTGAAGAGCTGCGCAGGGTGTTCCGCCGTCGCATAGCCGACCTCGACTGGATGAGTGCCACCACCAAGGAGAAGGCCATTCGCAAGCTCGACATGATGACTTTCAATGTGGGCTATCCGAAAAACTGGGTGAAGGAAGCAGTGGTGGATTTCGACCAATGCCAGACCTTGGTAGAAGCTGCGCGCATGGCCCGCAAGGCAAATGTCAATTTAGCGTTTTCATTCTTAGGTAAAGATATCAAGAGCAACAGCTTCAATGCCAGGCTATATTCCTGGGAAGATTTGGCAATTCTCTATGCGGCTGCTGAGTATGGTACAAACTGCATTTATATTTACCCTGCCCACTTGCTGCCGCCTATGTATGACCTCGAAGACCACGATGCCATTAAATACGCAAGGCTATTTCCCGTTGCTCATGAGATTATCCATCATTTCGATAACAAAGGCGCAAAGATTGACGAGTCAGGCAACTACCGCAATTGGTGGACGGTGCAGGACAAGATGGACTTTGAGGAGCGCTACCAGACGCTCATCGACTGCTACAACCGCTTGGAGATGTTGCCTTGGGACCCTGACTATGCAGGCAAATATTGTCCTGGTGAGCAGACGCTGGAAGAGAACATTGCCGATCTGGGTGGCTTTGAGTTGATCCGTCAGGCCTATATCGAGAAATGCCAGCGTGAGGGTTATTCTGGCGAGGCGTTAGACAAGCAGGAGCGTAAAATCTATCAGGCTTATGCCCACCTCTGGAGTGCAAAATACACATCTGATTATATTGACATAATGATGTTCTATGTGGGAGATAGACACTCTGTGTATAGAGAGCGAATCAATGGTGTGGTGATGAACACCGACCGGTGGTATGAGCTGTACAATGTACAGTGGGGCGACAACCTCTACCTACATCCCGAAAAACGCACGCACATCTGGTGATGCCATCAACGCCAAAATACAAAAAATGTTTCCATTTCTATTTGCGAATCCGTAAGATTTGCATTACCTTTGTTATACCATTAACCTTAAAACTGGAATTAAAACCTTAAATTACCATGAAACAGATTCCTGACAAAAGCTTTTGGCAACTATGGAACATCAGCTTTGGCTTCTTCGGTGTGCAGATAGCCTATGCTTTGCAAAGTGCCAATATCAGTAGAATTTTCTCCACGTTGGGCGCTGACCCACATAACCTGAGTTATTTCTGGATTTTACCGCCATTGGCAGGCATCCTCGTGCAACCATTGGTAGGTGCTTGGAGCGACCGTACTTGGACTCGTTGGGGACGTCGCATACCCTATTTATTTATAGGATCGCTGGTAGCCGTCATCGTAATGTGTCTGCTACCCAATGCCGGTAGTTTCGGAATGGCAGTGAGTACGGCCATGATTTTCGGCTTGTTCTCGCTGATGTTCCTCGATACCAGTATTAACATGGCCATGCAACCCTTCAAGATGATGGTAGGCGATATGGTGAACACCAAGCAAAAGGGACTCGCCTACTCTATCCAAAGTTTCCTCTGCAACGCAGGTAGCTTGGTGGGCTATCTCTTCCCATACATCTTCGCTTGGATAGGCATCCAGAACGTGGCAGCTCAAGGCGTTATTCCTGATTCAGTGATTTACTCATTCTATATTGGTGCCGCCATATTGATAGCTTGCGTATTTTACACCACTTCGAAGGTGAAGGAATATCCTCCACAGGAATATGCCGAATATCATGGCATCACTGAAGAGTCAAAGCAAGAAAAGACCAATATGTTCAAGCTTTTGGTCAAGGCACCTAAGGCGTTCTGGACGGTAGGTTTGGTGCAGTTCTTCTGTTGGTTTGCCTTCATGTTCATGTGGACTTATACCAATGGAAGTATAGCAGCCAATGTTTTTGATGCTCCTACCGTAAGCAGTGTTGTAGATGGCATGCAAAAGTTAGTGCTCGACACCACCAGTACACAATACCAAGAAGCGGCCAACTGGGTAGGCGTAGTTTTTGCCGTGCAAGCCATCGGCTCTGTGTTATGGGCAGTGGTCATTCCGTTGTTCAAGAACCGCAAGTTGGTCTATGCCCTGAGTCTTGTTTTGGGTGGCATCGGCTTCATCTCTATTTACTTTGTACATAACCAGTATGCTTTGTTCCTGAGCTTCCTCCTTATCGGATGTGCTTGGGCAGCTATGTTGGCATTGCCTTTCACCATCTTGACCAATGCCTTGACGGGTGGACATATGGGCACCTACTTAGGTTTGTTCAATGGTACTATCTGCGTGCCTCAGATTGTGGCAGCTGCTTTGGGTGGCACCATCCTGAGCCTGATGACACCAACCGGAGGCCTTTCTCCAGAAATAAATATGATGGTTATTGCCGGCATCATGCTCCTGCTCGGTGCATGTGCCGTATTCATCATAAAAGAGAAAGAATAAAACTACGCCTGCATTATGGCGTATGTATGGAAGCAACAGCTAGGCACACCGTAGTCACTCCGAACCCACGCCGAACCTACGCCGAATCCACGCCGAACCTACGACGGACCTACGACGGACCTGCGACGGACCTGCGACGGACCTACGCCGAACCTACGCCGAACCTACGCCGAACCTACGACGAACCTACGACGAACCTACGACGGACCTACGCCGAACCCACGACGTAGGTATAAGTTGGTGATAATCGTAAAAAGAGAGGAGCACGGGAGTATTATCACAACAGTTTGAACTGGTAACCTTCTTCCTTGAAGAACCAGAGGGCATGGGATAGCGCATATTGCAGGTTGCCTCTATTCCATGACCGCAAACTGTCGTGGAAGGTGATGATGCTGCCATTGCGGGTATAGCGAAGCACATTAGAGAGCACCTGAGGAGGGCGGAGTTTGTAGCTGTAGTCGCGTGTCACAAGATCCCACATTACTATCTTGTAGCCTGCCCACTTGAGCTTTTCATACTGGTAGTGGTTTAAGAAACCATGAGGAGGACGGAAAAGCTTTTTGGAATTGAAGATTGACAATTGAGAATTGAAAAGTTCATAGTTTTCATCCTCTTGACTAACAGTCAGATTATCATTAACCATTTGCTCCATTTCCCGTACATCTGCCATATAACGCAGGGAGTTGCGGTCGAAGAACTTGATGTGGTGCATGGTGTGGTTGCCGATACCATGACCTCGTTCCACCACCATGCGGAAAATGTCGGGGTGTTTGCGCACGTTGTCACCCACCATGAAGAAGGTGGCTTTTACATCAAACTGGTCAAGCTTATCGAGCACCCATGGCGTCACCTCGGGAATAGGTCCGTCATCGAAAGTCAAGTAGATGGCTTTCTCATCTGGATCCATTCGCCAAAGTGCCGAGGGATACAGTTTTTTGAGTAACTTGTTTGGTTGTTCTATAAACATATCAGTTGTCACCCATTCGTTGTCTATAGATACTGAACAACTCATCCAGTGTGTCGTTCAGGTTATCTACCAGCGGCGACTCATATTTCTCCATGATAGAGATGATGCGGTCGAGTACAGCGGTATGGTATTCGAACTCACCGGCAGAAATATCCAGACGGACATCATCCAAGCTGAGATAATAGGTCATGTATTGAATCTCTTTCTCCGCCATAGTGGACATCATCTTTTCGGCCGTTTCCTTTTCACCTAACTCGTAATAGGCAGTAGCCATATCCACCGCTCCGTTCTGGTAGTCCCATGCCACATTGTAGGCAGGAATCATCTTTTCTGCGTAGTCCAACGCCTCCTTGGCCTTGTCGCGCTTGCCTTCCTTCATCAGTTGTTCAATGAGCATTGAGAACATACGACGATGGGTGTAGCACATGCGAGAAGCGTTCTCGTCGATATAGATGCCAGGCCTGTCGATGCCACCAAACTTGAACTTATGCATCAGGTTGTCGAACATCTTCTCAGAGTCAATGCTCACACCCGTCTGCTTGCTATTGAACGGAGTGAAACGATAGGCAAGACCTTCCAGCATGAAATAGTCGGACAAGCCCATGTGTTCGTCACTACCCACACTCACTGCTATATAGATTGGACGTTCCCAGTTGGCCTCAGCCAGCATCTCCAGCTTCATCAGGTCTTTCTTATAAAGCGCCCGTTGCCCCTTCAGCGAGATATGCATATAGTCAGGAATGCTATCACCAGGAATCAGCATACCACTACGACGTACAGCCTCCTTATCTACCTTAAGTACAATGCTGTCGGTAGGTATCACATGCAAATCGCTATGCTTGCCACGCACCCAATACTTAAGGATGTTTTTCAGCTCGTAGGGGTTATCGCCAAACTCACGTTCCACATTCACAAGCGATTCAGCATTGCCATTCAAGGCCTCCTTGCGGGCAGTGGCATACAACTCGTCTATGCTCTTCTTGTACTCAGGTTGGATGACCACATATTCGTTGGTTCCCTCCACATATTCCGTTCTATCCCAAGTGATAGGCAATGATGGTGATTCGTAGGACGGACGCTTCATCTGGTCAATATACCAGTCGGTTTGCAAGTAACTCAGATTGCAAGTACGGGCATCTGTACGGAATCCTTCTGTTTCCTGATTGTACCACAATGGGAAGGTATCGTTGTCACCATTGGTGTAGATAATAGGATCGCCTGTTTCCTGCAGTGTCATCAGATAGTTCTGACCAAAATCGCGGGTCATGTAACGACCACTGCGATCATGATCGTCCCATGTCTGTGATGCCATTTGGATAGGAACAAGCAGACAAATAACTGAAACTATGGATGCCAGCAGTGGGTTATTAGGCTGACCGTTGACCGATTCCTCAGGTTTGGTAAAGAGGTCGTGCAGCAGATGGATAAGTCCAGCTACGCCCATGCCCACCCAGATGGCGAAAGCATAGAACGAACCAGCATAGGCATAGTCTCGCTCACGAGGCTGGCCTGGTGTCTGGTTTAGATACAACACAATGGCCAGACCCGTCATAAAGAACAGGAAGAACACCACCCAGAACTGCTGGATGCCTTTCTGCCCTTTATAAGCCTGCCACAGTAAACCTATCAAGCCCAACAACAAAGGCAAAGCATAATAGACATTATGTCCCTTATTCTCTTTTAATTCATCAGGTAACAGTTCCTGATTGCCCAACATCAGGTTGTCTAACCAACTGATGCCAGATATCCAGTTACCATGCTCCAGTTCACCATTGCCTTGCAGATCGTTCTGACGACCTACGAAGTTCCACATGAAGTAGCGCCAGTACATCCAGTTGACCTGATAAGAGAAGAAGAACTGAATGTTCTCCCACATGGTGGGAATATTCACCATCTGCATCTCACCACACTGGTTATAAGGCACATCATGGCCTTTGATGTTCATCCATGCCTTATATAGCTGTGGATGGTTCATCGAAGAACTGTACATACGTGGGAACAACATGTTCTGTGCATACTTGTATTCGATACGACCTTCCACCTGTATGTAACTGTCGGGTTCGTTCTCATTGTTCTTTTCCTTGCGGATCCACTTCATCTGCTCCTCGGCAATCACTGGTTCGCAATAACCGTTCTTCTCCTGAAACTCCACCTTGGAGGCGAAAGTAGGACCATAGAACAACGGACGGGTACCGTATTGCTCACGTCCCAAATATTCACCCAAAGTAAAGATGTCCTCGGGCGAGTTCTGGTCCATTGGCGTATTGGCAGTAGAACGAATCACAATCAAAGCATATGATGAGTAGCCAATAACGATCATCATGATACTCAGCATGGTGGTGTTCAGTGTACGGGCAGATATCTTCCAGTTAGGACTGATGCTGCGTTGTGTGGCAGGACGGAGATAGAGCCACAACAAGCCCAACACAATAACACCAATGATTATAGAAGTAGTGCCATGACCATAGAACGGAATACCCAACAGCCCTACAGTGAGAAGGAAACTCCACATCATGCGATTCTCGCTTTTCTCCACAAAGCTCTCATATACTGCCCAGATGATAGCAGCAGAAGCTACGAGGATATATACGATGACACCCGTATTGAACGACATACCCAAGTCGTTGACGAACAGCAGTTCGAACCAACCGCCCACCTTCACGATGCCAGGCACGATGCCATAAAGCACCACAGCCACCAATACGGCTGATGCAAACAGCGCTAACAAAGAGCCTTTGGCGGTGGCATTGGGCACTCGCTTATAGTAATAAACCAACACGATGGCAGGCAAGCAAAGCAAGTTCAACAGGTGTACGCCGATACTCAAACCGGTAAGGTAAGCAATCAAAATCAACCAACGATCACTATGAGGCTGGTCAGCCACATCCTCCCATTTCAAGATAAGCCAAAATACCACAGCGGTAAACAAAGAGGAGAAAGCATAGACCTCACCCTCTACGGCACTGAACCAGAAGGTATCGCTAAAGGTATAGACCAAGGCACCGACAGCACCGCTACCCATAATAGTTACGAGCTGAGTAGGAGTAATAGCGTCTTCATCAGTGGTCACTAGCTTTCGTACCAAGTGAGTGATGGTCCAGAACAGAAAGAGAATACAGCCTGCACTCATCAGGGCACTCATGTAGTTCACCATCTTCGCCACTTGGGTGGTGTCGGAAGCAAACTGTGAAAAGAGGTTGGCCACCAGCATGAAGAACGGTGCGCCAGGGGGATGTCCCACCTCTAACTTATAGCCTGTGGTAATAAACTCTGGGCAGTCCCAGAAACTGGCTGTAGGTTCTATCGTCATGCAATACACAATGGCTGCAATGGCAAATATCACCCACCCCACAATGTTGTTGATTGTTCTATATTGTTTCATCTTCGTTACTTATTGAGTTTCCATTCGGCACCGTTCTTGCCATCCTTTATCTCAAAGCCCAAGGCGGCCAGTTCGTTGCGGATGCGGTCAGATTTAGCCCAGTCTTTGTTGGCCTTGGCTTCCTGACGTTCTGCCAGCAACAGGTTTACAGCCCCAGCAAAGGCTTCTTCACGGCCTGCATTAGAGGTGTTATCTTCTTGCAATCCCAGTATGTCGAAACAGAAAGTATGGAAGGTTTCTTTCAACGCAGCCAGGTCTTCTGCCGTGATGGTTGCCTTACCATCTGCCAAAGAGTTGATGGTACGAGCGGCATCAAACAAATGGGCAATGACGATTGGGGTATTCAAGTCGTCGTCCATTGCATCGTAGCACTTCTCACGCAAGTCAGCCAGCTGCACACTGGTAGTAGCCGAAGGCTGGATCTTATCTAAAGCATGCACGGCATCCATCAGTCTTTCCAAGCCTTTCTCGGCTGCTTGCAAAGCATCGTTGCTGAAATCTACCGTACTGCGATAATGAGCCTGCAGGATAAAGAAACGGATGGTCATGGGACTATAGGCCTTATCCAGGTTCTTGTTGCTTCCATCGAAAAACTCAAACAGCGTGATGAAGTTACCCAAGCTCTTGCCCATCTTTTGACCGTTGATGGTAATCATGTTGTTGTGCATCCAGTAGTGTACCATATCATCACCTTGAGAGGCCACGCTCTGTGCTATCTCACACTCATGATGCGGGAACACCAAGTCCATGCCACCACCATGTATATCAAAGTGAGAACCCAAGTATTTCTTACCCATAGCCGTGCACTCGCAATGCCAACCTGGGAAACCGTCACTCCAAGGTGATGGCCAGCGCATGATATGCTCAGGTTGTGCTTTCTTCCACAAGGCGAAATCCACAGGATTGTGCTTCTCGTCTTGTCCGTCGAGCTCACGAGAGGTATTGATGACATCCGTCAGGTTACGACCCGACAGTTTGCCATAATGATGCTGTTGGTTGTATTTTGGCACATCGAAATAAACCGAACCATCGCTTACATAGGCATAGCCATTGTCGAGAATCTGCTTCACCAGTTCGATCTGCTCAATAATATGGCCAGAAGCATGAGGCTCTATGCTGGGTGGCAACACGTTCAGCGCATCCATAGCATGATGGTAGCGATTGATATAATATTGTGCCACTTCCATAGGCTCCAGCTGCTCCAGTCGTGCTTTCTTTGCTATCTTGTCTTCACCCTCATCGGCATCGTGCTCCAGATGGCCCACATCGGTAATGTTCCTCACATAGCGCACCTTATAGCCAATGTGCTTGAGGTAACGGAACAAAATATCAAACGTGATGGCGGGACGTGCATGACCCAGATGGGGGTCACCATATACGGTAGGACCACAAACATACATGCCCACATGGGGAGCATGCAACGGAGTGAATCTTTCTTTCTGTCTGCTCAGTGTGTTGTAAATGACCAAATTTCTCATAACACTTTTTCTTATCTATTCAAGATTAACATGTCTTCTATATAAGTACGTGTATTGCTTAGACGTGGAATCTTATGCTGCCCGCCCAATTTGCCCTTACGCTCGAGCCAGTCGTGGAACAAGCCTTTGCGTGCCACGATAACCTCCAACTGCTGTAGTGCCAAGTTGTTCTGGCGTTTCGCCTCGTAGTCGGAATTGATTTCTTTCAGCGTATCATCCAATATCTTGGCAAAACGATTCAGGTTATCGGGCATCTTGGCAAACTCAATGAGCCACTGATGACGACATTTAGCATTCTCATCCATGAAAACGGGAGCTGCTGAATAATCAGTTATCAAGGCACCCGTAGCAGCACAAGCCTTGGCCAAGCCTTTCTCGGCATTATCTACTATCAGCTCCTCACCAAAAGCATTGATGAAATGCTTGGTGCGGCCCGTAATGACTATCTTGTAAGGATTTTTGCTGGTGAACTTCACCGTATCACCAATCAGATAACGCCACAAACCAGCTGATGTGGAGATGATCATAGCATAGTTTTTGTTCAGCTTCACGTCCCACAGAGGAACAATCTTAGGATGCTCCTTGCCCAACTCTTCCAAAGGGATAAACTCAAAGAACACTCCATAATCAATCATCAGCAGCATAGCTGGGTCGGTCAAATCGTTTTGGGTAGCAAAGTAGCCCTCAGAAGCGTTGTAGGTCTCTACATACAGCATGTCCGACTTCTGGATCAACTGCTTGTATTGCTCACGGTAAGGTGTAAATGCCACTCCTCCATGGAAGAACACCTCCAAGTTAGACCATACTTGCTCTAATGTCTTTTTACCAGTCTTCTCCAAGATATGCTTGATGAGCACCAGCATCCAAGATGGCACACCCGAGAGGCTCACCACGTTCTTGTTAATGGTCTCACGGGCAATGGCCTCCATCTTTGGTTCGAAATGTTCCATCAAGGCTGTCTGCTTACTGGGCACACGCAGGTACATGCCCATAGCAGGCATGTTCTCGATCAAGATGGCACTCAGGTCGCCCACCAAACTATGATTGGTATTCAGGTTGGGGGCATGACTGCCTCCCAGCACCAGACTCTTGCCAGTGGAAAAACGACTCTTGGGATTGATATGGAGGTAGAGAGCCACAGCATCTTTACCGCCACGATAGTGTGTATCTTGTATAGAGTCGCTGGTCACAGGGATGAACTTGCTCTTGTCATTGGTGGTACCCGATGATTTAGCAAACCACACCGTATTACCTGGCCAAAGCAGGTTCTGCTCGCCTTGGCGAATCCTTTCCACCCATGGTTTTACCTCTTCGTAGGTCTGAATGGGTACACGTTTACTAAACTCAGCATAATCTTTAATAGAAGCATAGTCGTATTTCTTGCCCCATTCTGTAGGTGCAGCTTTTGTGATAAGCTGCTTGAAAACTTGCTCTTGTATCTCCGTCGCATGAGTGGCATAATGTTCCATCCTGCGATAACGAGGAGCAAAATAGAAATTATTTGCTATTCCTGTAATGAAGTCCATTTATATGCAATCATCATAAATAATGTGCAAAATTAATCTTTTATATTGGCATCTCTATCTTTTTTAAGTTTTTTTTCTAACTTTACGGGCTGAATAAATGTTTTTTGGGTTGTTAGCTAAATAAAACGGAGGATAATGGAATGAGAATAGGCGTATTAACATCGGGAGGTGATTGTCCGGGCATCAACGCAGCCATTCGTGGCGTATGCAAGAGTGCCATCAGTCATTATGGCATGGAGGTTATAGGCATTCACAGTGGTTTTGAAGGACTGCTTACCAAAGAAGCGGAAACACTTGACGAGGCTTCTCTGTCAGGCTTGCTCAGTCAGAACGGTACTATTTTGGGATCCTCTCGCGAGCAACCGTTCAAACGAGGGGGTATTATGCCCGATGCCGACAAACCTTCACTCCTCAAGAAGAATGTGCAAGACCTAAGGCTTGACTGTGTAGTGTGTATAGGTGGCAATGGTACTATGGACACAGCTGCAAAGATGATGGGATTGGGCATTAACGTGGTGGCTATTCCCAAAACCATCGATAATGACGTATGGGGAACAGACACGACCTTTGGCTTCGATTCTGCCGTCAGTGTGGCCACTGATGCCATCGACCGTCTGCACTCTACCGCCAGTTCACACAAACGTGTAATGGTGATTGAAGTGATGGGACATAAGTCTGGTTGGATAGCTTTGTATTCAGGCATGGCGGGAGGTGGTGATGTCATACTGCTACCAGAGATTCCCTTTAACATCACTAATATAGGCAATGCGTTGATTGACCGCATTAAGAAAGGCAAAAACTACTCTATCGTTGTGGTGGCCGAGGGAATACCGACTACTAACCCACGTAAGCATGCTGGCGAGTTCATAGCCGAGGAGATTGAATATGAAACCGGCATAGAGACACGTCAGACAGTGTTAGGCTATATCCAACGAGGAGGCTCTCCCACTTCATTTGACCGAAATTTGGCGACACGTATGGGTGGTCATGCCGTAGAGCTGATTGCCACTCAGCAGTATGGCAGAATGGTGGCATTGCAAGGAGATAAGATTACTTCGGTGGATGTCCGCGACGTGGCAGGCAAACAGAAGTATGTTTCCGAGCGGGATGAATTATTGGTAGAAGGCCGCAATATAGGCGTTTGCTTTGGCTGATATCAGGTATTTATCTTTTTCAATGCTTGTTCGCTAGCGTGTTGCTCGGCTTCTTTCTTGTTTCGTCCTAAGCCTGTGCCATATAGCTCATCATCGATATAGACCTCTGTTTCGAAATGTAAGATACTGTTTTCATCTCTTGTTTCTGAGATGATGCTGAAGAGTACCATCTTCCTTTTCTTTTGGCACCATTCCATAAGCTTTGCCTTGTGGTTGGTTTCTGTTTGTACTATCATGTTTAAATATTCAGGGCTCTTGATGAGCCATTTTACTACGAACTGGCAACTTGCTATGTATCCTCTGTCTAAATAGACTGCCCCGATGATAGCTTCCAACGAGTTGCCCATTAAATTGTTTTTAGGTGATACTACCCCCTTTTCTTTCCTGATAAGTTGATCGATATGTAGCTCGAGCGCTATTTTATTTAAGTATTGTCGGTTTACTAATTTGATTCGTGTAGTAGTGAGCATACCTTCTGCTTCATCCTTATAATGCTTAAAAAGATAATCGGCTACCGACATGCTGAGAACGGCATCACCTAAGAACTCCAAGCGTTCGTTATTCAGTTTATGACCGTTTTCATCGACAATTGACTTCGACTTATGACTTAAGGCAACCTGATATAACTTGATGTTATTAGCCATGATGCCCAGGTGATAATACAATGAAAGGTAAGATTTCCTGTCATATTTGAACAGGAGTCTTACCTTCCAATAAGTCCATTGGAGTAAGTAAATAAACTTACTCTGCATATTTCCTAACGATGAGACACGCATTGTGACCGCCAAAGCCAAATGTATTGGACAAGGCAACATTCACGGTGCGTTTCTGCGCTTTATTGAACGTGAAGTTCAGATGATAGTCAATGTTCTCGTCTTCGTCACCTTCCTCATGGTTGATAGTAGGAGGAACAATGTCGTTCACTACTGCCAAGATACTGAAGATAACTTCAGCGGCACCTGCAGCGCCCAGCATGTGACCCGTCATTGACTTGGTTGAACTGATGTTCAGTTTATAAGCATGTTCACCAAATACTTCCTTGATAGCCTTCACTTCAGATATATCACCCACAGGAGTAGATGTTCCGTGCACATTGATATAATCTACATCTTCAGGTTTGATGCCGGCATCCTCCAACGCATTACGCATTACCAGGATAGCGCCTAAACCTTCAGGATGAGAAGCAGTCAAGTGATATGCATCGGCCGACATGCCTTCGCCAATAACCTCGGCATAGATTTTTGCTCCACGAGCCTTGGCATGCTCCAGTTCTTCAAGAACCAAGCAACCAGCACCTTCACCCATGATAAAACCATCGCGGCTAGCACTGAAAGGGCGTGAGGCTGTCTTAGGAGAATCGTTACGAGTAGTAAGGGCGTGCATGGCATTGAAACCACCCACTCCACCAGCAGTGATAGCTGCCTCAGAACCACCTGTAACCATAATGTTAGCCTTGTCTAAACGCACCAGGTTATAAGCATCCGCAACGGCATTGGTAGAGGTAGCACAAGCAGAAGCCACAGAGTAGTTGGGACCATGGAAACCAAAGGTGATGGAAATCTGACCAGCGGCAATATCCGAAATCATCTTGGGGATGAAGAACGGATTAAACTTAGGACCCATGTCCTGATGCTGGTAGTAATAACCAATTTCATCTTCGAAAGTGCGAATGCCACCGATTCCAGCTCCAAACACTACACCAATACGGTTAAGGTCTTCGTGTTCAATGTCAATGGCAGCATCAGCCACAGCTTGCTTGGCCACAGCCACTGCAAACTGGGTATAGATGTCCATCTTGCGTGCTTCCTTGCGATCAATGTATTGACTAGGATCAAAATCTTTTACCTCGCAAGCAATTTGTGTCTTGAAAAGAGAGGCATCAAAACGAGTAATTGGCCCTGCACCACTTTCACCCTTCAACAGGTTCTTCCATGTTTCTTCAACAGAATTACCAAGAGGAGAAAGTATTCCAAGGCCAGTTACAACGACTCTTTTTAACTCCATATATAGCTATGATGGATTATTGGAGGTTAGCCTCAATATAAGAAATAGCGTCACCTACTGTCTGGATGGTTTCAGCTTTCTCATCAGGAATCTGCAGTTCGAAAACCTTCTCAAACTCCATAATCAGCTCAACTGTATCCAGTGAATCAGCGCCAAGGTCATTAGTAAAGCTTGCTTCGTTGGTGATTTCTGATGGTTCAACGCCCAACTTGTCAGCGATGATTCCATAAACTTTTGCAGAAATTTCTTCTGTTGTCATAACTTTTAGTTTTTAGTTAGTAAATAATAATCTTCTTTAGGTGGCAAAAATTACGTTTATAGAAAAACTCATGCTGTTTTCTTGCATTTGTTTCCACTTTAAACTATTTTTGCGATGCAAAGGAATGATTTTTTCTTTTACTAAACAAATATTTGACTAATTAAATGCATTTTTTTGCACATAATTAAGGGTTGTGTGCACTGAAAAAAGGTTTTTTATGACAATAAACGTTGCAATTCTCGCTTCAGGCAATGGCAGTAATGCAGAAAATATTGCCCGCTATTTCATGTCGAGTACAAAGGTGATGGTTTCACTGATTTTGACTAACAGTCAAAAAGCTTATGCCCTGCAAAGGGCACGAAACTTAGGCATCCCCTGTGCCTATTTTTCAAAAGAGTTCTGGCAGGATGGCGAGGCGATACTGCATCTGCTTCAATCCTTCCACATCGATTTTGTGGTATTGGCTGGCTTCTTGGCAAAAGTGCCGGATCTTATTTTGAAAGCCTATCCGCAACGTATGGTGAACATCCATCCATCGTTATTACCCCTGCATGGAGGGAAGGGCATGTATGGAGACCGTGTGCACGAAGATGTACTCCGTAGTGGCGATAAGGAAAGTGGCATCACCATCCACTACACTAGCGAAGTATATGATGCTGGACAGATTGTAGCTCAATATCGGTGTGAGGTAAAGCCTGACGATACGGTGGATAAGTTGGCTACTCGAGTGCATGCATTGGAGTATGAATACTATCCAAAGGTAATTGAGCGTTTACTGTCTTCATTGTAGTAGATGATCTTATTATGGATAAGTTGCATATCATAACGCCTGTAAAAGATTCCATTGATCTCACCATGCAGACCATCAAGTCTGTGTTGGATGCAGAACTCAACATACAGTTTACATATACGGTTTACAATGATTTTAGCACAGCCGAAAACACCCTCTGCTTAGAAGAGGCATCCAAGTCGTTGGGATTCAGGTTGATTAACCTAAGTGACCTGACCCACCATCCTTCTCCTAATTATCTGTTGGTGTTGCAGCACGCACAACGAGAAGCACTTACCGATAATGCCGACCTACTAATTGTGGAAAGCGATGTGATGGTGAAAAAAGACACCTTGCAAAAACTCCATGAGGCGACAAAGCTTCCCCAATGTGGTATTGCAGCATCGGTAACCGTTGATGAGCAAGGCAGTGTCAACTACCCTTATCAGCACTTTCAAGACATAGGAAGTCAGGTGCTTCGCACTACCAAGCATTGCAGTTTTTGCTGCTCATTGCTTACAAACGAATTGCTGAAAGCATTTAGCTTTGAAGCATTGGACCCATCAAAGAATTGGTACGATGTAACCATCTCACACGAGGCGCTGAAGCACGGATTCCACAACTATCTGTTCGGCAACTTGCCCGTTTGGCATCGTCCGCATAGCAGTAGGCCATGGAAACAGCTAAAATACAGTAATCCGTTGAAATATTACTGGATTAAATTTACGAAGGGATATGACAAGATTTAACGGGAGTCATTAATATAAATAAGGAAATGAAAGATTTAATGCAGGTACTAAAACGCTTCGTACCACCCTATAAAAAATACTTGGTACTGACTGTGCTGTTCAACATTCTCAGCGCCTTGCTCAATATTTTCTCGTTCATGGCCATCATCCCCATCTTGAATATCCTGTTCCAGACGGAGAAAGTGATAGAGCCTGTAGCATGGATGCCCTGGAGCGAAATGACGTTGGGCAACATCAGCGAGATAGTGAGCAACAATGCCAACCACCTGGTGCAGGAGATGATAATGAGCTGGGGCCCTACCACCACTATGTTGGTAATAGGACTGTTTCTGGCAGTCGCCACTTTCCTCAAGACTGGTGCCTACTTCCTTTCCTCTGCCACCATCGTACCGATACGAACGGGAGTAGTCAGAGACATCCGCAACCAACTGTATCAGAAGATAAACACCCTGCCATTAGGTTTCTTCAGCGAGGAGCGCAAGGGCGACATCATAGCCCGCATGAGCGGTGATGTACAGGAGATTGAGAACTCTATCATGGCAAGTCTCGACATGCTCTTTAAGAACCCCATTCTCATCGTCTCCTATTTTGCCGCCTTGCTGGTAGTATCTTGGCAACTCACCCTCTTCACACTGTTTTTTGTACCAGTATTCGGCTGGTTCATGGGGTTTGTCGGCAAGAAGCTGAAGGCAAAGAGCATCAAGGCACAAACCCTGTGGAGCGACACTATGAGCATCGTAGAGGAAACCTTGGGAGGCTTACGCATCATCAAGGCTTTCATCGCAGAAGAAAAAATGAACCGGAAATTCGACAAAGTCAATTCAAGCTACCGTGACCATATCATGCGTGTCAATATCCGTCAGGCATTGGCGCACCCCATGAGTGAATTTCTAGGCACGGTAATGATCATCATCGTCCTGTGGTTTGGTGGCATTCTGGTACTGAACCAGCATGTCCTCGACGGCTCCACCTTTGTTTATTACTTGGTGATTCTCTATAGCATTATCAACCCACTGAAAGAGTTTTCTCGTGCCAGCTACAACATCCCCAAGGGCATGGCGTCCATGGAGCGTATTGATAAGATTCTCATGGCAGAGAGCAATATCTGTGAGAAAGAACATCCTGTGCACATTAGCAACTTCCAACATCAGATAGAGTTCCGTGATGTGTCGTTCAAGTATTCCGACAAATGGGTATTGCGTCATATCAACCTTGTCATAGAAAAGGGCAAGACCATTGCCTTGGTGGGTCAGAGCGGTGGAGGAAAATCCACCTTAGTAGATCTTATCCCTCGTTATTACGATGTGCAAGAAGGAGAAGTACTGATTGACGGTATCAATGTCAAGGATCTGGGCATACACGACCTGCGCCAACTTATTGGGAATGTTAACCAGGAGGCTATCCTTTTCAACGACTCTTTCTATAATAACATTGCCTTTGGCGTTGATCATGCCACCCAGGAACAGGTGGAGCAAGCTGCCCGTATAGCCAATGCCCATGATTTCATCATGGTTTCCGAACATGGCTACGACACCAATATCGGCGATCGTGGTGGAAGACTCTCTGGCGGTCAGCGTCAACGCATCAGCATCGCGCGTGCCATCCTTAAGAATCCCCCTATCTTGATTCTTGACGAAGCCACATCAGCCCTTGATACCGAAAGCGAGCGTTTGGTGCAAGATGCCCTGGAACGTTTGATGAAAACACGTACTACCGTAGCCATAGCCCATCGTCTCAGTACGATTCGCAATGCCGACGAGATCTATGTACTACATGAAGGACAAATCGTTGAACAAGGCATGCATGAAGAACTGCTGCAAATGGATGGCTATTACAAAAAGCTGAACGATATGCAGTCATTAGGCTAACAAATATTGTGTGATAAATAATCATTAAAAATGACAGATATGAAAAAGTTCCTGTATTTATTTGCATTTGTCGCCCTCACCATGAGTACCCTCATCTCTTGTGGCGGCAATGGAGTGAACAACTTCAACATCAAGCGTGGCACCAACCTGAGTCACTGGCTGTCGCAATCCAGACAAGTGGGCGAGCAACGTAGATTGCACATCCAAGAGGACGACTTCGAGCGTTTGGAGCAGTTAGGCTTCGATTTTGTGCGCATCCCCATCGATGAGGTACAGTTCTGGGATGAAGACGGCAATAAACTGCCCGAGGCGTGGGACTTACTCACCAATGCCATCAACTTGGCAGAGAAGCATCACCTACGTGTAGTAGTTGACCTGCACATCATCCGCTCTCACCGCTTCATTGATAACGACAACTCCAATACCCTGTTCACATCAGAAGAGTCACAACAAGGACTCATCAACCTATGGTATCAGTTGTCAGATGTATTGAAGGGCTATAGCAACGACTCTGTGGCTTACGAGTTTATGAACGAGCCGGTGGCCCCAGAGCATGAACAATGGAACGTGGTGGTGGAGAAGGTGCACAAAGCCCTGCGTGCGGTAGAGCCACAGCGCACACTGGTCATTGGTTCCAACCGTTGGCAAGACTACGAGACCATCAAATACCTGCGAGTACCAGAAGGAGATAAGAACATCATTCTTTCCTTCCACTATTACCACCCAATGATCATTACCCATCGTGGCGCCTTCTGGACCCCACTGGGAAGATACAAGGGAAATGTCAACTACCCAGGCGTGCTGATTACACAAGAAGATTATGATGCTGCTCCAGATGAGATAAAAGAAGACCTGAAGCCATTCCTTACCCAGGTATGGGACAAGAACAAGATTCGTGAGGATTTCAAGGATGCCATTGCCGCAGCCAAGAAATATGGCTTGCAGTTATTCTGTGGAGAATGGGGTGTGTATGAGCCTGTAGAGCGTGATCTGGCTTACAAGTGGTACAAAGACATGATTGAGGTATTCGACGAGTTCGATATTGCCTGGACAACCTGGTGCTATGATGGCGACTTTGGCTTCTGGGACCAGCGCACAGAATCCTACAAGGACAAGCCATTGGTGGATATCCTGATGTCAGGCAAAGCATTAGGGGAGTAGTTTCTTACACCAATGATTTGTCATTATCAATCAAAATGATTATCTTTGCGTGTTGGTGTCCTCGTGATGCCAACACGCTCAATGTAGAATTAATGTTAATGGTAGTATGATGGATTTACAACTTATTTTTGACTTCCTCAGACAACTGTCCGCCCACAACGACCGTGAGTGGTTTCATGAGCATAAGCCTTTATACCAAGCTGCCTCGCTAGAGTTTGACAAGTTGCTTACCATTCTCATATCGCGTGTAGGAGAGTTTGATCCTTCTGTCAGGCATTTGCAACCCAAAGACTGCACATGGCGTATCTATCGAGATGTGCGTTTCTCGCTTGATAAGCGTCCCTATAAGACCCACATGGGGGGCTTTCTTTCAGCCAAGGGGAAAAAGTCACTGCATTGCGGCTATTATTTTCATTTAGAACCAGAGGGCAGTTTTTATGCAGGAGGCACCTATGGACTTACTCCCAAGCAGCTGCAGGAAATACGGTATTCTATCTATGACAATATAGAGGAGTATCGCAGCATTATTGAGAACAAGCCATTCAAGAAATACTTCCCTACTATTGGCGAAGAATGCTTGAAAGTGAATCCGAAAGGGTTTCCGAAAGATTTCCCCTACATGGACTTGCTGAAGCCAAAAGACTTTAGTGTATGGCATCGTTTGGACGAACAATTCTTCAATACGCCCGACTTTGTGGATTTACTGGTGGATATGGCAAGGATTTCTAAACCTTTCCTGGACTTCCTGAACTATACGGTGGATGATTTTGTTAGAAAAAACTAATATTAAGCATATGAATACCTTGAACTTGATTAAGAACGACCCGTGGCTGGAGCCTTTCGCCGATGCCATTAACGGACGACATGAACATTTTCTGTACAAGGAAAAACAGTTGACGAAGAATCATAGAAAGACCTTGGCTGACTTTGCTGAAGGTCACCTCTACTTTGGTTTGCATAAAACAGAAAAGAACTGGGTGTTGCGTGAATGGGCTCCTAATGCTAAGGAAATATTTGTCATAGGCACCTTCAACGGTTGGCAAGAGGATCCAGCCTTTGCCATGAAGCCTAAGAAAGATGGCAATTGGGAGATAAAGCTGCCGCTGGATGCCTTGCATCATGAAGACCTTTTCAAGTTAAAGGTAAAATGGGATGGTGGCGAAGGTGAACGCATACCCGCATGGGCTACTCGTGTGGTGCAGGATGATGCCACCAAGATTTTCAGCGCACAGGTATGGGATCCTGCAGAGCCGTACCAGGCAAAGGTGAAGAAGTTCAAGCCTGACACCAATCCATTACTCATCTACGAATGCCATGTAGGCATGAGTCAGAATGCCGAGAAGGTGGGTACCTATCGTGAGTTTAAGGACAATGTACTGCCTCGTGTGGCAAAAGACGGCTACAACTGCATCCAGATTATGGCCATTCAGGAGCACCCTTACTATGGCAGTTTCGGCTATCATGTGTCCAGCTTCTTTGCTCCGTCATCGCGTTTCGGTACGCCTGATGAATTGAAGGAGTTGATAGACACTGCTCACCAGATGGGCATTGCCGTCATTATGGACATCGTGCATTCGCATGCTGTGAAGAACGAGGTGGAGGGTTTGGGCAATTTTGCAGGCGACCCTAACCAGTATTTCTACCCTGGCGACCGTCACGAGCATCCGGCTTGGGATTCCTTGTGCTTCGACTATGGCAAAGACAATGTGTTGCATTTCCTACTCTCTAACTGCAAGTATTGGTTGGAGGAGTTCAAGTTTGATGGTTTCCGTTTTGACGGCGTGACCTCCATGCTGTATTACAGTCATGGTTTAGGCGAGGCTTTCATGGGCTATGGTGATTATTTTAACGGTCATGAGGACGATAATGCCATCTGTTACCTCACCTTGGCCAATCGTCTGATTCATCAGGTGAACCCACATGCCATCACCATTGCTGAGGAAGTATCGGGTATGCCTGGCTTGGCTGCTCCTATTGATGATGGCGGCTATGGCTTTGACTACCGTATGGCCATGAACATACCTGACTATTGGATCAAGACCATCAAGGAGAAGATTGACGAAGACTGGAAACCGAGCAGTATGTTCTGGGAAGTGACCAACCGTCGTGCTGACGAGAAAACCATCAGCTATGCTGAGAGTCACGACCAGGCGTTGGTGGGCGACAAGACCATCATTTTCCGCCTGATTGATGCTGACATGTACTGGCACTTCCAGAAGGGTGACGAGAACTACACCGTACATCGTGGCATTGCCTTGCATAAGATGATCAGATTGCTCACGGCATCAACTATCAATGGTGGCTATCTGAATTTCATGGGCAATGAGTTCGGGCATCCAGAATGGATTGACTTCCCACGTGAGGGCAACGGATGGAGCCACAAGTATGCACGTCGTCAGTGGGACTTGGTGGACAACAAGAACCTATGCTATCACTACTTGGGAGACTTCGACCAAGCCATGCTGAGTGTCATCAAGAGCGTGAAGCGTTTCCAGAAGACCAAGGTACAGGAGATATGGCACAACGATGGTGACCAGATCTTGGCCTACAAACGTGACGACCTGTTGTTCGTATTCAACTTCAATCCGGTACGTTCGTTTACCGACTATGGCTTCCTGGTACCTGAAGGTAGCTATGAGGTGGTGCTTAACACTGACAGCAAGGACTTTGGAGGAAACGGACTGAACAATGACAGCATCAAGCATTTCACCATGCCTGATCCTATCTATCGGAAACAACGCAAAGGCTGGCTACAGTTGTATGTGCCTGCCCGTTCAGCCATGGTGCTGAGAAGGATAAGATAAAAAGAATCCCCGCCGATTGGCGGGGATTTATTTTTAATGAATCACCATGTATTGGACGATGTAACACAAGGCACCTGCCAAGTAACCAATCAGGGCTATCCAGGTGATATGTCTGAAGTACCAGATAAAGTCGATCTTCTCGATACCCATGGCAGCCACACCAGCAGCTGAACCGATGATCAGGATACTACCACCCGTTCCAGCACAGTAGGCCAACATCTCCCAGAAGTAATGGTCGATAGGGAAGTCATACATACCCATCGTACCAGCTACCAACGGCACATTATCAACAATACTTGACAACACACCGATAATGGTATCGATGGTGAAATACTTATAAGGTTCCGCCAAAGCAATATGGTCAAGACTATTAGCCAACATGGACAGATGGCCGCAAACCTGCAAGACACCCACAGCCATCAAGATACCCAAGAAGAAGATGATGCTTGACAAATCTACCCTACGCAGGATATGAGAGAGCTTCAAAGAGTGATAGTTCTGCTCTGCTGGGTCTTTCGGACGCATCAATTCGGTAACCATCCATACCAAACCCAAAGCACCAAGAATACCGATATATGGAGGCAGATGGGTAATGCTCTTGAAGATAGGAACGCAAATAAGTACGCCCACACCTAAGAAGAGCACAATCTTACGTTGGTGAGCAGGTACACGTGATGCAGGACTGTCATCCACCACATCATCCACAGGAGCCTCAACATGTCCGCCGCGCAAGGTATAAGAAAGGATGGCAAATGGCACCAAGATGCTCACGATACTTGGCAATACGGTCATCTGCATGATATTCAAAGCGCTCACCTTTCCAGCAATCCACAGCATAATAGTGGTAACATCGCCAATAGGAGTCCATGCACCACCTGCATTGGCTGCGATGACAATCATACTGGCAAAGAACCAACGGTCATGCTTCACAGGAATAATCTTGTTGAGCAAAGTACACATCATGATGGTGGTGGTCAGATTATCGAGGATGGCCGAGAGACAGAATGCCAAAGTGCCCAATATCCACAACAGCTCTACTTTAGAGGTAGCATTAATGCGGTCGGTAATGACACGGAATCCACCCCAACGATCCACCACCTCAACAATGGTCATGGCACCCAAGAGGAAGAACACGGTCTCACCTGTCTCACCTAAGTGGTGCACAATATTTGTAGAAAGGAAATCACTAAAGTTATCAGCTGTCAGCCCCTCAGCAAAAGCAGGAGTCATAGCACCCGTGCCCGACATGGCGAAGACGGTCCACAACACAGCACACATCAACAACGCTGTCGCCGCCTTGTTTATTTTCAAGGGATACTCTAAGGCTATGCACAAATAACCGAAAACAAAAACACAAATAATCAGATAAAACGCAAATGACATCATTTTAGTACAATTGTTTAATCGTTCGCAAAGATAGTGTAAAAACCCTAAAAAAGCAAGCGAAAAAGTCAAAATTGATGATTACTCCTTTCGCCACAACTTGCTCATCTGTTCCAAGGTCTTTCCCTTAGTCTCAGGAACAAGTCTCCATACGAAAATGGCAGCTATCACGCAGATGGTACCATAAAGGCCATAGGTGAACCAATGACCGAAATTGGCATCATCACCCAAACGCATGTTGAACATAGGCACGAACGACGAACTGACAATCCAGTTGAATATCCATTGGAAGGCTACGGCTATAGCCACCGCTTTACCTCGGATGGTATTGGGGAATATCTCGGCGATGAGCACCCAGCAGATTGGTCCCCACGACATCATAAAAGAAGCGCTATAGACCATAATGCTTAACATGGTAACTATCTCCAAGCCTGTTTTTCCGAAAGTAAGGGCCACGCCAAAAGCGCCTATTGCCATACCGATGGAACCACTGATGAGCAATGGTTTCCTACCCCACTTCTCGACGGTAAAGACGGCTACCAAAGTAAAGAGGATATTGACCACACCCATAATGACCGTTTGCACCATTGGGTTATCCATACCCATATCACCAAAGATACGGGGTGCATAATACAGCACAGCATTGATGCCCACCGTCTGTTGGAACACACTCAGCATGATGCCTATGAAGATACAGAGGAAACCATAAGAGAACAGCTTCTCGGTCTTTTCGGTGATGGTCTCCTTGATGTCATGCAAAATCTCCTGTGCCACTGTTGCGCCATTGATGCGCTCCAATATGCGTTGCGCCTTGGTGTCTTCACCTACCATTACCAAGTAGCGAGGTGTTTCTGGTACAAAGCAGATGAGTAAGGCAAACAAGCCAGCAGGCACGGCCTCACTACCGAACATGTATCGCCAACCTGTCTCAATGGCCCATGGGTCACTGCCTGGTGCCACAGCATTGATGCCCTCGCCTATCGATTCAATAATGGGATTGGTGTGCTGACCCAATATCATAAAGTTGACGAAATAGACCACCAGCTGACCAAAGATGATAGCAAACTGGTTCCATGACACCAACATGCCTCGAATACCAGATGGTGCCACCTCACCAATATACATCGGACAGATGGCAGATGCCAAACCTACACCAATACCACCGATGACACGATAGATATTGAACACTACCAGCAGATTCATAGAAGCCTCACCGTGATTGAAGAACAGGAACTCGGGGTTCATGGAACCCAATGCCGAAGCAAAGAACAGCAGGCCTGCCACAAACAACGAACGCTTGCGGCCCAACGATGATGCCATCCAGCCCGACAAGGCACTGCCTATCACACAACCAATCAGTGCACTGGCACAGGTAAAGCCATGCCAGCTGTCCGTATATATAAAATCACCTGCTCCGAGGAAAAAAGCTTGCAAACCTTTCTCGGCACCAGATATCACAGCTGTGTCATAACCAAATAACAAGCCGCCCAAAACGGCGACCAACACGATGGAAAACAAATAGGCCTTACTGCCTTGTTGCTGATTCATAATCACTATTTTTTATAATTATTATTGCAAAGATATAAGAAAACGAGGAAAAAGCATTATCTTAGCGCATAAAATTGAAAGTCGGTCATGAAAACCTTGCTCAAAATAACAGGTGGAATAGTAGGCGGCATCATCTTATTGATGGTCGTGGCCTTCATAGCCATCAACACTGACTATGTGCAAAACAAGGCCTTGCACTATGCCACTGAGAAACTGAGCGAGCGATTACGAACGGAGATCAAGGCAGAAAGCATCAGCATCAATTTCTTAAAGTTGACGCTCGACTTGCATAATGTCAGTGCTGTGTTGCATGGGAAAAAGACTGACCACTTCATTTCTGTACAGTCATTGCATCTTCGTGGTTACTCTATAGAGCTGGACAATCTGAAGTTGGTTACCAACAATTACAAGCCCAGAAAGAATGTAGGCAAGCCCAAACGTGGATGGTTTGATGCCGGACATCTGGACGTTACAGCCAACATCAAGATGCAAATTAACTACTGGCAAGAGGACTCCATCAATGCTTCCATCCTAAAAGGAACAGCCTTGGATACAGTGTCTGGCTTCCATATCAATGACTTGCACATGCAGGTGGCCACTAACTTAAAGAAGTTGTATGTGCAGGATGCCTTCATTCGTCAGGGAAGCACTGAGATCCACATACCAGCGGTGGAAATGCTGCTGCCCAGTAAGAAAAAGGGCATTCACCTGAACTATCACACCACCCGTCCGCTCACGGCACAGGTAATCCTTCAGGACATCTCGCGTCTGTTCACTCCTGCCCTGGCTCAGTTTACCCTGCCTTTAGAACTGAGTGTAAATGTGAGCGGTACCGACAGCACGATGGTCTTCGACGACATACAAATAAAGACGGAAGATGAAAAGTTTCAGTTGGCCGCCACAGGAGGTATCGAGCACCTCACCGAAAAGTACCTGCTCAACATTAGCTTCCATGTGGATAAGATGACGGCCAAACAAGGCAGTGCTGCCCACATCATCGAACAGTTTCCCGTCAAGAAATACATGATGAAGCAACTGGGCAACTTAGGCAACATCACTTACAAGGGCGACTTCAGCGTCTTGCACAAACGGCAGGTGTTTTCTGGCCTCATCGGAACGGGCGTGGGTGATATTTCCTTGCAAAGCCTTATGATTAATGACAGCACCAAGTATGTTTCAGGTACAGTAGGTACCAGCAACTTGGAATTGGGTAAGGCGTTAGAAATGAACGAAATCGGAATGATTGCAGCCAAAGCCACTTTCGAGTTTGACATCTCTAAGGTACGTACTGCCGAGATGCGACAAAAAGTGGGTGGTAAGTTGCCAATGGGTACAGTAAGTGCAAAAATTGACGAGGCCAAATACAAGATACTTAAGGTAAGAAATACCACCTTAGACATGGAAAGCAACGGTGCTGTGGCCGAAGGTTTGATAGTCATCTCCAACAGAATACTTGACGGCAAATTCTCGTTTACCTTTACTGATACCAACGAGATGCATAAGATGAAAGTAAAGCCTGCCGTGAAAATCAAGCTCTTTTCCAAGAAGAAAAACTGAATCAGTATTGATAAAGCTGTTGTCCCCGACAGTCCACCTCACTGATGGTAAGTTGCAGATTCCCTCCGAACAATTGACGAAGGGCAGCACTGAGGCGCTCTACATCAGCACGCTTCCTGCTGCGGACAAAGGTATCGGCTGCCTGCGTTCCCTTTGTCAGTGTCATGTTCACCATATTTATAATAAGATGGTTGCCTTGCTTGCTGACCTCCCATTGGCGCGAAGTCCTGTCTTGGGTGAAATAGATAAACATGTCAATGACCGAATAAAGGTCTTCGTCATCAATATCACCCTGATAAGAAAGAATGCTTCCATCCGTTAACTTCACATACCTGCTCCCATCCGACGCATTCGTGTAGAAGTCATAGTGCATTCCCTTGTGGCCCACGCCATCATAGTCGATGGTAAAAGGCCGATAGCTGTCACGAGGTTCCACCTCTACTTTTACGAACTTGATGCCCATGGCTTGCAGCAGGTTCCTTACCACACGTTTACCATTATCTTCCGCCATCTGATAGCAATTCTCCAATTCACAGTTGCGTTTCAGCAAAGCATTGGCACGATGCGACAATCTCACATAGTCCTCATTGGTCCATGAGCCCTCTTCAATAGGTGTCTGGTGAGCTGCTTCATCCAGATACCATTCGCCTTGGTTAAGAATCTCTACGGCTGGCAGTTTCACATACGCCGTATCTTCACGCATCAACAGCCAGTCATCCGTACATTTGGTAAGGTCAAAGCCCACGTCTATGCGTCCTGGATATACTGAATGAATCTGATGCAAGTTGGTACCATAGAACAGTCCTGGCACCTCTTTGTATTGACTTACAATTACCTCCTTATACATAGAAAGGACGGTCAGCTTCTCTGTCTTTGCCAACTCCGACAGCATCACATGTCCTATTTCCGTACGGGTATCAAACATACTATGATATACCCTTGTAGCCGTATCTTTTGTAAGGTACAGCAACAAAGCCACCGCCATCACGACGACCACGATAATGATATTTCTCTTCTTTTTCTTATCCATGGTACATCTTAGGGTCTTGTAAGGTTGAACAATTCACGATTTTCATACTGTTGACGATTCTCAAATACCGCCTCATAGCCCATCCTATTTACAATATTGGCGATGATCAGTTCGGCCTGCTCTTGGGCGGGCACCACCAAATTATACTTACCCAAGTCGTTTCTTATGGCATCGGTACCTTTACGGGCAATCTGTGCCAACTCGTCATTGGTGAAATCAAAACGCAAGGGAGCAACTGACGTCACAATCTCATCGTTGAGGATGCGTGTGCTTTCTATTTCTATCACAGGATCTGGCAAGGTGATATACACTGTCTTGCCACTAATTCGTATGTTCTTAAGTTGCGACAAGTCGATGCCAGCTTTGATATTGGCCTCCACAGGAATGATAGCCGTACGCTGTCCAAACAGATCCAACGCAGGCGAGGAACGCTCTATTACTGTGGTTTGTGCCACACATTGCACAGTATAAAGCATAGGTGTGGTATTGATGGAACGAAGCAGTTCCTCCTCACTCACTTGTCTGCCTCCGCAGGAAGCCAACAAAGCTAACAATATGACGAACAATAATCTCATCACTTATGACAAATCAACGGTTATAGTCGTTTATAAACCCTTCTGTAATCCAATTGGCCAGAGCCTGACGGTTAGAGCTGAGTACAAACCGCTTCTGGTCATGACTATTCTGTATATTACCCAGTTCAACAAACACTGACACAGGTTGTGTATGCGTCAGCACATACAACCCTCTTGTTGATACTGTGCCTTCAAAGCCACGATTAGGCTGGTGCTTGTCGTACTTTGCCTGGAAAGTCCTACGCAGCTGAGTAGCCAACTGTTGTCCTTTCGACCATCCTTCCCGATGGTAGAAAAACACATCTGTCTGTTCTCCCACACTGCGACTATCTACATGCAAGAAGATAGCACGGCAATAGGTATATTCATCCTTCTCTTTTTTATATAGGTTGTTGATGGCATCACACCGTTGCTGCAAACGAGCCACCTGATTCAATGGAATGGTCTTGCCCATACATGTCTCCCGCTTGCTATTGCTCAGGTACTGATCATCACGGATGCCATCCTTACCATCCTGAATAATCATGTGTACCTCTGCCCCTTCCTGCATCAGATCACGAGCCAGTCGCAACGCCACATCGTAAGCATACTCGTCTTCATGCAATTCTGTCTTGCCCACCTTGCCGATAGCACCAGGGTCAGGACCTCCATGACCGCTTACCACATAGATACAAGCACCTTTCAGTTTGCCACTCTCCACCTTTCCCTTCTCTAACGACTTACCAAAAAGAGGTTCGTTGAACTCATAGCCTATTTCGTGCTTACGTTCTTGGACTTTATTATCCTTAGGCTGCTGACTAGGCTTCCCTTCTGCCGACTGCTTCGGTTCGTTGCTGGTAACGGACGGCGCATTTTGTGCTTTCGAACGTTGCTGCCCTGTAGGCTTGATGGGAGGTAGTGCATAACTCACATCCAACAGCAAGGTAGTCTTGCCTTTCAGCTTTTGTTTGTTCAGTTCCAGAAACTCTTTATAATAGGTTTGTCCACTACGTCCGTGTCGTTGTAGAAAGGTGGTGATGCCCTCCCCCTTCTTCGGTTTGGCATATTGAGTTTGGGCCACCACCGTCAGGGATACCAGCATCAGCAATAGTAGCATGAAGCGTCGTTTCAGTACAGGAGCTATCCACCTATTTATCATAATCAATGGCAAAAATATAAATAATCGCCCAAATTCCGCCTACAAATTGAAGTTTTTTGTAACTTTGGCTTCGCCGAACTTACTTGGCACTCGGAAAAGTTCAAACAAGTTTGGCTTTTCCCTCGTTTTTACGTAACTTTGGCTTCGTATTAAACAATAGCACCTTCATGAAAAAACCATTATCCAAATTCCAAATGACCAGCATCGTGATGCTCTGGGCCCTCATCTGTTTCATTATCTTCACCCAGGCAGAACGCATCGATGGCATGACGCTCACCTCCCTTTTCATTGGCACAGCACTGGTTTTCATTCCTGTAGCTAAAAGTTTACGGAAATAACATTTTTATTCATTTTTCATTCATTGGCAAACAAAATATTAATTATTTTCGCAAAAAAGTTGAAATTTTGTTTGCAGTTTCCATTTTTATCTATACATTTGCAGCCGTATTCGTAAAACAACAAGACATATTAACGGAAATAGTAAACAAACTAAATTATAATTAAACATGAAAGTAGCAAAGGTATTAGAGGACCTGAATCGCCGTTTTCCTAACGAGCCAGAGTACATTCAGGCAGTTTCAGAGGTTTTGAACAGTATCGAAGAAGAGTACAACAAGCATCCTGAGTTTGAGGCATCCAACCTGATTGAGCGCCTCTGCATTCCAGACAGAATCAACTCTTTCCGCGTTACATGGGTAGATGACCAGGGCAAGGTGCAGACCAATATGGGTTACCGCATCCAGCACAACAACGCCATTGGCCCGTACAAGGGTGGTATCCGTTTCCATGCCAGCGTAAACCAGTCAATCCTGAAGTTCCTGGCTTTCGAGCAGACTTTCAAGAACTCACTGACTACGCTGCCTATGGGTGGTGCTAAGGGTGGTTCCGACTTCTCTCCACGCGGCAAGTCAGCTGCTGAAGTGATGCGTTTCTGCCAGGCATTCATGCTGGAGTTGCATCGTCATGTAGGTCCTGAGTTGGACGTTCCTGCTGGTGATATCGGTGTTGGTGGCCGTGAGGTAGGTTATATGTTTGGTATGTACAAGAAACTGACTCGTGACTTCAGCGGTACATTTACCGGCAAGGGTCTGGAGTTTGGTGGTTCTCTGGTACGTCCTGAAGCTACCGGTTACGGTAACATCTACTTCCTGGTGGAAATGCTGAAGACCCGTGGCTGGACATTGGAAGGCAAGAAGGTGCTGATTTCAGGTTCAGGTAACGTGGCTCAATATACCGCACAGAAGGTGCTGCAGTTGGGTGGTAAGGTAATGACCATGAGCGACTCTGACGGTTATGTATATGACCCAGACGGCATCGATATGGAGAAACTGAATTACATCATGGAGCTGAAGAACCTGTATCGTGGCCGTATCCGCGAGTATGCAGAGCAGTATCCAGGCGTTAAATATGTAGCAGGCGCACGTCCTTGGGGCGAGAAGGCCGACATCGCTACTCCTTGTGCAACTCAGAACGAAATCAATGGCGACGACGCTCGCAAGTTGATTGCCAACGGCGTTATCGCTGTATCTGAGGGTGCTAACATGCCTTCTACTCCTGAAGCAGTTAAGGTATTCCAGGATGCTAAGATCCTCTATACCCCAGGTAAGGCTTCTAACGCTGGTGGTGTGTCAGTATCTGGTTTGGAAATGACCCAGAATGCACAGCATTTGGCATGGAGCGCTGAGGAAGTGGACGCTAAGCTGCACTGGATCATGGAGTCAATCCACGCTGCTTGTGTGAAGTACGGTACCGAGCCTGATGGTTACATCAACTATGTGAAGGGTGCTAATATCGCAGGCTTCATGAAGGTGGCAAAGGCCATGATGGCACAGGGTATTGTGTAAAAACAAGATCGGTTAATAATAAGTGAAGGCAGCTCAATGGGCTGCCTTCTTTATTATCACGTATCTCCTTATGCTTAATTTAGGAATATACTTCCAATAAAGTAGCTGTATCTGACGGGATCAGTTTGACACTCTGAGCAATTGCAGGCAAAAGTACAGTCTCGCCAGCACAGATAGTTTCCTGGGCCTCATCCACTACCACCTGACAAGTACCTTCTGTGCAAACCAAGATAACAAAAGAATCAATGTTACTATAATCACATAAAAAATCTGAAGTGAGGTGATAGACAGATGTCGTAAACTTCGGAGAAGACACCAGTTCCACTGACTTGTTGTCTGTGAGCTGATAATCTATCTTAGCCTCACCTGAGATGTCATCAAAATCGATGGCATCGGTAGCTTCTGCTACATGCAGCTGACGCAGGTTACCATTCTTATCCTTGCGATTATAATCGAAGATACGATAAGTAATATCAGAAGTTTCCTGCACCTCTACTACCATAGTGCCCTTACCTAAACTGTGTACCCTGCCAGCTGGAATATAATACACATCACCCTGCTTTACGTAATACGTTTGCAAAGCATCAACAAACGAGCCATCTTCCACCTTTTCACGATATTGCTGGGGCGTAATCTTTTGAGAAAAACCAGCTATAAGATGAGCCCCTTTATCAGCACTCAGTACGTACCACATCTCGGTCTTGCCCAAGGTATGGTGGCGCTTCATCGCCAAGTTGTCATCGGGATGTACTTGTATGGACAGATCATCGTGCGCATCGATAAACTTCACCAATAAAGGGAACTTGTCGCCAAAACGTGCATAGTTATCAGCGCCCACCAGTTCTTCTTTCAACGATCTCACCAAACTGGGCAAGTCGTAGCCACGGTAGGCACCATTGCCCACCACCGATTCAAAGCCTGTCACGGCAGATATTTCCCAGCTCTCTCCCACAGTCGGCTGACCGTCAGTAATCTGTTTCAATTGGTTGATTTTATCGCCTCCCCAAATGGTTGGTTTCAGAATAGGATTGAATTTTATAGGATATATCATCTTTCCCTTCACATGTTTTAGTTTCAAGGCGCGAAGTTACGAAAAAAATGCATACAATATTTGTTAGAATAAAAGAAAATGGCTTTATTTGCATAATAATTAAATTAGCCGTACTATGACGAGCACAGTTTTAGACGAGAACAACAAGTCGGGCTTGAAGCAAGAGGATTTCAAGGCCACGGTACAGGGAAAAGAAACCAACCTGTACATACTCAAAAATCCCTTAGGCATGGAGGTGGCTGTCACCAACTACGGATGTGCAGTACTCTCCATTATGGTACCCGACAAACAAGGCGAATATGCCAACGTGGTGCAGAGCCACGATTCCATACAACATTTCATGAACAGTCCCGAGCCTTTCCTGGGCACCACCATAGGTCGTTACGGCAACCGCATCGCTAAGGGGCACTTTGTACTGGACTTAGAAGATTATCAGCTTGATCTTTCTCGAGGATCATATACTTTGCATGGTGGACCGACTGGTTTCCATACACGCGTTTGGGATGTAGTAGATTTCAATGAATCAAAAATCATTTTCAGATATGTATCGGCCGATGGCGAGGAAGGTTTCCCAGGCAATCTGACGGTGGACATGATGTACGAATTGGCCGACACGCACAATGGCCTGTACATTACCTATAAAGCCACCACCGACAAGACCACGGTGCTGAACCTCACCAACCACGGTTTCTTCAATCTGCGAGGCATAGGCAATCCTACCTCTACTGTACTCGATAACATCGTTACCATCAACGCCGACTACTACCTGCCCATTGACAAGGATTCCATCCCAACGGGTGAGATACTGAAGGTGGCAGGCACGCCGATGGATTTCCGCACGCCTCATACGGTGGGAGAACGCATCAACGCTCCTTTCGAGCAACTGAAGAACGGTACGGGCTACGACCATTGTTATGTGCTGAACAAGCATGAAGTGGAGGAGTTTGCAGAAGCGGCTACCTGTACCGACCCTGTGAGCGGACGACGCATGACGGTATTTACCACCGAACCAGGCGTACAGCTATATACCGGCAACTGGCTGAACGGCTTTGAGGGTGCCCATGGGGCTACCTTCCCAGCACGCAGTGCCATCTGCTTCGAGACACAGCACTTCCCGGATTCTCCCAATAGGCCTTATTTCCCATCTACGAGACTGAGGCCAAAGGAGGTGTACCGCCAAACCACAGCCTACGTGTTTGACGTGATAGACTAACAAGGATATAATCATCAATATTAATAACTTAAAAATTAAAAACTATGTCACAAGAACAAAAGAAAAGTGGTAGCATGGTAGCTATTATCACCATGTTCTTCCTCTTCGCAATGATTGCTTTCGTAACCAACATGGCTGCTCCAGTAGGTAACATCTGGACAATGGACGATGCAGTAGGTAACAACCCAGCATTGGGCTTCATGGGTAACTTCATGAACTTCCTGGCATACCTGTTCATGGGTATTCCTGCAGGTAACATGCTGACCAAGGTAGGTTACAAGAAGACTGCGCTGATTGCTATCGCAGTAGGTATCGTAGGTTTGTTGATTCAGTATGCTTCTGGCTTCAGCGCTGGTGTTCCCGGCTTTAGCATCTATCTGTTGGGGGCTTTCGTTTGCGGTCTCTGCGTATGTATGCTGAACACCGTGGTGAACCCAATGCTGAACCTCATCGGTGGTGGTGGTACCAAGGGTAACCAGTTGCTGCAGCTCGGTGGCGCTTGCAACTCATTCGCAGGTACTATCGCTCCTATCATGGTTGGTGCGTATGTCGGTTCAATCACCAAGACTACCAAGATTACCGACGTTAGCCCTATGTTGTTTGGTGCTATCGCCATCTTCGTAGTAGCATTCATCGTTATCTACCTGGCTAAGATCCAGGAACCACGCCAGCAGAAGGTAGAGGTAGCTGCCGTTAAGGATCCTCACAGTCCTTGGAGCTTCCGCCACTTCGTTCTGGGTGCTGTAGCAATTTTCTGCTATGTAGGTATGGAAGTGGGTATTCCTAATACTTTCGGTAACTTCCTGAGCAAGGCTGAGAACTTCACTGCATTCGACGCATCTAACGCTGCCAATGCTGCTGCCATCATCGGTGGTATGACGGGTCTGTACTGGTTGCTGATGTTGGTAGGTCGTCTGACTTCAGGCTTTATCTCTGGCAAGGTATCAAGCCGCGCCCAGCTGCTCACCGTTTCTTGCGTTGGTATCATCCTGGTACTGATCTCTATGTTCATCCCTGAGGCTACCGGCGTATCAATGGTTGGTTTCAGCAACGGTACTTTCGCTGTTAACAACGTACCTCTGTTCACCGTATTCCTGGTACTGATGGGCCTTTGCACCTCTATCATGTGGGGTTGCATCTTCAACCTGGCTACTGAAGGTCTGGGTAAATATACCGAGAAAGCATCTGGTATCTTCATGATGATGGTGGTTGGTGGCGGTATCCTGCCTCTGATCCAGAACTCTATCGTGAGCAATACCATCGGTTCACTGCGCCTCAGCTACGTTATCGTGGTAGCAGTTTTGGCATACATGATCTTCTACGCACTGATTGGTAGCAAGAATGTGAACAAGGACATCAAGGTTGACTAATTTTTTCACTACCATGGAAATAGAATACGTTAGAAGTCGCTTCATCAAGCATTTCGATGGACTGACAGGAGCAATTTATACCTCACCAGGGCGTGTCAATCTGATTGGTGAGCACACCGATTATAATGGTGGCTTTGTATTTCCAGGAGCGATTGACAAAGGTATCATGGCTGAAATAAGGCCTAACGGTACCGACAAGGTAAAGGCATATTCCATTGACCAGAAAGACTATGTGGAATTTGGCCTTAACGAGGAGGATGCTCCACGAACCTCATGGGCAAGATACATTTTCGGCGTTTGCCGTGAGATGATCAAGCGCGGTGTAGAGGTGAAGGGCTTCAATACAGCATTTGCCGGCGATGTGCCCTTGGGTGCAGGTATGTCATCATCAGCTGCATTGGAAAGCACATACGCCTACGCTCTCAACGAGTTGTTTGGCGACAACAAAATCAACAAGTTTGAACTGGCACGGGTAGGTCAGGCCACCGAGCACAACTATTGTGGTGTGAAGTGCGGCATCATGGACCAGTTTGCTTCTGTCTTTGGCAAGAAAGGCAGTTTGATGCGCCTTGACTGCCGCTCAATGGAATACAAGTATTATCCATTCGACCCACAGGGCTACCGCCTGGTTTTGGTAGATAGCGTAGTGAAACACGAATTGGCCTCTTCGGCATACAACAAACGTCGTGAGAGCTGCGAGAACGTAGTAGCTGCCTTGCAAAAGAAATATCCAGACGTGCAGTTCCTGCGTGACGCTACGCTGGACATGCTGGCTGAGGTAAAGGACGAGGTATCTGAAGAAGACTACATGCGTGCTGAGTATGTAATTGAAGAGATACAGCGCGTACTGGATGTTTGCGATGCTTTGGAGAAAGGCGACTACGAGACAGTAGGCGAGAAGATGTATGAAACACATCAAGGCATGAGTAAACTGTACGAAGTGAGCTGCGATGAACTCGACTTTCTCAACGACGTAGCTTTTGATTGCGGCGTGACAGGCTCACGTGTAATGGGCGGCGGCTTTGGCGGCTGTACCATCAACCTGGTAAAGGAAGAGCTCTACAGCACTTTCGTAAGCGAAGTGCGCAAACGCTACTTCGAAGTATTCGGCAAGCGTTGCAAGATCTACGATGTAGTGATTGGCGATGGTGCCCGCAGACTTATCTAACGATTCTAACATGAACAGTAAATAGGAATTAGGAGCTTTCCTAATTCCTATTTTTTTAACGAACAAGGCTATGAAGATTCTCTATATCATGGATCCGCACTGCAAATGGTGCTACGCTACGAGCGACGCCATTCTGCAGCTATACAACACATTGGAAGGCAAGTTGCCGTTTGAAGTGATACCTGCAGGTATGCTGGCAGGTGAGTTCTCACAAATACAATCACCCGTATATGCATTCGCCCACCGAAAACTCGATGCCAGTATTACCAAAGAAACAGGGATAGTTTTTGGAGAAGGATACAAAACTGCGCTGGAGGAAAAAGAAATGATGCTTGATAGTCTAGTACCCAGTCGTGCCATCATGGCCTGTCGCGCTACAGCCCCACAGCTCACCCTGCAGTTTGCCCATCAGATCCTCCATGCCCGCTTCTACGAAGGCAAGGACTTGAACGAGCAGACGGTCTATTTAGAGATCTGCGAACAGTTAGGCATCGACAAGCAAACATTCTTCCAACATTTCTCATCAGCCGAGAACGAAGAAAACACCCGACAAGCTTTTCTTTTTGCCGAGAAATATGCCGAGCACTACCCTACTCTTATCTACGAAGAAGACGGCGAGATGGACATCCTGACAGAAGGCTATTCGCCTTATTCATTAATAGAACTGCGCCTCAGCAAATTGCTAAGACGCAGTAGAAAGAGCTAGGTTTTGGCTTGTATGTTGCTATTATGAAGACATTTGCATCAGTTGTCGTTTGGCTTCCTCGTATTCGGCCAACATCTCATTCATGACCTCAGCTACCGTCTGAATGCCCTTGCCCTTGAACTGCGAGGCATTCTGACCAATCTCCACTTCTCCGTTTACCAAGTCGCCCTCGAAGATACCCATGCGGTTACGGCCCACGCCTATGATCTCCAGCAGCTGCTCGGCAGTAGCGCCTTCTGCCTCTGCCTTGTCAAGCTGTTCGCGATAAGGATTCTTGGCCATACGGGTGGGCGACAGCTTCTTCAAAATCAGCATCGTGTCACCCTCTTCCAAATTCAGACAGAAATTCTTGAACGCCTCACTGGCAGAACTCTCTACCGTCAGTGCAAAGCGCGTACCAATCTGCACCCCCTCAGCCCCCAAGGCATAAGCAGCCAACATAGAAGGTCCATTACCAATGCCACCAGCAGCAATCAATGGAAGAGAAGTAGCCTTACGCACAGCAGGAATCAAGCACATAGTAGTAGTTTCCTCACGACCGTTATGGCCACCGGCCTCAAAACCCTCGGCCACCACAGCATCCACACCTGCCTCCTCGCACTTCTTGGCGAACTTGGACGAAGACACTACATGCACCACCGTGATGCCACGCTCCTTCAGCCAGCCTGTCCATTTCTTCGGACTGCCTGCAGAGGTGAACACCACCTTCACACCTGTCTCGGCAATAATCTGCATCATCTCCTCCACCCCAGGCTTCATCAGAGGCACGTTCACGCCAAATGGCTTGTCGGTAGCTGCCTTACATTTCTCAATATGCTCTTTCAGCAACTCAGGCGTCATCGAACCAGCGCCAATCAGGCCCAAGCCACCTGCATTGCTCACCGCAGCCGCCAATCGCCAACCGCTGCACCATGCCATACCTCCTGCTATCACAGGGTATTCTATTCCAAAAAGAGAAGCTATTCTATTCATCATTCCATCGTTTTAAAATTGAGGCCGCAAGTTACTAATTATTTTCCACTCTGCAAACTGTCAACCTGTGCCACGTCATAGTTTTTTAGCACCTCCAAGGTTTTCTTCACATTGCGTTTATGACGGAAATCCCAATATTCACGGGTAAAGAACTTCGTCAGATGATAGGCCAAGTCGCCAGTATAGGTTAGACCATTGGATGGTGCAACATATCTGGGAATCTCCAGCTGCATTGTAATCTCGGGCTTCTTAGGAAGCTTCAGTACGGGCATTGTGTAGTCAAACTCCATCCAAGGTTTGTCAGATACGGCCGACTGACTTCCAATAAAACCATTCCCTTTCAGTTCCTCCAAAGCACGAGTGTTGAGTTTGATCTCACCATCACTTTTGAGCAATTCGTTCAAGCGGAGGGAATCGGCTGGGGTCCAATCTTGGGCACACGCCACCCCCCCAGCCATCACGAGGGACAGCATCATGAAGTACCTCAGTCTCATAGAACTCAAAGAACTATCACCACCAACGGTAGCCCGAGCCAGCCAAAGGCTCATCCCCCACGGTATCGATTATAGTAAAGCCACCCGAATGCTTCGCATGACTCCACCAGCGGCGGTAGTGAGCAGCAGCATCCAGCAGTTCATCTTCGTTCAAGAAATAAATGCCCTCGTAGTTGACGGCATCATCACGCACCATACGGCATCCCAAAGAAGCATTCTGTCCTGTGCGGATAGACTCGATCACCCACAACACACACTCCCCCAGACGAGGCTTGCCTCCTGCCAGATAAGACACGGGAGCCAAGGGGAAAGAAGGTATCTCAGTCAAGTCTTCGGCATAATACAGCAATGCCTCTATATCGTCGGTCGTAAACTGTGGCATCACCACCGTACCCGTCTCTTCGTTCACAGCCAACGTTCCAGACTTCAGCTGCTTCACGAACAAATCCACATCCGGGTTCTCTACATCCAGCGTATCATCTGAACAAGAAACCCACGCACATGCCAATGACAACAGCATCAGCACCATCCAAAAACGGTTCATCGTCTTCATATTGCTGTGGATTTTAGGGTTAATAACTCATGCGGACACCGCACAACAGATTCACATTGACGGCCTGTTCCGTACGCAAGGTTCGGGTGGTGCCATCGGTATCGAAATAATGCGAGAGCGAAGGCTCGGCATATACCGCCAGGTTGTCGGTGAACTTATACCGCACACCTAATCCCGCCGTTGCAGCCAACTGCACAGGTTCCTCGCTGAAGCTCTTGCCCAGCAGTTTCTCCACCACGCCACCAACGGTAGCATACACATCCACCTTCTTGCCTTCAGCCAGGTTCACACCTAACTTCACAGGCAGCGAGAGCGACGACTGGTTCTCGTCGTTGTGCACAGGCATATAGTTATACAGCAAGCCCGCCTCCACCGCCAAGGTATTGTTGAGCTTTCGCTCCACCGTCATACCCGCTGTTAGCGGCATATTGTATTCCCCCTTAGGGAGCGACGTTCCAAAAGCTGGTTTCAAAGCCCAACCCGACTTCTTCTTACCATTTACCGCCACCGCAGTAGCCGTTTCGTTGCTTTCTCCACTTACCAGGTTGCCATTAGAAGCATTGGTCAATCCGTTATTGGGTTGTCCACCCTGGAAATAGCCACGTTCTATAATCTGGAAGGTCACCTCTACAGGCACCATCTCATCATCATCGTCATCGGCCTCTGCCTCTGTATCGCCTAAAGAAGCAGCAACCAGTCCCGGGGTCATGATCTTTGATGATGACCGACCATGACCCGTGGCTTGTGTATTATTAGAATGACTATTGGAAACAATTTGATGGCTATTATTATATATAATAGGTGTGTCTGCCTCAGGCAGGTTACTCTCCGGAGAGGTCTCCAACTTGGCAGACAGTTCAGAAAAGGCCTGTTGCATATCTTGTTCCTGAGAATTGAGGTACCAGAAGGCCACCGACCCCAGGGCCAGCACCAACAAGACAGAAGCAGCTGCCACCCAACGGCGATAGATAGGTCTGAGTACGGCACGCTTGGCAGTCACCTCCTCCATCGGCGTTGCCATCACAGCAGAGAGATCTTTCTCCAAGTCCTCCCAGAAGCCCTCCTTCACGGGCATCTTCGCTTCGCCCAAGCTTTGGAACAATGCTGAAAAGTCATCTTTCTCCTTCATGCTCGACATATTGTTTAATCTTTTTTGCTAACAAACTCTTCGCATATCGGAATTGAGACTTTGATGTATCCGGTTGGATGTGCAGCAGTTCGGCTATCTCCTTGTGCGACTTGTCCTCGAAGACAAAAAGGTTAAACACCATCCTGCATCCTTCGGGCAACTGTGCCACCATGTTCATCAGGGTTTCCTCGTCTATCCCCCTGGCTTCGGCCATCACCGCCTTCTCATCCACATCGGGCAGGTCAGGCAGCTCCTCGTTGTCCATCAGCTGCAGTCCGTTAGCATGCTTCCGCCTCATAAAGTCGATTGCCTGTGCGCTCATCACCTTGTACATCCAGCTCTTCAGCGCACTGTCACCTCTGAAAGTAAAGTGGGTGAAGATTTTGATGAACCCATCGTGCAACACATCGTGAGCGTCGTCCAAGTTACCGGTATAACGATAGCAAACGGCAAGCATTTGCTCCGCATATTGAGTGTATAGTTGTTTGCGCGCATCCGCATCGCCTTTCCTACACCCCTCCACCATTATCAACTCGTCGGCATTCACAACTAACGGACCTACATCTATGCTCAATTCATGCTGTCTATTAGTAAGACGCAGAGAGAGCCAGAAAGGAGGTAAGGATTTTTGTTAAAAAGTATTAAATTGCCATCAGCAAGCCTTGAAGCTCATGTCGAGCCCCTTGACAGAGTGAGTCAGCGCCCCCACAGAGATAAAGTCCACCCCACACTCAGCATAGTCACGCAGGGTATCGAAGGTGATGCCGCCAGAGGATTCCGTCTCAAATCGGCCACCCACCATCTCTACCGCCTTGCGAGTCATCTCAGGTGTGAAGTTGTCGAACATGATACGGTCAACACCGCCCAGATCCAGTACCTGCTGCAGTTCGTCGAAGTTGCGCACCTCAATCTCAATCTTCAGGTTCTTGCCTTTCGCCTTGCAGTATTCCTTGGCACGAGTAATCGCCTTGTCTATGCCCCCCGCAAAATCCACATGATTGTCTTTCAGCAATATCATGTCGAACAAGCCAATACGATGGTTCATGCCCCCACCTATCTTCACCGCCATCTTCTCCAGGATACGCATGCCTGGGGTGGTTTTTCGTGTATCCAGTACATGGGTGTGCGTACCTTCCAGTCGCGACTGGTACTTATGCGTCATGGTAGCAATGCCACTCATGCGCTGCATAATGTTCAGCATCAGTCGTTCGGTTTGCAAGAGGCTCTGCACCTTGCCCTCCACCACCATTGCCACATCGCCAGGCTTTACGGGCGTTCCGTCCTCTATATAAACCGTCACCTTCAGTTCGGGGTCAAAACGGTGAAACACCTCCTTGGCCACCTCAACGCCAGCCAAGATACCCTCCTCCTTGATGAGCAACTTCGACTTGCCCATAGCCGTTGCTGGGATACACGACAAAGTGGTGTGGTCGCCATCACCAATATCTTCTGCAAACGACAGATCAATCAGTCTGTCTATCAATTCTCTTTCTTTTTCCATATCTCATATATTTTATTTTCTACAAAGATAGACAAATATCTGAAAATATACTAACTTTGGAAGCAGATTAAAAGCAAGAATAGCATGAAGACGGTATTATTGGTAGTTGGGAAGACGGTGGAGAAGTATTTTATCCAGGCGATAGAGGAGTATGTGCAGCGCACCAAGCACTACATCTCGTTCGATATGGAGGTTATTCCCGAACTGAAAAGTACCAAGAGCCTGAGTGAGGAACAGCAAAAAGAAAAAGAAGGCGAGCTCATCCTAAAGGCCTTGCAGCCAGGGGATACAGTAGTCTTGCTCGACGAGCATGGCCAAGAACTGCGATCGGTGGAGTTTGCCGACTATATGAAACGCAAGCTCAACACCACCAACCGCCGCCTGGTATTCGTTATCGGTGGCCCCTACGGCTTCTCACCTGCCGTCTATGCAGCCGCCCACGAGAAGCTCTCGCTCAGCAAGATGACCTTCTCGCACCAAATGATCCGCCTTATCTTCGTGGAGCAGCTCTACCGTGCCATGAGCATCCTGCACGGCAGTCCATATCACCACGAGTAGTGGCTCAACCTATATAGTCCAATATCAGATCAACAATCTCATCTTCGGTCTTACCTTCGGCAGAGATGACCAGCTGATAGTTCCTGGTGTCGTAGCGTGAAGTCTTGGTATATTTCTTCACATAGTTCTCACGCATCTTGTCAATCTTATCAATTGTCTTCCGTGCCTCTTCAGGCGTCATGTTTTGCTTGCGAGCCACACGCGCCACACGATACTCCATAGGAGCTTGGATAAGTATGTTTACATGATTGGGGTGATTACGGAACACAAAGAAGCCGCAACGACCGGTAATGACACATGATTCAGTCTCGGCAATGCCTTTCAGTATCTCTGTCTCGGCCTTGAATATATCATCGGTGGTTATCAGTTCTGGCTCCACGCCCATCTTTGCCTCATAAGTATATACATCAATCTCACCTATGCGCATGATGCGTCCGAATTCTGCCCACCAACTTTGGTTTTGTCCTTTAAGTTTCTCGATTTCTTCTACGGTGAGGTGAAATTTTTTCTCAAGTTCTCTGATCAGTGCCTTGTCATAGAATCTCACACCCAACTTCTCGGCCAATTTCCTTCCGATGGTACGACCACCGCTGCCCAACTCACGGTTAATCGCAATAACAAATTGTTCGTTCTTGTTCATAGTATTAGTTTTTTACTGTTATTACTGCAAAGATACCATTATTATTTCATTCACCAAACATTTCTAGCCAGATTTCCTTAGCGAGCTTCACCTTGCTAGCACTTTTGGGATGATCAGGACCCATATCCATAAGTAGCATAACCCTCAATGAATTACTTTCATTGGGGCTTTTCTTTTGTCAAGATTTAATTGTTAAATCTTTGCCTCCGCATGAAAAAAAATCAACTTTTATAGTAGCCGTGTCATTTATTGTCGTACCTTTGCGCCAATCTTAATAATAAGAACGGCTGTGCGCCATCTTAACGTACTTACCAAGCCAGCTTGGCATTTAGGTTTCGATAATCGCCCATCTTTTTTTAGAGGTAAGTACAAGTTTTACAAATTAAATTTTAGCGTTATGGTAAATAAAGAAAAGCTAGGCTTTGGTCAATTCCAAGACATTATGGAATTATGTGTTACACATCTTTATGAGAGTGAGAAGTATTGTAATAACAAACAAGTAAAGAAAGTAAAAGGTTGGTTATTGCCAAGTATAGAAGCATGTAATGGAGAAGGATGTTTGATTACTTTTTCTTATATAAATAAGAAGAATCCAAGCGACATAAGATTCTACGCCATGAGTGATGAGGAGATTGTAGGTTATATCTATTTAATGATTACTGCGTTAAGAAAAAAAGAAAAGCAATTTAACATGGATGAATTACTCACGGCGAATGCATATATGCAATTGTTGGTTGATTATAAGCTCGCGGTCGAAGATATCAATGACTGGGACGTTAGATACTTGGTAAAGGGTTACTATGAAGGTCTTACAACCAAAGAATATGATTTATCCCATCTCAGCATTTCAGAGAATCTGACCCACGAAAATCTCCTCTCAGACATGAAAGAGATGCGTATGAGGGGTATCAACCTGGCTCAGCTAACCGCAGAAGCATGTTTGGTGTTCATGGCAAATGAGGACAAAGCAGAACAACAAACTGATGTAAATTAAAACTTTTCGCATAACAAGTGAAGTAGGGGTGGCCGTCTGTGAAGATAGCTGCCTTTTTTATTAAAAAAATCCGATGAACGTCTGTTCACCGGACTTTTTATTGCTTGCACCTTGTTAGATGTTCAGGGGTCCATACCCCATACAGCTTGTTGTGCTCATGGCAGTCAATGCTGCCGTCAGTATTGAGATGGCGAACTGAATCACCGTCTTCCAAAGGTCTTTGTTTTTCATAATTAAGTTAGTTTATGTTTCACATCAATTTTGTCGCGATTCGGCATAGCTCAAACAAGTTTGACTCTGCCCTCACTGCTCCAAAAAGTTAGGTTGATTACTTGCTCTTCGCCTTATGGATGTGCCGGCAGCGATATGCTGCCTACGCACATCCATTAAGACTTTAAGCTTTAGATCTGCATGCCGTCGTCGCCGCCACCGCCACCGTTGTCACCACCGTCGTTGCCTCCGGTATTGCCACCAGTGTTACCACCAGTGTTGGTGCCAGAGCCAGAGCCGCTGTTGCTGCTGCCACCAGCGCGCGTCTGAGCCACAGCCGTAGCGATTGGGGTGAGCGTCTGCACCACGCGTACCTTGTCGTTGATGGTCACCTTCTGGGTATCCACGATGTTGCGCAGTTCCAGAGAACATGATTCCTTGAACACCTTGCCGCTGATGTTGTCCAGCTTCGAGGTGTCCGGCAGGAAGCGGATGTGGATTGCCTCCACGATGTCGTTAGGGTTCAGACCATCCATCGCCTCGATGCTTGCCACGCCCGCATCCTTCTTCACCTGTGCGGTGGGATAGAAGGTGCCAAGTCCGTCGAGCTGCACAGGAACGCCCTGTGAAACCAGTTCGGGAAGACACTCGGTGATCTTGATCAGCACGGCTTCGAGGATGTCACGACCGAACATACTTCCATGATCCGTCATGTGCTTTGCGAAGCCTCGCAGTGAAAGGGTCTTTTGAGTATCTACCTCAGGGTAGTACTTACCGTAACCAGAGTTACCAGTGATTTTGTTTTGGCGCAGGTTGATACCCAGCGCAATCTTTTCTTTTGCCATGTTTTGTGTGTTTTATTTTGTGTTTAAGGCAATTTGCAGTGAACTACATCGGGTCACCGCATCCCGCTTTCTTTAACTGACAATTGATAATTGACAATTAACTCTGTGATCACAATGCAATTGATGTGCAAGGCGAAATGCAGAGCCGAGCTCGCTCGAGCTATGCTGAGCCGCAGCCAGCAATCGCAGATGCAATTCCCAATTGCTTCTGCAAAATTACAAAATATATATGATATATGCAAATATATCATATAAAATATTATATAAAAAGGTGATTTTTTTCTTTGAGGTCAATAATTGCGCTCGAAAGCTTCTGTTGCATAACGCTTATAAATATACAACATCGCAGAAGCCTGTTTTAAGCCCC